>OLPL01000439.1_pt1 | contig 31423 bp, 21 predicted proteins | sample 1673211 | NCBI WGS metagenome assembly OLPL01 (sample SAMEA3136766, study PRJEB25190) | human gut metagenome | reverse complement strand
ACTCGAATCCGCATCCTACGCGATTGGTATAGTTATTTACGAAACGATGTACTAGGTTCAAAAAGTCGTTCGTGCCTGCATGATAAGACTTTTGAATCTGGAACCCTGTTTGATTTTACAATGCCATCTTTATCATCTGTATAATTTTATCCTGCTCAAATTTACTGCTGTCAAATGCCAGATGATACTGGGAAATATCTTTCCATTTCTTATCTGTAAAGTACTCATAATAAGTACGCCGTTCTTTATCCACTTTCTTAACCAGCTTCTGTGCACTTTTTTCTTCCCGTCCCGTACGCTCGATGACAGTCTGTACACGATACTCAAATGGTGCATGGATAAATACGCTCAGGCATTTATTGTCGAGGATGTGATTGGCGCATCGGCCAACGATCACACAATCTTCTTTCTCAGCAGCATCCAGAATAATCTTTCGCTGAAGATCAAAGAGCACATCATTCATGGGAATAAAGTGAAAATCGCTGTCCATCTGAAGTTCATGGTCAATGGGAAAACGCCACTGGCTGCCACGTTTCTCATCAACCTTGGCAAGCAGATCAAAAGGAATATTCTCTTTCTGAGCTGCAATATCGATCAGCTCTTTGTCATAAAAAGCAAATCCAAGCTCTTCTGCCAGAGCTTTACCGATCAGGCGGCCATTACTGCCGAGCATCCTGTTTATTGTAATCACGCGTTTACTCATAATCAAACCCTCCTTTATGACATCTCTGTTATTGAACGATATAGATTCAGGCGGATATTCGCAAATTGTACCTGTTATCTGCAATTAACAGTGATAAGTCTTTTATTTGTGAACATTATAACATTGATACTCAAAAAAATCCAGTAAAATATATAAAAAACCAAATGTATTACGAAAATATTTGGGTACAGTGCACAAAAACGATTCGCAATGAAACAAATGATACAGTTAATCCGATAATATTTTGAAAAGTGTTTTTTGGATAGTTTTATCAATAGACACTTTTGGCTGTCATATGCTAGAATTAGAGTAATATTTACAGCAAGCAGCAAAGCGGATGATATTGTCCGCCTGACCAGGATTACTGCCGAGACATACAAGCCAAAATTCCATTGCCGCAGGCAATCTGGAATGAATTTTGGCTACGTTACTGAGAACGGAGTGAACAGTAACAAAAATTTATTTATGAAATAGAGGATATTTATAGATTTTTTCTTTAAGCTATGGTATTATATTAAATTGGCTGTCTGACGACAGATCCGAGTCAAAATATTACAAGAGATATGAAAAGTATGTAAGAAAGGGATACGATACATAATGCTGAAAATCAAAAGCTATGTAAAGGTAAACAGTCTGGCGGAAGCTTATGAACTGAACCAGAAGAAAACAGCCCGTATTCTTGGGGGAATGGTCTGGATGAAAATGGGCAACAGAGCAATATCCACAGCGATTGATCTTTCCGGTCTGGGGCTGGATGCGATTTCGGAGAATGATGACGAATTTGTCATCGGATGTATGACTCCGCTTCATGACCTGGAGACAAATGAAGCTCTGAATACCTACACACATGGAGCTATGAAAGAAAGCCTTTGCCACATTGTAGGCGTACAGTTCAGAAACTGTGCCACTGTGGGAGGAAGCATTTATGGAAGATATGGTTTCTCAGATGTTCTGACCATGTTCCTGGGAATGGATACATGGGTAGAATTATATGATGCAGGCCGTATTCCACTGACTGAATTTGTAAATATGAAGAAGGACAATGACATCCTTGTAAATATCATCGTGCGAAAAGAGCCACTTCTTACCTGTTACTTAAGTCAGAGAAACATAAAAACAGATTTCCCGGTGCTGACCTGTGCAGCTTCTGTGATCGGAAATGAGGCAAGGACTGTGATAGGTGCCAGACCTGCACGTGCCATGATCGTGGAAGATAAGAAGCAGATCCTGAAGAATTTCCGGAACATGACAAAAAAGCAGAAGGAAGAGGCGATCGAAGCCTTTGCAGAATATGCGGCAGAGAACGTTCCTACTGCAGGCAATATGCGAGGATCAAAGGAATACAGAACCCTTCTTGTAAAAGTATTGACAAGAAGAGCCTGGGAAGCAGTAGGAGGGATGAAAAATGAATATTAATTTCTGGCTTAACGGAGTGAACCGCCACGCAGAGATCTCCCCGGATACACTGCTGATCGATTTCTTAAGAGAACAGGGCTGTTTCAGCGTGAAAAGAGGCTGCGAAACTGCGAACTGTGGTCTTTGCACAGTTCTTATGGACGGTTGTCCGGTGCTTTCCTGCAGTACACTTGCAGCCCGCATTGAGGGAAAGAAAATCGTTACATTGGAAGGAATGCAGAGAGAAGCGCAGGAGTTTGGAAGCTTTCTGGCGAATGAAGGGGCGGAACAGTGCGGTTTCTGCAATCCGGGATTTATCATGAATGTATTTGCGATGCTCAACGAGATCAAAGATCCCACAGAGGAGCAGATCAAAGAATATCTTGCGGGAAATCTGTGCAGATGTTCCGGTTTTGTTTCCCAGACAAGGAGTATCCTGAAGTTCCTGAAATATAAGAAAGCACAGGAGGAAGCATAAAGATGAAATATGTAAATCAACCTGTACGTAAAACAGATGCAATGTCACTGGTAACCGGAAAGCCTGTCTATACAGATGATCTGGCACCAAGGGACTGCCTGATCGTGAAGATACTGAGAAGTCCCCACGCCAACGCCTGGGTGGAAGATATTAAAACAGGTACTGCCGAGAAGGTGGCCGGAATTGCATGTATCCTTACCTATAAAGATGTGCCTCAGAAACGTTTTACCCTTGCCGGCCAGACTGCACCGGAGATGAGTCCGGATGACAGACTGATTCTTGACCGTCATGTACGTTTTGTGGGAGATGCAGTTGCCATTGTTGCGGGTGAGACAGAAGAGGCGGTAGATAAAGCATTGAAGAGAATCCGCGTAGATTACCGCGTGGAGACACCGGTTCTGGATATCCACAAGGCAAAAGATAATCCGATCCTGGTCCATCCGGAGGATGACTGGAAGCTGAAAATTCCTCTTGGCGGAGACAACAAAAGAAACTTATGTGCATCTGCAGTGGAAGAACATGGAAATGTAGATGAAGTCCTGGCAAAGTGTAAATATACTGTAGAGCGCACTTATCATACAAGAGCAAACCAGCAGACTATGATGGAGACTTTCCGCACAGCCTGCTATATGGATCATTTCGGCAGACTGATCGTTCTGTCCTCAACACAGATTCCATTCCATGTGCGAAGGATCGTTGGAAGGGCACTGGACATTCCTGCTTCCAAAGTACGTGTGATCAAGCCAAGGATCGGTGGCGGCTTTGGTGCAAAGCAGACCTCTGTCAGTGAGATCTATCCGGCGATCGTGACCTGGAAAACAGGCCGCCCGTCCAAGATGATCTTCTCCAGATATGAGTCCATGATCTGCTCTTCACCGCGCCATGAGATGGAGATCACAGTACGCGCAGGTGCAGATGAAAATGGTATCATCAAGGCAATTGATCTTTATACTTTGTCCAACACTGGGGCATACGGAGAACACAGTTCTACAACAGTAGGACTCAGCGGTCATAAATCAATCGCTCTTTACAGACATACAGAAGCCTACAGGTTTGCTTTTGATGTTGTCTATACAAATGTGCAGGCTGCAGGTGCCTATCGTGGTTATGGTGCAACCCAGGGTATTTTTGCAGTGGAATCTGCAGTAAATGAGCTGGCACATAAGATGGGAATGGATCCTGTTAAGGTAAAAGAAATGAATATGCCTGTAGAGGGCGGTCCTCTTCCGGGATATCCGGATGTTCCTTATGCACAGAGCTGTTCCATGGACCGCTGTATGGCGCGCGCCAAAGAGATGATGGACTGGGATTCCAAATATCCATGCAGGGATATGGGAAATGGAAAGGTCCGCGGAGTCGGTGTTGCCATGGCTATGCAGGGATCCTCTATTGCAGGAGTTGACGTAGGCGGCGCAGATATTAAGCTGAATGAAGATGGTTCTTATACACTGGCACTTGGATGTACGGATATGGGAACAGGCTGTGATACCGTTATGGCGCAGATTGCGGCTGACTGTCTGAATACGCCTATGGATAACATAGTAGTATTCAGTGTGGATACGGATATTTCTCCTTATGATTCCGGTTCCTATGCTTCCGCTACAACCTATACCACCGGTGTAGCGGTTATGAAGGCCTGTGAGGAGCTGAAGAAAAAAATCTGTAAGCTTGGCGCAGAGATGATGGAAGTAGATGAGGGAAAAGTTGATTTTGACGGATCCTGTGTATTCTATGATGAGACACTTGAGATAAGCGATGGGGCAGACGGAAATGCAGCAGGTCATATGACAGATGCAGAAGAGGGCTATAGTGTTGATATGGATGCCATCAGTTCTGAAAATGCCCAGAAGAAAGTTTCATTGGAAGATATTGCATTAAAGAGCACTTTCTTTAACAATATCGAGCTTCAGGTTGTGAAACAGCATTCTTCACCGATCTCGCCGCCGCCGTTTATGGTAGGTATGGCAGAAGTAGAGGTGGATACAGAGACAGGCAGTGTGGATGTTCTGGATTATGTGGCGGTTGTTGACTGCGGTACACCGATCAATCCGAATCTTGCACGTGTACAGACGGAGGGCGGTATTGCACAGGGAATTGGCATGGCTCTCTGGGAAGATGTACAATATACAGATAAAGGTAAGATCCGCAACAACTCTTTTATGCAGTATAAGATTCCAACCAGACAGGATATCGGAAATATCCGCGTGGATTTCGAGTGCAGTTACGAAAAGAGCGGTCCTTTTGGTGCCAAATCCATTGGTGAGCTTGTAATTGATACTCCATGTCCGGCACTGGCTGAGGCAATTTATAATGCAACAGGTGTGCGTCTGACAGAGCTTCCGATGACTCCTGAGAAGATTGCCATGCAGATTTTGAAAAACCGCGAATCCATCCGGTCAGGGACAAAGGTGGAAGAATGAGAGAATTATGCCTTGCCTGTGCAGGTTTTGCCCTGGAGTTTATAGTTTTTTATGCAGCAGGCATTGTTCTGGTCCGGATATTGAAAGTAAAAGGGGATTGTTCCCTGACTTTCATACTGGGATATCTGGTTTACTTTGCAGTGTTTGAACTGGTGATCGTACCGATGACACTGAAATGGGTATCCCTGACAGCTGCGGCTTATATATGGGCAGGAATCATGTCTCTGGTTATCTGCGCAGCTGTGATCTGCACAATAAAAAAACAACGGAGAATACGTGCCGGACAAACGGAAACATGTAGTGGGATTTTTGGAAGCATTTCTGAAATATGGAAAAATCACTCTGTGATGATTATCCTTGCAGGTGCCGTAGTATTGCTGCAGTGTCTGATTGTGATCTTTTACGAGGATACAACAGTAGATGCGGCGTATTATGTAGGTACAGTGAGTACTTCTGTATACACAGATACTCTTGGCAGATATAATCCCTTTAACGGAGCGATCCAGAAGGCATTTCAGGCCAGATATGTTTTTTCCGCATATCCGATGCATAATGCAGTGTGGTGCAGACTTCTGGGAATCCATCCCATTGTGCAGGCAAAGCAGGTAATGTCATGTATGAATGTAGTGACTGCCAATCTGATCATTTATCAGATCGGTAAGAGATTGTTTGACGGAAACAGGAAGAAAGCAGATCTGATGCTTGTCTTTGTCTGTGTTTTACAGCTGTTTTGCGGTACGATTTATTCCTCCGGAACTTTTTTCTTTACCAGAAGCTACGAGGGAAAAGCCATCCTTGCCAACATTGCCATCCCTTCAGTTCTCATGTGTGCCGTCTGGTATCTGCAGGAGAAAAACAGCAGGAATGTCTGGATCATATTGTTTGTCACAGCGGTCAGTGCGCTGACATTTTCCGGTTCTGCTATCATCTTTCCGATCGTGATCGCAGCGGGAATGGCTCCGGCGGCAGTTATGAATAAGAGATTTTCGGGGCTGGTATATTGTGCAGTGTGTATGCTTCCGTCGGCATTATATGCAGCTGTATTTTTTGCATGCAGAATCGGTCTGCTGACGCTGGCTGCATCATAATACAGAAAGGAGAAAAAAATGGCAGGTGTAACAATTCAGGAACTGGGACTGCGCTTTGTTGATGCATGTATGAAGCTGTACTGGGGTTCCTGCTGGTATCCTCTTCTGTTTGCTGTAGGACTGATCTGCACACTGGTCCTGGGGAGAAAAAGAAAGTCCGGGATATTTGTCGGCTATACAGTATTTCTGCTGCTGACAGTATATAATCCGCTGGTTGTAAAATATCTTATCGCAAAGGCGAAGTTTGAGAATGAATATTACCGGTTTATCTGGATTCTTCCTGTGATCCCGGCGGTTGCCTACTATGGAGTCAGACTTGTGACCGCTTTTAGAAAGACCTGGATAAAAGTTCTTATGGCTGCAGCTGTGCTGACAGGTTTTGTGATCCTGGGAAATCCGCTGGACGGGGTAGTGACCAATTTTGCAATGGCAGAGAATATTTATAAGGTGTCCAATGATCTGCGTGCAGTCTGCGACGTGATCCACCAGAACCAGGAGAATGATTTTCCAAGGGTTGTTTTTGACGGCAGTCTTAACAGCATTGTGCGACAGTATGATGCGGGGATCGCCACTGTAATAAGCAGAAATGCAAGTATCTACAGATCAGGCAGTACAGTGGCGGGAAATTATGATAAGAACAGCAGTTTCTATAAAAGACAGAAAGCATTGCTGGATGTGATCGATTATCATATCTATGAAGATAAAGAAGGGTTTCAGGCTGCGTTGAAGAAATCAAAGACAGATTTCGTAGTAACACAGATCGGGCTGGTTGACCATGATTTTCTGACAGAGTGTGGTTGTGAACTGATCGCACAGACGGAATCCTGCTACATTTACAGATTTGATTATAGTAATCCTCGTAAATAATGCATATTGATCCGGCTCATCAGAGCGTGAAATTCTGCCAAGCTGTTTCAAATGCATTAATTAAGAGGCGTGCTATGATCGAAATATCATATATCTTACAAGAGAAGGAGAAAAGAAATGAAAAGTAACATAAAAAGACTTTCGCTCTGCCTTTCAGCACTGATGCTGCTGATACTGGCAAGTCCGCTGACTGTACTTGCAGCAGAGGAAGAGGTGGCTGCATCTGCGAAATTTTACGGCACATTCTGGTCGTTGGTTCCGCCGCTTGTTGCCATTGCACTGGCACTGATCACCAAAGAAGTATACAGTTCACTGTTTGTAGGAATACTGGTTGGTGCACTGTTCTACTCTAATTTTAATTTCGAAGGAACAATCCTTCATATTTTTGAAGGCGGAATGATCAGCGTTCTGACAGATTCTTATAATATGGGTATCCTGATCTTCCTTGTTATTCTGGGAACCATGGTATGTCTGATGAACAGGGCAGGCGGTTCCGCAGCATTCGGACGCTGGGCCGGTAAGAGGATTAAAAGCAGAGTTGGTGCGGAACTCTCAACCATCATTCTTGGTGTACTGATCTTTATTGACGATTATTTTAACTGTCTGACAGTAGGAAGCGTTATGCGTCCTGTGACAGATAAGCACAATGTGTCCCGCGCAAAGCTGGCGTACCTGATCGATGCCACAGCAGCACCGGTATGTATCATTGCACCGATTTCTTCATGGGCTGCGGCAGTCAGCGGATTTGTAGAAGGAGAGGATGGAATTACCCTGTTTGTACATGCAATTCCCTATAACTTCTACGCACTGCTTACGATCTTCATGATGGTGGCAATGGTTCTTATGAAAGTAGAATTCGGAACAATGGGTGTTCATGAGACAAATGCTTTAAAAGGTGATATCTACACAACACCTGCACGTCCTTATGCAAACGCGGCTGAAGATGAGAAAAGTAATCCGCGTGGCAAGGTGATCGATCTTCTGATCCCGATTGTAAGCCTTGTAATATGCTGCGTAATCGGTATGATCTATACAGGTGGTTTCTTTAGCGGAACTGATTTTGTAACTGCATTTTCACAGAGTGATGCATCTGTGGGACTGGTGCTTGGAAGCTTCTTCGGACTGGTTATCACGATTGTTTTATATCTGATACGTCGTGTTATGAATTTCAGAGACTGTATGGCGTGTATTCCGGACGGATTCAAGGCAATGGTACCTGCGATCCTGATCCTTACTTTTGCCTGGACATTGAAGGCCATGACAGACAGCCTTGGTGCATCTGTATTTGTATCTGCAATTGTTAAAAGCTCTGCAGGCGGGCTGATGAATTTCCTTCCTGCAATTATCTTTGTGATCGGGGCTGTTATCGCATTTGCGACAGGTACTTCATGGGGAACCTTTGGTATTCTGATCCCGATTGTTGTTAATGTATTCTCAGGAACAAATCATGAACTGATGATCATCTCTATTTCTGCATGTATGGCAGGTGCTGTATGTGGAGATCACTGTTCACCGATTTCCGATACAACCATCATGGCATCAGCAGGTGCACAGTGTGAACATGTAAATCATGTCAGCACACAGCTTCCCTATGCAATGGTTGCAGCAGCAGTATCTTTCCTGACTTATATTATCGCAGGATTTGTACAGACAGCATGGATCGCACTTCCGGCAGGAATCATTCTTATGGCGATCACTTTGGTGATCATCCGATTAAAATTCGACGATCTGAAAATGTAAATAAAACCGGGCAGTCAGCACAATGCATGACTGCCCATAATTTTTGACTTGTAACAAAATAATGCATCTTTTGTAACAAAATAAAAAACTTTACTTTTTTCGGTAATTATGATAATATAGACCTTGTATTAAATAAATTATATAAATCCTTTGAAAATCAGATTTTCAAGATACGCGCCTGTAGCTCAGTGGATAGAGCAGTGGTTTCCGGTACCTATGAAAAACCGACTTAGAGCCTTATAAAACAAGCACTTCTTAAAAACTTCACCCTTATTTCACCCTTATTAAATCGAAAAGAGGTAGTTAAAAAATGGCAAGAGTAAGAAAAGTAGAGCTTACATCAGAAGAAATTAAGGCACAAATTACATCTATAGAAGAACAAATTACTAAGCTTACAGAAGATATCAAAGGCTTGAGAGTGCAGAAAAATAATCTTTCTAAAGATCTTGTTGCAGCAGAGAAGAAAGAAGCAGCCGTAAAAGAAGAACAATCTATGAAAGATCTTGCCAAATTACTTCGAGAAAAAGGACTTTCTGTAGAAGACGTTCGGAATATGCTTGATAAATAATCAAAGTAAAAAAATGGGTAGCCAAGTATAATGCTTGACTACCCATAAATTATAGTACATTGTCTTTTGTATATCTGACTTCCAGAGATTCAATATCTGGAAGTAATTTCTCATGATAAATATCATTTCCACCAGCCTTTTCATAAAGCTTTCCCATTTCTAGGAATGTCTTTAATCCATCCGGTGTGATGTATCCTTGTGCCATAAAGTCTCTATGCATTCTCCAGAGAGAACTTCTAAATGATGCTACAGTACACTCATCTTGATTAGTTATAAAGTTCTGCATCAAAGTTGTAAGATCAGTAAGCTGTGTGCTTAGAGTATTTTGATTTGTTCTCAGATCATCTCTGATATTAATGGACTGGTCATGATAATTATGTTGAGACTGCTCAAAATCAGCAATTTTCTGTTCCATATCAGACAACTTCTTCTCTAAAGCTTTCTTCTGTAGAGATGCTTTTGTTTCGAGACCAAGCACATCAAGAAGTTTATCCCATCCAGCTTTTAAAGCTATAACAAGCATTGCACAAAGAAGTAAAGATATGATCACATTGATCTCACCAAACTCATGGATTTTCTGTATCTGTTCAATACCCATGACATACCTCCTTATGCCTTAGTAATATATTTGGCTGATACATAGCCAACATATTCATTTTTAGTAATTGATACTTTGTACCATCTGTTACCTTTAGTATCTTTTGTAACTCCGAGGACATTAACAAGATTGTCTTTATTTAACATCGGATACTCTGGAAGTAACGGATGTTCAGTACCGGGTTTTTTGCGAACATTCAATTTACTTGCAGTTACTTTTCCTACAAATGGATATTTTTTTGTAGTTGTTGCAGCAGGAGTATTAGGATTTTTAATGTTAGATTTTTCTACATACCCTATATATTTTGCAGCGATACGAACCTGATATCTTGTACCAGATTCACCGATGATATCCACAAGATTACCTGCATTAAGTTTAGGATATGTACTTAACTTAGAAGCTCCTGTAGCGCCTGAGAATACATCTGTTCCATTAGCTGTACAAGAACCTACCCATGCAGTATAAGATGGCTGTACAGGTGCAGAAGATGATGTAGAAGAGGTGTTAGAAGTTAAGATGGATGTGACAATAGAATAGTCTGGACGACAAAACTTTGTCCCAGGGAGATTTGAATTATAATAACTCTTAGCATAAACTCCACCACCATTTGGAACAATAGAAGAGCCTCCTGAAGTGTTACCTTCAATAGTATAAAATTTATCTCCTTCGACTTTTGTTACTAATCCAGTATGAGCGAATGTACCATTACGATAGAAGATTACAATGTCTCCTCGCTGTGGATTTGCATACTTTGTGAAGAGATTTCCAAGAGTAGGACAGTATACATAAGGCCAATGTTTAAGGAGTTTTTTAGCTACATCAAGACCGAATGTTTTCATCATGCACCAACTCACAAACGCTGCACACCAAGCCTGTGCCTGATACTGAGGATATACGTCTCTCCAGTATTTAGTGTAGTTATTGTAACCTGCATTTGCAGTTTTATCATCAAGCTGAGAATTAGATTTCTTCTCTAAATATCCAACCTCATTTTCAGCGCAAGCAATAAGAGCATCAATAGCTTTATCTTTATTCATAGTATCACTTCCTTGTGTAGTTGTTGGTTTGGGAGAGTCTGTAGAAGTAGTAGAAGATTTAGAATAGTCTTTATAGAATACACTTCGATCAGTTTTTGTTGGGATTCCAGGAATGGTTGCCTTACTAGAATATTGCCATCCAATAACACCAGTAGAAGCAGGAACTCTTAATCTTTCCTGTAATTCACCGGTATCATTATTAGGATATCGGGCAACCCAACAATCATACTTTTTAGCACCTTCTGGTAGTTGATACTGATACCAAGAATAACCACAGTAAATACCAAATTTATATCCAGCTTTGACAATAATAGCTCTAAATGCTTCAATCATTTTCATCATTAAACTGTCAGATAAATTCTCCTGACATTTATCCTCTATATCAAGAAACACAGGATAATCCAGTTTTCTTTTATTCAATGTTTTAATAACTACATTTGCTTCATTTTTAATTTGAGCAATAGTAGTAGCATAGCTGTATTTATAGACTCCAACAGGAATTTTATTCTCAATACAGCCTTTATAATTAGGTTCGAATGTGCTATCAACAATATTTCCTTTTTCTGTAATTCTTAGGATAGCGAAGCCCATTCCATAACTAGCAACAGTTTTCCAGTCGATGTTTCCATTCCATCTGGAAACATCAATTCCTTTAATTTCTGCCATAATATCAAGCCTCCTTTTAGTCAATAAAAAAGAGAGGCTTTTAATCCTCTCTTTCAAGTTCTTTCAACATATTAAGTTCTGATTCAGAAATAATCTCAAGCGCCCATTCATCTGGCACATAGTTTTTCATTCGCTTACTCATATTATTTTTTCTATAATATTTATTCCAGAAATACAGATTCCCAAGAGCACGAGCTTTATGCATAACACATATATAAGTAGCTTTTGAGTCAGGAGTACCATTCACTTGATAATCATAACCAGAACAATTAGAACATCCTGCAGCTATAGGACAATAGAAACATTCATCTGTACTCTGTGTCCTTCTATCTATTTTTGCCATACAATTAATTCTGCATTTATAACATTCTGTGCATCCTATACCATTATCTACATCACCAATAGAGTACGGTTCTTGCTCTCCATTAAGAGAAGATTCCATATATCTGATACATGGAAATATGCGACCTTGAGGATCGCAAGCAATCATTGAATTACCAACGCCTCCACACCAACTTTGTAAATCATCAGGATCTTTAGGCTGAAAGAAGTCTTCATTATAAAGGGAACAGAAGAAATCACGTTCAAAATCAAAATTCTGTTCCAAGAAATAATCAGATATGCGTTTCATTTGATCGTAAAGAACAGTTGCATGTACAGGTGTCCAACCCTTTTCATATACACAATTGGCATTGATTTCATCATATCCAAGATCGACCATATGCTTAATAGCATCGTATAGAAAGCTGATATTGCCCGGAGCAATTGTGATCTTGCTTCCCATATGATTTCCACGTTTCATCCAATCTGACGCAGCATCGACAGCTATGTCATAACTTGGACCACCATCTGGAAAAACTCGACAAGAATCATGTAATTCTTTATTCCCATCAATAGTAACTGAGAAAGATAATCTATTGGCCCACTTACGAAGAAATGCTTGTACTTTTTCGTCTCTGTATAAAACACCATTTGAACAAATAGAGAACATAGTTTTCATGGCCCAAGGATGATCCAACTCTATGAGTTTATCCATAATATAAGTACAGATTTGATCTATAAGCTCTATCTCAAGAAAGGGTTCTCCTCCAATGAAATCTACAACCAATCCAGGAGATTTCTCTGGATTGATATAAGATTTAAAACCTTTTTCACCTGATACAACTAAATCAAAGAATTTCTTAGCTGTTTCAAACGACATTCGATTTTTTCCTTTGTGTCCTTGGTAACAATATAGACACGCAAGGTTGCAATCATCAGTTACTTGAAAAGTGATACTCTGTGTTAATATTCTTTGTCCGTCATCGGTTTTTACCTTCTTAGATGGATAAAGTCTAGCTATCTGGTCCGAATATTGTTCTGTCCTTTTCATGCTATTCCCTCTAATTCTGGAATCTCACAATTACATTTAATAGTAATAGTCATTTCATCAGAATTATTTGGAATAATCCAACTATACTGATGACCTTCGAGGTATTCTGGGATGTATTCCTTTGCCATCTCATTTGCAAGAGCAGCATACTTTCTCTGTAATTCTGCACCACGTTTATTGTAAGACATAAGAGTATCTCCATTGATGAGTTCTAAATCGCTTGGATGTGATTCAATAACTCTCTGTACAATGTCTTTTACGAAGTTTAATTCAAAATTAACTCTTTCAAGCTCTGTAGCTTTTTCTTTATCAACCTTTACGATTATTTTTCTCATATCCTTATATTCCTTTCATTCTTAATTATTTATCAGAAGCTGTTTCCGTTTTTTCTTTAGTTTCTTCTTTAGTTTTTTCTGTTGTTGTTTCAGTGGTCTCAGTAGGAGCTATGGTTTTATCTGTAGCTAATGAGATATTAATAACACTTCTTTCATTGGAGATTTCTTCTGAAATACTTTCAATTTTCATTCCAGTATAATCTTTCTGGGTATTCCCATAAATAATTTTAAAACCAGTTCTATTCTCGTCAGTGATCATATCTCTGATTGTATTCAAGGATTTATCAGAGTTGAAGATAGAAATAGTAGCCACGATATTTCTATTCATATCATTTCCCAACCCATCTTTATATCCTTCATATGAATATGTATCGTTAGCACGAGTAATAACTAATTCTTGTCCATCTTTAAAAATAAGTTTCATAACAATTCCTCCTCGTAATTTAAATATGGACCAAAGTGTTATACTTTGATCCATGAACCGTTTTGTTTTACAAATATTTTTCCTGATTTACGGGTGATTCGACAGAAACCATTTCCGGTATGGCCTGTTTCATTTGTTCCATCAGGTGATTTAAATGATTGATTTCCTGCTATAGTTTGCGCATTGGTAAGGTAGTAAGAAGAATTTACATAATTACCACTTGGATAATTAGCAGCAGTAGCCGAAGTGTAAACATATCCTGAACCTCCGCCATTATAGCCTTGGTAGTTAGTGCTGTCGCTATAATTAGAACATGCACCACCGCCATACCATCCGCCACCACCGCCGCCGGAACCATAATTATAATTAGTTCCAGAAGTTGTTGCAGAACCACCTTGACCAAACGAACCATTTGTACCTGCAGCAGTTTGTGTAGCTCCATATCCAGAAGCAGAAGAACCACCAGTAGTTCCACCGCCATATTTTGTTGTAAGCGAATTTTCTGATGATGAACCTCCACCGCCACCAGCTACAATAACTCTAGCATAAAGATCATTTTTTCCTATACGAACATCGGTTGCACCGCCGCCGCCTTGTCCATAACTACTATAATTATAAGTTCTTGAACAACCTTTTCCTCCTCCGTTAAATCCACCAGGTGTTTCACCTGTTGAAGTTGTAGCTTCTGGTTGTCCACCAACATAAATATATACATCCGTAGAATTTTTAGTTAGAGTTATTGTTCCGACAGAATATCCTCCAGCACCACCATAATAACTACTATATGAACCGCCTTGAGCACCCCAACACTCTATAATATATTGTCCTCTTGGAAGTGATATAGCTTGAGCTGTTCCTGTATAAACAAAATCCATTACAGCATTAGCGCCAGCATCATAAATTTTATTGTTCATCTTCATAAATACTGGAGCTGCTTTTTTAATTTCATTGTTCATTTTACAATGTAGAGTTTTCTTTTTGATATAACAGGTAATCCTACAATAGCCATTATCAGAATGACCTGTTTCTGTAGAGCCAGAAGGAGATTTAAAAGATTCATTGCCAGATAAATTAGAAGCATCAGAAAGATAGTAAGATGAATTTAGAAGACAGCCTTGAGGATAGTTAGAAGCAGAAGAGGAAGTATAAACGTAACCAGAACCACCTCCGCCACCGCCATCATCATCTCCAGAACCATCAGGATAAGTACCTTGTCCACCGTACCATCCTCCGCCACCGGCTCCACCGTAACCTGAAGCGTAATAACATCCAAAACCACCGAAACCAAAACCAGCAGCACAGTTAGAAGAAGAATTTGTGGTGCCTTGTGAATTAATAGCACTTAAAGATGAATATGAAGCAGTTTGAGATCCACCATATCCATATGAACCACATCCAAAATTTCCCCTAGTACCAGATACACCACCTGCATACCCACCACTATAACTAGGACTACCATCAGAACCACCGCCACCTGCAACGATAACACGGGCATATAAAGAAGCACTTCCAATACGAATATCAGTAGCGCCACCACCACCTTTATAATTGTATCTATATCCACCACCATTGAAACCTCCGGGATAGATTGAATTTGATGCTGATGTAACAGAATTTCCAGATCCACCGACATATATGTATATAGTAGTTTTTTGAGTCAATGTTAAAGTCCCTGTAGAATAGCCACCTTTTCCACCATAACTAGAATTAGAACGATAACCTCCCTGTGCTCCCCAGCATTCAAGAACATATTTTCCAGGCTCAAGGGTTACAGATTGAGCTTTACCTGTATAAGCAAAATTCAATACACTCTTTTCTGAGTTTCCACCGTACACAGAAGATACAGAACAAACAGCAGTACAATTGTTATCACATGAAGCTTCACAAGAAAAGCCGCATGAGTTATCACAAGAACCACCACATCCACCTGTACAGGTTCCTTTGCATCCGCCAGTGCAGTCATTGGCGCAAGTGGTAGTGCAAGTAGTATTACAAGTGCCAGAACAACCACCAGAACAGGTAGAATCACAACCATAACAACCAGTATAACAACCGGAATCACAATCTCCTGAGCAACTACTTGAGCAGGATCCACCACAACTGGTGCAATCGTTAGCACAAGAAGCAGTGCAAGTATGCTCGCAATCATAAGCACAAGTAGCAGTACATGCAGCATTGCAATCATTAGAGCACCTTTGAGCACAGGCGCTTGTACAGTCTCCATCACAGTTGTTCCCACAGCCAGTGCATCCGGTTACACAAGCACTTGTACAAGCTCCAGTACAGTCATTAGCACATTTGGCAGTACAGTCAGAACAAGTACTTCCTGAACCTCCCTTACAAGTTCCATCACAATATCCAGAACATCCACCAGTACAGTTAGTAGAGCAAGAACCACCACAAGAACCACCACATCCACCAGATGATGAATGAGTGCAGTTGGTAGCACAAGAAGTTCCACATCCACCAGAGCAAGCCATAAGCCTCACCTTCCTTTCAGTCTTTTATTCATAAGTAATCCAAATATCTCCATTCTTTCCGTCACTAGCTGCAGGTTCCGTTGTTGAAAGATGAATACCTATTTCAGCTAATGACCAGCTTACGTTTCCAGATCCATTTACAGATTTACTTGTATTTCCTACAGTAACAGTTCTTGTTGTTCCCCAATTAGCAGTAGTAATATTAGCTGTACCATCAAAATTCGTACCATTAATAGTTCGTGCGGTTTTTAGTTTTTTAGCAGAGCCGCCACTACCTGTTCCGTGAAATATAATCGGCATAGTTAAGCCCTCCTTTTATAAATCTATGTGTTCCCAACCAGAGTTCGTTTTTACGTATAATCCATATTGTGTTGGAGTTAAATTTGTGATTCGACAAAAGCCATTACCTGTGTGTCCAGTTTCATTTTTTCCTGTTGGTGATTTAAATGATTTATTTCCTGCGATAGTTTTAGCATTTGTGAGATAATGAGTAGAATTTAGTAGACATCCGTTAGGGTAATTTTTAGCTGTAGAAGAGGTATAAATATATCCTGAGCCTCCTCCACCCCAACGTCCATCAGAATCAGAATCATTGTCGTAGGCTCCGCCACCTCCGTACCAGCCGCCTCCACCACCACCACAAGAGTAGCCGGAAGCATTTCCGCCTTGACCAAAAGTAGCCTGAGTGCTCGTGCTCCATGTTTTGCCACCTGCAGTTTGTGAGGCACTACCACCACATCTATTTTGACCTATAGTATAAGAACCAGTGGTATCATTGTAATATCCATCTCCACCATATTCTCCACCACCACAACCACAAGGATTAGCATTGGCACTTGTTACACCAGCTCCGCCGCCACCTCCGGCTACGATAACTCTTGAATATAGAGAATTTTGACCTATACGAACATCGGTTGCACCGCCGCCACCTCTACCAGAAGAAATACCAGTTCCCCCACCATTGAATCCTGCAGTAGTAGAAGAGGAAGATCCAGCCCCACCAACAGATATATAAACAGTAGTTGCTTCAGTAAGAGTAATAGTGCCCTTGGAATAACCACCGTATCCGCCTATGTAACTACTGTAAGTTCCTCCTTGGCCGCCCCAGCATTCTATTGTATACGTACCTGGTTTTAGAGTTTTAGATTGTACTAAACCTGTATAATTAAAATCCATTATGTCGTTCTTAGCATGAGTAAGGTATATTACATCTGTTAATTTAGTGATTCTTACGTAGCCATTACCTGAATGGCCTGTTTCTGTAGAACCAGAAGGAGCAAGGAACGATTGATTGCCGGCAATAGTTTGAGTGTCAGTAAGATAATAAGAAGAGTTGAGTAAACAACCTGATGGATAACTAGAAACAGTAGAGGATGTATAAACGTAACCAGATCCTCCTCCACCAGAACAGTGATTTGTAGCACCACCTCCATACCAGCCGCCTCCACCGGCACCAGATGCTGTATTGCTTGAATTGTTGGAATAAAAACAAGCACCAATACCAAAAGTACCAGCTTTAGAATTATTTTGTTCATCAGATTGATAAACAATACAATCTCCACCTGTAGTTTGAGTTGCATAATTACCAATTACATTATTATAACCATTGTTATTGATACTCACACTTCCAGTTCCGGCCACATAGCCAATTCCATTATAACCTCCTCCATGACCAGAGGCACCTCGACCATTCCCGGATCCGCCACCGCCACCAGCAACAATTACTCTGGAATATAAAGAATCCTGGCCAATACGGATATCTGAACCTCCACCACCGGAACCAACACTTTTATTATAACTTCGAGTCCAGCCTCCACCATTAAATCCACCATTTGTTATTGTCCATCCTGATGCACTGGGTGTAGCAATTCCGGCACCGCCTGCATAAATAAATATATTTAAAGTCTGGCTTAAAGTTAGAACACCAACTGAATAACCACCTTTACCATTGGTATTCGGAGAATCAGTTCCATTGCCACCTTCTGCTCCCCAACATTCTAACTTATATCTACCAGGAGTTAATGTAGCAGTCTGAACTGATCCGGTATAATCAAAATTCATAATTGCACCATTAAAATTAGCAGAACCAACACCATACATTTTATTATTATTTAATTTGAAATAAAAAGCAGTAGCCTTTTTCATTGAATTGTTTATTCTGGTATATAGTGCCGTATTCTTGCATTCAATAACAGTAATTCGACAATATCCGTTACCAGAGTGACCTGTTTCAGATGAACCTGATGGTGAGATAAAAGAAGTGTTACCTGCGATTGTTTGAGCGTCAGTAAGGTAATAAGAAGAGTTTAATAAACAACCTGATGGATAGTTTTTAGCTGTGGATGATGTGTAAACATAGCCTGAACCGCCTCCGCCACCTTCAGAATCAGATCCAGTAGAGTATGATGAAACGGAGTATCTACTCGCTCCACCATACCATCCTCCACCGTCAGCTCCGCCATTATATGTATTGCCACCAAGTCCAAAGCCAAATGAATTAGTTCCACCAGAAGTTTGAGAAGCTTGTGTTAATGAAGTGTTCCCAGATCCTGCGCCACCGGTTTCACCACCACCATATCCACCAGTTTCGTTATCTTCACCTGAACCGCCACCGCCGCCTGCAACAATAATTCTTGCATATAATGAGTCTTGAGCAATTCTTACATCAGTAGCTCCGCCACCACCATTTCCAGGTTCACCTGTACTCTCGTGAGAAGCAAAACCACCGCCATTGAAACCTCCTTCAACTTTCACATTACCTGTAGAACTAGACATTCCACCTTGCCCACCGACATAAATATAACAAGTAGTTAATTGTGTTAAAGTTAGTGTTCCAATAGAATAACCACCAAGTCCAGAACCTGTAACTGTAGCAGAAGCACTATCTTGGCTCCGATTTCCACCTTGAGCACCCCAACACTCTAAAGTATAAATTCCTTTAGGTAATGTGATACTCTGAACAGCACCAGTATAATTAAAATTTAAAATATCACCAGTTTTAATATTATTAGAATCAAACCCCTTAAGTTCTTCAGGCGCTCCGCTATAATACAATTTATTATTTACTAAGTCCTTAAAACAATATTTTTTATTATTATCTTTATATGGAATAAGGTTTAATATTAAATTTGAACCATCATAGAATTTAAAAGAGTATATATTTACATTGCTAAGTTTACTTATTGTGCCGTTCGTACACACTGCACCAATATGAAGTTTATTCGGAGCGGAATTTGATGAAACTGTATGTGTATATATTTTTGTTCCGTCACAATATACAGTATCTGGAGTGATTTTATAAGTATGTTTCCCATTTGGATTATATTTATTTTTATCTAATGTTTTGCTTGTTCCGAAATGATTTATTCTTATAGCACCGTTAACTACAAACATAGTAAAACTTGTGGAATCAGTTCCAGATTCTGTAGTTCTTGAACCAAAAATTGCACCAGTATCACTACCAGTACCGGTATATGCGCATGTAATTTCTATAGTACTATTACCATTAACTGTGACTCCAGAAAAAATATACTGTTGTCCGGTAAAACTTATATAATCTATTTCTTTACTCATCGCCATACACCACCCACATATCACCAGGTTTACCATCAGTTGTCTTAGGTTCTTCAGTAGAGAACGTCACATTCCTTAACTGAGATTTCATAATATCTGACTGATAAGCAGTTACAGCCCCATTAACGACCGGTTTATTCTGTAATCCATTATAATCAGTTGTACCCGGATCACCTTTATCTCCATAAACACCTATAACTGTTGGAGTAGTGTACAAATGATTATTGTTTGTCAAAACAAATTCATGATAACACCACAAATATTTGTTTGTAGATGTCATAACCTGAGCAGAAGTCGCCCACCCAGTAGTTTCCTTAGTAACACTTTGAGATTGAGAACTAGCAAGATAATGAGGGATAACACTTGATATGCCGACTCCCTGATCACCTTTAGGTAATGTAAAATTCAATATAGCATCTGTATCGGTGCCAGAATTAGTTACTGCAGCTGAAGAACCAGTTTCGGCAGTACCAATTTTAATAGTTGCATTCTTACCAACTCCGGCAAGACATTGTTCACCTTTATAAATTGCCATGTTATCGCCTCCTTTTATAAATCATTTCTTATAACAATAGTAATGGGAATATCTACAGTTGGTTTCTCGGTTGCTTTTATAGTAATTTGATTTGTAGTCTGTCCTCCGTCAGCTAACATTGCATTTTGGTAAGCTTCAATAGCAATAGATGAAGCATTAGAAGCATAATCTATTTCTACAATATTTGAAGAAGTTACTCCAGATACGGATAATACATAACTATATGGGGCAGAAGATCCAGTCCATTTACTTGCTGTGAGAGTAGTATTAACAAGTGTACTTTTCTTTGCATATGTTTTTTCTGATTTAGTACTTGAAAACGTACTGTTGGCTGTTACAGATGAGTCGTTAATAACATTTGCAGAATCATATTCATCAATAACATTGTAATAGGTATTTGCGTTTAAAGTTCCAGCTTTCTTTTTTGCAAGATAATCAGCCTTTGTAATTTCAACAGGAACATTAACTCCCATCTGAGATAAAGTAATATCAGTAGTACCATCGAATGAAGCACTACCAATCTTTCTTGCAGTAGCTAATTTTACAGCTGCGTTCGCATTTCCTCCAACTGAAGATGATCCAGCATAATTATGTGTGTGTCCAGTAGCAGATTTTCCATTTAGGGCAGTTGTAATAGCATTTTGAGTCATGGTGCCATCTGTAGCAGATCCTGTGGAAGTATAGAGTTTAGTTGTACCGGAATAGCTTGTAGTACCTACAGAATATGTCGTATTTGTAGGAATTACCCATGTACCATCTGCACGAAGAAATTTTAATTGTTCTCCTATATTAGGTGCAGGAACAAGACCAGCACTTCCGGCGGAAGAAGAAGTAGCACCCTTCATGTTTCCATAAGTATGATCGGTAAATAATGCATCTGCAGGCACTGACTTACCAAGTGTATATGAACAAGCTACTGGCTTACCACCTGAGAAATATACTGGCTGAGTTGATGATCCAGCATTAGAAGTAAGAGCAGCGGCAGATGATGCGCTACCTGCAGAAATAGCATATTTAACACTTTTTGTGGCATCAGCAGTATTGTCAACGTTGCCTAATCCAACTTCACTTTTAGTATGCGTATGTACTTTTGTAGCTTTTTCAGCTAATTTACTATTCATCTCAGTCTCGGTATAATAACGTTCATCATGATTATGAGATGCTGGTGGATAGCTGCTAGGCTTTTCAGTAACTCCAGACCATGGTACAGAAGTAGCAGTTCCGGCAGTATATACTGAATAACCAGCCTCAGAAGATAATTTGCTCTCATCAACAACATAATACATTTTTTCAGTCTTAGTTACTTTTACGGTATCACCAAGCTGAATATTAGCAGTAGTAAGTTTAAAACGTGCAGTATCATCTTCAACAATAACCAGACGTTCTAATGCTCCATGGGGAAGCCTTGCAATATCAATTGTTCCAAAGAGTTTACTTGCGTTGAGAGAAGTAATAGTTGAATCATTATGATTATGCGCAGAAGGAGTATAGGTAGAAGGTTTTCCTGTAATGTTACCCCATGCGACACTACTTGCAGTCGCAGCATTTCCTGTAACATTTACCGTCAGATTATTAGTAACAGGATTATATTTAAACTTATCGCTGTATGCTCGCTTTGTCTCTGTGGTAGAGTCAGAAAACCAAACATGTCTAGCTGCATCAGCAGTACCTTCTCCAGCGGATACATTTGTAGCTGTTCCTGCAGTAGTTGCACTATCAGCAGTAGTTGCATGTTTTACACTCTTATTTGCATCGGCAGTATTATCTACATTGCCAAGCCCTACCTGAGCTTTTGTATGAGTATGCCCGGCAGGAGAGTAAGCACTTGAATTTGTATATGCAGCAGATCCTAATCCATGAATAGGAACAGTAGTTTTATTACCATCTACAGTGAGTGTGATTTTTCCGTTTTCAGTAGCTTCTGAAATAGCAACAGACTTTACGGCTTTTGCTAGAGTAATATAAGTTTTGCTTGAGCTATCCCAACGATAAATAGTATTCGTAGCAGTATTTATATAAATAGTATTTATATCTCCAACAGACGGAAATAACTTATTGGAAGCATATGGAAGTATTTCTTTATGATTAGCTATACTTGTCTTCAAATAACCAACCAGTTCTGTTAATCCAGTGAGATTAAGAAATTGTTCTTTCATTTTGCATTAGTCACATCCTTCCATTTTTATTTTTAAAATAGAAGGAGAGCATTGCAGCCCTCCTCCCAATAAAATCAATTGTATTTTTACGCAGTAAATAAACCTTTGATAGACGCACTTGGAATTGCTTCATATCCATCTCCAACAAGCCCTTTAAGAGCGGTGATATCAGATGTGTTCTTAGCAATCTTCGGTTTTTCAGTAGCAAGATCTTTTTCTACAGCAGTAATTTTGCCTTCTGCTGTATCCATTCTGCCTTTAACAGCAGTAATATCTTCTGCATTCTTTGTGTCAGCAGCTTCTAATGTAGGAACTTTCTTTTCAAGAGCATCAATTCTACCTACAGCAGCTTCAAGATCAGCAGCTTTTGCATACTGAGAAAGATCAGAGTCTGCGAGAGCTTTAGATACATACTCAGCAATATAGCTTACAATATCTTTGGATGTAGCAGATTCTGGAAGAGTACCGATAAGAGTCTTCAGCTTTGTGATATCCTCTTTATTTGTTTTGATCTGAGAATTCATTGTAGCAGCATCAGATGTATGTGTAGAAATCCAATCAGAAATCTCTTTCAGTGTATCATATGCTTCTGGAGCATCTGCAACGATTTTAGCGACTGCATCTGCAACAGCTTTCTTTACTGATCCGTCACCAGTGCCATTCAGTGTTCCAATAGCTGCTGTATTAGCTGCAACGCTTGCTTTTAATGCAGAATCATCATACTGACCAGTAGTAACAGCTTCTTTAATATAAGCAACTACATTTTTAGCTTTTGCATCAGCAGGAATGGTACCAACATAAGACATTACTTCTGTTTTTGCTGTGTTAGCAGCGCCAGCAGCATCGAAATCTGCAACAGTCTTTCCAGAATCTACCAGATTACCATTTTCATCTAATCCTGCAAGATGACCTTTTACTGCACCTTTTACTTTGTCAGCTTTTCCTGTTGGCTGAGGAATAGTAATAGTAAATGCTGCTTCATCAATAGTTACTGGAGCAGTTTTTGTGTAGAAATAAAGTGTGTATCCGTCTTCTGACTGAGATACTGTTTTAATTGAGTTTTTGACAGCCTCACTGATTTTAGAGTCGATCTGTACGTTATGCAGATTTAAAAACTCCTGAAGATTAGAAAGTGTAGCGAACTGTAATTTTGCCATAATTAGTTTCCTCCTTGAAATATATTTGTTAAATCTTCGGAATCAATACTTCCGAGTTTTCGATCTAAAGCAGCGTCAATATGTTCATCTAAAACATCCAGAACAGTTTCTTCAATAATATTTGAAACATATTCTTTTACAGAATCAGCACTTGCAAAATTCTGTTCATTAATCCAGCTTTCAGTGATATAACGATCAGTCGTATATTCACCATCTTGCTGAATGAAATACAATGTAATAGATTTTCCTTGCATTTTTGTGATTGTTGTGCTGGAAGTATCAGCATCATGAGATACAAGATACAGAACATCGTCTGCAGAAGATTGAACAGTAGTATTGTTTCCGCCAATGATACATTGGCCTTTTACTTTATAAATACCATCATCGAGTGATGATATCTTCACAGGAACAGTAAGTGTACCTATAAGATTTACAATAGGTACGTCAAATAATTTGTTATAAGATAAGCTGTTGATATAGTCTACAACAGTGGACTTATCTTCAAGATTACCGATTATATTATCTAAAAGAGTAGAAAGCTCAGAAGATTTGACATAATTATCCAATCCGATTGTTTTCTTGACCTCTTCAATAATATGATCTTTATCTTCATCAGTCATAGATATGTCATAAGAGAAAAGCAGTTTATCTCCAGAGAAAAACATAAGATTTGATCCGATGCATTTTACATCTGTAATCTGTTTATCTCCTTTGACATATTCTAATGTGTTGTCGATGGTCACCCACGCTATACTCTTACTGTCTTGGATGTAACAAAGTCCTGGGTATTTTAGCACCCCTCTTTGTAAAGCCTTTTCTGCAATTTGCTTAGTTGATGCAGAATACCAGGTTGGAATTAACGCCATGCTGTGATCACCTCTTCAATTTGTCATATTCATATTTTGAAATTTCTTTTATTGCATAAATGTCATTATCAGGCGGAAAATTATAGAGACCTTCAATGTGCCATCCATATTTTCCGTCTGAACTTAAAATAGCCTGTGCTTCTGTGATATCACATAGAAGCAACAGACTATGTTTCTCCTGATATTTGATATACAGGATATGATTAAGGACATCTACGACTTCATCATTTTTGATTACTTTATAATACATGTGATATCCTCCTTATAAGACGGGAATGGTTACCCCTCACTTGAAATTGAGAACATAAGTAAGATTCCAGAATTCTGTCCTGGATAAGAGAACCCATATGTTCCACCGGCTTCATTGACTGTATACAGCCAGTTTGCAACTGTAGCATTTGGAGATCTGGTCCAGTAAGATTTATACTCCGTAGGAGTAGAAGAATTTGCTTTCTTTCTGGTATCATCATCTGTGAAATAAGCAATAGGAGCATTTGTTTCAGAAATATATGGTTCAGAAGTAGCAGTAGGATCAATTTCGTACAGAGATGGAACATAGAATCTGCAATTAGATACGGATGTATCATTTGATTTATTACCAATAGAAGAGTATACTTTTACAGGTTTAATCAGAGCTTTCCATAAAGGAGAAATAGCTTTAAGCAAACGTGTATTCAGCCATGTGTTCAGAGAAGATTCAGCCCATCCACCTGCATTTGTGCTCTTATTATTATAAGGTTTTTCTGTACCAAGGAGATTAGAAGCAACAAATGTAATGTTAGCTCTCTTTGAAGCAACGTCAGACAGATAATATCCTTTAAACTTAGCCACTTCCATAGGGATTACTTCGTGGATCCATGCAGCAATATCCATACATTGTTCTTCACCAAGATCTGCGTACCAGACTTTAGCCCAATGTATAGTGCCTTTTGCAAAGTTTTCATATGCTCCATCGTCAGCTTTAGAACATCCAAATACGAGAGTGGAACTATGCTCTGGAATCCTGATCGCATTCAGAGTAGTAGAAGATACTTCTTTCCCAGTCATGTTTGAATTGTACACATAAAGCTTCTGACTTCCAGCTTCATGACGGAATACAATAATCTCTCGATTTGTTCCAGCAGATGGAGTTATACTATCAGTATTCCATGAGAAACGAGGTTCCTGAGAATACCAAAGTCTGAATCCATTTGAACCATCACCCTGAAAACACTGAGCAAGAGTGGAGTTTACACTATTTCCTGAATCAAATTCAAAGTCAATAGCAATTGTAAAGTCTCTGTCTTTTTCCATGATTTTTAATCCGGTGTCAATATAGTTTGTTCCATCAAATTTAGTCGCAGCTGAAATAACTTCATGCTCTTCAATGTCGCCATAGCTATAATCAACACCAAGTTTGAAATCTAATGTATCTTTTAATGATAATGATTTTGCTTCAAGTCCCATTTTCATAAGAGTATAAAGCTCAACCTGTGTCATATTGGCCAGATCCTTACTATCAAAGTATCCATCTACGTATTCGCATGTTTCATATACTGCATTGATCGTTTTATTTCCATCGACAAATCCTGACTTATCCCATCCTTTAAACAGATTGTACTTATAAGCAGATTCCTCAGCAGTATATACAGGAGTATCACCTGTATATTTTACATAAGAACCATACTGGGCAGTAGATTCTTGAAGAGATAATCCTTTAGAAACATATTTTACAGTATATTCACGGATTTTACTGTCATATACAGCAGTAATAGTTCTGTCAGCAAAGATTCCTGTCATTGAACCTTCCCATCCTTTGAAGGCATAATCAAGCTTAATTGTGCTTTTCTTTGTAGGAATAGGAATCGGATTAACTTCTCTTGTAGTAGGATCAACAGCGTTTCCACCTTTATCTACGTACTGGATATCAAGGATAGTATTACTTTCATCATCATTTATAAATGTAACTTTGAATTGAGTAATGATTGAATCGTAAGTAAGAACAAGGTCTGTCCAGATACCAGGTTCATCTTCAGAACCAACAAATTCTTTATATTCCTGCTGTCTAACTACAGGAATATGAACAGATCCAGTAAGAATTGACTGCTCAGTAGTAGCGCCATTATCATCAATACCAGCAAGTTTTGATAATTTCAGAAGAAGCGTAGTATCATCAAGATTCCATGAGATACCAGTAATTGTTACGGTACGAAGAGTATTAATAGCAGCATTTAAGATAGCAAGAGCATCTACGATAGAATTCTGACATACAAATGTCTGTAAATTATCGTATCCTGCAACCTTAAGATCAGTTAAGTCTTTGAGGTTCTTGAGTGTAAGAGTGTTGATAGAAGACGGGAGAGAAGCATGAGCAATCTTACCATGATTAGCAAATAATACAGATGTTACAATAGTTCCATCAGCATAAAGATTAATAAGATTTTCACATGCAGACAGGTTAACAGATCCTGTAAGATTTGGACAATTACGAATATCCAAAGTCTCAAGAAGAGTATTATTACCCATATTAAGAGATGTCATAAAAGTATTCTGATATCCAGCTGTATTATTACCAATGATAAGAGTTTTCAGCTTAGAAGCCTTTGAGAAATCATTATCATGAATATAACAAGCAGAGAGGTCATTTAGTGCCTCGATTCTTGATGCAGCATAGATAAGAATAGCTGTATCATCCATATTTGTTAAGTCCGTAGTAATCTTATATTCTTGTCCGGCTTTTGCACGTACCTGAGTAGTTTCTGGTGAATTACCATAAAGTACAGAAATATACATATCAGAATAAGGAATGATCTTCAGAGTATAATCTGGTTTAACTACAACTTTCTTAGGAGTATTACATCTGAACATAATCTGATCAGACTTTACATCTGTATGTAAGAATTTCGTTCCCATATAAATATGCTGGTCACGTTCCCATTGTCTGAGATGATATTTTCCACGTCCATTCATCATCTCATTAAGGAATCTTACTGTTCCAGCACGATATGTTCTCAGATACAATCTTTCATAGTGGATTCTCCACAGTTCTTCTGGGAACTGATTCTGCCATGCTTCATATTCATTGATTAAGTGTGAGTCTGACCAACAGTTAGAGTCTACAGACTGATACATGTTTCTTAATTCTTGTGTAAATACATCACGTATTCTGCACCACAATACAGATTCAGCAGCATTGAAAACATAACCAGATGAAGGATTTCCTTCTTCTTTATAGTCAGTATCTTCCTTACCATATGGGAATGACAGCTCACCTGAATTATTAATACCAAGCTGAGTGTCCATATCATATGCCCATAGATCAAATCTATAACCATTATGCAGAGCAGCCGCATCATCATCTATAGTATAATATTTAGCTTTATCACCCATAGTTGTAGCTTCTTCCTGAGTGATATAATGTTTTGCCCAATGCGGGAAAACATTCTTGGCTCTATTATCAATCATACTATATCTGAGTGTAACTAAATAGAAATAGAGCATTGCATCCTGAATACACCAATCTTTCAAGCCATCTTTAAATTCTTTATCACTAGACGTAATTACAAACTCATAGAAGTCTCTCCAAATCTGTTTGTTATCTGTACGTATTTTCTTTTTTGCTTCATCAGAAGTAAGAGCAGAACCATCCTTAGAATCGCCGCAACAATCATATCTGAATTCAAATGATCCATCCCAGTTATTATACAGAGCATCATATGCTGTATTACCAGTTTTCCATTCAGCTTTACTGATAGGATATTTCATAGTTCCATCTTGGTTTGTTATACCGGTCTGGAATGCAGAGTTTGGGAGAGTATTGTCACTGATCTCAATACAGAATTCTTTCATATCCTCTGGATCATAAGCTCTTGTAATATCAGTCTTCTTTGAATCTCCCATATTACCGAGAGAGTAGAAGTGCCAGTCTGTATCCTGAAATTCTCTATGAGTAGTAATATCAGGATCAGATTCTTTAATAAAGATTACACAGTTGACAAATTCCATAGAGTTTTTAACTTTAGGATCTCTACGTACCGCAGGACTTTCATATGGTAAAAAGTCGTTGAATCTCTTCTGTCCTAATGCATTAGTTGCCATATTTGAAGATGCTACATTTACTTTAAAATTCCACCAATTATTTGGAACAGAGTTTCTTGTAAGACTAATCTTACCAGTTCCGTCCTCATATTTTGTGCCATCACCAAGAACTAACTCTGTCTTATAGTTAGGATCAAGAGGAATCTTACTATTGATCTGATGTACACCATCCGCACAACAAATAACATCAATATTTCTGGCAGCAAAACCATATTCATTACTTGTAGTGCCCTGTCCGGCGTGGAAACAGTTAATAAATTTCCAGTTATCTAATTTAGGATCCCCATTCTTATAAATACATTCCATAGAAGTATTTTTAACAAAATCTTTCTTATCATTTGTAAAGTGAGGGGCTTCAATTTTTATAATTCTTAAATTCGGGCAAGCATTAGCTACAGAATCTGGAGTAAGAGCATTATTGTCATTGTAGATCTGGTTTCTATTATATCTTGCAATCATTTCATCTGAATCTCTAGCATCTGCAATAAAGTTAGCAAGGATATCTGAATCAGTCAGAGAAGCAGAATAAGCTTTCATTCTATAAATCAACACATCACAATCCGGAGAACCAATAGAAATTGGGGTAGGAGAATACTGGTGCAGTCTATGAGAATTATCATAAATAAGAGGTCTTCCTCCAACTCCGTCTTCATAAGTCATAATGATAGAAGTTGCAGATGTGTCTTTTGTATCAATTGTATTGATATTATATTCAAATTCAATAATATCCTCTTCGCTATATGGAAAATATAAGCTGTCAGTAGAAGTGTTCACGTATGCTTCATGAACATCCATTTTAATACCTACGTCAGAGCCTTCAGTACCATCAATACATGATAAGAAAGTAGCAGAAGCATTGCGAACATTCTGAGTCTTAAATACAAATTTGAATTCAGAACCAGTCTGTTTCGGGTCTTTTCCGAAGAGATTATAATTAATCTGAGCAGTTGTTCCAGCTTTTACACAGAAATACTGGTTTCCATAAGCATCAATCTGGTATCCACCATTATCCCAGTCAAAGTTATCTGATACTGAAAGAGTAATAGCAGAGTTATTTTTATCAGTCCAGAGTCTGTCGGTATCTCCATTGGATTTTCCAACAGGGTTAAAATCAAATGCTAAGTTGGCTGTGATTGGTTCAACATCAATATCAAGTTTAGTGATATTAACTGATAAAATCTTAGTCACTTTACGACATGAGATGGTCAGGTTATGTTTTCCTTCAGTGGATGACTTATAACTCCAGATTTGAGCAGAACGATTTACAGAAAGAGTACTCTGTACTTTACCATCAATTGATAGTTTTACAGAGGCTGGATTGTGATCAGGATCATATACAACATATTTAATACTTGTTGCCTGGTACTGTTGTGCTGTAAATTCCTGTTGAGCACATCCAATAATAGGAGTTCTATTTGTAGGATCAACACAAATAATATCCTTACAAATAGTATTTGAGGTTATTTCTTTATTGTTAATTGTCGCAGTCATATATACTTTGAGTAAATGGCTGCCATGTTCCTGTTTAGGAATATTATAAGACATAATTCTACCTGAAGACTGAGTTTCAACAGTGCCTAAGTCTTTTCCATCAAGAATAAAATGAAGAGTCTTATTGACATTTCCGTAAGGTGTATACCTAAATACTACATCTGTATTTGTATATAACAAAGTATCATCAAATGTGCTTTCAAGTTTGAATTCTACAATAGTAACAGTCCATGTCTTAGTGGCAAGTGTCCCAAAACTGTCGGTAATAGTTAATCTAATAGTATTTGCACCGACATTAAGATATTCAGTGATATCAAAACTATTGTTTCCTTGCGCAGCCGTATTCGTAGCTACAATAGTATTACCAACTTTCCACACAGCAGTACCGGCTCCAGTTGTATCACCAGTATTATCTACAGATGAAAAACTATATTCAATAATTGCTTTTGAACCAAGTAAGAAAATAGCATCTGCATTTGTGATTCTTTCAATAGTAATAGTAGTAGTATCTGAGGAAGATCCTCCACCACCTTCAATTTTAAAGCTTTTCTGGATTTCTCCATCCTTTAAAAATGTAAAAATACTATTTTCGTATGTAACATCGTACTCGGCAGCCGCAGGATTTTTCTTGATTTCTTCAATGGCGGCTTTAACATCTGTAATATCTGTATTAATTCCTTCAAACTGAGTATCATAAGAAGTCATATTTTGTTTCAAGATATCTACAGCATTTTTGGCCTCATCAGATTTTGTAGCAGCATTTTCTACTTTCTTCTCAATGTTTGAAATAGTAGTTTTTATCTCTGAGACAGCAGTAGTATTGGCATTTACATTCTTTTCGATTTCAGTTTTAGCTGTTTCAAGTGGATCAATTCGATTAGAGATTACTGTATCTTTCTCGTCCATTTCTGCTTCAAGTTCCTGCTTCAATGCAGCTCTCCACTCAGCAGATGGCTCAATAGAACTAAGTTCTACAGTCTGAATAATAGTTTCTCCATCTTTGAATACTAATGAACCTTTTCCATTGACAACAGAATACTCAACTATAAGGTTTGCAAGACTGTTAATAGTAATGGGTTCTCCAATAGGTTCCGTTCCATCTTTAAACACTAAATTTCCAGTTGTGTTGTCATATTCAACTTTTAAGTTCTTCAAACTGTCAATACCAGAAATAGCAGTGTTTAATTCTTTGACTTTTGTATCAACTTCTGTTTTTGTATAATATGCTTTCAGAGATTCAGTTACTGTTCCATTAAGATCATTCATAACAGATGTTTTTACATCTGCTTTTATATCATCTACATTAATAGAAGCAGCGGAAGCTTTTGCTTCATCTGCGTATTGTTTTGCTTCGGCTACATGACCAAGAATCATATTTACAAAACTTGTATACCAAT
>OLPL01000434.1_pt1 | contig 31527 bp, 24 predicted proteins | sample 1673211 | NCBI WGS metagenome assembly OLPL01 (sample SAMEA3136766, study PRJEB25190) | human gut metagenome | reverse complement strand
GTCTGAGGCGTATGCCGAGTTTCAAATTTTGAAAGCCTGCTTTTAGCAGAATTTTGCCCCTTTAGAATTGACCCGCCGATGGAACCTGAACAGGAACACCTTTCCAAGCTTTATTCCGGTTCGGGTATCCACAGCCTTCCTGAATTAAATCCCAAGCAATCCTATCGTCCGCAATATCAATATCGTCACAAACAACGTAAAGATCGAAAGCACCGATGAGAACACCACCAGCTGTCCGGCAAGCTGTCCATCCGCTCCTGCCTGTTGTGCCATGATATAACTGGATACCGCAACCGGAGTCTGATATGCCAGCAGGCCTGACAACAGATCCGCATCCCTGTATCCCATCATAACGATCATCGGGATCATAATAAGTGGTAAGATCACAAGCTTGATCGTCAATACCACCGATGCAACTTTTAAGTTTCCTTTTACTTTTGAGAAGTCCAGATCACCTCCCAGGATCATGAATGCAATTGGCGTTGACAGCTTTGCCAGATCCTGAACCGTTGTATCCACTGCCGTCGGAAGTCTGATTCCCAACAGCGAAAATATAATTCCCAACACCGAAGATATGATCAGCGGATTCTTCACAATATCAAGAATAATCTTCTTCCAGTCTGTCTCCCTCTTTTCTCCGAAAATCGAGAGTGCAACTACTGCCAGAAAATTATACATCGGTACAAGGATCGCACTTAAAATCGCCGCCGTTGTTGTGCTTTTTACTCCATACATATTCTGCACAACCGCAACTCCGAAGATCACGTAATTGCTGCGGAAGATTCCCTGAATCACTACTCCCTGCTGATTCTCCTGCTTTACAACCTTTGGAACGATCAGACAGAGCAGTACGAACAGGATCAGAAGTCCACCTGCCGCCCAGATACACAACTTAATCCTGCTGTGGATCTCCGCCCCAATGTCACTCTGATAGACATTATAGAATAACATACACGGCAAAAATATCTTAAAAACAATCGCATTGGCCTGTTTTGTAAGCTTACGGTCTGCCAGAGAGGTATAATTGACCATCAGATATCCTAACACCATAAGAAAAAATACAGGTGCGATTACATTAAATGATACAATAATATTTTCCAATTTCCCTTACTTCTTTCATTCCCGGCTCTTTACACATGAAATACATACTCATCCAGACGCTCAAATGCTTCCTTCACTCTGCTGAGCGGCAACGCCAGATTCATACGGATTCCGTATTCCTGATGGAACGGTCTTCCATCCTGCCATGCAACACCGACATCCCAGCCGGCTTTCAACAATTCATCCAGTGACTTGTAATTCTCTTCACACCAGTCCTCACAGTCCAGGAACAACATGTAAGTTCCCTGCGGCTTGCTGACATTGATTCCTCTGTAATAGTCACGGATATGATTGACCGCATACTCTACATTTTCTGACAATACCTGACAAAGTTCATTCACCCAGGTATATCCTTCTGCCTCGTAGGCTCCGATCAGCGCATGCATGGACAGTACATTCATCGTATTATAATGTGACTTTCTGGATTTTGCCTCCAGACGGTCACGTAACATTCGGTTAAAAACTATGTGATAGCTTCCTACCAGTCCCGCCAGATTAAATGTCTTGCTCGGTGCATAGAATGCAATCGTACGGTTTCTGGCATCCGGACTGATCGACTGTGTCGGAATGTGCCGGCTCCCTTTTAAAATCAGGTCTGACCAGATCTCATCTGCGATCACAACACATTCGTTATTCTTATATACTTCCATAGCCTCTTCTATCTCCCAGCGCTCCCAGACACGTCCTGTCGGATTATGCGGACTGCAGAAAACCGCCACATGGATGTTGTTGGCTTTTAATTTTGCATCCATATCTTCATAGTCCATGCGCCAGATTCCCTTTTCGTCCTTTTTCAGAGGGCTATGTACGATCTTATATCCGTTCTCCGTGATACATTTCGTAAATCCGATATAGGTCGGACTATGGAGAAGTACCGCATCTCCCGGTGCCGCAAATGCTGTCAGTGCCGAGATCACCCCGCCTAATACTCCATTTTCATATCCGATATACTCCGGCATCAGACCTTCTACATTATTACGGATCTTGTGCCAGCGGATGATCGAATCATAATACTCTTCCACCGGGCTGAAGTATCCATATGCCGGGTGTGCCGCTCTGTCCATAATTGCTTTCGGGATCGTCGGAACAGTCTCAAAATTCATATCAGCTACCCACATCGGGATTACATCGAATCCGTCTTTTGGCGGCTCAGGTGCAAATCCCGGATTCTTTCCCAATCCATCCACTGCAATCGCATCTTTGCCATGTCTGTCTATTATTTTTGTAAAATCATATCTCATATCCTGTTCTCCTTTTTCATAAAATCCAAGACTTTTCCACATCATGCTTCTGTTCTTTCAGAACTTTTCCACATTGAGCATCTTATTTTTTTGAAAATGTCCACATTGCCTTGATCTGATCTTTGATATTGGCAAATGTCCATGCCGTATTCGTATTCTTAATGCTGAACGGATCATTTACCGTTACAGTGCCATTCTCATAGCCGGTCAGAACAATAAAGTGACCGATCTGCGTAAAGTCTCCCGGTCCCATACTGCATATGACCGGATGTCCCTGTGCCAGTTCTGCGCTTACCTGTTCTTCTGAAAGCATACCTCCTACGCTGTTTAGATTCCAGTTCGCACCTGCTTCATCCATGAACCTCCAGTAAGTATTATTTTCCTCATCCACATAACCGTGTTCGGTTCCATATGCTGCTACCTTTGCCGGAGTAATGGATGCATCCTGATTCAGTCCTGCTGCTACCATTGCCATACAGGTCGGTCCGCATCCACTGGTCGCTACGATCCCCGTTCCATACGGTGCATATCCCCAGCGTTCATCCCATTGTAAAAGTTCCGGAATTTCTCCATTTGAAAGATCTTCCTCTATCGTATCTGCATAAGGCTTGTCCTTTTTCTTCTCATAATCTGCTACAAAATCTACCGTCTCTGCATTCTTGTCCAACAGTTCGATCACACTCTGTGGTACTCCCTGCTCCTCTGCCTGGCTGCGGACACGCTCTAACTTCTGTTCGGCTGCTTCCGTTGTTTTAGCTTTTTTTTCTTTCTGTTTTTTTGCCTTCTCGGCTTTTAATAATTCTTCCTGTTTCTTCTCTTCTGCACGCTCCTGATGAAGATAATAGCCAGTAAAAGCAGCAGTTATCACTGCTGCTATCACACCTGCTATTGCTATATATATGAAAATCCGATTTCTTTTTGCACCATTTGAAAGAGAAGTCTTGTTTTCTGTTTGCTGTTCTTCTGTATGATTCATCACTTTCATCTGTCAATTCAGTCCTCTTTTTTGAAAATCTTCAAAATTTTCTGCATCATCTGTTCGAAAGAATTTTTCGACATCGCTCTTAATTATACAACAGCATGTCTGCAGATACAACTTAACTTTTTCTAAAAATTCTTTTGCTGAATAGATATCGATCCCATTTATTTATCTTTTTTCAATTTCTGCTTGCATTTTATCTTCAATCATGATATGATACATCTTGTCTTAAGGACACAACACAATATCGGGGTGTGGCTCAGCTTGGCTAGAGCGCCTGGTTTGGGACCAGGAGGTCGCAGGTTCGAATCCTGTCACCCCGATACGCTATGCGGGTGTAGTTCAATGGTAGAACACCAGCCTTCCAAGCTGGATACGTGGGTTCGATTCCCATCACCCGCTTTTTCATGCCTGATTTTAATTTCATTCTCATATAAAGGTGTAAATAAAAAAAACACTATATTCTATCCGAAAGAAGATGGAGTATAGTGTTTTCCTTTTTCCGATATTCTATTTTCTGTCATATTTCCTGTTATCGTTTTCCGATTCTTCTCATCCACATCAGGACAGATCCTATCAGGATATAGACATCTGCCAAATTCGCTGTTACATCACCTAATATCTTATGGTCAGATCTTATACCAATGTAATCTACGACTTTACCTCTGACGATCCGGTCATACGTATTGCTGATGGCTCCTGCACTCAGTAATGTCCATGCTGTCTTAGTCACCTTATGACCTTCCCGGAATGATTCTGCCAATGTCAGCATCAGGATCACTGCCGTCGTTATCACAGACGCTTTCTTTACCTTATCCGGTTCGGAATCCATGGAATTAAATGCAAAGCCTTTGTTGTATACTTTTCTGATCAGGACTTTTGTCCCGCAAAAGTTTTTTTCCTCTTTCTCACTTACATTTTCTTCTATGTACTGTTTTACAGCCATATCCAGACCAAACAGTGTTCCAATCGCACCCGGTATGCTTGTGTGCATCTATATCTCTCCCTGGATCTTCACAATCTCTTCTTCCTGCTTTTCAATCTCTTCCTCGCGTTTTTCGATTTCTTCACAGAGCGTTACGTAATCCATGTCGGATACTTCCCCACTCTGGAACTTCTCATATACCATACGACCGATATCTGCAAGATCTCTTTCATTTGCTCTCTTTAAAGTTCGTACATTACTTTTGATCTTCTGAATCTCCAGTGTATCTCCTGTCTTCTTAGTGATGTCACTCGCAACATCTGAAACTCTTCTGCTGAATTCTTCAAAAAAATCTGCCATCTGTATCCTCTCCTTATCTCGTTCTTCTTTACAGCCGTCTTAAAATATCCAGTGAATGATACAAGTTCATCGTTCCATATCCCCACTGTGTATTTGGATATTCTATCGCCGGAAGCTTCTGCGCACCCATCACGATCACATTCCTTACCTGACTGGCTGATGCTCCACCCGCTCCCGGCTGATCACTGATCCACTTCATGATCAGTGCACAGCCACCTGCCGCAATTGCTGTTGCTGCACTTGAACCGGTGCGTTCTTTGAATCCTCCGCCCGGTACCGCACCGGTAACCGCTACTCCCGGTGCAGCATAATCCGGTTTGATTCTTTCATCTCTAGTATACCCTCTGCCCGAATTAATATCAACCGTATTCTCCTGACTGTTATAATAAGACACCGTCATCGTATGCTCCCCTCCTGCCGGTTCTGTAAATGTGGTATCCGGATTCGATTCCAGAAAATATACTTCTCCATCCAGAAACTCTTTCATGGGCAGCCACATATGAAACTCCCCCTTCGGCTGCATCACAGGCTTTACTTCTATTTTCCAGATTCCCGGTACTGCTTTCCGCAGCCGGATAAACACCAGCTGTGCATCGCTATTCTCCTGCAGAAGTCTGTACTCCACCGTAACAGCCGTCCGTTCAAAAGCAAATACAAAATCAAACAGATATCCCAGACGTACCGGAATCTGCCCGGTACGTTCTCCGGAAGGTGATGTGATCGACACTGTCACAATGTTCGGAAGGGTACTCCATAACTCCGTCACAAAACCTTTCACCCCTTCCCCTACCCTGATCTCCGCTGTCCGTATATTCTGTGCCTCCGTAAATGTTCCGTAATAATGATGTCTCTGCGCTGCCTCATTCCCGGTTCCCGTTACTACACAGCGGTTTCTCAGCAATGCATAGCCATCCAGAACTCCTGCAAGCAAAGAGTCACCATTATGCCCTCCGAAACTGGTTCCGATCGCCATACAGATCACAAGCGGCATCTCCCGTCTGCGGGCCAGTTCATTCAGATACCGAAGTCCGGCCAGGATATCATTTTCCTGATAACAGTGTGCATCTTCTGCAACCCCAAAAAATTCTTTCAGATATTTTTTTGCCGGCTTAAGCTTTACCATCGCGATCACCGCCTCCGGGGCAGCCCCAAGAAACTGTCCACTGCTTTCTGCACTTCCGGCAGCCACACTTGCAACAAATGTTCCATGCCCATCTGTATCTTCCGAAGAGATCAGTTCTTGCGGACTTTCCGAATGCAGAGCCGCATTGATTCTTTCTTCGGTATACTCTGTTCCATACAGAAAGCCCTCCGGCGGATCCCCATCCTGAATTGTCTGATCCCAGATCCCCGCAATTCTTGTTGTCCCGTCAAGATTACAGAATACCGGATGGGTATAATCGATCCCCGTATCCAGGAAACCGATCATAATCCCCTCTCCCATAAGCTGCAGCGTCGGATAATTCTGCAGCGTAATAATTCCGGCTGCATCTAACGGCTGCATATCCAGAAGTGTATAGCACTTGGGGATCGCGCCGTACCAGTACTGCCGCAAGGATAAGGGAAGTAACATCCGACTGTCTAACGACACACTTTTATATCCGAAATCCAGCTCCTGGATACACATCTTTTCTGTATCCACTCCTTCTAACTCATCTTCCCTGTATGGCGAGATAATAAAATCCCAGTAATCTTCCGATAATATCTTTTCTTTACATCTGTCTTCCAATGAAAAAAAGCCTTTCATATACATTTGTTTTATGTATATGAAAGACTTCGTGTCATTCATTAATATTTTTATGCATTTGTATGCTGGTTCAGCATACGCTCGATGATCTCCACAGATTCTTCGATACCATAACTTGCACTGTTAAAACAGATATCATAGTTCACAGCATCTCCCCACTTCTGGCCGGTATAAAAATTGTAATATTTCGAATGCTGACGGTCAATCTTCTTCAAAAGGCGTTCTGCTTTTTTATGATCCAGATTATTGACTTCCATGACTCTGTGTACACGCTGTTCAAAAGGAGCTGTAATAAAGATACTGATATGTGGAATATGATTATTTGCCAGTATCACATCCGCACATCGTCCCATAACAATGAAATCTTCTTCTTTTGCCTTCTTACATATCAGATCACTCTGATTAAAGAAGATTGCATCTTCTTTTGTCAGACCATGATAACGGTCAAAATCTTTCAGACGTTCTTTCAACGTCCGTCCGGATCCCTGGTACTTATTCTCAATCTCATTTGTTCCCAGATCTGCCACATCTACAACCGAATCTTTCTCCGCGTCCAGACGTCTCAATACTTCATTGAATATCTCTGCATCGTAATAGTTGATCCTGAGTGCATCCGCCAGTGCAAATCCAATATCGTTACCCGCACTTCCATGTGTTCTTCCGATACAGATGATCAGATGATCATCCTTTGAAAACTTCTGACGCAGGTTCGATGTATTTAGCTTTGCCCTGTTTTCATCCAGAATCTCAACTTTTCCAAAACCTGCCGGCAGTTCTGCGATTTCTTTTAATATCTCATCATATTTTCTCATCAGTCTGGATCGGTCTTCATCCTTACGGATCGTACGTGCCATGTTACTGATCAGCGCAAGCTCACTTCTGAGCAGATGCCCCTGTGGCTTTGTACGCATCAGCTTCACAAGACTTTCTACACAAGTACGTTTGTCTCCCGTAAAGGTACGGCCAAGAGAAGAACCTACACATTCATAGACTTCTCCGTCCAGATCATAGATCCGTTCCGCTATGTCATAGTATTTATTCTTATTTTCCATGTTCCGCACCTCCCCTTACAAAAAGAATACCAGCATATCGATAATAAATACCGGTATCAGACATGTCAGTGACCATACCATATATCCGAAGAACGATGGCATACGCACACCATTTTCATCTGACATAGATTTTACCATGAAGTTCGGCGCATTTCCGATATAGGTATTTGCTCCCATAAATACAGCTCCACAGGAGATTGCCTCCAGCATCTTAACAGGAACCGAACCAAGTGTCGTCACAACACCGCTCTTGAACCCAAGTGCTCCCGCCGTTGTAAGGAATACCAGATACGTTGGTGTATTATCCAGAAAACTTGACAGTGCTCCGGTTGCCCAGAACATTTCAAATGGTTTATTGATACCAAGTTCCGCACCATTTGCCTTCAGAATCATCAATGCAGGCTGCATCGTGATAAAGATTCCGATGAACAGAACCGCAACTTCCTGAATTGCCCCCCAGGTAAAATGGTTACGGATACGTACTTCTTCTTTTGTCGTTTTAAATGATAAAAATGCTGCCAGAAGGATGATCACGATCTCGATCACAGACGGGAATCCAAGCGTCACTTCTCCAAGGATATGGATTCCTTTTACCGTTCCGTCCGCATTCTGGAATGCAGACATACCAGGAAGCATTCCACTTAAGATTACAGCTCCGACAATCATTGCAACATATATCAGATTATGAAGTCCTACAATTCTAACGTGTGTTCCGGGCTCTCTGATATCTGGTTTTCTACCTTCCGCAATATCTTTTCTGTAAGCTCTTCTATCCAGAAAATAGAATAACGTCAGCAAAATGATCATGTTAAAGATCAGTATATGAAACAGCTTCAGGCTCCAGAAAAACGGAACACCACGCATGAATCCCATCAGAAGCGGCGGATCTCCGATCGGTGTCAGACATCCTCCCATATTAGAGATCAGGAAGATAAAAAAGATCATAATGTGACTTTTTCTTTTTCTCCACGAATTCATCTTAATAAACGGACGTACCAGAAGCATACTTGATCCGGTCGTTCCGATCACGCTGGAAAGCAGTGTTCCCAGAACAAACAATGCCGTATTGATCCTCGGTGATCCGGCAAACTCACCGTCAATTGTAATGTTACCTGCTACACAGAACAGACCGAACAATAAAATGATAAATGTCAGATAATCATTTACCACACATTCCAAAACCGTCTCTCCCATTGTAAACATTCCGTACTTTGCAGCAAACGGAACAATAAACAGTACCGACCAGAACGCAACTGCAAGCGGCTGATGCTTTTCCCACCAGTCCGGCTTGATCAGAGGCATAACGGCAATACTGAGCAACAGCCCTGCAAAGGGTATGCAGAGCCAAACTGGAATAGCTGATAATTCCTCCATTCCTTTCTCCTCCATTCTTCCTCAAGTAAAGTCTTATGTGTCATTGCATAATGAAAGCTGTCATTGACAGCTCTCTTAGCATTCTATATGTAAAATGTATTATTGAAGCCTTGGTACTTCCTGACCTCTCAACATTATTACCGGTCCTCCGGTTCCCTCAATATATTCTTTTGTGATAACAACCTCTCCAATATTGTCATCCTTCGGGATTTCATACATGATATCTAACATGAATTCTTCGATGATCGCACGAAGCGCCCTCGCTCCGGTATCTTTCTTCATTGCTTTTTTTGCGATCGCATGAAGTGCGCCGTCATCGAATTCCAATTTTACTTCGTCTAATGCAAGCAGTTTCTGATATTGCTTCAAAATTGCATTCTTAGGCTCTTTTAATATCTCCACCAGCATATCTTCACTCATACCCTGTAAGGTAAATACAATCGGCAGACGTCCCAGGAACTCCGGTATCATACCGAATACACGCAAATCCTCTGTTGCGACCTTTTTAAGAATCTCTTTGTCGTTATTGTATTTATCTCTCAGATCCGCTCCGAATCCGATCGCTGCCTGTTTGGTCAGACGTTCTTTGATAATTCCTTCCAGATCCGGGAATGCACCTCCACAGATGAACAGAATGTTCCTCGTATTCACTGTTGTAAGCGGAACCATTGCATTCTTGCTCGTTGCCCCGACAGGAACTTCCACATCACTTCCTTCCAGAAGTTTCAGCATTCCCTGCTGTACAGACTCACCGCTCACATCACGCTGACTGGAGTTTTTCTTCTTTGCGATCTTGTCGATCTCATCAATAAAAATAATTCCCTGTTCTGCCTTTTCGACATCATTATCTGCTGCCGCAAGCAGTTTGGATACAACGCTTTCGATATCATCACCGATGTACCCTGCCTCTGTAAGAGATGTTGCATCCGTAATTGCAAGCGGAACATCCAGAATCCTTGCCAGTGTCTTTACAAGATACGTCTTACCGGAACCTGTCGGCCCGATCATCAGCATGTTGGATTTCTCAATCTCAATGTCATCCATCGAATCCGTTGCCACACGCTTATAATGATTATATACTGCAACCGACATCACTTTCTTTGCATATTCCTGTCCTACCACATACTCGTCCAGTTTTGCTTTGATCTTGTGCGGAGCCGGAAGATTCCGGATATCTACTAACGGCTTGTATTCTTCGCCTTCTTTTTTCTTCTTGATCTTCTGCTGTTTTGGAATACTCTGCTCCATATCAGACATGTTGAATACCTGTACTCCCGGAATATTCATCAGCTGACTGTAATCGATCGGTCCGTTCGACATTGCATCAAAGCTCTTCTGCATGCAGTCATTGCAGACACAGATGTGGTTCGGAAGTTCGATCATCTTCCCTGCAACACTCTCCGGACGTCTGCATATAAAACATACTTTTTCATACTCATCATCATTTTGTTTCTTATCATCCGAATCTGACGTCTTCTTTGTTGTTTCTACTTCGACGTCTTCTACTTTTTCGATTTCCTGATTGTTATCGTCCTGATTGGTCATTATTCTCTCCTTCTTACTTTTTGTCGTATCTTTCACTCTGTTTTATCCTGGTTCTATGATTCTTCCTGATTTACCAATTCCAAAAATGTCTCTTCGGAAATAATCGGGATCCCCAGTTCATTTGCTTTCTTATTTTTGGAAGATGTGCTGGTTACATCATTGTTGATCAAGTAATTCGTTTTGGACGTTACCGATCCTGTCACCTTTCCTCCCAGACTTTCAATCAATTCCTTCACTTCACCGCGGTTTGCAAAATGTGTTACGCTTCCGGTGATCACAAAATTGACACCTTCAAAAATCTGTTTCTTTGTTGATGTCTCTTCCGGGATTGTCAACTCTTCTAAAAGCTTTCTGAAATTCTCCACATGCTTTGCATCTGAAAAATATCCGGTGAATGCCTTTGCCAGAACTTCTCCCACGCCCTGGATCTCATTTAATTCCTCTTCTGTAACCCTCAAAAGGGCTTCTACATCATATTTCAACTCTCTGCAGATAACCTTTGCATTGGCAAGTCCGATCCCTGCGATTCCCAGTGAATAGACGACTCTTGGCAGCGTGGTTGTTCTTGCTTTTTCCACACTTTCGATCAGTTTCCTGTACGATTTTTCTCCAAATCCTTCCATTCCCCGAATCTCGTCTTTGTACTGATCCAGATGGAAGATATCGGCAAATGTATGGATATATCCTCTGGAAATGAATTTTTCCAGTGTTGCTTCCGACAATCCTTCTATATTAAGTGCATCTCTGCTTACGAATAATGCAAATGCCTTCACATGCTTTGCCTGGCATTCCGGATTCATACAGTATAATGCTTTCGCATTTCCTACCTGTCTGATCTTCGTCTCACCCTGACAGACCGGACATCTTTCCGGAATATCTTTCACACCGCTTCTTGTTAGATTCTCTGCAATCTGCGGAATGATCATATTTGCCTTATAAACTTCGATCTTATCTCCGATGCCAAGTTCCAGTTCTTCCATAATGCTGATATTGTGAACACTTGCACGGCTGACCGTCGTTCCTTCCAACTCCACCGGATCAAAGATTGCAACCGGATTGATCAGTCCTGTCCTTGACGGACTCCATTCGATTTCACGCAGAATCGTTTCCCTGATCTCATCCTGCCATTTGAATGCGTAAGAATCTCTCGGGAATTTTGCTGTTCTTCCCAACGATCTTCCATACGCTATATCATCATATGATAGCACAAGTCCGTCAGAAGGAAAATCATTTTTACTAATCTCTGACGAAAATTTAGCAACTTCATCTTCTACTGTATCTCTGGTCACCATATGATATTCTACCGTCGTGAATCCCTGTGCTTTCAGCCATTCCATCTGACAAGCTCTGGAATTCTGAAAATCAACTCCATTTGCCTGCACTAACGTGAATGCATAGAACATAACATTTCTCTTTGCCGTGATCTGGTTATTGAGCTGTCTGACTGAACCACTGCATAAGTTTCTTGGATTTTTATATTTTGCATCTACATCTTCAATCTCTTCATTGATCTTCTCGAAGTCATGATATCCGATCACCGCTTCTCCTCTTAAAATCAATTCCCCCTGGTAAGCGATCTGCACCGGTACATTCTTGAATACCTTCGCATTGTTTGTAACCACTTCACCGACTTCTCCGTTACCGCGTGTGACCGCTTTATAAAGCTTTCCGTCACGATAAGTCAGCACGATCGTCAATCCGTCCATCTTCCAGGACATCAATACTTTCTGACTGCCAACGAAGTTCTTAAGTTCTTCTACTTCTTTCGTCTTATCCAGTGAGAGCATCGGGCTTTCATGCCTTTCTTTTGGGAGTTCACTGACAACTTCATATCCGACATTTACCGTCGGACTGTTTGACAATGTAATTCCCAGTTCTTTTTCCAGATTCTGCAGTTCATCATACAATCTGTCATATTCGTAGTTGCTCATGATCTCCTGCGCATCCTGATAATAAGATCTGGATGCTTTATTCAGAAGTTCTACTAATTCCAGCATTCTCTCGTTCTTTGACTGTCCCATATAATTCCTTTAACTCCTGTTCTGTTAATTCTCTTACCTGTCCCGGTTTCAGATCTCCAAGTTCCACGTTCATGATCCGTATCCTTTTTAACACATCCACCTTATATCCGAGTGCTTCGCACATGCGCCGTATCTGTCTGTTCAATCCCTGTGTCAGAATAATGGAAAATGTATATTTCCCGGTCTTTTTTACTGTACAGGGTCTGGTCACCGCATCCAGATTCTTTTCTTTGTCTCTGATGTGTACTCCCCGGCTCATCTTCTCAATGAATTCCGGAGTAACTTCTTTGTTTACTCTGACCTTATATTCTTTCTCATGTGCATATCTTGCGCGCATCATGCCGTTGATCAGATCTCCATCATTTGTCATGATCAGAAGCCCTTCCGAATCTTTATCCAGTCTTCCTGCATAAGTGATGCGTACCGGATAATTGAGGAACCGGATGATGTTCTTTTTCTCCCTTTTGTCTTCTGTACAAACAATCCCGGCAGGTTTGTACACTGCCAGGACCGTTTTTTCCGTTTTGCTTTTGGCCACTTTTTTTCCGACACGGATCTCCTGTCCGTCTTCTACTTTCATGCCGGGAGCTGCTGTCTTTCCATCCACAGTCACAATTCCCGACTCGATCAGCCTGTCTGCCTCCCTTCTGGAACAGACACCGGCTTCGCTTAAATACTTGTTCAGTCTAATCATTCTGCAATACCCCGCTGATACTGTTATCCTGCACAAATGTATTACCGTTATACAGGAACAGAACACTTGTGATCTTATTTTTCTTCATAACTTCTCTGATATCATCATAATAATATCTTGGATCAACCACTATGATTTCTCTGTAATATGCCGTCAGAAACGGAATTACACTATTCGCATAGGAATCTTTTACAAGCAACAGTCTGTCTGTTGTATCTGCCGTCGTTCTGATATCCAGGACGGGATAATTACCGCCAAGAAATAATGCATATTTATCCTTTTCTTTCAACTTGGATGTATCGTATAACGTTGCTGTTTTCTTTTTTTCATTCACATTATTTACAACTACCTGTGGTGCTGTTTTCAGATCATCCGGTGCGTATATATAGATCGGCTCATTATAGTCTGTTTCATATCCGCTTGTCGCCGATAAGGTTCCGTTAAATGAATTCGTCACTGCATAGGATTTCATAGCCGGTGCTTTCGATGTATCCAGTTTCATAGCCGCAGCCAGCGCCTGATATCCATAGTAAGCACCAAGCGTCGTCCAGTGATGATCCGTATGGTAATATATCTCTTCTGCTCTGTGCTTTTTCAATGTATCTTCTACATTTACCCACTGAAAAGCTGTCCCAAGCGAAGCCTTTATTTTCTGAAACTGTTTATCCTGATCTTCTGTCACTGCACAATACGGAAGTTTGTCCGACTCGATATTTGCAGCATTCGGTACCAGCATCATATACATCGGGATATCTTTATATGTCTCCTGAAACTTTTTCATTGCATCCAGATTTGCTTTCAATTGTTCTTCATCCGGTCTGGCTATATCCTCTAACAGATAATGATCCTTTCCTTTAAATACACCATTTGCCTTACGTTTTCCTGCGATCAGATCAATACGGCTCTTTAAAGCTACCCAGAAATCTCTTCCTGCAAACTGATCCGATACATAAGATTCATACTGTTTCATCCATCTTCCGCTTTCAATACCGGAAATCGTAAGCTTCGGTCTCTGTTCCAGTGCCCGGTTTTCTTTTGCCGAAAATCCCCTGTCAGCAGTTGCAATATTTACCACGCAGAAGATAACCATCATTACAATAAACAGCAATGCAATTACTTTATTTCTCTGTTCTTCTCTTTTTCTTTCCCATTTCTTTCTCGACTGTCTCATCTTTGCTCCTAGAATCTGAAATACAGGAACGGATTATAGGTCTCCGTTACCAGATATGCAATACAGACAATAAACAACGCAACATATACCACACTGTTAATGATTGTTGTATTCCATTTTTTTGTTCTTAACATATGCTCGTATCTGAAATGAACCAGCGGCGTAGAGCCAAATATCAGGATCAGCCACAGGATCAGGTTGCTTGTAAGAAGATACATACTCTCTCTGTCTGCAAAGCCATGTGCACCTGCACCAAACATCACTCTGATATAATCTGCTGCCTGTCCGAATGAAGAGCTGAAAAACAATACCCAGCCGATCACAACCAGAACAATACTGTAAATATGACGGACTACATCCGGAAGTCTGTCCAGTACCGGCGACAGGAGATATTTTTCAATGATCAGGATCACCCCATAATAGAGTCCCCATGCCACGAAATTCCATGCAGCTCCATGCCATAATCCGGTCAGAAACCATACAATCAGAAGATTCCTGATGTGTTTGATCTTCGATACCCTGTTTCCTCCCAATGGAATATACACATAATCCCTGAACCAGCTGCTCAGCGAAATATGCCATCTGCGCCAGAACTCCGTAATACTCTTAGACACATATGGATAGTTAAAGTTCATATTGAATTCAAATCCAAACATCTTACCGAGTCCGATCGCCATATCCGAATATCCACTGAAATCAAAATAAATCTGGAACATATATGCAAAAGCTCCAAGCCACGCCGTCATCACGGCTATATTACCTTTCGCAAGTCCGCTTACCTCTGTAAAAATCATCCCTGAGGTATTCGCCAGTAATACTTTCTTCGCAAGTCCCCGGATAAAATACATGCTTCCTTCTCCGAATTTTGTCCTTGAGACTTCTCTGGACGCAAGCTGTTCATCTACATCTGCATATTGCACGATCGGTCCCGCAATAAGCTGCGGAAACATCGTTACATATAATGCAAAATTAGGAAGATTCGTCTGCACTTTTACATTTCCCCGATATACATCAATGATATAGGATAATATCTGGAATGTATAAAAGGATATTCCAATCGGAAGCGGCAGTGCATGATAAGAAATATGTACCGGAAGTATCCCGTTCAATGTGTCCAATACAAACCCTTCATACTTAAAAAATCCAAGTACTGCCAGATTAATGATAAGGTTAAAAACCAGGCTCCGCTTTGCAGCTCTCTTATCCTGCAGATTCCTTGCAATATCCAGTCCACTGAAATAATTAAACAATATGGACAGTAGCATCAGAAATAGATATACCGGTTCCCCCCATGCATAAAACACCAGACTCGCCAGCAATAAGATCACATTTCGGAATCTTACCGGCAACAAATAATATAAGATCACCACAGCCGGCAAAAATGTAAATAAAAAAACAATACTGCTAAATAACATCTCTCTAATTCCTTTTTATTAAATACTCTTCTTAAATGCCGCATCGATACGGTCTGCATCCTTTGAAACTGCCAGCAGCACATAACGTCCTCTGGTCTCAATAATTGCAGCATGTATCAGCTTTGTTTGTTCTACACCATAACCTTCAAAATTCTTTTCCTGTGTATTTACACGAATTTCCACTGCCTTTTCAACCGTCTCGATCTGACTTTCGTTTTTTACCTTTATTACGAGTATTTCATTCACACTCATAACGTCATCCGGAATATACAGACTGATTCCTTCATAATCATTGGCATTCAGACTGTAATATTTTTTCAGATCCTGTGTTGTGCCTTTTTTCATTCCTTCTAATTTTACGGCTTTTGTGATATTCTTTTCAATCGTGTCTACGGATACGGTATTATCCCCTTCCTGGGTCACAAGAAATACTACATAAATGATCAGGAGGACTACCATCAAATATTTTAACAGGTTAATCCTGTCTAATTTTCCGTTTTTCATTATAATTCTGCAACCTCCGCCATATGATTTACCCATGCTTTATAATAACCGGTTGACATATGGATTCCATCACCGGCATAATACTCCTGTTTCACCAGCTCTGTATTATCAATAAATGTTACTTTCTCTTTTTCACATAATTTTTTTAATTTCTGATTGAACTCCGGAATTTTTGCATAGACAGAATTCTGATCAATTGCAATCTGCGCTGTCGGAAGTATACTGTTAACATATATTTTCGTATCCGGCAGTGATTTTTTCAGATCTCTGATCACCGGCCTGTATGCTTTTATGAATCCATCCGCATCTCCATTCTGCGCTCCGACATCATTCATCCCGTAAGAAAGGAATAATACTGACGGTTTCATCTCTTTTGCCCTGGCAATATGATCTGCCAGTTTTTCATTATCCCCCGCCGACACACCGGCTCCACGGTCTGCCTGTACATTTGCCTGATCCAGCACACCATATTCGTACAATCCCTGTGTGATGGAATCCCCCAGGACCAGACAATCTGCAAATTTTTCGCTTGCCGGCTGTTCTTCTGCATCCTGTTCTGCCTCACGTTCCTGCGTTTCTAACTCCTTAATCTTTTTATCTGCCTTAGACACATCCATCTCATCCATCGTCTTCAGGATCTCTGTGCCCTTCTTTGTATCCTTCTGTGGATTACTGAGCCTGCGCGCCACCGTAATCCCGCCAATCACCAGAATAGCAACCGCAACGATCACTGCAGTCTGAAGTACCCGGTCTTTTTCTTTTTCTTTCTCACTTTTTATTTCACTTTTCTGCTCCTCAGGATTCACCTCCTGAGTCTCTTCTTTTTCTTCATAAATTGAAGTTTTACTCTCTATATCCACGAAATCTTCTCCTCTTTCGTTTCTCTGTTGATCCTAAATATGTATATCCAATTTATTTTACTGTTTTTCTTTTTGAATGTCAATTTATATCCTCTTTTCTGTCGTCTTTTGTGCTATAATGTTGAATACATTTCATTATACTTGAAAGTGGAAAATGATCATATAGATTAACAGGAGGTTTTCCTTATGAATGTATACCAGTTATCAGCCAAAAATTGCATGTCGCATCTGCTCTTAAAAGACACTTTCGACAACTTTTCTTTCATAGAAGGCGAGATCACGACCTTCAACAAATTTACCATCAGCGGCTTTCTCCAGGAAGACTTCTTTGATGAAAAACCTGAAGAAACCTACTCCCGCTGGAATAAAATCCGAGACTTCTGCTTCCAGATCATCCGCGGTAAACGCACTCCATTGGGATTCAAGATTGTCCTTGCGCTTCCGGAAGATCAGATCCCGCACTTTCTGACCGCCCACGGTCTCACCGGATACCGCCCGGAAGAGATCCGGGGTCTGTACCTGAACTTCCACTACGATGGACATCACTTACAATGTATCACCGGAACTTCTCTGAACACTTTCACCATGGACAAATCCATCGAAAGAGAATGGGATCAGGAAGTAAAAAACATTTTAAAATCCAGATCCATTGAAGGTGACTACTGATCTGCAGCTTCCGATATAAACAGAGCCGTGCCGCCATGGATTTCCCTTCCACAGCCACACGGCTCTTATTTTTCATTCCGCCAATCTTAACTTCAAATCTTTACTTTGTAAGCAGCATCATGATCTCATTACTTCTCTTCACAAACGCAGTCATCTCTTCCGGACTGAGCGGCTTATGTGCCAGCATTGCCAGATCATATAACTGTTTGCAGATAATACTTGTGTTCTCACTGTCTTTATGTTCAACTACATACTGAACCAGCGGATGATTTGCATTCAGGATCAGTGTACTTGTTGTACCCATATCCATTCCGTTCATGCCATACATTTTCATCATTTCCTGCATACGACGGTTTTCTTCGGATAACGTCATCATAGAAGCAACATTTTCATCTTTCAGTTTCTCGATTTTAACATCCAGATTCTCTTTTCCAAGCTCTTTGCGGAAAATCTCTACCAGACTGTCAGATTTCTTCTGGAATGCTTCTTTCTCTTCTTCGGCAACTTCTTCCTTTGCACCTGCTGTTACATCGGCGTCGATTCTCTGGAACTTGATATTCTGATTACGCTGCTCTAACTGTGTGATAAACGGCGAATCAATGTTGTGTCCTAAGATTACCGCATCCATGCCCTGGTTCTTGAACATGTTGATGTACTGGCTCTGCTGGATCTCGTCCGTCACATAATAAATAACTGTCTTATCCTCTTCTTTGTTCTCAGTATTCTGATCATCTGTCTTGGCATTCTGATCTTCCACTGTTCCTCCATTTGCCTCGATGCAATCTTTCAATGTCAGATATTTGTGATCCAGATTCTTAAACAGAACCGCATCTTTCATCTTGTCACAGAATTTTTCATCTTTCAGGCATCCGAACTTGATGAACGGACTGATGTTATCCCAGTATTTCTCATAATCTTCTCTCTTTGTCTTACACATTCCGGAAAGCTTATCTGCAACTTTCTTGGAAATGTACTCCGATATCTTATTGACGAATCCATCATTCTGCAGTGCACTACGCGATACGTTCAACGGAAGATCCGGACAGTCGATCACTCCCTTTAATACCATCAGATATTCCGGAATAACTTCTTTGATATTATCTGCGATAAATACCTGGTTATTATATAATTTGATCGTTCCTTCAATAGAATCATACTCTGTGTTGATTCTTGGGAAGTACAGGATTCCCTTTAAGTTAAATGGATAATCCATATTCAGATGAATCCAGAACAACGGCTCTTTGTAATCCATAAATACTTTGCGATAGAAGTTCAGGTAATCCTCGTCACTGCATTCATTCGGATGCTTTGTCCACAGTGGATGAATATCACTTAATGAAACCGGACGCTTTTTAATCTTTACTTTTTCTTTGGCAGGTTCCGTCTCTACCATCTCTTTTTCGCCGTTTTCATTCTCTTTTTCTTCCATCTTGGCATCTTCGTGAATATGTTCGATCACTTCATCGTCATCTTTCAGATCAGCTTCATCAATGGTCTCATATTCCGGTTCTGCATTTGCCTTGGAAAGGAAGATTTCTACCGGCATAAAGGAACAATATTTTTCCAGAACTTCTCTCATTCTGTATTCATTTGCAAACTCCAGACTGTCCTCATTCAGATACAGTGTCATAGTGGATCCGACTTCCTGTTTGCTGCCTTCTTCCATCTCATACTCTGTTCCGCCGTTGCTTACCCAGTGTACCGGCTTTGCCCCTTCCTTATAGGAAAGGGTATCGATATGTACTTCGTCAGCTACCATGAATGCAGAATAGAATCCAAGACCGAAGTGTCCGATCATATCATCCTCTGTTGTCTTATCTTTATATTTTTCAAGGAACTGTGTTGCTCCGGAAAATGCGATCTGTGTAATGTATTCTTCTACTTCATCGGCTGTCATTCCAAGACCATTATCTGTAAATTTCAGAGTCTTTTCTTCTGGATTGACTTCAACTTTGATCGCCGGTTTATAATCATCCGGCAACTGGTATTCACCCATCATATCCAGTTTCTTCAGTTTTGTGATTGCATCACATCCGTTGGATACCAACTCACGTGCGAAAATATCGTGATCGGAATATACCCATTTTTTAATAATCGGGAAAATGTTTTCACTGCTGATTGACAAACTACCTTTCTTTGCTGCCATTGTAAATCACTCCTATTTCTACTTTTATATTTCTATCATATTAGTGACAAAAGATGCCGTATTGCCGACTGGCCCACATCTTTTTGTTACATTTTTCATCTAACAGATATGATAATACTGCATATTTTAAAAGTCAATAGAAAATTAGCACTCTTCCAAAAAGAGTGCTAACAATTCTATGAAATTTATAAACCATTTATAAACTTTGATATTTTTATGATATTTTCGCCGAATATCCTTATATTAATATTATATGTGCCGTACCATTTTCCCGGCTACTCTATGCTTTTCAATGATTCTACCATGTCAATTTTCTTTAACTTGAAATACATTACCCAGTTTACGAATAATGAAAATCCTATCGTAAATAAAAAGCTGTAGATATAACTCGGAAGATAAATGCTTCGTCCAAACATCGCCGCATCCACTTCCACCGTCTGAATTACGAACAGATGCAGGACTTTACCGAATATCACACCTACGAAAGCTCCAATAAGCGTCAGCAGGATATTTTCCCGGAATACATATTCCGCTACTTCAACATCATAGAAGCCAAGCACTTTCAAAGTTGCAAGCTCTCTCTGACGCTCTGTAATGTTAATACTGTTCAGATTATAAAGTACTACGAACGCAAGCATTCCCGCCGAAACGATCAGGACTATGATCACCAGATTCAGGCTGGCAAGCATATCATCCAGCTGATCCTTAATATCATGCAGATAAGAGATTGTCAGTACCTGATCTTTCGCAAGGATTTTTTCTCCGGCTTTTTTCACCTGTTCTTCTGAATATCCATCCTTTGCCCGGAACATGATACAGTTATATTCTGCTGTCTTTCCATATACTTTCTTATAATACTGCGGCGTAAAATATATGTAATGTCCCATATAGTTCTCACAGATATGCGCAATTTTTACTGTGACACCTTTTGCCATACCGTCCTTAAGATTTATCGTATCTCCTTCTTTTACATTCAGAAGTTTTGCCGTCTTCTCACTGACAATTGCACCATTGTCTGTAAGTTTGTATGATTCTTTCGTCTTCCTGTCATGGAAATCTTCATATTTTCCGACAATATCCGGATTGCCAAGTACGCACTGATAAACGCTGCGTTTTTTATTTTCCTTTGATGCCGTCACGCTCTGCATCCTCGCATCCATATAAGTCTGAATATCCGTATCTTCTTTCAGATATTCCTTCAACTCTTCTTTCTCTGTCTTTGTTACATCATCCTTGTAGAAAATGTGCCCGTCATACAGTTGGATCTCATCGTACTGAATATCTGCAATCTCATATACCGAATCCTTTACTCCATATCCAACCAGCATCAGTGCCATACAGCCGCCAATTCCGAATATCGTCATAAAGAAACGTTTTTTATAACGCATCAGGTTTCGGATTGTTGATTTCCATGTGAAATTCATTCGTTTCCAGATAAATCCGATTCTTTCCAGGAGCACTCTTCTTCCCTTTTTTGGTGCCGGCGGACGCATCAGCACAGCCGGTTCTGCAGCCAGTTCTTTATAGCAGGATGCAAGTGTCGCTCCCATGGTACACACGATCGAAGCGGCCGATGCCGTCACCGCATAACTCATATGATATGGTACATAAATCTTCGGAATATGCGGATACATAATCTCATATGCATAAATGATAATATACGGCAAGATCTTTTCTCCTGTCAGCACTCCCAGAATACTTCCTCCCGCTGTTGCAAGAAACGCGTATCCCAGATACTTGGAAGCAATAGAAAAATTACCGTATCCCAGTGCTTTCATTGTACCGATCTCAATTCTCTGCTCTTCCACCATACGGGTCATACCGGTCAGACTGATCAGAGCTGCAACTAAGAAGAACATCACAGGAAATACTTTTCCGATTGCACGCATACGGTTTGCATTTTCCCCAAATCCATCATATTCTACCAGTGTACTTCTATTGTATACATACCATTTTGGATTTTTTATCTTCTTAATCTGTTCTTTTGCATCAGCAAGCTTTTTCTCACCTTTTGCGATTTCTTCCTCAGACGTCTCTTTTCCGTCCTCATATTCTTTTCTCGCATCGGCAAGTTTGGCTTCATTTTGAGCAATTTCTGTCTCGCCATTTTGCAATGTCTGTTCCTGTGCTTTCAACTCTGCTTTACCGACATCTAATTGTTTCTGTCCGGATTCTATACTTGCGGCTGCACTGGTAAGCTTTGCTTCACTGGCGTCCAGCTTCGCTTTTGCCTGGTCAAGCTCGGCTTTCCCACTTGCGAGCTTTTGCTTTGCTGCATCAAGTCCGGCCTTCTGGGTCTGATAATCCTGTTCTTTTGCATCCAGCGTCTTCTTGGTCTCCTGCGCCTGCTGCTCCATTACCTGGATCTTCTGTAATAATTCCTGATCCTGGTTGGGATTCTCCTGATCCGGATCCTGTCCCGAACCGCCTGCTGCCTGTGCTTTTAGTGCCTCAATCGTATTCAGAAGAGTCTGATATCCCGCCCAGCCTTTATCCAGTTCGGCTCTGTATGTAACCAGGCCTTCCTCTCCTGCCTGAATCTTTGCCTGCGCTTCTGCATACTGGGAATCATACGCAGCTTTTCCTTGTTCGTACTGTTTCTTTCCCTGGGAAAGCTCTTTCAGTCCATTTTGATACGTCTTTTTCGCCTGATCCAATTCTTTTTGTTTTGTATCTATCGTCTGCTTTGCTGCTGCAATCTGCGACTTTCCACTCGCAATCTTTTCTTTTGCCTGCGAAACCTGCGTCTCTCCATCGGTAATCTGCTTTTTGGCATCCTCAAGCTTCTGCTTCGATTCCGCTTTTCCATCATCCAGCTTTTTCTGCGCTTTCGCAAGTTTTTCATTTGCCTTATCTTCAAGTTCCGACTTCCGGATCTTTCCTCTTTCTTCTGTGATTGCTTCGATTCTCTTTTGGACGGTCTTTACTTTCTCTTTATATGCCTTCGTATAAGCAGTCAGATCTTTTGCACCTGCCACCTGTACGTACATTTCCGTATACACATCCAGATCAAAGGTTTTCTCCGGAACCACTACGAATCCGCTTATCGTACCGGTTCCAATGGTTGTGCTTCCTCGGCTCAGTGAAATGTAGTATGAGGAATTTCCTTTTCCGACTACTTTTAATTCGTCCGTCTTCAATGTATCTGTCACCTTGTCATCTGTTCCGGACTTTAATTTTATCGTCTCGCCGATTTTATAATTCATCTGGTCATCAACCAGACATTCCCCTGCTTTTTCCGGCATACGTCCTTCCCTTACCGTGATCTTATTCATATCCTCCATCGCTGACATCACATGAAGTACATATTGCTTCTTATTCTTTATATTCAGGAAATCTGCACTGTAGGCACCTTCAGCCTTTCCCACTCCCTTTACGTTTCCGACCGCACTTACATCCTCTTTCGTAATTCCAAGCGTACTGACAGCCTTAATGTCCATCAGATCCGATTCATCAAAATACGCATCTCCCGTAATTCTCATAGATGGTTCCGATGCCCGGATTCCAGAAAAGAACGCAACACCCAAAGCAACAATAAAAAGAATTGAAATAAAACGGCCAAAATTCCGTCGGATCTCCATGTAAAAATTCTTTCGTGTTATCTTTCTTGCCATCTGTTATCCTCACCTCTTTGTCTTACCATTCTATGGTCTCAACCGGAACCGGCTGCGGATTTTCGATGATCTTATCAACCCGTCCGTTCTTGATCTTGATCACCCGGTCTGCCATCGGTGCTATTGCCGAGTTATGTGTGATCAGTATAACTGTCATACCATTGTTCCGGCATGTATCCTGAAGTAATTTCAAAATGGATTTGCCTGTATTGTAATCAAGCGCTCCCGTTGGTTCATCACAGAGTAATAATTTCGGATTCTTCGCAAGTGCCCTTGCAATCGACACTCTCTGCTGTTCTCCTCCTGATAACTGAGCAGGAAAATTATCCAGACGGTCCCCAAGTCCTACTTCTTCCAATACCTCTTTTGCATCCATCGGATTCTTACATATCTGGAGTGCAAGCTCCACATTCTCCAGTGCCGTCAGATTCGGTATCAGATTATAAAACTGGAACACGAATCCGATATCGTCTCTTCTATATGCAGTCAGCTGCTTCGTTGAATACGTAGCAATATCCTGTCCATCTACCAGCACCTGCCCCTCAGATGCCGTATCCATGCCGCCAAGAATATTGAGAACTGTGGTTTTCCCGGCTCCACTCGGACCAACAACAACTGCAAATTCTCCCTTTTTAATCTCAAAATCAATTCCTGCGGCCGCCATGATCTCAACTTCGCCCATCTGATATATCTTCTTAACATCTTTCAAAGTCACAAATTCACTCATGCATACTTCCTCCGTGTGCGTATATTCGTATGTCAATTATACCATCTTTTTCGTGGAAACCACAGGGGCAATTTTCTATTTAATGCATTAAGCGGTTGATACCCGGCCGGAAGAAAAGGAAGAGAGTCCCGCTGCGTGCATATGAGATCATGGTTAGTATTTCTTAAGCATCAAAATTGGCCGTTAGCAGTCAAAAAATCATTGTCTGAGCTTGCGAGTTATGTTTTTTTGACTGCTGCTTTTAGGACAATTTTTATGCTTTAGAAATACTCCATGATTGAATCAGCACGCAGCGGGACTCTCTTCCTTTTCTTCCTTACGTTATCGCATACTGTAATGATTCAATAGTGGAAGCGTAACCGGCGTGATACCGAAAGTGTACAAAAAATCCGGAAAATCAAGGCTTCCACCTCAACTTTCCGGCTGCACACAAAGGTTACAACCCTCTATTGAATTCATTATCATTGGCCAAGCACGACATGAGAAAGACTTGGTGCTCTGTTTGTCGCGTATATGGAGTGATGTTTAGAAAAACTTAGGGTGTTCAAATCTCCGTTAAAGGCATGGAACGAATTGTTTGAGCGAAGCGAGTTATGAGTGGAATGCCTTTGCTTTTAGGAGATTTGGACATCCTTAGATTTTCTTACATCACGGAATCTTAGTAGCAAACAGAGCACCAAGTTTTTCTCATGGACTGAGAGGCCGCGATAATTAATTAAATAGAAAATTACTTCAACATCTCCCGCAATTTCTGATTCACCATTCCAGGATTTGCCTTTCCTTTCATGGCTTTCATAGTCTGTCCGACCAATGCGCCGAGTGCTTTTTCTTTGCCGCCTTTGTAATCGGCAATGGCTTTTGGATTCTTCGCAATGACTTCTTTTAACACTTCTTCCAGTGCGCCTTCATCATTGACTGTCTTTAATCCGTGTTCTTCTACATAACTTTCCGGATCTACATCTTTTTCAAATACCTGTTCGAACACTTCTTTGGCAACGGAACTGTTGATGGTTCCTGCTTCTGTAAGCCCGATCAGTTTTGCAAGATTTGCCGGTGAGAAGCTGATATCTTCCGGTTCCATGCCGTGTTCTTTTAACAGACGCATGGTTTCTACCATCAGCCAGTTGGATACTTTCTTCGGTTTTCCACAAATTGCTGTTGTCTCTTCAAAGATATCCGCCATATGCTTGGACTCTGTGAGAATTTCTGCATCGTACTGTGGAATATCGAACTCTTTCTTATAACGTTCCAGTTTTTCATCACGAAATTCCGGCTGTTTTGCTTTGATCTTTTCAATCCACTCATCGTCGATCACGATCGGTACAAGATCCGGTTCCGGGAAATAACGATAATCCTGAGCATCTTCTTTGGAACGCATTGCGTGAGATGATTCTTTATTGTCATCCCATCTTCTGGTCTCCTGGATAACAGCTTTTCCTTCTTCGATAAGTTCGATCTGACGCTCTCTTTCTCCTTCAATGGCTCTTGCGATTGCCTTGAATGAGTTCAAGTTCTTCATCTCTGTTCTGGTTCCGAACTCCTGGGTTCCCACTTCTCTTACGGATAAGTTGACATCCGCTCTCATCGAACCTTCCTGGAGCTTACAATCAGATGCTCCAAGATACTGGATGATCGTTCTTAATTTTTCCAGATAAGCGATAACTTCTTCTGATGAACGCATGTCCGGCTCGGATACGATCTCTACAAGCGGCACACCACTTCGGTTAAAATCTACCAGAGATGTATCATCCCATTCATCATGAACCAGCTTTCCGGCATCTTCTTCCATATGCATCTCATGGATGCGGACTTTCTTCTTTGTATCACCAACTGTGATCTCTACATATCCATTTCTTGCGATTGGCTGATAGAGCTGTGAAATCTGATAATTCTGCGGGTTATCCGGATAAAAATAGTTCTTACGGTCGAATTTGCACACTCTTGTAATATCACAATGTGTTGCAAGTCCGATTCCCATTGCATATTCTACAACTTGTTTATTTAATACCGGAAGTGATCCAGGCATACCGGTACAAACCGGGCATGTATGTGTATTCGGTGCTCCTCCGAATGCCGTGCTGCATCCGCAGAAGATTTTTGTCTTTGTTGCAAGTTCTACATGGACCTCAAGTCCAATGACTGTCTCATACTGTTTTGCCATGACTATCTGTCCTCCTTTGCAAGTTCTGGTGCTTCATATGCCTTCGTCTGTTCAAATGTATATGCGGTCTGAATGATTTTGTTTTCTTCGAAACAATTTCCGATCAACTGCATACCTACCGGAAGTCCTTTGGAATCTTTTCCTACCGGAATTGTGATTCCCGGAAGACCTGCCAGGTTGACAGAAATTGTGTAAATGTCTCCCAGATACATCTTGATCGGATCACTTAAGCTCTTTCCAAGTTCCGGTGCTGTCGTCGGAGCCGCCGGAGCTACGATCACATCATATTTTTCAAACGCTTTATCAAATGCTTTCTTAATTAACGCTTTTGTTTTCAATGCTTTCAGATAATACGCATCATAATATCCGGAACTCAAAACAAATGAACCAAGCATAATTCTTCTCTTTACCTCCGGTCCGAAACCTTCGGAACGGGATTTTTTGTACATATTGTGAAGTCCTTCGTATTCCTCGGTACGATAACCGTATTTTACGCCATCGAATCTGGCAAGGTTGGAGCTTGCCTCAGCTGATGCAATGACATAATATGCAGGAATCGCATATTTTACAAGGCTTAAGTCGAATTCTTCTACAACTGCGCCTTTTTCTTCCAGAACTTTTACTGCCCGAAGAATATTTTCTTTTACCTCAGCATCCAGACCATCTCCAAAATAATCTTTTGGAATACCGATTCTCATGCCCTTCACATCATCTACCAGTGCAGATGTAAAATCATAACTGTCACGTCTGATTGATGTGCTGTCTTTCGGATCATAAGATGCAATGGTCTCCAGAACCGTTGCGCAGTCTGTCACATCTTTCGCAACAGGACCGATCTGATCCAGGGAAGAACCATAAGCGATCAGTCCGTAACGGGATACCGTTCCATATGTTGGTTTGATTCCGACTACGCCGCAGAAAGAACTTGGCTGACGGATGGACCCGCCTGTGTCAGATCCAAGTGCATATGGCGCTTCTTCTGCTGCCACCGCTGCACAGCTTCCCCCGGAAGATCCTCCCGGAACATGCTCTAAGTTCCATGGGTTCTTTGTCGGTCCGTAATAAGAAGTCTCGGTTGTACTTCCCATGGCAAATTCATCCATATTCGTCTTTCCCAGAATGACAGCTCCTGCTTCTTCCAGATTCTTTACTGCCTCTGCCGTGAACATCGGCCGGAAGTTTCCCAGGATCTTCGAACTGCAGGTTGTGAGCATTCCTTGCGTACACATGTTATCTTTGATTGCTACCGGCACACCTGCCAGTGGCCCTGTCAGTTTTCCGTCATCAATTAATTTCTGTACTTCTTCTGCACGTTTTAATGCGCCCTCTTTATCCAACGTCACAAAACTGTTTACATCTTTTTCTACTTTTTCAATCTGTGCAATGGAGGCTTTCACGGCTTCCACAACAGATATTTCTTTTGCTTTGATCTTCTTTCCAAGCTCTACTGCTGTAAGACTTGTAATATCCATAACCGTTTTCCTCCTATCCGATCGTCTTTGGTACTTTGAAGCTCTGGTCTTTTTCCAACGGTGCATTCGCCAGTGTCTCCGCACTGCCGTCTCCATTTGTCACGACATCTTCCCGGAATACATTCTTCACCGGAAATACATGTGACATTGGCTCGATTCCATCCGTATCCAGTTCATTTAAAGTATCTATATAATCTAACATTTTTTCCATATCTGCTTTGGCATCTTCTTTTTCCTGACCGGATAATTCCAGTTTTGCAAGAATACCAACGTATTCTATGGTCTCATCTGATATTTTGTTTGCCATCTTTCTGCTCCTTCTTTCCTGATGTTATCAATTCCCCTATACTTTATATTCAGTAAACTTATCTGTTATAAAAGCCATAATAATCTGTTGATGCAATCTGTTCTGACGGTGTAAGCCTTATTTTCAAGTCTTCTGACACTTCCATTGTTGCATTTTCTGGAATTACCAGATAATGGAATGTCTCTCCGTCTATTCCATCTTCCGACAGACACTGGCTCCATGAATTTATTTCTTCCTGTTCGTCCGAATAAATGATTACATCCACATTTCCAGCCCCTGATACACGGCTGAGATCATATATTCCCGGTTCGAGATCTCTTCCAGCCGTCAACGTTTTCTGACCTTTGATATCCACTGATTCTGTGAGCGGATTACTCTGTCCGGCCGTTTCCATTGCCTCCACATCCTGTGCATTATCGGTATGCAGTTTTACTGTTGTCCTACAATTTAATGTAAGATGCGCTCCTTTATAAAGACGGATATCCTTAATCTTGTCTTTCTTGCCCTCGGTATATTCATACAGATAGATGCTGTTCTCAGGATCATCGATCTGTACGGTGTCATAGTCATCTTGCGGTGTCACTGTATAGATTCCCTCCGGGATCTCCACACCTGCCACATAATTGCCGGAAGCAAGTTCATAGTCTGCACTTTCTCCTTCTTTCGAGATTTCCCGAGTCACATACTGATAATGATCATAGTCTGTTTCATCCGTATCATTTGTCTTTTGATCTCCCGTATCCTGAAATACACCTTGAACTGCATCTCCAACTGCATATTCTATATCGTACTTATGTTCCTCATAGAGATTACCCAAAACTGCAATCACGATAATTGCCAAAATCACTATTTTCAATGGTCTTCTCCGATTTGTAATATCCGGAGTCTGCACATGCTTTCTCCGTTTTTTCCCGGTCATATCAGACTCATTCATACGGTAGCCTTGTTTTCCGTAATCTCTTTTTTTATGATTCGTCTCTTTGTGATTTATTTCCCTGTGATCTGCTTTCCTGTCCGGTCTGTGTTTTTCTTTCTCCTCATGTACATGTGTAAGCGGCATTCCGTCACAATCACTCCGGTTGATCCGGTAATTCTTATCCGATTTGCTGTTATCAAGCCCACATTCCGTACAGATTCCTCTACTGTTTAACTTTCCTCCGCATAAACTACATCTTTTTCCAAACATATGATTTCCCTCTCATGACATGTTATCACCGGTATCATATCTATTATACCTTACTCCCCGCTATGGTTCCAGTCTGCTTAAATCTCTTGGGAATAATGTAGTCTCTCTTACGTTGTCTTCTCCTAACAACTGCATCGTCAGACGTTCCAGTCCGATTCCAAGTCCTCCGTGTGGCGGCATTCCATGCTTAAATGTCGCAAGATACTGTTCCATTCCTTCTTCTGTCATTCCCCTTGCAGCAATCTTATCTGTCAGCATCTTGTAATCATGAATACGCTGTCCGCCTGTCGTGATCTCCAGTCCTCTGAACAACAGGTCAAAGCTTAATGTATATCTTGGATCTTCCGGATCATCCATTGCATAGAACGGGCGTTTCTTAGAAGGATAATGTGTGACAAATACAAAATCACTTCCCCACTCTTCTTTCGCATAACGTCCGATCAGTACTTCTTCTTCCGGCTCAAGGTCGAATGGATTTCTCATCTTATGGTTGTATTTCTCTGCAACAATTTCTTTGATATCTGCAAATTTCACTGCCGGGATCTGACTCACATCAGGGAGTTCAACACCCAATACTTTTAACTCTCTTGCATAATCTTTTTTCAGCAATTCCATCGCATACTGGAGGAATCCTGTCTCCATTGCCATGATGTCTTCAAATCCATCAATATATCCCATTTCAAAATCAAGACTGGTATATTCGTTCAGGTGGCGCTTTGTGTTATGTTTCTCTGCCCTGAATACCGGAGCTGTCTCAAATACTCTATCAAATACGCCGACCATCATCTGCTTATAGAACTGTGGACTCTGCGCCAGCACTGCCGGTCTGTGGAAATATTCCAGTTTGAAAATGTTGGCTCCCCCCTCGGCTCCTTTCGCTCCGATCTTCGGTGTATGGATCTCTGTAAATTCCTGACTGTAGAGGAAATCTCTGAATGCTCTTGTAAGTCCTTCCTGGATTCTGAATTTGGCACGCTCCCGGATATTTCTAAGGGAAATGGAACGATAGTTCAGTTTTGCTTCCAGAGATGTGTTCAGTTTCCATTTGGAAATTGCAAGCGGCATCATCTCGTCTTCCGGCTCACTTAAGATTTTTACGTTCTCCATACGGATTTCAATTCCATTTGGTGCTTTTTCATTCTCTTCTAAGACGCCTTCTACTTCGACAGTTGCTGCTTCTTTGATGTCTTTCAGTTCGAAATCAGCACTGCCTTCTTCATAGACACACTGAAGCAGACCTTCTCTTTTTCTTAAGATCACAAATGCAACAGTTCCCATATCACGGATCGTATGCACTGCTCCGTTGACTTTTACCTTTGCTCCTGCTTCTGCCTGTTCCAGTAATTCACTGATTTCTTTTGTCTCTTTTGGCTTTACACCTGTTAAATACTCCATGTTCTTTTCCTCCTTTTCTTCCCGGGACGAATAACGGTTATAAACATAAAAATCCGCCCTGGAATACATACTTGTATCCCGGGACGGATATCATCATCGTTATCCGCGGTACCACCCGCATTGAATCTCAAAGCTGTATAGTGCTTTCTAAGATTCCTCTTTTCGTGCGTAACGTGCAGTCTACGTACCAACCTACTTTTCATTCAGCTTTACCATATTTACTTGTTCAGCTGGTCTGCTCCAGAGTGTTCCCTATTGTCCTCATTCCCCAAGCAGTGCTCTCAGTCGGTGACACCACATTCCTGTCAGGTTCCAGAGTCCAGAGTCTCTTTCATCGCTTTACTATACTAAAATTTGTTTTAAATGTTAGCACATGTTTTTTCAGATTGCAAGAGGGTATTCTGAATTTTATGTAAAATGTCTTCCTGGCTTTTCATTTATGACTTGTTATGGTATTATTTACTAAATTAGTGCAACTCTATTTTTGAATGTAACCCTATCATTCCACGCAAGGAGGATATATTATGACTCAGAAAAAGAAGTATTACTTTTGTTTTGCACTTGCCATATCCATCTGTATGACCGTGCTGATTCAGGTATTTCAGTTGTATTCTTTACCGATACTTGGTATATTGGAGCTTTTTATGCTCGTGAATGTATGTATGATCGCAGTGAATATATTTAACCGCAAGTGTTTGAATCATGTTGGAACGCTGATTATTACAGGAAGTTTGTTTCTTTTCCTACTTGCGCGGAATACATTTTTATTTTTGTTTTCTTTTTCTATTTAGTTCATCATCGTGGCTTACCCCGGTCCATGAGAAAGACTTGGTATTATGTTTGTTGCTGGATGTCACGATGCAG
>OLPL01000426.1_pt1 | contig 31856 bp, 25 predicted proteins | sample 1673211 | NCBI WGS metagenome assembly OLPL01 (sample SAMEA3136766, study PRJEB25190) | human gut metagenome | reverse complement strand
GCCGTGTCATCGCCTGGAAGGCCAACGCGACCGGCCCCGCCCTCCTCGCCCGCACATGCTCTGATCACGGGATCACCCTCGTCCACGTGTCCAGCGACTACGTCTTCGACGGCACCGCCGAGGTGCATGACGAGGACGAGCCCCTCAGCCCGCTGTCCGTCTACGGCCAGACCAAGGCCGCCGGCGACATCGCCGTGGCCGGCTGCCCCCGCCACTACATCATGCGCTCCAGCTGGGTCATCGGCGAGGGCCGCAACTTCGTCAAGACCATGAGGGGGCTCTCCGACCGCGTCGCAGACCCCGAGGACAAGCTCACGCAGGTCACGGTCGTGGACGACCAGCTGGGACGCCTGACCTTCACGCGCGACATGGCGCGGGCCATCTTCCACGTGCTGGGGACGCACGCGCCCTACGGCACCTACGACTGCACCGGCTCCGGCGCCGTGAAGAGCTGGGCGGACATCGCCCGCGCCGTCTTCGAGGCCGCCAACGGCAACGGCGACAGGGTCGTGCCGGTCAGCACCGCCGACTACTATTCGAACGCCGCGGGCCCCGTCGCCCCGCGCCCGGTCCACTCCGCGCTCGACCTGTCGAAACTCGAGGCCGTCGGCTTCCACATGCCCGACTGGGAGGAAGAGCTGGGGGAGTACCTGGATGCCTTGGATTTGGGAGGTTCTTTCTAAAGATATGATTTCTACAGCATCAAAAGCTGAAGCGCCTCTTGTTAGCATCGTCGTCCCCATCTTCAACGTGGGGCCGTTCGTGCTTCCCTGCATAAGGTCGCTGCTCTGTCAGACGTATCCAAATATTGAGATTCTTATCGTGGATGACGGCTGTACCGATGACACGGTTGAGTTGATTGCTAGCGTCGTTGGGGATGATTCACGCGTCGAGATTCTCCACAAGGAGAACGGCGGGCTCTCATCTGCCCGAAATTATGGCACTCGGCTTTGTCACGGTGACTACTTGATGTATGTCGACGGAGACGATCTCATAGATCCGCGGGCCGTTGAGTTCATGCTCCAGGCGGCTTTGAGATACCATGTGTCGTTTGTCGCGGGGTCCTTTGCCAAGATGCCTCCTCTCGAGAGTTATGAAATGCGGAGTGAGCCTTTGTTCACGTTGGAGAGCGGCTGGGAGCATCTGAGGCGCCTTCTTCTGCTCGAAGGGGAGAGCGGGTCTGCCTGGGGCAAGTTGTTTTCCCGTTCTTTGATGCCCGACCTTGTGTTCCCCGAGGGTCAGCTTTTCGAGGATATGGGCGTGACTTCCGCGATTTGCTCCCGTGTAGAGACCGTCGCTGTCACTGACGCCCCTTTCTATGCGTACGTGACGAGGCCCGGTTCCATCACAACGCTTAAGAAGCAAGGCCCTAAGCATGTGAGGGATATGGATGCTGCCATTGAGGCCGTGCGGCGGGTTGCCGAGGGAAATTTTGATGGCGAGTTCGAGTGCTTCCGAGCGTATTGCATTCTGCGCGTTGCCATGCGGGTTGATCTCGATAGCTTTGCCGACAGGGCGGAGGGGCAGGCGTATTTGAGGCTTGCCCGCGACCTTGCGATGCGCGCCTCAAGGAACACCCTAGCTTCGCGCACCTGGAGACTGAGGTGCGCGCTTTTTGCGCTTTCCCCGAAGATGCATAACGCTTTCTATGCCCTTTATGCCGCGATTTCTGGCAAAGCAATCGGATAATCCCTATGAACAAAGGTTTTTAATGTGAGATTCTCGATAATCATTCCCGTTTATAACGTAGAGGAATATCTCGGACAATGCTTGGACAGCATTGCACATCAGGATTATTCCGACTACGAGGTCGTCATCGTCGACGACGGCTCGACCGACGGCAGCGCGAGTATCTATGAGCGCTTCGCCGCGGAGGCGGATGTTCCCGTCCGCATAGTCAAACAGGAGAACAAGGGGTTGCTGCTTGCTCGCCGTGCCGGGATCAAAGCCGCCAACGGTGATTATTATTGGCACGTCGACGGCGACGACGGTCTGGCGCCCAATGCAATGTGTGCGGTTTCCGGGATCATTGACGAACTGGATCCCGACGTCGTGTTGATCTGCCTTAGCGAATCTCCGACGTTCGGCTCTGTGCTCCCTGGGGGACTGCCCGGTGAACAGCGTTTCTATACCGGAGAAAGCCTTAACGATGTACGCTCTGCGTTCCTCGATGGATATATTCCTAATATGGTCACTAAAATCGCTCGAAGGTCTTGCGTCGATGCCGATTCAGATTACTCGCCTTATGGGAAGATGCAGCTTGGGGAAGATCAGCTGCAAAGCCTTTACATTCTCGATAATATGAAGAGCGCCGCATGCGTTCGCGAGCCCTTGTATTATTATCGTCCCAACGCAAGCAGCATTACTGCCAATTATCGCGAAGGCCAGATTGCCCAGTACGCCATGGTCAAGGAAGCCGTCCATCGACAGGCCGTCGCGTGGGATTCGAAATGGCCGGGGAATGGATTTGCTGAGACCGCTCTTGTCGGTTATCTGTCTAACGGTTTCTACGACATGCGCAAGAATGCTGATGGCAAGTGGTTTAAAAAGCAGTTCCAGGAGTTCAGGGATACATCGCTGTACGCGGAGGCCATCGGTCGATGCGGGGATTTGAGGCTTGAGCAGCGGATCTTCTTCACTTTGTTGGAAAAGAAAATGGATTATCTTGCGTATGTGTGCCTGGTTGCCTGCCGCGCTGCTACTCCGCTGGCGAGGAGCTTGGCTCGATGAAGATCTTAACTATCAGTTCGGGAGGCATGCCGCAGAGGACCCTATCGATGGCGGGTAGGGGGAACGCGCTCGGCATGGTGTTCTTCCTTGGCGTATGCGCTATTGTTTCGCCCCTCCTCGCCGTTTTCCTCTCCCTTCTCGTCTTTACCGGGGCCCCTACAAAGAAGATGGCGGTTGCCTGCGCCCTTGGGGTTGGGTTTTCCGCTGCGCTTGTCGCCCATGGTATCGTTTACAACCACCCTGTCGATATGACCCGATGGATGGTTGAATGCGGCTACTACGATGGCAGGAACATTCTCTCGATCGGAACCAGCCTGAACGAGGATCACAACGGCCTGCTCGTCTGGAACTTTCTGTGTTGGGTAACCGGGAATATCGGCGACCTCCGACTTCTCCAGTCGCTCGCCGCGTTTTTCGGTTACGGTCTCATCGCTTGGCTGATGATGGACAGGTGTGCCGAGGAGACGACAGATGCATGGGCTTTCCTCCCGCTCATGCTATTCATCTTTTTTGCCGTCCCGGCGCAGCCCCTGATCGGTAACGTTCGCTCGGCTCTCGGCTGCGTGATTTGTGCGGTCGCGATATGTAAGAGGCGGTCTTACGGGTTCAGGGATTCTCTGCCGTCGCTCGTCCTGATCATCGTCGCATGCCTCATCCACAATTCTATGCTGCTCGTCTTGGTTTTGTTCCTAGTTCAGCCGATTCTCGAGCGTAACCCTGTCAGGAATTCGATTATCTGCGTTGTCGCGGTCGTCACCATGATTTCCGTGGCTTCCGTACTTCTCGCGTCCCATTTGTTTGACGGGGTGCCTGTCATTACGAGCGTTCTGAAGAAGGCGAGTTTCTATACCATCGGCACGGAGTGGGATCAAGAGCAGGCGGACAACCTTCTCAGCAATCTGAGCCATGTGTTTTCGTTGCTGCTGCTCGGGGTCCTGCTGCTTAGGATCTACGCCACGAGACAGCATGATGGACGAACGGCGCTCGTTCTTGTTTTGACGATGTGCGTCATCGCGATGGAACTCACCCTCGTTAACGTCGGCAACCGCTTGAAGTTCATTCCGATCTTGATTGGCTCGACATATCTGCTTAACAACAAGGGAAGGGGCCATGCGGTTGATTCGCGATGGCCGATTCTTGCCGATGCCGTTTTGATGTTGCTCGCTATTGCCGTCTGGTTGATCTCCATGGCAAGCTTCATCCCTTCATTCAACTATGTCGAGGTCATGAAGAGCGCCGTTTTCTATCCGCTTCTCCTTTTCTAGAGGTTAAATCCATGTATCAAACTGTCACGGCGCCTCTAATCACGTTTGTTGTCCCCGCTTATAACGCCGTTTCTACCCTAGAGGCAGCCGTTCGCTCGCTTTCTGAGCAGACGTCCGACGATTGGGAGGCCATCATCGTCGATGACGGATCTGTTGACGGTACGGGTGAGATGGCCGATGCGCTCGCGCGGGGCGATGATCGCATTAAGGTTCTTCACCAGGGGAACGCCGGGGTCTCCGCTGCGCGCAATGCTGCTATCGCGGCCGCCAGTGGGGAATATCTCGCCTTCTTGGACGTCGATGACACCGTCGTTCCCAACTTCGTGGAGAAGGCGGGGTCCCTGCTGGGACGCAGGCCTGTCCGCCCCGATGTCGTCGCGCTTGCGTACCGTGCTCTTCCCCGAGGCACGGTCTTCGGGTACGGGCGGTTCCTCGGGAACGCATCGGAGTTCCTCGAGCTATCGCTCGGGAACAGATACGCCACTTTCCCCTGCTGGCTCTTCCTCGTTTCTGCTCGGCTCATCGCGGCGAGTGGGGTCCGGTTCACGGTCGGGAGGCGGACCGGCGAGGACCAGGAGTTCATCCTGAAGCTGCTCTGCTGCGCCTCTATTTGCGAATCTGTCGAAGACAGCGATGTCTACTATCTCTACCGCATGCCTTCCGGGGGCTCGGCCATGGGCCTTAACCTGGAGGGGCAGTTCGATTACCCCCGGGCTATGCGAGACGTTCTCTGCTTCGCCGCCAAGCCTGACGTAGGGATGTCTCCCGATGGCTTGGAGGCAGTCGACCGACTGCTTACTGACAGGTTTGTAGGGGCCTGCGCCTACGCTGCGGAGACTGCGTTCTCCAACGGCGCTTCCGATTCTGATGTCCTTTCCTGGTTGACAGATAGCCTGAAAGGATTTGATTGCCACGGGGCTCTTGAGAACGGCTGTTGCAGGAGCGAGAACCGGCGGTTTCTTCGCCTCTGGCTCGGCTGCAGCGGCATGATTCCGCTGTATATCCGCTTCGGTTTGTACATCCGGTCTATCGGCAGAACCATTAAGTACTGGATTTCACGCCGAGGCACTCGTTAGTTATCTTTGATTGGAGTTTCATTGAACGACAGGCAGATATATATTCTCAGCATTTTTGACCCCACCAACTACGGGAATAGGCTGCAGGCCTGCGCCCTCGAGGCCGCCGTCGCCTCTCTTACCGGCAAAGAGGTTCTTTCGGTCGATTGCCGCCGCCCGGTGAGTAAGCGCGGGGTCTTTAAGATCATGGCGGACCTCAACAGAGTCCGAATCGAGTCGAAGAAGGCGCCCGCCGAGAGGAGGCGGCGTTTCCGAGTTTTTCAGGATGAGTACTGTGCGCCTGTCGTTGAGATTGCCGAGAGGGACGTTCGTAGCATCACTGGTCCCGTCGTGATCGGCTCCGATCAATGCTGGAACCCCGGGTGGGGATTGGGTGCGAGTAAGTTTGGCGCCCAGTGCGCCGTGGGCGTCGACAAGAAAATGGCCTATGCCGCTAGTTTCGGCATCGGCATGTCGGACATGCCTGAGGAGTGGGGTCGGCGCTACTCCGAATGGCTTGGCGGAATCAAGGACATCGGTGTTCGGGAGTTCGCGGGTGCTCAGATTGTCCGCGAGCTTACTGGGCGGGATGTCAAGGTCGTTCTTGACCCTACGATGCTCCAAACTGCCAAGTGGTGGTCCGAGATAGAGGAGCGCCCGATTATTCCGGGCATCGACCTGGAGGGGCCTTTCTGCCTTAAGTATGTCTTGGGAGACGATACAGCTTCGGCAAAGATCGCGGAGCGATGTGGCCGCGACGGCCTGGGGCTGGTGGACTTGACGGATATCCATTTGCCGGTCGGCCCCGCGGAGTTCGTGTGGCTTATTCACCACTCTGCTCTCGTTTGCACTGACAGCTTCCACGCTACAGTTTTCAGTCTCCTTTTCCACCGGCCTTTTGTGATTTACGAACGGCAGGGAAATGCTGGGAATATGTCCAGCAGGTTCGATACCCTCCACGCTTTGTTTGGGATTAACTCCAACCGCGCCGGTAAGGATTGCTTCCGCGAGCGCTGCGTCGATGAGTTCGATTGGACCGGCTTCGAGCGAGAGCTTGAGGAGAAGAGGAATGATTCCGTCGCATGGCTTCGCGCTGCCCTTGCCAGCTTATAGGGTGGTTATGTCCAGTGAAATCTGAAACTCTATCTTCGGGAGATACTGTCCATGGTTAGTCAACGCAAGGCCGGGGCGATTCTCGGGTACGCGAACATCATCGTTAAGAATCTCGTCAACCTCGTCTATACCCCGATGCTCCTCGCTTTCGTGGGTCAGGCGGACTACGGCGTTTACCAGACTGCGAATTCCTTCGTCTTCTCCCTAACGCTTCTGACGTTTGGTTTCTCCGAGGCGTATATCCGCTTCTATACGCAGAAGAAGGCTAAGGGGACGGAGGAAGACGTCCGATCACTCAATGGCATGTACCTTGCGCTATATGCGATGATCAGCTCCATTGCACTGGTGTTGGGACTGCTCTTTGCTGCGAACGTTGGGCTATTCTTTTCTGGCAGCTTTACGTTCGACCAAGTCGGGCTTGCGGGCGAGCTCATGGCTATCATGGCGGTGAACGTGGCGGCGGTGCTGTTCTCGACTGTGTTCGACGCATACATCATGGCCCACGAACAGTTCAAGTTTCAGCAAAGCCGTCAGATGTTCACCACGTTAGCGACACCGGGTATCGCTTTTGTCTTGCTCAACTTTGGTATGGGCGCGGTCGGTGTAGCGCTGGCTCAGCTCGCAGTCACCTTGACTCTGCTCGCCCTCAACATGCATTATGCTGTGTCGAAGCTCGGTATGCGATTCAGTCTCAGGAGGTTTGACGGAGCCCTGTTCCACGCGGTCGCAGCTTTCTCGGCCTGGATATTCGCCAACCAGGTTTGCGATTTAGTTAACCAGAGCGTGCCCAATATGATGCTCGGCGCGCTCACGAACGCAGTCACTGTATCTGTTTTCGCTGTGGCGCTGCAAATCCGTCAAATCTTTTACTCGCTCTCGACAACAATGTCGAGCGTATTTGTGCCCAAGATCAATAGGATCGTCGCTGAATCGGATGACAACGGAGTGCTAACTCGGCTCATGACGCGCGTAGGGCGCTACCAGATGTTCCTCTTCTGCTGGGTGTACTGTGGATTCGTCCTGCTTGGACGATTCTTCATTACCAAGTGGGCGGGTGAGGGCTTCCTTGATACTTACTATCTCATCTGTGCGATGACGCTGCCCGTGGGCGTGCCGCTTTGTCAGAACACGGGAATCGAGATCCAGCGCGCTAAAAACAGGCATAGGGCGCGTTCAGTGGTTTACCTCTGTATGGCTTGTCTCAATGTTCTTTTTACATGGTTTGCCTCGCCCGTTCTCGGATACTGGGCGCCCGCTATCGCTTACATCGCGAGCATCGCCTTGGGTAACGGTCTCTTTATGAACTGGTACTATCAGGCGCGTATCGGACTGGACATGGCTTATTTCTGGAAGAAGAACCTGCCTGTGGTCTTGGCTTCCGCTGTGGTCTTGGCCGCATGCATGGGGCTGGCTCTGCTGCTGCCCGTGACTAGCTGGCTGCTTTTCCTGGCTTGGGGCGTCGTCTACACCGTGCTTTTCGCTGCCGCAATGTGGCTCTTCGTTCTCGATTCAAGCGAGAAGTCGTCGATCGCGGCTAAATTGCCCTTCCTGCGTTAGGAGGTTTTTTTATGCTTAAGTCCCTTCCGAAGATCACGTTGCTGGGAGATGCGTGCTGTGGTTGCGGCGCCTGTGCCGCGAGGTGCCCGAAATCCTGCATCGGGATGATTACCGACGGCTGTGGCTTCCCCACGCCAATGGTCAATTTAGATGTCTGCATCGGCTGCGGGGGTTGCGATTCGGTGTGTCCCGCAATGGGGGAGCGCCCCAAGGATGGCGCGCAGTCCGTTCTCTGGGCGAAGTCGAGGGACAGGGGAGAGAGACTTGCCTCCTCTTCGGGTGGGGTCTTCGGGCTGCTCGCCCTTGACGTTCTTGCGGATGGCGGCGTCGTGTGCGGCGCCGCTTGGGATGAGGGCTGCAGACATGTGCGGCACGTGCTCGTTGAAGACGGGTCAGATCTCGATTCCGTCATGCGTTCCAAGTATGTGCAGAGCTCGGTCGGCCGCAAGGCCTACGAGGGCGTGCGGGAGGCTCTGCGCGGTGGCAGGCGAGTGCTCTTCTCCGGCACCGCGTGCCAAGTTGCGGGCATGAGGTCCTACCTTGGGAAGCTCGCCGACTCAGACGGTTTCCTCTCGGTGGATGTCATTTGCCACGGCGTCCCCTCGCCGCTCCTCTGGGAGAAGTGGGCAGCATATAAGGAGGTCGGTGTGGGCGCGGCGCTGCGCGCGGTGAACATGCGGAGTAAGGCAACCGGATGGCTGTCTTACTCCGCATCATACGCGTATGCGCATGATGCGGAGAAAGATGTCGCGAGGGCTTCGTCCGCGGCGGCCGACAGCTGCATCTTCGTGGATGACTGGTACATGAAAGCGTTCCTTGCTAATGCTAGCTTAAGACCCTCGTGCTTTGCTTGTCGTGTCAAGCGCTCGTGCGGCTCAGACGTCACGTTGGGGGACTTCTGGGGGATCCAGTCGTCGCACCCTGAGGTCGACTACGAGGGCGGGGTTTCCGCGGTGCTGTGCAACACCTCAAAGGGCCTTGCTGCAATTGAGAGGCTTAAGTCTGGAATTGAGTGGGGCGAGTCTTCCCTCGAGAAGGTGTTGCCTGGCAATCCTAGCCTGGTTAGGCCCGTTGTGCCTTATGAGAGACGCGGCGAGTTCATGGCCGACCTCGAGTGCGGGAGAGGAATCGATGAGATGATGGCTGTGTATGGCTTTGAACCCTCCCTCGCCCAGCGCGTACGTAGCAAGCTCGGGGGAGTCAAACGAAGGTTAAAGAAATTGCTGGGGAAGGCTTAATGAACTGTGACAAAAATATGTCTGTTGGTGATGGAACTGTCATGGCTGAGGACAAAATCGTGTTTACTGGATGCAAGCATGCATATCTCGTCATGGCTCATAAGGATGACGAGACCCTCCGTACGCTTCTGAGGACCCTTGATGACCCCCGGAACGATATCTTCATCCACATGGATGCTAAGAATACCGGATGGGATGAAAACAGAGCGCTGGCTTCCATTGATAAGGCGGGAATCTTTTTCGTTCCCCGTATTAGCGTCACATGGGGAGGCTACTCGCAAATCGCCTGTGAGCTTGGCCTGCTCAACGCCGCTGTTGACAAGGGGCGTTACACCTACTATCACCTTTTGAGCGGGCAAGACCTTCCCATCAAGAGCCAGGATCGGATCCATTCTTTCTTCGATTCCTGCGGGGGCAAGGAGTTTGTTCGTTTCGAAAACCACAATAGGGACTATGGGAGTAGGATCGGCGGCCATGTAATCTGGAACGCCTTCGGGAAGAGCAAGACCCAAATTTTTTTTGCGAAAGGTGGACAGTCTTTTGGCGAGGCTTCTGCAACTCTATAGGAAGCCTGCTGAAGGCCTTAAGCTGATGAAAGGCGACAACTGGTTCTCTATAACTGATGAGCTCGCTCGATACATCGTAGAGAACGCTTCTCTGGTACGGTCAGTTTTCTGGGATTCTATGTGCGGTGATGAATTGTTTCTGCAGACCTTTGCCTGGAATACAGGCAAGCGGTTCGATTTCTATCGAATGCCCGGGGAGGACAATACGGACGGCATCATGCGCATGATTGATTGGGGCGAGGACGAGTCCCCGCGAGTGTTGTCTATGGATGATCTAGATTCGATTTCGGATTCAAAGATGATGTTCGCCAGAAAGTTCGACTTCGAGATCGATTCCGATATCGTTCGAGCGGTTGAACAGCTCGTCTGCTAATCCTTCGTGCCTTCTCCGTGCCGGTCCGACAATGGGTTTCTGCCAGTTGCTGCCAGCCTCCAGCTTTGCGCTGCCGAGCCGTTCGACTCGTACAGCTGGACGTTGGCGCCGCTCGAGAAGTCGGCGCAATCCACGTCGAGCGCTAGCCCCGACGCCGCGCACATGATCTCGTAGGCGCCCGCGCACTCGTCGTAGGAGATCATGAACCGCTGGGCCCCCGAGCCGTTGGCCTCCCATAGCTGGGCGTTGGCGCCGTTGGACCTCGAGGCTTCTGAGATATCGAGCATCGCCGTGCCCAGCCCTCTGTTGCAGATCATGTATTCGCCGTCGGGGACGCTCTGCACTGGCTTTACTTGAGCGGCTTGATATTTGGCAGTGCAGTCGTACTTTACTGTCAATGTGCTGTTCGGCAGAGTAGCGACATTGGAGGTTGCGGCCAGCACAACCTTGGCGCCTTGGACTTTCCACCTCCTCTGATTCATCGCATACGCAACAATCCCGTTCTGAATCCCCGAGATGCTGGGCGGAAACAACTGGTTGTCGGCGTCAATGGAAAAGCTCTCTTCCCTGGCATCTAGGTGCTGCTGAATGCGGTCGGCATACTTCTCGACCCATTCATCTGCCTTGCCGTTTCGCACAAAGTAATTGTTGGACAGGTCGGTTGAGCGGTAGGCGTAGCCGTCCTTTTGGTAGTTAGCCGTGTGGTCGGAGTGGGCGATTGTCATGAGCTCGTCGGTCAGGCCAAAGTACAGATGGCGCTGGTCTAGGTCTCCGTACCAGTTGTCGCTGGTGTCGTCCCAGGTTAGGTCCATCTGGCACCATTTGCCTTCGATCTTTACGGCGTTCCAGGTGTGGCCGTTTCCGGTGATGCGGCCGTTGGCGATGCCCGCGGCGTCAAGGAGCTTGGAGTAGATGCACTGGTAGCTCTCGCAGGTGCCCTGGTGGCGCGTGAGGCCACTTTCAGCCGAGCACCAGTTGAGGTTGTGGTCGTACTCCAGCTGGTCGAGCGTCCAGTCGTGGAGCCACAGCGCCATGTCGTATTCCGAGCCGTTTGTCTGTTGCCTGCACTGGGCCACGGCGCTGTTGACGATCTGCGTGACGCTGGGGCGGGCGGCGTCGTTTACGGTCACCTCCGCCGTGGTGCGCAGGTAGTAGATCCCCTTGTCGTTTTGGGGGTCGTTTCTGTCGTTGTCCATGAAGTAGAAGTAGATGCGGTAGGTGCCCGATGCCGTGAAGTCAAAGGTAAAGTCGTGGCCCGCGGTGCCCAGGCTGCAGTAGCTGGCCCATGCCGGGCGCGACGGGTCGCAGACGCTTTCCTGGCTGCCGCCGTCCCAATAGGTGGGCACGTCCATGCGCGCCTTGGCCTGGGACGAGCCGTTGGCCTGGGTTACGTGGAAGATCGTCGCGGTGCCCGCGGGGGCGTCGTTCCACGAGACGGTGAAGGTGAAGCCGTTTTGGGTTGCCGTGGCGGAGTGGGCGTAGGTGGTTTGTGACGTGGCGGAGATTGCGGCGGGCGTGGGGTTGGTGCGGGCTCGGAGGGATGGGGTGGGGGCTGTGGTGGCCGCGCCGGTTGCGGCGGCGGTGCCGGGGGTGGCGGTGTCTGTGGTGTTGGCGTCCGCGGGGTCGGTCTGGCTGGTGCCGGTAGATGTTGCGGTGCTGTCCTCTGCGGAATCTGCTGTCGCATTTGTGTTGGTGCCGTCTTCAGCCTTGTCTGTGCCGCTGCTCGTGGCGTCGGCTTGCGCCTGCTGCTCGGTGGTCTCTTGGGGCTGAATTGCCTCCGCGATGGCTGCCATGGGCATCGTCGCGCCGACCATGGACGTGCACGCGATCGCGCAGAGCAGGTAGTAAAGGGGTCGTTTCATAGCGGAGCCTCTCGGTGAGCAGTCAATAGGGTCCGAAGGCAGCTCCAGGCCTGCACTCCGCACATATTTTATTGGGGATTATTTTACGGGAACCCCAGTCAACATCAGCGAACTTTCTGGGGGATGTTGGGGAGGGGAGGGATGGTTGGTTGCCCGGTGACGTTGTGAATCGCGTTGGGTTGACTATGCCTGATGCGGCAAATCCAGCATAAGGCCGTCTCGCGCTTCTTCGAGACTCGCCACCGAGACCTTCCAGGAAAAGTCCGCAAGGCTGCTGCCTAGGTCAAGTTCTGCGTGGTCGTATTTTTCAATTTTGCAGCCTAGGTGATTCTCGTCTGGTAAAAGGCGACATTCGACCGGTCGCGACCCGATGATTCGATACTCCTTCTGATATGCGTACTTGGGTGTTTTGATAACGAGATTGTGCGGGATGCCCTCAAAGATCTCGCGTATCAGTTTTGGCCCGGGAACGCCGTAGGAGATGGGACCGTGGGCGTAGATGCTTCCGTCGTCGGTGGTGTGTCTGTCGGCGAGGCGCGCGAAGCTGTCGTACTGCACAATGCCGATCCATCCGTCCTCGCATCCGAACTCCTGGATCATGCGTTTCGGGATTTTCACGGCGTTGTCGACGATATCGTTCTCGCGGACCGTATACATGCAGTAGATGGGCAGGGAAGTATATCTGTAGAGGCGCACCCCGGGAGCCATGGAAGCTTCGAGCGGATCGCCCTGTTCGCCAGGCAGGCCATGATAGTAGCCGGCCGCGTTCATGTAGAGGCGACCGTTTATTAGGTCGTCGATGTATGCTTCCTTGGGTGCAAACTTGAGTAGGTATGCGATGCCGTCTTTGAGCATAGAAGATCCTTTCTTGGGTGGAGGTGCCCTGGGTCGCTTTGTGCGCCCGGGTTGTTTGCCGCCAAGGTAAGGCCGACTGGTGGGATCTTCGTGCGGGAGTGGTGCGGGTCGCTGGTGTTGCCCGGGGGCTGTGATCGCCCTCGGCGTCTGGGGTGCATGTCTGTGGAGCGTTCCGGGGGGGGCTGTTTCCGGGCAGGGGAGTGTCGGCTGCTGCCAGCTAATAACGAAATTGGGGGCGAGCTCACAGTTGAGGCTGTCCTGCGCAACCTCAGCGGGGCTACGTTCTTCAGACGCGTGTTGGAAGTGGTGCGGAGTGTTAGGGCCTCGCCGCGATGTCGAACGGTACGGTTATCAAGGATTTGCTCAGCGTCAAGTTCGAACTTCCGGTGTGGGTGCAAAGTGGATTGGGACAGGACGGATGATTGGGGCCATCTTCGAGCTTGCAGGTGAAATAGGGGCGGCATAGGATATCTAATGATATTCAGGTTTGGGATGCGGACCGACTCGCTTCGAATCGGGCTTACATCAACTTTCTCGACACTATCGTATGAGAGGAATCTGGTATGAAGATTGATTTGCATTGCCATACCATCAAGGCGAAATCGGGCGATGGAGGGCGCGATATTGACCCGGCCAGCTTGGCTGAGGCCTTAGCAGGCAACCAGGTTGGTATCGCCGCCATTACAAACCATAACCTCTTCGACCTTTCAATATTCAAGCAATGCGTAGCTGAAGCGTCAGCCAAGGGAATCGATCTCTGGCCGGGCATAGAGCTTGATATTCGAGGCAAGTCTAGGGTTGTCGGCCATGTAATCGTTATTGCTGACCCCGTGCATGCGAAGCAGTTTTCTGATGTCTGTAATGGCCTGGTTCAATGCACACATCCTGATGATTTTGTTCTTGATTGGGATAAGCTTGCCGGCGCATTTGTCGGACAAGGGTTCGATTTCATCGTGATATCTCATTACCGTCCCTTCAAGGGCAAGTCTTATAAAGATAAGGCACTGCCTTACGCCGATAATCAAGCACTGAAAGCGAGTTTTCCAGTAGAAACCCCGTTCTTTTTCGAGCCTTCAAACCTTAAGCGCGCTGGCATCATGTATGCCGATGGGGTCGATTGCCTGATTGGCTCGGACGTCAAAGACTGGAGCAAGTATTGTGAGTGCTCCCTTCCTGAGATTAAACTTGAGGTCAAGAGCTTCAGCCAGTTTCTGCTCCTGCTTAGAAAGACACCTGAAGTTCTCAAATCCATTATGGACAAGAAAACGTCAGAGCAGGTTGAAATCACTTTGTTCGATGACGATGCGAAGCTTACCTTCCCCGTCTACAACGACGTCACCATCGTCTTTGGCGCCAAAGGCACGGGGAAGACGGCGCTTCTAAAAAAGATAGAGAATCATTTTCGGGCGAAGGGGTGGACCGATGTCTCTTCGTATTACGCGTCAGAAAACAATGACAAGTATAAACAAATGGTGAACGTGAATCCCAAAGAGGAGGACTTTGTTAAACTCGGCGTCGACGACGCGAGTGATAAATTCGCTGGCATCAGAGCGTGGAATGAACCGGCAGTAACTCCTTTTAGCAATTACATCAGCTGGGAAGAATACAGTGTCGAGAAAAAGGACACGGCTCGCTTCGGATTTGCCTTGGCTTCTGCACCTGTAGAACCGGACCTTGACGCGATGAGATGTCTTATCGATGACTATAAGACATTGATATCTAGCGCTAATAATATTCTTAACAACAAGATTGTTGAGGCTTGCTTGAGTTCTAACGAATTCAGTGAACTTAGATCTGCTGTTCTGAGAGTATGTATGAACGCGCAATCCTATGTGCGATCCGGTTTCGTTGACGCCTACGCACTTCATCTCGAGTGTTTTACAGTCAAGAAAATGAAAAGTTACATCACTGCGCGAACGGGGAGTCCTACAAAGCCTTCCGGAACCGGGTTTTCGGCTTTTGCCTTAAGCTACAAAAAGGCGAGATCCATTTTGAATTCGATTTCCGATTCTTTTCAAAACGAGCCTTATGAGGAAAAAGTGGTACTCGGACGTCTGGCTGAAAAGGGCGACGTTGTACAACATCGAAAATACTTAATAAATCCGTCGCAGGGAACGAAGGTCTCTTATCTTCGCGATAAGGTGAAGGCCAAGAATCTAAAATCGTTGGTTGCGGCAATCGGCAATGCATCGGATACCGCCAAAACTCCGTGTGGGGCATTGGCCTCGAAAATAGCCGAGGTTAACAAGATGACAGATGAGATGGGAATTGCCTCGCTTAAGGACTGTCTGGGCGTTACCTCCTATGTGTCTTGTGGGGGAGATTCGAGCTATGAGCCCTCTAACGGGGAGAGGGCGATGATTGTTCTTGCCCATGCCCTGTTCGACGATGATGCCTCCATTTATATCCTCGATGAGCCTGAGGCAAGTATGGGCAATGAATTTATCAACGAGGTTATCGTAGATAGAATCAACCAGCTGGCGAAAGCAAATAAAATTGTCATAGTGTCCACCCATAATGCCAACATTGCTGTTCGTACTTTGCCCTGGCAATCGATTTATCGCGAATACGATGGCGGTTGCTATCGTACCTACGTGGGTAATCCCTTTTGCGATGAGCTTAGGGATATTGCTGAGGTCAAACCGCCTAAGGTGTGGACACAAGTGAGTATGGACACTCTTGAGGGCGGGGAATATGCATTTACCGACAGGGAGATTGTTTATGGAAAACTTAACTAACGGAATCGTTCTGAACGCCGGTGCCGACCAACACGTGATTACGGTTACGTTGCGTATGAACTCGGAGGGCAATGAGGTCCTTCACTTTGAAGACGCTCCGGAAGAGTTGGACATCGACTTTGCGAAAAGCGACCAGACCTCTCTACGCAAGTTATTTCGCTGGCTGTTGGATGAGCAGCTCAAGCAAAGATTCAGCCTGAAATTAAAGATTGACTCCTCGGTTAAGAATGTCACTTATAAAAAGGTCGCTGAGGATTACGTCAATGACCTCAACGCTGAAATTGATCAGGTCTTTTTAAATGAAGCTCAGACCATAAAGGATCTACATGAGAAATTGGGATAGAGCCCGGAAACGGTAGGGGTTCTGGGGACTCATAAGCCTCGATTAGTTTGAGGTATCTTTAAAGATGACTCCCGATAACGTCTTGATAAGGGCTGCTTCGAATATTGGTAGTATGGTTGTTTGCGAATTTGTGTATGAGACGCTTGACTAATGTGTCCTCGTGGAGTGCGATGCCGTCTTTCGGGTCGCTGCGGGCGCGGGTATGTAGAGTGCTTTTATGCGTTGGCACTCGTCAACCGCTAGGGCGATGCAGTACGAGTTGGGGCCTCTTTTCTGCTTCACTTCATTAAGGTGTATAGTATATAGCGCAATATTAAAGCTCTTTGGGAGCTTTAAGGGTGACGCTTTCTGTAAGAGAGTGTTGCCCTTTTTTCATGCATGTAATGTGTGACGTGTTAGCTAAACGCCATTTCGGCAATGGGATGGTCGAGTATGGGCGGTTTGGCACCTTGCGCCTGCTGTCATTGGTGTAGCAAGCACTTGATTTAGACTACTTAAAGTCTATAATCAAAGAAAAACTCTGATATATCTTTTCAAAATAATGAAAGGAATGTTGAGTACCATGCTTTGTCAGTTCACCTTTAAGAACTATCGGTCCTATCGCGACGAGGCTGAGCTTTCCATGCAGGCGACGCCGATGAAGGAGTTTGAGCGTTCCCTCATCGAGTGCTCCGACGGGCAGAGTTTCCTTCCGGTGGCTGCGGTGTACGGGCCCAACGCTGGTGGTAAGTCTAACCTGCTCGAGGCTCTTGATTACGTTCGTTCGGCGGTGGCCAGACCAATTAGATTGCTGTCTGCCAGCGCTGATGCGCCAGCGGGTGATCGCCCTTTGATAGCCCGTTGTTCGGCGTTTGAATTTGATGACGTGTCTGCTGCCGAGCCCACCGAGTTCGAGCTCTATTACCGCGCGGGCGAGCATGAGTACCGCTATGTTCTGTCTGTACACGCCGATGAGATCGTGTCCGAAGGGCTGTGGCGGCGTAAATTGGGAGCGTCGCGTACGGCGATGCTGTTCGAGCGCGAGGATACAAAGGTTGAACTCGGCCCCACACTGCGTAAGCTTGTGACGGCTGCGAGGTTCAACCCGAGCCTGCCGTACCTATCGTTCCTTTGCATCAACTTCGATGCGCCGGTGGTCCAGGAGGCGGCCAGCTGGTTTCTCGACGCTGTGTTTCTCAACTACAACAGTTCCTACCTTGAGCGGATGCTCGAGCAAATGCTCGACGAGGGCGACTCGCGCGAGGTCACGCGTTTTTTGCGCGCCGTTGATGTGCGTATTGATGGCTTCAGAGTGGAGAGGGCGCCGGAGTGGCGCGGCCAGCGCGTCTTCGTGAGGCACAAGGTGAGGGGCAAGGCGTACGAGCTGCGTTTATCCGAGGAATCTGCCGGTACCCAGAAGCTCATGGGGTTGGCTGCGTATCTGATGACAGCGCTTGAGCGTGGTGGCACCGTTGTGGTAGACGAGCTCGACGCCAAACTGCACCCGAAGCTTCTTCGCTATGTGATTCTGCTGTTTAAGGATCCTGAGGTCAACAAGAGTGGCGCGCAGCTCATCTTCTCGTCCCAGGATGTGTCAACCATGCGAAACGATGTGTTCCGCCGTGACGAGATATGGTTCGCTGCACGCGGCGAGGGGGAGGCGAGCCAACTGTGGTCTCTCGCCGATATCCACGAGGCAAACGGTAATCTGGTAAGCAAGAACGCGGCTTTCGACAAGCAATACCTGTCCGGTCGCTACGGCGCCGATCCGTACCTCACCCGCATCGAGGAGTGGGATTAGCATGGTGGTGAAGAAGTCGAAGGGCTGGCGTAGCGGCAAGCGAGAGGGCCGCTCGCGCATGGTTCAGATGACGCGTCATCTTGTAGTGAGCGAGGGCAAGGAGACCGAGCCTCGCTACTTTGAGGGCGTGCGTGCGGCGTTGGGCGCGGCGAACGAGCGCAAGGTTGCCATTGTCGTTAAGGGGACCGGCAGACACACGCTTGACCTGCTTGACTTCGCCGTCGAACACTGTCGCTATGCGCCCGAGACGTTCGATCACGTGTGGCTCGTGTATGACAAGGATGACTTTCCTGCGTCCGACTTTGATGCGATGAAGCGCAAATGTGACGAGCTCTCCGATGGTTCGAGGACCTTCCATGCGTTGTGGTCGAACCCCTGCTTCGAGCTGTGGCCGCTTTTGCACTTTCGCTACACGACCGCGCATATGTCCGCGTCCGACTGCCAGCATGCCCTCGCGCAGGAGATGTCGAAGAACTTGGGCATCGAGTACCGCAAGAACCTGGACGGGATGTTTGGGGCAGTGGATGATAGGCGAGGCGAAGCATTGGAGCGTGCTGGGCGCCTCGTCGCGTACCATAGGGAACTGGGTAACATTAAGCCATCTGCGCAAAACCCTGCAACTAAGGTGGGCGAAATTTTCGATGTAATCGGGCCGTATCTGGTTGGATAGCCGAGTTCGATCGGGCTCGATAGGTCTGGAGATTCATGAAAGATGTTGTTTTGGGCTGCCTGCCGTTTTTAACTGGATTGACCTTTTGGGACCCTATAGGAGACTAGGGCGAATCTAGCGGTATTGACGCAACCAACCTACGGGCCTGCGTCCTACAGAAAGGCGGTTGTTTTCCGGATGGCCGCCTTTCTTCATTACGCCTATGAAGAGAGGCTTTATTGAAGAGTATTCGGCGTAACAGTCATATCTAGGTGATTCGCCCAGTTAAACGCTCTTACATAGTATCTCGAGCCAATCAGCGCGAACGGAGATCTAATGGCCGCCGCTAATACAAAGCCGTGGCTTACGGCGTCCGAGCAGATTGACCGTCTCAAATCGAGAGGTGTCCATTTCTTGCTGATGAGCGAAGACGATGCCAGAGCTTACCTGGAAAAGAACAGCATCTATTTTCGTCTGCGTGCTTATCGACTTGGGTTTCCTAAAGTTGAGAAGGGAAATCGCAAGGGAGAGTATGCAAATCTAGACTTTTACGCGGAAACGGAAACGAGCGATACCCGTGCCTATGAGCAAGCACTAGATATTGAGTATATTGTTCATCGCGAGATGCAGCGCTCGGGCTTGAGTAAAAGCGAGCTGACAAAACGTATGGGCGTGAGTCTTCAGTCGCTTTCGAAATTGTTGAATTCTCAGCCCAACATGACGCTGAAAACGGTCACAAAGTTTGAGCTTGCGTTGGGTATCAAAATCATTCCTCAGGTCATTTCCGGTTATTCGAATGAGGCACCGTTTTTTCTCTCCAATGCGATTTCCATGGCGTATGGTCACGCTAAGAGATATCTGATGGTCGTTACTGGACTTTCGCCCATGGGGGCTTTGACGCTGCCGGCAATTCTTCCTTCGGAATTGGCAGTGGACAGCGATACGTCTTTCCAAAGTGAGTTAGTTGTTTTCGAGTTGGATTTTGCATGCCACTGTGTGCAAATGTAACGGGGTGCCGAATCGGCAGTTTAACTGATTCGGCACTTATATTTCGAAGTTTTTAGTTGAAGCCCTGCGATGCCCGTGCTACGACAGCTAAATTGACCGTGACGTCCTGTCTTGCGACACGCATGTCGCTCCGCATGGGTATCATGGTGAAAGCGATTTCAATGACAGGGGTGCTCGTGGTAAAGATGAAAGATGTGGCCGAGCTGGCGGGCGTTTCGAGCGCCGCCGTCTCGCGCTACCTCAACGGTGGATATATCTCGGCGGACAAGGCCGAGCGCATTAAGCATGCAATCGAGCTGACCGGATACGTGCGGTCCAGTCAGGCTCGCGCGCTGCGCACCGGTTCCACCAAGCTCATTGGCGTCATCGTACCTAAGATCAACTCCGAATCCGTGAGCCGCATTACCGCCGGTATTGGCCAGGTGCTCGGTCGTCGTGGCTACCAGATGCTCCTTGCCAACACCGACAACGCGGCCGATCGTGAGCTCGAATACCTCGATTTATTCCAAAACCACCCGGTCGATGGCATTGTGCTGGTGGCAACCATGATCACCGACGAGCACCGTCGCGCGATTGAGTCGTGCCGCGTACCCATTGTGTTGATCGGCCAACATGTCGAGGGCGCGGCATGTGTCTATCACGACGATTACGAGGCTGCCTTTGAGCTGGGCCATGCGCTTGCGGGTCGCTTGGATGGCAAGATTGCCTACATCGGAGTTACGGATGAGGACCGCGCGGCCGGTTTCGACCGTCGTCGAGGTTTTGAGGCCGGCTTGCGCGCCGCGGGCAACCCGCTCGATGCCGCCTTGATTCGCCTGGGCTCGTTTACGCTCGACTCAGGCTATGGTGCGGCGCGTGAGCTGCTTTCCGTCGCTCCCGATGTTTCGTTTATCGCCTGCGCGACCGATACCATGGCGGCGGGCGCGCTGCGTGCCATCGATGAGGTTCGCGGCATGGGCGAGGGTATACACCGCGTGAGTGGTTTTGGCGACAACGCGTTTTTGCGCGCGCTGACGGGCGGCATTCCCACCGTGCATTATGGCTACCTGACCAGTGGCGTCGAGGCGACCAATATGTTGCTCAATACGCTCGATGGCGAGGAAGGGGAGAGCGGTCTCAAGACGCTCAAACTTGGGCATCAGCTCATGAATGTCTAGGCCTTGGACGCGTCTGCCTGCCTTTGAGTCCCCAGTTTTTGTCTCAAAACTACCATTCGCCGGCTATTTCGTACCGTTCACCCTACTATGAAAACGATTACACACATATGAAACTGAAATCGATTACAGTGTAAGTGTCAAAGATGGCCGGGTGCACGTGCGCCCGTTGGAGGAAGGGGAAGTCATGGACTACCGCAAATCAGCCCAAGAGGTGCTCGACAATATCGGTGGCGCCGACAACGTCGTCTCTGCCGCGCATTGCGCCACGCGTTTGCGCCTGGTGATTGCCGATAACGCGAAGGTTAACAAGGAGGCCCTCGAGAATATCGACGGCGCCAAGGGCGTCTTTGAGGCTCAGGGCCAGCTCCAGATTATTTTTGGCACCGGCACCGTCAACAAGGTCTACGAAGAGTTCATTGCGCTCAGCGGAGTCGAGGCTGCCACCAAGGCCGAGGCCAAGGAGGCCGCGGCACAGCAGCAGAACATCTTTATGCGTGCCATTAAGGTGCTCGGCGACGTCTTTGTCCCCATCATCCCCGCCATCGTGGCTTCGGGTCTGCTGCTGGGCATTATGAGCGCCCTCAACTTTATGGCCTCCAACGGCTTTATCGCGCTCGACACCAATAACTTTATCTACAAGATTGCCGACCTGGTCTCGGGTACGTCCTTTGGCATCCTGCAGATCCTGATTGGCTACTCCGCGGCCAAGGCTTTCGGCGCTAATCCGTACCTGGGCGCCGTCGTCGGCGGCGCGTTCATCAACTCCTCGCTGCAGAGCGCCTACACGGTCGCCTCCGAGGGCGTGCAGACCATGGTCACCGTCATCCCCGGCGTGTACAGCTTTGAGTGGGTTGGCTATCAGGGCCACGTCATCCCCATCGTCATCGCTTGCGCGATCCTTGCCTTCCTCGAGAAGCGTCTGCACAAGATCGTTCCCGAGATGTTCGACCTCTTTGTAACCCCGCTTGTCTCCGTGTTCGTGACCGTGCTCGTGACGCTTATCGCCGTCGGTCCCGTCTTTGTGTGGGCCGAGAATGCCGTCCTCGGTCTGATCCAGGCTCTGCTCACCCTGCCCTTTGGCATCGGTTCCTTTATCGTCGGCCTGTTCTATGCCCCCACGGTCGTCACCGGTATTCACCAGATGTACACCGCCATCGACCTGGGCCAGCTTGCCCAGTACGGCGTGACCTATTGGCTGCCCATTGCCAGTGCCGCCAACATCGCCCAGGGCGGCGCCGCGCTTGCAGTTGCCTTTAAGACCCACGATGCCAAGATCAAGGGCCTAGCGCTTCCTTCGGCTCTGTCCGCCTTCATGGGTATTACCGAGCCTGCCATCTTTGGTGTGAACCTGCGCTTCTTTAAGCCCTTCATCGCTGGCTGCATCGGCGGCGGCTGCGGCGCCCTGGTCTGCGCGCTCACCTCGCTCGCCGCTTCCGGTACGGGCGTTACGGGTATCTTCGGTATCCTGCTGTGCCTGGCCCAGCCCGTGCAGTACGCGATCATGTTTGCGGTCGCCGCGCTGGTTTCCTTTGGCGTCTCGTTTGTCCTGTACAAGGACGAGCCCAAGGCTTCCGAGCAGGCCTAAGAGCTTTTGATTGAAGGGTGCCCGCGGGTTGTATGCTCGCGGGCGTTTCCCGTATCCGGTGTCGATCTCTGGCGCCTTGTTACTTTCGATCCGTTAGGACTTTGATATGTCTAATGCACTTGGCCGCGACCTTGCAAAGCTGGTTGCCGCTGTTGACGCTGCCGCCTCTGAGTGCGGCCATGGCGCGTATGGCCAGCGCTTCCATATTATGCCGCCGGCGGGCTGGCTCAACGACCCCAACGGTCTTTGCCAAGCGGGCGGCGTGTTTCACGCGTACTTCCAGTATGCCCCGTTTGATGTGAACGGTGGCGTAAAGATGTGGGGCCATGCCACAAGCCGCGACCTTATGAACTGGGAATATGTTGGCGCCCCGCTGCTGCCCGACGAGCCGTTCGATTGCCATGGCGTGTATTCAGGCTCCGCGCTTGCCGAGGACGGCTGCATTCGCGTGCTCTATACGGGCAACGTTAAGCTTTCCGATGCGGACGGCACGTACGACTACGTCAATACCGGCCGTCGCGCCGATACTGTTTATGTCGAGAGCGTTGATGGCCTTGCCGGTCGGGAGTTCAGCCAAAAGCGCGTGGTGCTGGCGTCCGATGATTATCCCGAGGATTTGACCTGCCACGTGCGTGACCCCAAGGTGTGGCGCGATGATGACGGGCGTTACCACATGGTGCTGGGCGCGCGTCGTCGCGTGGATGGGCCGCATGTCGATAGTCGATTTTGCGCCATGCACGGCGAGGGTGCCGGGCGCGATGTGGGCGAGATCCTGGTGTATGGCTCGGCCGATATGCTGAGTTGGGAGCTCGAGAGTCGTGTGTCTACGCCCGAGCGCTTTGGCTTTATGTGGGAGTGCCCGGGATACCTTGAGCTTGAGCCGGATGGCGGTGTACCGGCGAAGTGGCTGTCCTTCTCTCCCCAGGGTCTTGAGGGCGGTCGTTGGGACCGCGGCAATGTGTATGCAGCGGGCTACATGCCTGTAACGGGCGACATTACGGGTGGCAATGACGCTTATGAGCTGGGCGAGTTCCGCCTGTGGGATGCCGGCTTTGATTTCTACGCGCCGCAGGAGTTTACGTCCGAGGATGGTCGCCACATTCTGATCGGCTGGATGGGCATGCCCGATGGGCCGACCTATGACAACGCACCGACTCTGGTGGCGGGCTGGCAGCACTGCATGACGGTGCCGCGCGAGCTTACGGCCGGTGACGGCGGCGTGGTGCTGCAACAACCGGCTCGCGAGATCGAGCACCATTATGCCTCGGTGCGTGTGGGGGAGGGCTCGTTGGAGGTTGCAGGCGATACCTGCTTTGACGTTGTTGCCGACGGTGTCGACGGCGCGTTTACCGCGACCGTTGATAGCGAGCTTAAGCTGGCGTTTATTCCCGCCGAGGGCGAACTGCCCTCGCGCTTTGAGATGCGATTTACCGATGAGGGTCGCGCTTCTGCCGGCTGCGGTCGTACCGTGCGCTGGGAGCCCGTCAACGAGGTTCGTAACGTGCGCATTGTTGGCGATGTCTCGTCGGTCGAGGTGTTTGTGAACGATGGCGCGCTCGTGTTTTCGACGCGCATCTATCCCGAGACCTATGGCGTGTCCGTTGATGCTCCGGGTGCGAGCGTGACCTACCACGCGCTCAACATCTAGGCGATTCGTCGCATATCGGCGCTATACTGCAGCCGTTGCCCACGATGCGGGGAACATCCGTATCGTGGGTTTTTGTTTCTGAAGGGACGGTACCGTATGGGCGTACAGCAGCTAGAAGATACCTGGGCTTTGAGAGCCGGCGCGCGTGAGGCGCGTCTTGTTGCGGCCTCGCATGTACCGGCGGCGCTGTCGCTGCTGGGAATCGTGCGTCCCGGTGACCGCCTGGTGGCCTTTGCGGACGACTTTGCCGATGCGTTTGCTCGTGGCTTTGATGGCCGCGATGTTGTGCTGGTGGGGGAGCCATCGGCTGCAGCGTTTTCTGCTGCGTCCGAGGGATTTGATGCTTCGTTTGATGCTGAGGGACCGCACCTGTGGTGGTTTGTGAACTCAATCGGTGGCTTTGGCCTGCGTGTGCCCGATCTGCGTGCGCTGGGTCGGGCGGCGCGTGAGGCCCATGCGCTGCTGGTTGTGGACAACACCGTGGCTGACGTCTTTGGCTGCGATCCGCTGCGGCTGGGTGCTGTGCTGTCCCTTGAGGCGCTCGACCGTGTGTGTGCCGGTGAGGCTCCACGCAAGCTCGTTGCCGCTTCGGTCGCGCGCTCGCAGCTCAAGCGCCATCGCGTGGACGCTGCGGCCGAGTGCGCGCATGCGCTGCTCGAGTGGTGCGGATTGGCCGCGCTCGACTTGTCCTCCGATGAGGCCGAGGTTCTAGAGCACGGGCTCGACACGCTCGACACCCGCATGCAGGCACATTTCGATCGCGCCCGTGCGCTGGCTGAATATTTGGCCGCGAACGAGATGGTGCGCAACGTGCGCTATCCCGGGCTGACCTCGCATCCCGACCATGTGGCTGCAACGGGAATTCTCGAGCACGGCTTTGGCCCGGCAGTAGAGTTCGATCTTATCGAACGTAGCGCGGGCGAGCTGTTCGATGCTTTGCCTGGGGAGTTTCGCACATCGCCCGCAGGCGGCGCAACAACGCGCCTTTCGGCTCCACGCAGCAAGCAGGGGGGCACCATCCGCCTCTTCGCCGGCACCGACAACCCCCTGGTTGTAGCGTCCGCCCTAGACAACGCCCTCCGCAAGTAGCTAAATCATCCTCGACTCCATAAGTTGCGGTGAAATAGGGATTGATTTACGACTTTAGCGGCATAAACAGCCCCTATTTCACCGCAACTTATGAGAAGGGGTTGTGTGGCTATAAGGCCCCGTCCCAAATGGGCTACTCTTTGATGCTGGCGATGAGATCGTTGGCTTTGGTGGCGATGACGTTGTTGATGTCGGTCTGCAGCTCCTCGTAGACCGCTATGGCTCGCTCGCCGGCGGGGGTGAGGGTGGATCCGCGGGCGCCGTCGCGCTCGATGAGCTTGCAACCCAGCTGACCTTCGGCCTCGTTCACAATGCGCCAGGCCTTGGAATACGCCATGCCCATGCTCTTGGCGGCGCGGTTGAGCGAGTGCTCGCGGGCAATACCCTGCAGCAGCAAGACGCAGCCGTGGCCGAAGACGCCCGGTAGATCTTTGTCGCACGCTTGAATGACCAACTTTGCCGTCGTCTTGTACTCCATGTGCTCCACGTCTCCCCGCTAAAGTGTTTGCTGGGCAAACGCAAAGCCTGCGTCAAACCCTCGTGTGCTCTTCTTAAATCATGCATTGTAGCAGTCAAAGTGCGTTAAGATACTTCCCCAGTATTGGGCGCCCAAGGTTGGGCTGGGTCCTACGAGGCCTGCAGCCGACCGGTCGCATGGAAAAAGGAGAAACATGGCTACGTTCTTTCCCGGTGAGTCCCACACGTTTTCGGAGTATCTGCTGGTCCCTGGCTACTCGTCCTCGCAGTGCATCCCCAACAACGTCTCTCTTAAGACGCCGCTGACCCGCTTCAAGCGCGGTGAGAAGCCGGCAATCACCCTGAACATCCCCATGGTTTCCGCCATCATGCAGTCCGTCTCGGGCGTCGACATGGGTGTCGCGCTCGCTACCGAGGGTGGCCTGTCCTTCATTTACGGTTCCCAGAGCGCCGAGTCCGAGGCCGCTATGGTCAAGGCCGTCAAGGATCACAAGGCTGGTTTCGTTCAGTCCGATTCCACGCTGACCCCCGACATGACCATGGAGCAGGTCATCGAGCTCAAGGAGAAGACCGGTCACTCCACCATGCCGGTTACCGACGACGGCACTCCCAAGGGTAAGCTCCTGGGCATCGTCACCAGCCGTGACTATCGCCCCAGTCGCGATGACCACCAGACGAAGGTCTCCGAGTTCATGACCCCGCGTGAGCAGCTCATCGTGGGCGACAAGAACATCAGCCTTAAGGTTGCCAACGACGTCATCTGGGACAATAAGCTCAACGCCCTGCCCATCGTCGACGACTACGATCACCTCATGGGCATCGTCTTCCGCAAGGACTATGACAGCCACAAGACCAACCCCAACGAGCTGCTCGACGGCGACAAGCGCTACATGGTCGGTGCCGGTATCAACACCCGCGACTATGCCGAGCGCGTGCCGCTGCTCATCGAGGCCGGTGCCGATGTCCTGTGCATCGACTCTTCCGAGGGCTTCAGCGAGTGGCAGAAGCGCACCATCGAGTGGATCCGCGCCAACTACGGCGAGGACGTCAAGGTCGGTGCCGGCAACGTCGTCGACGCCGAGGGCTTCCGCTTCCTGGCCGACTGCGGTGCCGACTTCATCAAGGTTGGTATCGGCGGCGGCTCCATCTGCATCACCCGTGAGACCAAGGGCATCGGCCGTGGCCAGGCCACCGCGCTGATCGACGTCTGCCGCGCTCGCGACGAGTACTACGAGGAGACCGGCGTCTACGTGCCCGTGTGCTCCGATGGCGGCATCGTCTACGATTACCACATGACGCTCGCCCTTGCCATGGGTGCAGACTTTATGATGCTGGGTCGTTACTTCGCCCGCTTTGACGAGAGCCCGACCGAGCGCGTCAACGTGAACGGTCAGTACATGAAGGAGTACTGGGGCGAGGGTTCTGCGCGTGCTCGCAACTGGCAGCGCTACGACCTGGGCGGCGCCGCGAAGCTTAGCTTCGTCGAGGGCGTCGACTCCTACGTTCCCTACGCCGGTTCCCTCAAGGACGGCGTGGGCGGCACGCTCTACAAGGTCAAGTCCACGATGTGCAACTGCGGCGCCCTCTCAATCCCCGAGCTCCAGGAAAAGGCGCGCCTAACGCTGGTCAGCTCCACCTCCATCGTCGAAGGCGGCGCCCACGACGTAGTCGTCAAGGATTCCCAGCAGAGCGTTTCCTATCGATAAGCGGCTTTCCCAGGCACCGCACCTTGCCGTTCAAACCGTCGCTCGCGTACCAAAGTACGCGTCGCTCCTCTTTCACGGCAATCTGCGGCACTTGGAAAACCCGACCATGCTTGGGCTGGTAACAATTAGCGGTTGATTCACAACCACGTTATTAAGATAAAGCGAGATGCCTGCAAGTTGCAGGCATCTCGCTTGTTGTATTTGCTATCATCATGCGAGTTAACGATGTGGCGGGGCGTTCTTACCTTTGCTCGCTGCAAGTTCCGCACGAGCCGAAGAGCACTTAATGTGCTCTTCGTGCGAGCAGGACTGTCCGCAGCAGCGAGTAAAGGTAAGAACGCCCCGCCCCAACCCAGCTAACAAAGGAGCTGATATGTGCGATTGCACAGATCATAAGGACGAGATCCCTGCCTACGACGCGCAGGCCATTGAGTCCAAGTGGATGAAGGCCTGGGAGGACTCCAACCTCTTTGCCGTCGACACCGACGACAGCAAGCCCAAGAAGTATGTGCTCGAGATGTTCCCGTATCCGTCGGGCGACCTGCACATGGGCCACGCGCGCAACTACACCATCGGCGATGCCATGGCCCGTCAGGCTCGTATGCGCGGCTTTGACGTGCTGCACCCCATCGGCTTTGACGCCTTTGGCCTGCCCGCCGAGAACGCCGCCATCAAGCACAACACGCAGGCTGCCGCCTGGACGTATAAGAACATGGACCAGGCGCTCGCCACGATGAAGCGCATGGGCTTCTCCTACGATCTGGATCGCATGGTCAAGACCTGCAGCCCCGACTACTACCGCTGGGGCCAGTGGATCTTTGAGAAGATGTGGGAAAAGGGCCTGGTCTACCGTAAGAAGAACCCGGTTAACTGGTGCCCCACCTGCAAGACCGTTCTGGCCAACGAGCAGGTTACCGAGGGCAAGTGCTGGCGCTGCGGCACCGAGCCCGAGAAACGCGACCTGGAGCAGTGGTACTACAAGATTACCGAGTACTCTCAGGAGCTGCTCGACGACCTGGAGAAGCTCCCCGGCTGGCCCGAGCGCGTCAAGCAGATGCAGGCCAACTGGATCGGTCGCTCCGAGGGCGCCGAGGTCGACTTTACCCTGTGCGACAAGGACGGCGAGCCCATCGAGGGCGACGAGGGTAAGATCACCGTCTTCACCACGCGTGCCGATACCCTTTTTGGCGTCTCCTTCTTTGTCCTGGCTCCCGAGTACGCCGGCTTGCACGAGCTCGTCGAGGGCACGGAGTACGAGGAGGCCGTGACAAAGATCGTCGAGGACTCCAAGCATATCTCTGCCGTCGAGCGTGCCCAGGGCACCCTCGAGAAGCATGGTGCCTTCACGGGCCGCTATGTGGTAAACCCCGTCAACGGCGAGAAGGTCCCTGTGTGGGTTGCCGACTACGTCGTGGCCGACTACGGCACCGGCGCCGTCATGGCCGTTCCCTGTGGCGACCAGCGCGACTTTGAGTTTGCCCGTAAGTACGACCTGCCGATCGTGCCGATCATCCTGGACGATGACGATCGCGCTGCCGTCGAGGCCAGCGGCGAGACCATCGATACCTTCCATGCCGAGACCGTCGACTGGGATTGCGCCCATGCTGCCGAGGGCACGCTCGTCCAGTCCGGCAAGTACACCGGCATGCGCGGCGGTAAGCACTCCGAGGGCGAGGCTGCGATCGTGGCCGACCTCGAGGCCATGGGCTGCGGCCGTCGCAAGGTCGAGTTCCGCCTGCGCGACTGGCTCATTTCCCGTCAGCGCTATTGGGGCAACCCCATCCCGGCCATCCACTGCGAGCACTGCGGCATCGTGCCCGTGCCCGAGGATCAGCTGCCGGTGACGCTGCCCGAGAACCTGGACTTGGGCGCCGGCGAAACCCTCGCCGAGTGCAAGGAGTTCTACGAGACCACCTGCCCGGTCTGCGGCCGCCCGGCCAAGCGCGAGACCGATACCATGGACACCTTTACCTGCTCCAGCTGGTATTACCTGCGCTATACCGACCCGCACAACACCGAGCTGCCCTTCTCCCGCGAGGCCGCCGACCGTTGGATGCCCGTCGATAACTACATCGGCGGCATCGAGCACGCCATTCTGCACCTGCTCTACAGCCGCTTCTTTACCAAGGCACTTCGCGACCTGGGCCTGCTGAGCGTGGACGAGCCCTTCACTAACCTACTGTGCCAGGGCATGGTCAAGGACGAGAACGGCGACACCATGTCCAAGTCCAAGGGCAATGTCGTGCCCCCGAGCTCGGTCATCGAACCTTACGGCGCCGACACCATGCGTTTGGCGATCCTGTTTATCGCCCCGCCCGAGAAGGACTTCGACTGGGATCCCAAGGCCGTCGAGGGCGCCAACCGCTTCATCAAGCGCGCCTGGCGTATCGTTTGGCAGCTCGTCCAGTCTGGCGACGCCAACGTGGCCTTCGACAAGTCCGCGCTCGACGAGTTTGCGATGAAGCTCTATCGCGAGCGTCACCGCACCATCGCCAAGTGCACCGAGGACTTCGATCGCGGCCAGTTCAACACCGCGATCTCGGCCGTCATGGAGCTCGTCAACGCGGCGAGCGCCTATCTCAACGCCACCGAGGGTACCGCCCGCGACAAGGCGCTGTGCTACGGCGTGGCTAAGGATATCGTGAGCGTCCTGGCGCCCATCTGCCCGTTTTGGGCCGACGAGCTGTGGCACGAGGCCCTCGGCTGCGAGGGTAACGCCTACACCGCTGCCTGGCCCGAGTTCGACCTGGCCGAGTCCGTTGAGGACACGGTGCAGATCGTCGTCCAGGTGCTCGGTAAGGTCCGCGGCCGCGTCGACGTGGCCCGCGATGCCTCCAATGAGGATATGCAGGCTGCCGCCGAGGCCGCCGTCGCCAAGTGGCTCGAGGGCAAGACGGTCGTCAAGGCCATCTGCGTGCCCGGCAAGCTGGTCAACCTGGTGGTCAAGTAAGCATTGCGTGCTTAACTGACGCATAAAAGACGAGGGGCGATCCGGTTGGGTCGTCCCTCGTTTTGTGTTGTATGCCCTGCTTAGTCATTGCGTCGCACCGTCTTCTATGGGATGTGTACCAGGTCCCTAAAGTAAACGTTGCCCGTTGCCTCTTCGAACATCCAAATTTTGAGGTAGATGTCGTTGAGGTCGTTGTTCACATCAAAGTCCGGGTCGTCGAAGGTGCCCACAAAGGTGAGCATGGCGCGCGTTTCCTCTCCAGCGGCGACCGGTTGGCGCATGCGTACGTCGCGGACCACGCCGTTGACGTAGGCATAGGAGTCCACATCGCCAAACATCATGTCGACACCGGTGTTGTTGGTCACCGTAAAGACGAGCGCGGCGTCGCCGTAGCCATCCGTGTCCTTGCCCACGCAGGTAACATGGACGTTCTCGTCTGCCTCAAGGTCGATGGGGAGCTGTTCTTGGGAATCGGGACTCAGGCCCTGGGGATCGACGATGTCCTCGTCTATTTTGTCGAAGCTCTCCGATGGCGTCGTTTTCTCGATGGCTTTTGTGCTGCCAGGGTTCGGTTCGCATGTGTCGGTTTTGCCATTCGCGTTGCCGCAGCCCAAGAGGGCCAACGAGCACGTTGCGATGGCGAGCGCAGTCATGCAGAGGGTGCCTAGGCGTTTCATGGGTGCCTCCTTGCCGTAGAGGATTTGGAAAGGTTCGTCGTTGCGCGACTTGCTGGCTGGCTTGTTGCAGAATGTCCCCTAGCGTAAGTCTGATCGATAGGGGCTCGGGGAGGAATGCCCTTGGGGTCCGAACGGGCCTGTGGAATGGGACGCATGGCCCGTTTTGGGGCTGTTGAGGGTGCGCCGCATGGGGTTCCTCGACCAATTGTCCTATTCTTATGGAGAAGCTGTGCACACGCTGACCTGCAGATTCGTACTGTGCTTGCACGTTTCCGCAGCTATTGGTATAGTTTGCTTGCAAATGAAGTTGTAATTGAAAGAAGTGGGGTTTCGGCCCCGCTTCTTTTTTGTATGGATGGAGGTGCCGCAATGGTCAAGACCAAGACCGAGCAGGCGATCATCGACGCGCTCGAGGCCGTCGCTCCCCAGCACGATGTCGACATCGTCGACGTCGAGCTCGTGGGTGCCACCAAGGCCCCCTGCGTGCGTGTGCGTATCGAGGGTGCCGAGGGTCAGAGCCTGTCGCTCAACGACGTCACGGCCAACACCAAGTGGGTCGGCGACGTGATCGAGGAGCTCGATCCCATTTCTTCGAGCTACACGCTTGAGGTGTCGAGCCCGGGCATGGCGCGCCCGTTGCGCCGCCCGCGCGACTTTGCCCGCTTTGTGGGCGAGGACTGCGAGCTCACCTCCACCGCCACCGAGGGCTGTCGCAAGTTCACCGGCAAGATTGCCGCTGCGACCGAGACCGACGTGACCCTCGAGCTCGAGGACGGCGAGTCCGTCACCCTCGATTTCTCTGATGTTAAAAAGTGCAAGTTGAAGCCCACCTACGACTTCAAGCCCGCGAAGGAAGGAAAGTAAGATGGCAGCATCCGACATGATGTCCGCCCTGATGGAGCTTTGCCACGCCGCGGCCCGGCGGTACGGCGTGCGGTTCGGCGCAGCCCCGGCGGGCGACCCGGAGCAGAACTACACCCTGCAATACAGTGACGCGGCCCGCTGGCTGCGGCAGGGGACTGTGGATTACCTGATGCCCCAGCTTTATTGGGGGCAGGAATATATAAAAAACGGCGATGCGTCGCACAGCTTTGCGCAGCTGGCCACCGCGTGGGCCGCACTGCCCCGCGCGGCGGGCGTGAAGCTGTACGCCGGGCTGGGGGCCTACCGCGTCGGCGCAGGGGATGGGTCCGATGCCGGCTCCGAGTGGTTTTCCGGCCATGCGCTGGCCGACCAGCTTGCTTTGCTTGCCCGCTTAGGGGTGCAGGGCGCGGGGCTCTACCGCTACGGCAGCCTGTTTGCCAATTCCGGCGCCCCGGCGCTGGCGGAAAGTGAAGCGGAGGCAATAAAAGGTGTCTGGCAGGGCTGACCGGAAAATCCGGTGCAGACTGTCGAAAAACTCTTGTAGGGGCGAGCATTGCTCGCCCGTGCCCGT
>OLPL01000418.1_pt1 | contig 32032 bp, 38 predicted proteins | sample 1673211 | NCBI WGS metagenome assembly OLPL01 (sample SAMEA3136766, study PRJEB25190) | human gut metagenome | reverse complement strand
TGCAACTATAAAAAATGCTATGATTTTGTCAAAAGGAAAGGAGAACTGACAATGAATATAGCAGACAGAATACAATATTTACGAAAACAAAAAGGATATTCGCAGGAGGAACTTGCTGATAAGGTTGGCGTATCAAGACAAGCTGTATCAAAATGGGAAAGTGAACAAAGCACACCCGATTTAGAAAAAGTAATCGCTATGAGCGAACTTTTTGAAGTCACAACGGATTATATTCTTAAAGGAATAGAACCAGTATCAACAACGAATAGAAAGACTGTTAAGACGTTGTACTTAGGGTTTGTTTTAATATTTGCAACCATAGCAGGAATATGGTCTTTTGCTGCAAACCGATTTAATTATGATGAAATTATTATGATTATTTTAGCAGGCGGCGTAGTTGGTTTAGGAATGGCTCTAATTGTTCAGGTAATCGGCAGTATAGTTTCAAACAAGAAACAATAATAAAAGTGAAACTTTCAGTTTTATGCAGATAATCAACAATCTATTAGAACGCAGAAAACATCGTAGAAATACGGTGTTTTTTGTTGCCCCAAACCCTACAATTTCATACATAACCACAGGTTAGTACAAATACCTTGTGTGATTTTTTGAAAGGCTTAAAACGGGGATTTTCTCCGATTTTCGCCCCTAAAAGATACACAAAAAGGTTTCAAGTATCTTTCCTGTGGTTTTTTTATTTTCAAACGGAAAGGTGGATTGATATGCCAAGAATGAGCAAGAAACGGAAACAAGAATGGGCATTGTTTCTGAATGACCGTAATCGCATTACCTACAACGAACTTTGCAGAAAATGCAGGAATGACTGTAAGCAGAGTTTCCGCTGTATCGTGGTGCTTTGCCCGAAATATTTATCGAAAAGGAGAACAAAGAAAAATGATTGAAAATGAAATGACTGTCAGCGTACCTCTTGAAGTTGTCAAGGCAAGTGAAATTGAACCGAAAGAAGTGAAATGGCTATGGTATCCATATATTCCGTTCGGCAAGGTTACGCTGTTGCAGGGCGATCCCGGCGATGGAAAAAGCAAGTTAATGCTTTCCATTGCCGCCCTGCTCTCTAAGGGAGAGCCTCTCCCCTTTACCGATGAAGAAACAGAGCCTATGACTATCATCTATCAGACAACGGAAGATGACGCAGATGATACGGTAGTACCTCGTTTTAATTCTGCTGGTGGGAACGGAGAAAATCTTATCTTTATTAGGGAAGATGAAAAATCATTGACCTTTGGTGATAACCGCATTGCTGAAGCAATCGAAAAGTATCACGCAAAACTTTTAATTCTTGACCCGATGAGTTCCTATATCGGAGAGAACTGTTCAATGAACAATGCCAACGAAACAAGGGCAGAGTTTAATCACTTGATTGCAGTTGCAAAGAATACTGGCTGTGCCATTGTGATTATCGCTCATATGAACAAGATGAGAGATACCAACCCTCTTTATCGTACCAACGGTTCTATTGATATTGCGGGTGCTGCAAGAAGTATTCTTGCAATCACTCGCACACCGAACAAAGAAGCACCAGCAGAAAGATATATGGTGCAAGTGAAATCCAACCTTGCCCCGACAGGCTCTGCAATTCTCTTTGAGGTTGCAGAAAAGGGAGTGGACTTTATCTCTGAAATGGAAATGACCGCAGAAGAAGCGTTCCAATCCCTCGCCCCTAAAATCGGCAGACCGAATGACAAGGAAATCAAGGCGAAAGAATTTCTTTTAGAAATGCTGAAAGACGGAGAAATACTTTCTTCGGATTGCGAAGAAAGACTTGAAGCCGCAGGGTTCAAGAAATCGACCATTAAAAAGGCAAAGAAGAAAGCAGGAGTTATCTCCCGAAAACAAGGCTTTCTGTGGTACTGGTCTTTGCCGATGGGCGATATACCGAGAGAATAAAAACGGACTGTCTGCTGATGGGACAGTCTGATTTTATGATTGAGGTATCAAAGGAGGTCAAGGGGGAACACCCTTGCCCACGACATCTTTGCAGACGAAGTCTGAAAGTGTCATAGTGGGTTACACACATTCAAAGAATGTTGTGTAACGGCTTCGCCCTGCCGAGAAAGGAGAACGAAAATGGCTAAAAACAACAAAGCGGATATGAGTTGTGCAAGGGTTAAAAAGTACACCGCTTCCGATGTCAGCAAAGCAGAAAGACACAACGAGCGCAAAAATGAAACCTATGAAAATATGAATGTCATTGAGGAACGCATACCATTTAATGTGCATTTCAAAACACCGACTGCCCCGACTTATATGGAACAATTAAAGCAGATGGAAACTGACGGTTTGGTGTCGCTTCGTGGGTTGAGGAAAGACGCAACGATCTTCAATGAAATTGTGATTGATGTGAACACGATGTACTTCGAGCGTAACGGCGGCTACGAATACGCAAAGCAGTTTTATGAAGAAGCGTTCCATTTCATCGAAGAAAAATTCGGTGCTGAAAATGTAATATCGGCAGTAATGCACGCTGATGAAATCAATATAGCGGCAACCGAGGAACTTGGGAAAGAGGTGTACCACTATCATCTTCACGCTATGGTTCTGCCTGTGGTGGAGAAAGAAATCCTATGGAGCAAGCGTTGCAAAGATGAAAAACTGCGAGGAACGGTTAAGGAAGTTGTTCATCAAATCAGCCATTCAAAGAAATGGAAATCGGATATTCCGCTGACCGACGAAAAAGGCAATCCGCTTCTCAGAAAGAACGGAAAACCGATGTTCCGAGCTTCATACAGTATTCTGCAAGATGAATTGTTTAACCATATGACGGAGCAAGGCTTCAAAGGCTTTCAGCGTGGCGAATACGGAAGTACTGCAGAACACCTGACTTCCCTGCAATATCAAATCAAGCAGGACAAGGAACGCTTGGAGAAGTTGCAGAAGCGCATTCAGCGTGAACAGATAAAATATGAGCCTGCCCGTAATGTTTCTAAAACCTATAACGAGATTGACCGTATGGGGCAGAAAACAATCACAGGTAAAATGGCAATCTCCAAAGAGGATTATTCTGAGCTTACTGCCCTTGCCAAAGAGGGCATTACAAGTCGTGCGGAAATTAGCGAATTAGAACAGAGTGCCAACTATTACCGACAGAAATATTTTGACTGTGCAAACGCACTCGAAAGAATGAAAACTAAATACAACGAACTGAAAGAAAAGTGCAGACCTTTTCTTCAAGCGTTGGAGCATTTCCCCGAAGTTGCTAAACTTTTTACCGAAAAAGTGAAGCAACTTTTTTCTTTTAAGGAAGCACAGGAACGAGCCGAAAAAGAAGCAAGGGAAAAAGAACGACAGGAGCGTATCAAGGCTCGAAGAAACAAGCGTGGTATGGAAAGATAACCATTTCCATTATACTCACGACTTAATGACTTCTTGATATATTGAAAATCTGCGGTTACTGGGTGCTCTAATGTGAATGCCCAGCAATCAAATTTTATGAAAGAGAGGAACTGACTATATGAAAGAACAGAAATATTCTTATTCACAGCGAATTGGAAAGACAACATTCATCGTAAATGTAAAGCAGTCCGAAAGTGCCAAAAAGCCTTTGAATACGGTGTTTCAAGACATCTGCAAGCACGAGGTTTTGGGCGATTTCTTTACGGACAAATCATTTAATTTAGAAAATCCACAAAAAGTATCTTGACAAACTCGACCCCGAAGGTTCTGGATACAGGATGAAGACTCGTTTTTCTAAATTCTTTAATCTTCCTGAATTGATTAATATGTTCAAGGAAGTAGCAGATATTAAGACTGCTGATATGTTGAATCTTCCTGTTCCTAATGCCCATTACCAAAATGTGGCAGTTAAACCTTCTGATATTCAAAAAGAACTTGTTGAAAGCTTAGGTGAACGTGCTCAAAAAATTAGAGATGGAGCAGTTGATCCTCATGAGGATAATATGCTTAAAATTACGAACGATGGAAGAAAATTGGCACTTGATCAAAGGCTTATCAATGAACTTTTACCAGAAAATAAAAATAGCAAGGTCAATGCCTGTATTAAAAATATATTGAAGATATATCATGAAACAGTGAAAGAAAAAAGTACACAGCTTGTCTTTTGTGATATGTCTACTCCTCGTAATGATGCATTCAATATCTACGATGAAATTAAAAGTAAACTATTAGAAGAAGGAATTCCTGAAAGTGAAATTGCATATATCCATAACGCAAAAACAGATGTTAAAAAGAAAGAACTCTTTTCTAAGGTTCGAGAAGGTAAAGTAAGAATTCTGATAGGTTCGACAGGTAAAATGGGAGCTGGAACAAATGTACAAGAACGCTTGATAGCAATACATGATCTGGATTGCCCTTGGCGACCTTCGGACTTGGAGCAACGTGCAGGAAGAATCGTAAGACAAGGAAATAGAAATAAGGATGTTTATATTTATCGTTATGTGACGGAAGGCACATTTGATGCTTATCTATATCAGTTGGTTGAAAATAAACAAAAATTCATAGGGCAAATTATGACAAGTAAATCTCCTGTAAGAAGTGCAGAAGATATAGATGAAGCTTCACTTTCTTATGCAGAGATAAAGGCACTAGCGAGTGGAAATCCTAAAGTGAAAGAAAAGATGGAGCTTGATACAAAAGCATCCAAATTAAAGCTTGCCAAAGCAAACTATCTGTCTCAAAAATATGATTTAGAAGATAGAATTATTAAATATTATCCACAAAAGATAAAGTCTATTAGGACAAGGATTGAAGGATTAGAAAATGATATAAAAGATTTGAAACCTCAAAAAGAGTTTCAGAAAATAAAAATCAAGGATATGTTGATAGTAGATAAAAAACAAGCAGGAAATGCAATACTTCTTGCCTGTAAGGAATATGATGGTCAGGATAAAAAATACATTGGGGAGTATAGAGGATTTGATTTGTACATTCAGTTCAACAGTTTAAGTCAATATTACATCATGTCTTTAAAGAAAGAACTTTATTATCCTGTTGAATTAGGAAATGATGTTTATGGGAATCTTACAAGAATTGATAATGCTATTGAAAATATTCCAAAAAGTTTAAAAGTGGAAAAGGAACTTCTTCAAAATACATTGCAACAGTTGCATAATGCTGAACTTGAAGTAGAAAAGCCATTTGAAAAAGAAGATGAATTGAATAATGCCTTAAAGAAACTGTCCAAAATCAATAAAGAACTTGATTTAGATAAGAAAGAAAATATTCCAGATACTTCTGTTCAAAAAAACGATACAGGTGTTGGTCATAAATCAAAAGTAAATAGGATGCGATAAGTATGTCAAATAAGTTTTACACAGATGAGGAGGCACAAGAACTACAAAAGTTGGATGTGTTTACTTATCTGTATAATTATGAACCAAGTGAGCTTGTTAAATCTGGAAAAAAAGAATACCGAACGGCAACGCATTCCTCTTTGGTTATCTCTAATGGTAAGTGGATATGGTTTTCTCAAGGAAAAGGTGGAGTAAGTGCAATCAGTTATTTAATGGATGTTAAAGGTATGAACTATTATGAGGCTGTAAAATATGTTGATAAATGTATAAGAGATAGTCCTCCTGTTTATCATGTAAACAAATGTTCAAAAACGAACGATGGTATTTTCAAATTGCCACCCGTTTCAAAAGATAATAAAAAAATGATGTACTATCTAAAAAATAAAAGAAAAATTGATAAAGAAGTTATTCAATTTTATTATCAAAAGGGAATGATCTACGAGTGCAGCTATGATCACTCTGTTGTCTTTGTAGGCTATGATGAAAAAGGAATAGAACGTTATGCTTCAAAAAGAGCAACAGATGGTGATTGGAAGATGGACGTATTTAACAGTAATAAGGAATATAGTTTTCAATTGGTAAATAAAGAAAGTGATGTTTTAAATATCTTTGAAAGTGCAATTGACCTTATGTCTTTTCAAACTTTAGAGAAGTTGCATAAAAGGAATTGGAAGAAGAACAATTATCTTTCTTTATCAGGAGTAACAGCAATAGGTAATTCTATTGAGGAAAGTGAATTGCCTATTGCCTTAGGTAAATTTTTAGAAATCAATCCTCAAATTAAAGTTTTAAATCTATATTTGGATAATGATCAGGCAGGAAAAAACAGTATTGAAAAGATCAATTATCTTTTAGGTAAAAGCTATCAAATCTATGATAAAGGACCTAAAAAAATGAAAGATGTCAATGAAGTTCTGACAAGAAAATTTAAGCAAAAAGAAGAATACAGTAGATAGGAAGGTCATGGATCAAATTCGTGACCTTTTATTATACAAGGAGAAAATGATGAAAGAATATGTTGTTGAAATTACAGAAGTATTACAGCATCAAGAAACAGTAAAAGCTCATTCTAAAAATGAGGCAATTAATGCTGTAAGAGAAAAGTATAAAAATGAAGATGTAATACTTAATGATGAAAATATAACGGATTTAAGATTTGATGTTCTTGAGGTCAAGAAAAAACTTTTTGACAGGGAAAGATAGTTTTCCAGCAGGATAATAAATTCATTAAATAGAAGTATTATCCTGTTGATGACTTTTGTAGCAAGCAATGACTTTTGTACCCAAAGTCAGCTTGTTAGGGACAATCCCTAAGACCCTACAGGAAATGGAGTAGATAAAATTGAACAAGATCAAAAGAAATAAAGAGATAAAAGTAAGATTATCTTTGATTGAATTGGAAAATTTAAATGAGTGTGTTAAGAAAACAGGACTGTCAAGAGAAGAATATATTCGTACATTGATAAGTGGATATGTTCCAGCACCAAGGATCAGTGATGACGTCAAGGAAATTATCAAGCAGTTGAGAATGATAGGTAATAACTTAAATCAGATTGCAGTTATTGGTTATAAAACTGGAACAATTGATATTTTAAAATATAAGAGAAACTGTTCAGAACTTGAAAAAAATGTTCAATTAATATTAAGCAATGTTACTGAACCTACAAGGATGGAAAAGTAAAATGGCTACAACAAGTATATGGGCAGTTAAGGATAATTTGGACAGGGTTTTAAATTATGCTTCCAATCCTCTTAAGACAAAAGAAACGGATAGTGGTTATGAATATGAAGGACTTGAAAATGTTATTGATTATGCCGTCAATGATGATAAAACTGAAAGACAACTTTATGTCAGTGGTTTAAATTGTCATCCCTCAACTGTTCTTCAGCAAATGGAACAGACAAAAAGGAATGCACACAAAGAGGATGGTGTTTTAGCATTTCATGCGTATCAGTCTTTTTTACCAGGGGAGGTTACTGCTGAAACAGCACATCAAATTGGATTAGAACTTGCCCATCAGATGTGGGGAGATGATTTTGAGGTATTGGTCTGCACACATACAGACAAGAAACATTTTCATAATCACTTTGTTATAAATTCTGTTTCATGGACAACATACAAAAGATTTTTAAACAAACATTCCGATTATGACAGAATGAGAAGGTTGTCGGATGCACTTTGTGAAAAGTATAGACTCAATGTAATCACAGATCCTAAAAAGGGAGTGCACTATTCTGAATGGCAAGCAAAAAAACAGAAAAAGCCTACACGAAGAACGCTTATAGAAGATGATCTTGAACGTGCTATTGCATCATCAAGAACATTCACACAGTTTTTACAATATCTCAAGTCTATTGGATATGATGTGAAAACAAATGTAAAACATATTGCAGTCAAACCACCCGGAGCACCTCGTTTTTTTAGACTTTATAAAGTAAGAGATGATGGAACATATAGTGAAGAAAATATCAAGAAAAGAATCATTGAACAGGATCTGTATTTTGAAAAAAGAACACGAATCAAAAGTAAATATCAATATCATGGAAATATCAAAAAGGCAAAAAAGATAAAAGGAATAAAGGCATTGTATTTCCATTATATGTATCGAATGGGAATTATCCCTAAAAATGTACCTTCTAGAAGAAAGGTACATTTTATTTTTAAGGAGGATCTTAGATATATGGACAGGATTACTGAAGAAACAACTTTTCTATGCAAAAAGAAAATCAATACGATCGAGGATTTGGAAAATTATGAAAGTGAAATAAGCAACAAAATTGAAAAGTTAGTTAAGGAAAGAAGATGCCTTTATAACAAGGTCAAAAGATGCCGAAATCTTGAAAGAAAAGAAATGATTCAAAAAGATATCGAAACAATTTCAAAAGAAATAAAGGATTATCGAAAGGAGGTGAAATTATGTGAAGGTATCAAACAACGTTCCTTAAAGATTAAAGATAAATTGCAAACAGTTAAGGAACAAGAAAATAAAGTACAAGAAAGAAGTTCAAAAGAACGAAAAAGAAATTATTAAGGAAGGAGGAACTTTATGAATGCTGGCGGAGAAACAGCCGATCAAGCAGTGAGGATGACACTGCAGGGAATAGAAATGGCAGCTAATGTAGCTTTAAAGGCAGGTGGAATGGCTTCTAAATCTTTAGCAGTAACACTTTATGCAATTTTAACAGATAAGAAAAAGGTTAAAGGAAAAACAAGACTAGCTAATATGTTGAAATCTGGAAAGGAACTTAAAGTGTTTGCTGTACATCATTCAGATTTGAAAAAGTTTTGTGAAGAAGCAAAACGTTATGGTGTTCTTTATTCTGTATTAAAAGAAAGAAATAATACGGATGGAATATGCGATATTATGGTACGAGCTGAAGATGCAGCAAAAATCAGCAGGATCGTAGATAAATATGAACTTGCAACTATTGATACTGAAGCAATGAGAAAAGCAGCACTTGCAAAACAGCTTGATGAATTCAAAGATGTCAAACCGTTAACTGAAAAAGAACATGATGAGTTGGTATCTTCTTTATTGAATTCAATGAAAGAAGAACAAAACCCGTCTATGGCTCGAACGAAAACGAGAGGCGAAAATCAGTTCGAGCATATCTCAATGGAGGAAGGTATCAATAAAAGACCATCAGTAAAAAAAGAACTAGATGAGATAAAAAATAGAAATAAAAAGTCTAAACCTAAACAAACAGTTAGACAAAGAAATAGGGTACGTCATAAACAGCCTCAACGTAAGAAAAAGATAAAAAGAAAGGTAAGATAAAATATGAGTGATATATATAATTTATTAAACAATGCAACTGATGAGAAAGTTGAAGAAAAACCTAGAATTCCTCCAGAGGAATATGCCAAACAAAAACAACAAAAAAGACAGAATCTTTATGATATGGCTGAGAAGCAAACACATGAAGTTGTTTCTTCTCCACAAAATTATTTGAACTATTTAGAAATGCAATCAAAATTTGGTTATACTGTTACCAATACACTCTTGGTCATGGCACAATGTCCACAGGCAACACTGTTAAAAGATAACAATCGTTGGGTAGAAGAAAAAAAGTATGTAAAAAAAGGAGTAAAAGGAATTGGAATATTAGAGCCTAAAGGTGAGTATCAAGGAAATGATGGCGTGATAAGAACCAACTATGATGTTAAATATGTTTTTGATATTTCTCAATTAAACAGACCATACAGAGTGAAAAAGCAAAATTTGTCTGTTAGAGAAATCATCAGCGGTTTAGTTTATCAATCACCTGTTAAAATGCAGATGGTTGACAATACTGAAAATGGTTCGCTAGTACAATACTCTCCAGATAATCAAATGATCTACTATGCAGACGGGATGAGTCCGACAGATTTAATGGAAGGTTTAGCAAGAGAATATTGCTATGTAGAATTTGAAAGCCAATATGGAAATGTTGACAGAACAGAGGATGCCTTTATGGTAAAAAGTGCTGCCTATATTCTTTGTAAAAAATTGAACATTCCAGTTTCAAACGTTGATTTCGCAAATGAAGTAAAAAATTATTTTGAAGGAATGGATTCTCGAGATACTAAAGAAGAATTAAGCAATATTAAAAGTATTGCAGATGAAGTGAGCAATCGAGCTGAAAGAGGAATCTATAGATTGCAACAGGAAAGAGATAATGCAAACAGAGGAGAAGAACGTTAATGGGGTTATTTAAGAATAAAGAGCCAACGGTTTTGATTAGAGTAACGGACTTTGAAAGAAGAATAATTATTACTGCTTTGAGAAATTTAAGAGACAAGCAAATAAAAGAAAATAAGGATTATGATTATATTGAATCGATTATGGACAAGGCAGCAATAGCTGATATATCCAAATCAAAAAAATCATATGAGGAAAGATAAACAGGTTGAACTTGTTTTTTATTTTGTAGGAGCAGTATTTATAGCGTGGCTTTCAGTTCTTGTTGCTCCTTGCATCCATGAGGGACTATTTGATGCAATCATTTACTTAAATGAAGCAATGAATAGCCCTTTTTCTTTTGAATTATGTCAGGATACTCTTAAATGTATCTTGATATCTGAGTCAATCTATTCTTTTTCATACTTGGCTTATTACTATAACAGGAAGAATTACAGAAGAAATGAGGAGTATGGTTCGGCAAAATGGGCGAATAATAAAGCTGTCAATAAAAAATATACTGAAAAGGATTACTCTTCCAATAAGATACTTTCGCAGAATGTTCGTATTGGTTTAGATGGCAGACGACATAGAAGAAACCTAAATACTTTAGTTATTGGTGGAAGTGGAGCAGGGAAAACTCGCTTTTTTGGTAAGCCTAATTTGATGCAATGCAATACATCTTTTGTGGTTCTTGATCCAAAAGGTGAACAACTCAGAGATGTAGGAAATCTTTTAGAAAAAGAAGGATATGTTATCAAAGTTGTTGATCTTATCAATATGAACAGATCACATTGTTATAATCCATTTCGCTATATCAAGGATGATAAGGATGTTTTAAAGCTTATAACCAATCTTATAAGAAATACTACACCTAAAGGTAGTCAGACAAATGATCCCTTTTGGGAAAAATCGGAAACGGCTTTATTAGAAGCTCTTTGTCTTTACCTTTTACATGAAGCACCAGAAGAAGAACAAAATTTCACGATGGTGATGGAAATGATTGCAGCTGCTGAAGTAAAAGAAGATGATGAAGAATATCAAAGTCCGCTAGATGAATTGTTTGAAAGATTGGAAATAAGAAATCCAAATTCATTAGCTCTCAAGCAATATAAGATTTATAAACAGGCGGCAGGTGTAGTAAGTTTGAAGAGACTTCTTAATCAATCAAATTTAAAGAGTTGGAGCTCCAAAATGATTAAAAAGTCTCTTGAGGCTTATTTTTTTACCTTAAAGACCAAAATTGTATTTTGTAAAAAACAATTTCAAAACATGTCCGTATTTTGTTTCGTCAGTACAGAGATTGTGTAAGGAACTTTAAAAAGATGACACGAAATCAAAAAAGATGCAGTAAGGGGGCTGTAAAAAGCCCTCTGAGCATTTCGTTTAGTGTAAGAATCTTTTTTTTACTTCTTACACGAACCTTGAAAACGAAACAGCCTGCCCGTAGTGATACCAGAACTGAATAGGCATTCAGCGTGTCTTTTCTGGTTAATACGTCCCGGAAACATCAGCACCCGGTACAGGAACGGATATGGGATGAGAACAGGAATTTAATAAACGAAGGAAGGAGAACATCTGACTATAACAGAGAAACAAGGATTCATGACAGCGTTGTATGAACGTCTTAGTCGTGATGATGAATTAAACGGAGAATCCAACAGTATTTCGAACCAGAAGAAACTGTTGGAACAATATGCAAAAGAACATGGATTTACCAATCTTGTTCATTTTACTGATGATGGTATCTCCGGCACAAGATTTGATCGTCCAGGTTTCCTTGCCATGATGAAAGAAGTGGAGTCAGGGAAAGTCGGAACGATTCTGATTAAAGATATGAGCCGAATGGGAAGAGATTATCTGAAAGTCGGACAATATATGGAGTTGCTGCGACAGAATAATGTTCGTCTGATTGCAGTCAACGAGAATGTAGACAGCTTCCGGGAGGACGATGATTTTACTCCATTCCGAAATATCATGAATGAATGGTATGCAAGGGATACCAGTAAAAAGATAAAATCAACTTTCAAGGCGAAAGGAAAATCCGGCAAGCATGTGGCAAGTACAACACCGTATGGGTATCTGAAAGACAAGGATGATCCGAATGTATGGATTGTTGATGAAGAAGCAGCTGTAGTTGTACGGAGAATCTTTCACATGACAATGGACGGGTACGGACCATATCAGATTGCCAGGACACTGAAAGAGGATAAGGTTGAGATACCAGCGGTTCATATGGCAAAGAAAGATGCCGGTTTATGGAAAGGCAGAGTAGAAGAAATCAAAGATCCTTATGGCTGGGGCTCTTCTACTGTTGCAGGTATTCTGAAGAAAAGAGAGTATCTTGGTCATACAGTGAACTTCAAGACCAGAAAACATTTCAAGGATAAGAAAAGCCATTATGTATCTGAGGATAACTGGACGGTGTTTGAGAACACTCAGGAAGCAATCATAGATCAGGAAACTTTTGACAATGTGCAGAGAATCCGAAGCAATGTGAGAAGGTACCCAGATGGATGGGGAGAAGCCCACCCCTTGACAGGTCTGATGTATTGTGCAGACTGTGGTTCCAAAATGTATGTACATCGAGTAAATAATGGCAAGCGAGTACCACAATATACCTGTTCTGCATATTCTAAAGTTCCGGTTGGAACACTCTGCCAGACACAGCACAGAATTAATGCAGATGTGGTTATGGAGCTGATTAAGGAACTGTTAAAGGCTGTTGCAGAGTATTCACAGCTGAACCGTGAAGAATTTTTGGAAACAGTAAAAAAGGCACAGACTTCACAGCAGTCCAGTGAGATCACAAGATTGAAAAGCAGATTGGCAGAAGCAAAAAAACGTGTGCAGGAACTGGAAAAACTGATCTGCAGAATTTATGAGGACAATATTCTTGGCAAGCTGCCAGATGAACGCTATGCGATTCTTGACGGACAGTATTCTAAAGAACAGAAAGATTTGTCGGCAGAAATTGCAGATATGGAAGCTGAATTATCAGGCTATGAAGAAGGCCGCAGATCAGCGGAGAAGTTTATTGCTCTGGTTGATAAATACCAAAATTTTGAGGAATTGACCACTTACATGCTGAATGAATTTGTAGAAAAGATTGTGGTTCATGAGCGTGACCGAAAAGGAAGCATTGAGACAACTCAGGAAGTGGAAATCTATTTTAACTTCATTGGGAAATATTTACCTCCACATTTCGGTGAGGTGGAAATGACACCAGAGGAAATTGAAGAAATGAAGAAGCGGGAAGCCAGAAAAGACAGGCTTCATCAGAATTACTTGAAAAGGAAAGCAAATGGCAAGCAGCAAGAATACTATGAACGGACAAAGGCAAAAAAGAAAGCTGAGATGGATGCAAAAAAAGAGGAAATCCGTCAGGAAGATATTGCAAAGGGTGTGTTCGTGCCGGTATCACTGCTTCCACCAGCAGAACCGAAGAAAGGAGTTGCATCAGCATGAGCGAATTAGAAAGAATCATTCACGATAACAGTAATGGTCTGGATTATATCCTTGTCGGGGAAATCTATCTGCCACTGATCGCAGTACCCGAAGAGAAAAGAGAGATTGGTTTTTATGGAAGTCTTCACAGAAACTATCTGAAAGATTACAAGAGTGGCTTGTATTCCTATCTGACATTGAGTGGTAAGCTCTGGACGTATCTCGCAGATCTGAATGAGCAGTGTTTGGAACGCAGGGATTTCCTCATGGAACAGATTATGGAGCAGGAAGGCATTACGAAAGAATTGAAAAGCAGAGATCAGATGGAATGGGTTCGCCGGGCAAACAATGCAAGAAGCCGGGTAGATGAAATTATTTTAAATGAACTGGTGTATGTGTAGGAGGGACTTATGAGATACCGGATTGAATACGCAGACGGAAGATGTTGTAATTTTGCAAACAGCAGAAAAGATTTACTGGACTGGCTGAAACTTTTGAAAGATGAAAAAATCGTTGATATCCGAAAGATTTACAAAAGCGGTGTGACAGATTCTGTGATAGACAGCTATCGTAGTTATCTGAAACAGTGAAAGGGGTGGACAGTCATGGTTGTTGTAAGAATTATTGTGAAAATCGTATTACTGCCAGTGCGTATATGCCTGACAATGATACAACTGGTGGTTATGTTCTTCACATGGCTGTCGGCAACGGTATTTCATATCCTGTCGGGGATCATCTGCATTACAGCAGTTTTAGGGTATGGATTCGGACAGGAGACAGGCACAGAAGCGGTCAGGATGCTTGTGGCAGGTTTTATACTTTATATCCTGCCTGTGCTTTCTGGCTGGGCAGTGGTGTGGCTGGAAACATTCAAAATCAGATTGATGGAGTAGACCACTGGAGAAAGGAATAGGATTCTTAAATGAAGATTACAAAAGAGATTGAAGAATTTATCAACCTGACCATAACGGAACATATGGGAAAAGAGTATGCAGACTGGAAACTGAGCCAGCTGTCTGTGACAGAACCAGATGAAGTTGAGGAAGAATATAAAAAAGTGATCGCAACACTTCCACAGGAACAGGAAGAGACCATTACAAAATATTGCGACCAGATATTTAACAGTGGAGCAGAGACAGAAGAATTTTTCTACCGGTTGGGACTGAGGGACGGAATGAAACTTAGGAAGACTGTTAAAATGGTTCTGAAGCAATTATCAGAATGATACATACAGGAATTATCTGAAAAGTGAATGAGTAAAGGAAAGGGCATTAACCGTAAAAAGTTAGTGCCCTTTGTTTTACCCATTTTTATATTTTCACAAAATCCGATGCAGAGGATTTTTGAAAAACAGACGGAACGGAGATCATGCTGAAGGGACAGCGGCAGGAGTTACGTTTTGTCTGCTGGGAGTACAGAGGGCTGGAAGTCCTTTGTGCCCAGATTGCAAAGAGCGGCAGCATCTTGCTGGGGTTAAGGGGCAAAGCCCTTAGCAGGTTAAGGGCGGCAGCCATTGCCCAGTGATATGGCGTTTCGCCATATGGTACTGGGTACTGTCTGTAACGGGGACAGAGACTTTTGGCAGCTTCGCTGCAATCCCCTCCGGGGAAACAACTTGAAAAAAGGAGAGATGTGAATTGAAAGGCACAAGGCATAACGGCAGATCTGGGAAAGACGGTGTTTACAATCCGCTTCACAATGACCGGAGATTTGACCCGGAACACAGTGAGCATATTGACAATGAACGTGTCCGTCAGAACATTTACTGGGACTGCTATCAGGGATATACCACAATGGCAGACCGGGGAAAAGAGGATAATTTTTCTTTTAACCAGATTGAGATGGCATACTATGTGGATCATTACAGCGATTATGTGATTAACCAGAATAAACGTCATGAGAAAGCAAGACACCCCGACAGATGTAAAGGGGTGGAAGATGTTCTGAAAAATAAAAAGACCTGTCCGGAAGAAAGTATCTATCAGCTTGGGACGATAGATGAACACGCTTCTGTGGAAACGCTGGTTTTGGTTTTTGATGAATTCAAGAAAGAGTTCGATGAGCGGTTTGGTTCTAATGTGCATATCATTGACTGGTCACTGCACATGGACGAAGCGACTCCGCATATTCATGAGCGTCATGTATTCGATGCTACGAACCGGTATGGGGAGATTGAACCGAAACAGGAAGCGGCACTGGAAGAACTTGGCTTTGAACTTCCGAATCCGGAAAAGAAAAGATCAAAGACAAATAACCGTAAGGTTGTTTTTGATTCTGCCTGCCGGACAATGTTTCTGGATATCTGCAAACGTCATGGACTGGAAATTGACGAAGAACCGTCCTATGGAGGAAGGCAGCATCTGGAGAAACAGGACTATATCCGAATGAAGCAGAAAGAAGAGATTGCGGTTCAGCAGGAAATGCTCAATCAGCAGAGGGATAAGGTCAATGCGAATCATCTGGAACTTGCAAGGCAGTCAAACCATGTCAGGGCAAATGAAAAGGTTATCCAGTCACAGAAAGAAAAAATAGAACAGCAGGAAAAAGAATTTAAAGAAAATTTCATTTCCAATTCTGACCGGATTCTAAGTCAGGGCGAGCTGCTTGAAGAACAGAGAGAGGAACTGCAACAGCTTACTCTCCGTATTGAAGATGTGGAAAACTTGCTTGACGAAGTATCCAGTGAAGCCTATGACAAGGCTGTGGATAAAGTCGCAGAGGAAACAATGCGGGCTACCAGAAAAGATGACATTCGTCTTGCGGAAGATTCTAAGAGATGGATTCAAAGTCCGGAACGTAAGGCATCACGAAAAGAAAAGGAATATGCGATAAACAGGCTGGACGGTCTGATTAAAAAAATCGAATATGCGATGGAAAAAGCTGTTGTGAGGGTTGTCCGTCAGTTAAAACAGCCAGAGAAGAAAAAAGCCGTTGTTGAAGAAATCAAAAAAGAAGTGAAGCCGTCAATCAGAGAAAAACTTGCATTGAACGTAGCAAAGATTCAAAGAGAAGAGGCAGAGAGAAAACAACTGAATAAAGGAAGATCACATTCCAGTGATCTGGAACTATAAGGGCATTTTGTTGATTCCGTAAAGACAGGACAAAGTGCTTTTTTGTTTTTTGTGAAAACTTGCTTCCCAGATTTGGGAAGCAGATTTAAGAAAGTGAGGAAACGAATTGGGATTATTTGATGAAGTAAAACAGAATGTGACCGTCTGGCAGGCTGCGGAGAGGTATGGGTTAAAGCCCAACAGGAGCGGACTGATCCGCTGCATTTTCCATAATGACAAATCACCCAGCATGAAAGTTGACCGGAGATATTATTGTTTCGGGTGTGGCTGTACAGGAGATGCCATTGATTTTACGGCACAACTGTTTGACATTGGATTGAAAGATGCAGCCATGAAGCTGGCAGATGATTTTGGAATTCCTTATTCCGGCAGGGACAGGGGATCACCGCAGAACAGGAGAAGCGTTTCAGCAAAAAAGCCAGAGCCGACACCAGAAGAACTTTGGCAGAAAAAACATCTGAGATGCCTGAGAGCCTATCTGGATTATCGGAGCCTGCTTCTGAAATGGAAAGAACAGTATGCACCAAAAACATGGACAGAAGAATGGCATGAAAAGTTTATGACTGCTCTCAGGGAGTTGTCAGTTGTTGAGTATTATCTGGATATCCTGCTCTTTGGGGACAGGGCAGATAAGGAAGCACTTGTAAAAGAAAAATGGAAGGAGGTGGAGCGGATTGAGCAATGCGAAAGAGAAGATAAAGGAGATCGCTACAAAAGAACAGAAAGATGCAATGAAAGAAATGCTCCAGATGGTAGATAAAAGCAAAGTCGATGAAGTGAAACAGATGCTGGAATATACACAGAAAGGAACTGCGAAAGCAACGGTTGGAAATTATATGGTTGTGCTGAGAAATGATCCGCTTGTGCGTGAGAGTATGAAATACAATAAGCTGACAGGCAGGATTGATATTGTAAAAAAACTCTGGTGGAATGAGGAAGTCTGCAAGCTGGATGATGATGGCAGGACTTATTTCTACTATTTCTTTGAATGCTATTACAAACTCACAAGTGAAAAATGTATGGATAAGGCACTCCGTATAGAAGCCAACAGCCGGGCATACCACCCGATCTGTGAGTATCTGGAACAACTGGAGTGGGACGGGCAGGAGAGAATCCGTTATGTCCTGCAACGGTACATGGGGGCAGATGCTTCGGATTTTGTCTATGAGGTTGTGAAGCACTTCCTGATGGAAGCATTAAGCAGAATCTACCGTCCCGGTTGTAAAGCAGATGAAATGCTTTGTCTGGTAGGTCAGCAGGGAGCCGGAAAATCCACATTTTTCCGTTTTCTTGCATTGAACGATGACTGGTTTTCTGATGATCTGAAGCAGTTGAATGACAGTAAGATATACGAGCATCTCCGGGGACACTGGATTATGGAAATGTCGGAGATGATTGCTGCAATCAGTGCAAAGAGCAATGAGGAAATCAAGTCATTCCTGACCAGACAGAAAGACACTTACCGGAACCCTTATGATAAATATGAGGAAGACCGGAAGCGTCAGTGTATCTTTGCAGGTTCAACGAACACAAGGCAGTTCATTCCTTTTGACCGTACTGGGGCAAGACGGTTCCTGCCGATTGCCATAGACAGCAGTAAGGCAGAGAAGCATATCCTCGATGATGAAAAAGAAGCCAGATCCTATTTTGACCAGTTGTGGGCAGAAGCAATGGAAATCTACTGGTCAACGGAGAATAAGAGCAGCCTGTTGAAGTTCTCAAAGGAAATGGAGCAGGAGATCAGTGAATACCGAAAACAGTTCACACAGGAAGATACGATGGCAGGAATGATACAAGGCTGGCTGGACACTTATAAAGGTAGTCATGTATGTTCCGTCCAGATCTGGAAAGAAGCCTTTGACCATTTTGACCGGGAGCCGAAAAAATTCGAGACAAATGAGATCTGTTCCATTATGGATACGCAGATCGCTGGCTGGAAGAGAGCCGGAGTCCACAGATTTTCAAAGGAGGGATATGGCAGACAGAGAAGCTGGATCAGGGAAGGAGCAGAAGAAGAGGGTGGCAACGAACCGGATAAAGATGGATTTACAAAGCTGACGAAAGCAGAACAGTTGGAGCTGCCATTTGATCTGCCCGACAGAGAGAAAGGCTGATTTTGATGCCGAAAGGCTACTGATTACCCGGAAATTTACTGCTTGTTGACATTTTTGTTGACACCAAAATCCTTTGTATTTACCGGTGTTTCAGCTACTTTTTAACAGGTGTCAACAAGAACATTCAAAAAACTTTTCAATAGTATTTTGGAAAACAGAAATAACTACCCGAAAAAAGTTTCAAACCCCATGTTGACACTTGCGTTGTCAGCGTGCCGATAAACTCCCGGCAGGGACAGAAGCAAACCTCTCTCTGTCGGGCACAGGAAAGAAAGGAAATAGATGATTATGGAAAAAATGATGAATAAAAAAACAGAAGGAAACACATTTACAAAGAAAATCGGGCAGACAGTATATGTTGTCCGCTATCATTTCAATGAAGATGCAAAGGAAACCATGCAAGAAAAGATTAACCGGATGCTGGTTACAGAAGCAAGCCGAAAGGCAATGCAATAGATGGGGGCAGAGACAATTGGAATTGAGATATGTTTGAGAATGTGATATGATTTGAGCAACAAATCGAATTTGGGGAGGAAAATTATCATGAATGATTTGAAGGTATCAGATATCATGTGTAAATGGTATATATGGGTTGCAGTTGGATATGTTATTGGAAAGAATTTAAGTGACACATTAGGGGGACTTATTGGTTTGGCAATTGGGGGTCTTATAGGCTGTTACATACAAAAAAATCATAGTAAAAAAGATGATTGATAACTTCCAGCTTGCGAGCTGAAAAATTTGAAGTTGTAAAGGAGCGTTATGCAATGGAAACAAGAAAAATTGTTCGTGGGATTATATTGGCAGTATTGCTGGTTTGTACGGTGTTTTTGATTTATTCCATAGTAACAGACCCATTAGGCGAACATGATATTATGCTTCCCCTTGCTGTTACCGCTGGATTTATTGCATTAGGGCAGGACAAGCGAAAAGAAAGATAAATCCCAGTTTGTTAAATTGGAAAATTAGAATTGATGGAGGAAGATATTATGATAGGTTTTAGTATAATGATGTGGTTCAGTTCTGCTCTTCTCATATTTTTTAGTATTTCTCTGTTAAAAGGAAATTACTCTTCTGTTCATGGTAAAGTATTTGAAACCACAAATGACAAAAAAGGATATGCGAAAGCATTAGGAAAGCCTGTTTTGTTGATAGGAATTTGTGTTTTATTCTCTGGAGTGATTGCAGTTGTATTATCGAAAGATTATGCCATTTCTATTGCGGTTATATTTATATTATTTATAGCTGTTGTCGCTGGGATATGGTTGTATAGGATTCAAAAAAGATTTTCGTAAATCTCAGTTTGTTAAATTGGAAAATTAGAATTTAATGGGGAGGAGGCATGATATGAAAAAAACAAGCCTTGCTGCTGTAATACTTGTCGGGTTAGCTGCCGTTATCTGGACAATCAGGGTTGTACTTGAAATTGTTTTAAAAACCTATAATGAGTCAGTTTTCTTGTTTGTACTGAATGTCCTTTGTTCGGTTGTATGGATTGTGTCATTTATCGTGAATCTGAAAAGGTATCGTTCCAATAGAGAAAATAAATAAATCCCAGTCTGTCGAGCTGTGAAATTTGATGGAGGAAAAAGGATGTATATAGAAGAATATGTTATACAATTAGATGGAACGGAATTAAGGCTTAGAAATGCACGAGAAGAGGATGCAGAAATGCTGATAGATTATTTAAAGCAAACCTGTGGTGAAACAAGATTTCTCGTTAAAGAACCAGAAGAAATTACGCTAACCATTGAACAAGAAAAAAACTTTATTCGGAATCAAAATGAATCAGAGGGCAACCTAATGCTATTGGCTTTTCTTAATGGTAAGTATATAGGTAATTGTTCTTTGATGGGGAATGCTCCCAGTAGATATCGTCATAGAGCTAGTGTTGGAATTGCTCTATTTCAAGCGTATACAGGAATGGGGATAGGAAGGAAAATGCTTGAACTTCTTTGCGAGATTGCAAAAGAAAAGGGAATAGAGCAACTCGAACTTGAAGTGGTTGCAGATAATGATAGGGCAATAGCGTTGTACAAGAAAATAGGATTTGAGAAAATGGGCACATTTCCGCATAATATGAAATATAAAGATGGTACATACGCAGATGCATATTGGATGGTTAAAATACTATAATGGCATCATGAAAACAGTAATGTTTGCCTTTGTGATGGAATTGATAGAAAAGGTGCAAATTAGAATTTGAAAGTAAGGAGATTTTGTTTGGAAAATTATATTGCGAGTTTAGAAAAAGAATTTTCTTTGATAGAAAATGGTTTTAAAGAGGAAGAAAAAAGAGCCTTATCCGATTATAGATCTAATGATAAAGAATTTGTCAAGAAGTTGGCGTTTTTAGCTTATAACTCAAATACCTATCAAGTAAGAATGTACGGTGTATTTCTTTTTGGATACTTATCAGAACAAAATGATATTTTGACATTTATGAGAGATGAAGTTTCTAAAGATGATAATTGGAGAGTTCAGGAAGTATTAGCAAAGGCATTTGATGAATTTTGCAAAAATACAGGATATGAAAAAGCACTTCCGATCATTGATGAATGGTTAAAAAATGATAATCCAAATACGAGGAGAGCAGTTACGGAAGGATTAAGAATATGGACAAGTAGACCATATTTCAAAGATAATCCGAATGAAGCAATTAGGCGGATTGTAGCCTTAAAAGAAGATCCGAGTGAATATGTTAGGAAATCAGTAGGTAATGCTTTAAGAGATATTAGTAAAAAATTTCCGGAGCTGATTAAAGATGAACTCAATAACTGGAAGTTAGAAAGCAAAGAAATAAATCAAGTATACAAACTGGCGAGTAAACTTATTAACTGATAAATTCCAGCTTGTCGAGCTGGAAAATTTGAAGTTGCGGAGGTGTTTTAGATGAAAAGGAAATGGCTCATTCCGTGTTTAATAGTGGTAATTGTGATTGCAATTCTTTTTTATACTGGTATTCAAAGGACGCATACTTTCACACTTGCAGAGAGAAACGGAGTTGCATTCAAGTCAGAACAAATACAACCACTGTTTGAAACTATTAGAGTAAGCGGTGATTGTGATACAGATGTGATATTTACTGATATTGAGACTGGCGAAACATACACGGTAGGATACATTACATCTGGTGTATCAGAAAAGATTAAACTACAAAAAGGTAAGTGGTACACAGTAGAGGGAGCTGGAAATATCACAGTAAGTCCAGTAAACATTAGAATTGAATGAAGAACAACAAATTTCAGTTTTATGATCTAAAAATTAATATGAAAGTAGAGCATATGAAGAAAAATCCATATGCTCTATTTTTTTGCCCACTTTCGAAAAAAAGTGATTAAAAAACTATTGACATTTTGTTACTGGGAAAACTGCTAAATCGATTCTTATTTCTGTAGGTGTGCGTTTATCAGCTTTTAACTTGGAAAGTATTGCTAGTTTAACTGCAACAGATGAGTTGGAACTTGATTTGGTGGGAGAAAGAAAAACAGCAATCTTTGCGGTTATTCCAGACAATGATTCAACATTCAATTTTCTTATCGGTATGCTTTATACGCAGCTTTTCCAAATGTTGTATTATCAAGCGGATATTGTTCACGGTGGTGCTTTACCAGTGCCCGTACATTTTCTTATGGATGAATTTGCGAATGTGGCTTTACCAGATGAATTTGATAAATTGCTTTCTACAATGAGATCACGACTTATTTTTGTTTCAATCATTATACAGAATCTTGCTCAGATCAAAGGACTTTATAAAGACAGTTGGGAAAGTATCGTAGGGAATTGTGATACATTATACTATCTTGGTGGAAATGAACAGAGTACACACAAATTCATGTCAGAATATTTGGGAAAAGAGACACTTGATACAAATACTTACGGTAAATCAAGTGGGAGGTCAGGAAATTATTCAACAAATTATCAACAGGCTGGAAGAGAATTACTTACACCAGATGAAGTTAGATTGTTAGATAATGATTATGGATTGCTTTTTATTAGAGGAGAACGACCTGTATTTGATAAGAAGTATGATATTTTGAAACATCCAAGAATAAATGAAACTACGGATGGAAATGCAAAACCATATCTACATGGTAAAATCAAATATTCAATTGATGACTGGCAAAATATTTTATTGAGCGATAGAGAATATGAATTATTAAGTGATGAAGATATGGACAACTACTTTAAACAATTAAATAGTAAATAGGAAAGTAGCTTTAGAAATAGAGCTGTTTTTATTTTGAAGGGAGAAAAACAAATGAGAAAATATTTAAAAAAATATAAAAAGACAATGAAGATATTTTTTGTTTATGCACTCAATATCTTTTTAATGAATTTCAAGGTAATTCAAGTCTATGCAGATGGAGATCCATTAACAGTTGTTAATAATCTTTCAACTTTTGTTTTTAGTTTAATTAGAGCAATTGGAATGATCATTTTAGGGTTTGGAATTGTACAGTTAGGATTGAGTTTAAAAAGTCATGATCCATCTCAAAGAGCAAATGGATTTTTAACTGTAGCAGGTGGTATCGTCATTACCTTTGCAAAAGAAATTTTAAATACAATTACAGGATAGTGATTTTAAATGGGCAAGGCAGGTGATAGATATTGGGTAGTATTATTGATAACTTAACAAACGCAATCAATACATGGAATGAGAAACTCGCAGAAATATGGTTATTACTAACACAGACACCTCAAAACTTTAAAGGTGGGAATATTTGGAATGTGATTGTGAAGATACATGGAGGTTTGCAAGCCATTGGACTTGCCCTTCTCGTTCTTTTCTTTGCGATAGGAATGGTAAAGACATGCAGTAATCTAAACGAGATAAAGCGACCTGAGCAGGCAATTCGTTTGTTTTTAAGGTTTGCAATTGCAAGAGGTCTGGTTGTTTATGGAATGGAATTAATGACAAAATTATTTGAAATCGTGCAAGGCGTAACCTCTCAAATTATGACAACAGTAGGTGTTGGAACAGCAACATCTACTACTATTCCTCAAGAAATCATAGATGCAGTAGAGGATTGTGGTTTTTTGGAAAGTATACCTGTTTGGGCGGTAACACTTTTAGGTGGCATTTTCATTACGATTTTGTCCTTTGTCCTCATACTTACTGTTTATGGTCGTTTCTTTAAATTGTATATGTATACGGCCATTTCTCCTGTGCCACTTTCTACTGCTGCAGGAGAAAGTACACAGTCAGTAGCGATAACATTTATTAAGTCTTATGTGGGTGTATGTCTAGAAGGAGCAATTATAGTTTTAGCCTGTATTATTTTTTCACAATTTGCGGGGTCACCACCAGTTGTAGACAGTGAAGTGAGTGCGATTTCCATGTTGTGGAGCTACATTGGAGAGCTTATTTTCAATATGTTGATTTTAGTTGGTACGGTAAAAATGTCAGATCGAATAGTTAAAGAAATGATGGGATTGTAATACTTTAATCTAAAATGTTGAATATATAGTATTATAAGGGTATAATATTACTAGAATATTACTATATTGGAGGTGCTTATTATGAATATTCGTCCATCTGCAGCAATTAGACAAAATTATAATGAAATTGCAGATCTTTGTAGGACAAGTCAAGAACCTGTATATCTCACAAGAAACGGTGAAGGTGATTTAGTTGTTATGGATATGGAGACATTTAGTCGTAGGGAAAAAATGTTAGATTTACGTGAACAACTTCTTTCTGTAGAAGAAGATAGAATGGCAGGAAATAAAGGGTATACAATTGATGAATTAGATAAATACCTTGATGATATTATTTCAGGAGTATAGAAAATGGAATATGAGAAATATAAAGTAATTATTTCAGAAAAGGCAAAAAATATGCTTGCATCAAATATTGCTTTTATTGCTAAGGCAAGTGCTGATGCAGCAACAAAACAAAAAAAAGCGGTTATTGATGGTATACGATCATTAGAGCAAATGCCCAAACGCTATCCTTTTTTTAACGAAGAATATATACCACCAAACAAATATAGAAAAATGTTTATAAAAAAATGGTATTTGATTTTATATCAAATTCAAGAAGATGTTGTATACGTTGATTATATACTTGATTATAGAAAAGATTATCAATGGTTAGATAAGTAAAGAGTTAATGGCAAGAGAAATTTCCTCTTGCTTTTTATTTGTGAAAAAAGAGGAAGGAGTAATATGGAAGTAAAAATTAATAAAGAGATAAGAGAATATACAGAAGGCATTTTTTTAGGATTATCCCTAAGACAATGCTTTTTTTCTTTTTTAGCGTGTGTAATGGCAGTTATATTTTATTTTTTATTCATTGATCATTTAGGAATGGAGATAACAAGTTGGTTGTGTATGATTTCAGCTGCACCATTTGCAGCACTTGGATTCATTAGATTTCAAGGAATGAATGCTGAACAGATTGTTATATGTGCGATACGCTCACTATTGATTAAACAACATAATTTGATATTTAAACCACAAAATTTATATTACGAATATTTAAAAGAATTTTTAGAAATTAAAAGAAAGGAGTCTATTGATCCAAATGATAAAAAGCTACGAAAGATTGAAAAAACAAAACAAAGAAAAAATAAGTGTTCCCAAAAGCGCACAGGATCTAATTGATATTGATACTCTCTATAAAGATGGTATTTTTTGTTCTAAGAACAAATATTCTAAAACATATAGATTTAAGGATATTAATTATTCAATTGCTTCAAAGGATGAAAAGGTTGGATTGTTTTTAAATTATAGTGAATTGCTTAATTCATTAGACAGTTCAACAATGACAAAGATTACAATCAATAATAGAAAAATTAATATAAAAGAATTTAAAGAAAAGATTTTAATTCCATTAAGAAATGATCATCTTGATAAATATCGAAAAGAATACAATGATATGTTATTAGAGAAAGTATCTGGAGCAGATGGAATTATTCAAGAAAAGTATATAACAATAACTGCCTTTAAAAAGAATGTAGAAGAAGCAAGAAATTTCTTTTCAAGGGTAACTGTAGAATTATCATCTCATTTTTCTAAATTGGGTTCTCAATTAGAAGAACTTGATGCTATTGAAAGATTAAAAATTCTTCATGATTTTTATAGAAACGGACATGAAGAACAGTTTTCATTTGATATGGATGCTTCAATGAGAAAGGGACATCATTTTAAAGATGCTATCTGTCCACAAATGCCAAAATTTCATGATAAATATTTTCAATTAGGAGATAAGTATGGAAGAGTTATGTATTTAAGTGAGTATGCAAGATATGTAAAGGATAGTTTTATATCAGAACTTTGTTCATTAAATAAAAATCTTATGTATTCAATGGATATTATTACAGTTCCAACAGACGAGGCAGTAAAAGAGGTCGAAAGGAAATGGCTTGGTGTTGAAACTAATATTACAAATTGGCAAAGAAGACAGAACGCAAATAACAATTTCAGTGCTGTAATTCCTTATGATATGGAACTTCAAAGAAAAGAGAGCAAAGAATTTTTAGATGATTTAACAGTAAGGGATCAACGTATGATGTTGGGATGTATGACAATCGTTCATTTAGCTGATAGTCTAGAAGAACTTGATAACGATACAGAAGCACTTATGGCGATTGCAAGAAAGTATATGTGTGAATTGGATATATTGTTTTTTGCAAGCAGACAGCTAGATGGTCTATCAAGTGTTTTACCAATTGGAACGAATAAACTAAATATTGTAAGAACATTGCTTACAGAAAGTATGGCTGTCTTTATCCCTTTTAGAGCACAGGAAGTTGTTGATGATGGTGGCATTTGGTTTGGACAAAATGCTATTACAAATAATTTAATTATGTGCAATAAAGAAAAATTAATGAATCCTAATGCCTTTCAGTTAGGAGTACCCGGCTCTGGAAAATCCTTTTTGACAAAGGAACAAATCGTATTTTTAGCTCTTGCAACTCAAGATGATATTATTATCTGTGATCCAGAAGCAGAGTATTCACTTTTAGTTAAAGAGTTGGGAGGAGAAGTTATAGCGATTGCCGCAGGAAGTGAAAATCATATTAATGCAATGGATATGCTGGAAGGTTATGGTGATAGTGGTAATCCAGTTGGAGATAAGTCACAATTTATCATGTCTTTATTTGAACAGTTGGATAGAGATGGAATTAAACCAGTAGACAGGTCGATCATTGATAGATGTGTAACTTTGGTATTTCAGGATTATTATCGAACAAGGAAAATGCCTACACTTGTTACGTTGAGAGAGAAGCTGTTAGAACAACCTGAAATAGAAGCAAGAAGTTTAGCATTGAAACTTGAATTGTTTACGGACGGCTCATTAGATGCATTTGCACATCAAACAAATGTAAATACTTCAAGCAGAATTGTATCATATGATATTTTTAAACTTGGAAAACAGTTAAAGACAATGGGACTATTAGTAATCACGGACGCAATGATTAACCGTGTTAATGAAAATTGGCGAAAAGGTAAAAGGACACATATCATTCTTGATGAATTCCATGTGGTTTTTGAAAATGAAGAGAGTGCTTCTTTCTTTAACTCGGCATGGAGACAATTTAGAAAAAGAGATGGCTATCCTATTGGAATTACACAGAATGTTGAATATCTGTTAGATAGTGTTCAGGCAAGTACGATGCTTTCTAACAGTGAGTTTGTTGTTATGTTAAATCAATCATATCAAGATAGGGAGAAACTTGCGAAATTACTAAATATTTCTGACGAACAGTTAAGTTATATAACTAATGCACAATCAGGATGTGGATTAATTAAATATGGCGGAAATATTGTACCTTTTATAAATAGATTTCCAAAAAATACATTGCTATATAAATTGATGTCAACAAAACCATCAGAAAAAAATAAATAATATTAAATATAAGCGAAAGGATATGAATACCATATCTTTTCGCATTTCATGAAGGGAGAAACCATTATGAATAAACAATTACCAGCAATATACAATGATCCTTATATTAGTGAATATTTTAAGATGCTTTATAAGGAACATAAAGAGGATAAAATAAATGAAACTAACGAATTACTGGATTATATTTCAAATATGGAAAAGAAAATAGATTATATGACAAGTGAAGTCTTAGAATTAAAGAATACAATAGAACAATTACAAAATCCAACTATTCGAGAAACTATGAAAAGTATAACTGAAGATATAAAAAAGATAGTAGATAATGGAAAGAAACAATTAAGTGATATAAAATCAAATATTTTATCTTCAGTAAAAGAATGTGTGAATCAGTTTAAACAACATGGTAAACAGGCAGTTATCAAAACGATTGAAATTTCACATTTTAAAGTGGCTCTTGGAAAATTCCATAGGTCACTTTTTAAATGTGTTAATAAAACACATCTACTTATAAATAAATGTGATGCTGTTACTAACGAATTAAGAAATACAAAGATGAATTTTAAAAATATCGGAGCAATTATTATGGGGAAGCCACCAGTTAATAAAAGACCAGAAGTGAATAAAATGAATTTTATTCAAAAAACATCACGTTCAATGCTGTCTAATTTAGAAAAAATGATTGCAAAAACTTCAAAGATGATTCATCAAGTGGATAATATAGATAAAAAGTCTGTAAAAAGTGAAATAAAATATTTAGAAAGCAAGACGGCAGAAAAATCAATAAAAAATAAAATGAAAGAAAAAATAAGATAGTGAGGGGAATATAATGAAGTATTTTAACAATGAACATAAAAAAGCATATCATTTAGCTATAGAAAAAAGTGGAATTAATGATGTTTATCATCAATCGCTATTTTATACATTAACCATTGATAAAGATTGCAGAGAGCATATTAATGATCTTTATGATTTTAATAGAAATAGTATTAAACTGTCAGGACTAGGTAAATCATGGCATACTTCAGGATCAATTAATACAACGCTGATGGGTTTCAATTTGTTCAATGGTTATGTAGATGAAAAAAATGCAAAAGCTTCAACACCTTATGAACTGTTTTCATGTGAATACAGTTCTTTTTTTATGGAGTCAATAAAATTAAGATATCCTGAATATTATAAATCTAGAAAAGATAAGAGTTTTGATAACTGTTTATGATAAAGAATATTAAGACAAAAGAAACAATTAAGGATATTAAGACTCTTGATAAGAAAAAGATGCTAGATTCTTTTAATAAAAAGCAAAGTATTAATACAAAAAATAATGTACAGGATAAAAAGGAAAATAAGGAGTCAAATTATGCAATAAATAAAATCAAAGGTACAAGTGAAAAAACACTTGTTAGTGCTAGAATAAAAATAAAGAAATATCGAAACCAAAAAAGAAAAAATGAAAAGCTTATAAAAGAATACAGTACAAAAAAGGGTAATATCAAATTAAAAAACATAAAATTATCAACAGCTAAGAATAAAATTAATTCCAGAACAAGTGGTAATTTATCGAACACAATTAATCAAACTTTGTCGAATCAGACAATAAGTCAATCAAGAATGTTGAACAAATATAGAAAATCATTAAATAAGTTCAATGGAACAACCACGATGAAATATTCAGGTAATAAAATTATAGATTTTATAAAAAAGCTGATAAGTTTTGTAAAAAAGCCAATAGCAATCATGAATCATTTGATTTCTTATGGAACAGGAATGATTATTCTAATAGTGATTGTTTTATTTATTGGAGTATTTTCTGCTTTGTCAGATGATTCTAGTGTAAATACGTCTGTAGAAGGACTTAATTCAGAAGTAATAGCTTATACACCAGTGATTGAAAAATACGCGTTAGAAAGTGGGATTGGTGATTATGTTTCTTTGATACAGGCAGTAATGATGCAAGAAAGCGGAGGAAAGGGAAATGATCCTATGCAGTCATCAGAATGTGAATTTAATGAAAAATATCCAAGGGTGCATAATGGAATAACAGATGCTGATTATTCCATTAAGGTAGGAATACAACATTTAGCTAGTTGCTTAAATGATGCGAAAGTAGCTTCAAGTGGAGATACCGAGCATATATCATTAGCCCTTCAAGGGTATAATTATGGAAACGGATATATAAGTTGGGCAAATGAACATTTTGGAGGATATACTAGAGCAAATGCAAAGGTGTTTTCTGATGAAATGAAGGCAAAATTAAAAACAAATGTTTATGGTGATCCTGATTACGTTGCACATGTTTTAAGGTATTATCATATTGGAAATAACAATATAGTAGAAGTTGCAAAGTCACAAGTTGGAACAACAAGTGGAAGTAAATATTGGACATGGTATGGATTCAATAAAAAAGTAAATTGGTGTGCCATTTTTGTATCATGGTGTGCAAATGAAAGTGGAATGTTAGATGATAGTTCAGTACCAAAGTTTTCTCTATGTACAGATGGAGAAAATTGGTATAAGAAAAATAACAGATGGAAAGATAAAACTTATGTGCCAATGACAGGAAATATTATATTTTTTGATTGGCAACAGGATGGTCATACAGATCATGTAGGTATTGTTGAAAAAGTTGAAAATGGAAAAGTATTCACTATAGAAGGTAATAGCAAAAATGAGGTTAGAGAAAAAAGTTATAATTTAAGTAGCAAATCTATTTATGGGTATGGAGTTTAAAAAAATTTTCTGTCACTAATTTATTTATTGTTATATTCTATAATCACTTTTTCATTTGGAAAAAATTGAGATGATTTTTTTGGTAAGATTATATTTTAGAAGTTTTTAAAGTTAATACGTAAAATATTATTTTTCATAGTATTAAGAAATTCATCTCTTAATCGTTGACTATTAAAATTATGCGGGTAATGTGCTCATTATATAACAAAAAGAACAATGTTACAGTTTTGACTATTTCATTGTTCTTTTTTTATTTTTTTCAGAGAATTTTGTTACAGATCCAGTCACTTTATTAATTTTAAGAACTTATTGTAAAACTAAAATTATAATTTGAACTATATTTTTTTGTATTAAAGTCATAACCTTTTACTGTAAGGTAAATGTATAATTTATTATTCTTTTTTTCGTGTTTTCTTGAAACCATTGTGATGCTATATCCATTATTGTTTTTAACTGCATAATTTCCCCATGAATTAAAGGATATTACCTTAGTACTGAGATCTTTATTAATAACAACACATTGTTCAAATTGACCATATTGTCCTACTTTAAAAGTATCTGATCTTCTAACAAACTGCTGATATTCTGCAAAAACTTGGATAGGTATTAATAGAACTAATAAAAAGATAAATAAAGATACATATTTTTTGATTTTAATCACCCCTCCTATAAAATAAATATTAATGAAAACGTTTTCTATCTTAAATATAGCATAAAGAATATTTTTGTCAATAAACACATATATAAAATAGGTAATATTATAAAATAATAAATAAGAATATGACTTGTTAGCATCGTATAATTTTGAAGTATACTTTTAGTTGTTATGTAAGTAGTCTCTAAATTAAGGTAGAACGATAATTTATTATTTTTTAATTCAAACTATATAAACTAGTAGTACTTGAATTAAAATTATTGTATATGAAAAAAGTATTGTTGGAATACTTGGTTATTTTAATTATAAATTTTCAAATATTTTACGAAAATAGTGGATAGATATATCTTGAAGAGTGGTTATATGAAGGTATAAATGTGTATGCAAAGGAAAACTTTATATAGTTTATTTTCAAACGAGCGAGAAATAAAATTAGACTTTCTTAAAATAAGTAGGAAATCTATAAAATATATAGATAAAGTCAAAATTTAAATAGAATTCAAAAAATAAAAAAGAGGAGAAGAATGACTTGAACTGTCTTGCTTTTCCTCTTAAAAAGTACAAAATATATTTTAAATATGTAAAAAATGTATGCTATTTATATATATTTATTATTTTAAAGAACCGTTTGAACTACATATTAATGTAACGGTACAATTTTGTGTTTCGACTGCTACACCATCCACATATCTTTTTGCTATTGCTTTAGCAGTAGCTTTATTTCCTGACTTGGAAGCGCTTTTTGAAGAAATTTTCCAGTTGGTATTTTTAGATGATGCTTCAGCAACTGACTTTGTACATGTTGACGAAGAACCAGTATATGTAAATGTACCTGTAACAGTAACACTAAACATTATTGCACCTTGAGCATTTTTGTAATTTGCAGTTTTTCTTGCAGTTTTTTGATTAGCTGCTCTTGCCATGGATGTTTCTTCTATAATTGTTTCTAGATAATATCCGTTATCTAATTTAATTATTTCTTTTTTTTGATCCAATGCAGATACAGGTAATGATAAAAACAAAATACTGCTTACTATAGTTAATAATGTAATAATTTTTTTCATAATTAGTTCACCTCTTCTATTGTATATTCTATATGTTTTACTTTTGAATTTTTTGAATCATGGTAACTTTTATAAATAAGTATTCCACGCCATAAACAGCATACTAAAATGGCTACAGTACATATAATGATTGCTTTTTTTAAAATATTTCTTATTCGAGATTGTT
>OLPL01000416.1_pt1 | contig 32233 bp, 22 predicted proteins | sample 1673211 | NCBI WGS metagenome assembly OLPL01 (sample SAMEA3136766, study PRJEB25190) | human gut metagenome | reverse complement strand
CTAAATCAAAATAAACACTATCCCATGGACTATAACGACGATTATAATCATTATAGTCATAAACAAATCCACCATCATACATATGTAATCCATGTGAATCTTTAACGAAATGTGCTGGCACAAAGTCCATAATAACACCAATGCCTTCTTGGTGGCAGGCATCAATAAATTTCATTAATTGTTTAGGTTGACCATATCTCGATGTTGCACTATAAAAACCAGTTGCTTGATATCCCCAAGAACCATCAAACGGGAATTCAGTAAGTGGCATAACTTCTAAATGTGTATAGCCCATCTTTTTTACATAGGGAATAATTTCATCTATTAATTCTTCATAAGAATAATATTCACCATCGTCCCCTTCACCTTCACTTTCTCGCTTCATTTTCCATGAACCAAGAGAAGCTTCATATATATTAAGTGGGCGATCATAATTTTTAGTTCTATTTTTTACCCATTTGCTATCATGCCAACGATAACCTTCCATATTATAAACCTTTGAAGCAGTTCCTGGTCTTAACTCACTAAAATAAGCATATGGATCTGCTTTATCAATAATATCTCCTTGAGGAGTTTCAAACCTAAACTTGTACATGTCAAATTCTTTGACACCTTCAACAAATATTGTATAAATACCACCATTATTATATTTTTCCATATAACAAGGTGTTTCACCCCATTGGTTAAATTCTCCTACAACTTGTGCACTTCTAGCATTCGGCGCATATGTTGTAAAACGTACACCTTTTTTACCTTCATGAGTTTCAAAATGTGCACCAAATATTTTATAAGCTTGTAAACAATTTCCATCATGGAAAGTGTGAATTAAAAAATTATCAAACATATATTTATCTCCCCTTTATGTCATTTATTATAACATATAAATGACCAACATTCACTAAAAAGTTAGCGCTTTCATTTTTGTTTGCTAAACTTTTTATCAAATAAAAAAAGAAGCTAACAGCTTTCCGCTATTTCTTCTTTTTTTCTACAATTTCTTTAATATAAAAAGCTAACATATACGGCATTTTTTCTTCAAATGAATCCAATTGACATTCTGTCAGTTCTTTTATCTTATTAAGTCGATAATTGATAGTATTACGATGCATATATAAGCTTTCAGCCATAGCTTTTTGATTACTATCGAATTTTAAATACTGATAAAGCGTTTCTTCTAATTGCATATTATGTTTTTGATCATAATCTATCAAAACACCTAACATACTACGATACATTTGTCTTAAAATACCTTGATCTTCAATAATAAACAATAATTGATAAACACCCATATCATCAAAATAAATTTGTGGATAATTAAATTGTTTAGCCATCTTACAAGCCGCAATAGCCCTTTTATAACTTAAAATCATATTTCTAAAATCCACCATCTTTGAGCCAATTCCTAAATGTAATGTATAATGCAAACGTTTTTTAGCTCTTTTATACATTTCATTAATAACTTCTACAAGAGCACTATCTTCTAAGTTATTAAAAATCATAATATAATAACCATCAAACCAGAAAAAACTATAATTTCCTTCAACTTTTTCAAAACATAATTCTAGCTGAAACTTAATACTTCTTCTTTCCATCATACCTAATTCTTCATCGGTTTCTACAGAAATAGCCATTACTTGAAAATCATTTTCCACATCAAAATCACCTGCTAATTTATTTCTAGACTCTTCAATAATTGCTGGATTAATCAGTGTGTCCATAACAGTTTGATTAATATACTTATCATCTCTTTCTGCACGTAAACAATGATATGAAAAATCTTTGATCATATCTGCAATATGCACTTCCCAAGGAACCACTAACAAAGGAAAACTTAATTCATTACAATAATCAATAATTTCTTGATCGATATCAAAAACATATTTTCCCGTATTGATAACAAGTCCCACACTATGATATTTAACAAGTTGTTCAATGAATTCTTTTAATTTCTTTTGGCTTTGAAATCCTAGACCTGTTGTTACAACTAGTTCTTTACCCCAAAGTTGTTGTAAAATCGTTTTATCTTCGACCATTTGTACCCAGGTCATGGCATTAGAACATCCATCCTCACCTGCAAGTAATGTCATTTTATAATTCTTTTTAAATTCTCTTAAAGCATCATCTATTGTAAATCCCATATCATCACCACCTTCTATTTTACACTATTTGTGCACATTGCACAAATACTTACGATTCATTTTAGGATACTTGTCTCTACTCAATTCGTCATATTTCGCTATAATAAATGTGTAATAAAAAATGAAATGTAAATAAAAGAGATATCCCATAATATTTATATCTCTCATATATTTTACGATTTTCAGTAATAGTTTCCCAATATATTAATTTTTTATTACTCGATTCCCTATATATAAATAAAGAAGATCATTCCCCTAAATGATCTTTTTTATTTGTTTATGATTATTATCCTAAAAACACATTAGTTATGTTTCTAATGTGTTTTTTTATTAAAAAACACTCTAAAAACCTTATAAACTGTACATTTTCAACAAACTCATTTTGACATTAGCGTCATTTATTAAAAAAAGTAAGCGCTTTCTATGGATTTTGTAACATTTTTTTTGTATCATTATATGTAGGGAATCCAAAGGAGGTATATTATGGATACATTGAATATCGAAAAATATGGTTTTAATCATACGGGAAACATTTTTAGAAACAATCCGCCTGGCGCGCTTGTAGAAAAAGCTTTACTTAATAAAGAAGGAAGACTTTCACGCGCTGGTGCTTTATGTATAGAAACTGGAGAAAGAACTGGTCGTTCTCCAGATGATAAATATATTGTTGATACACCTGCTGTTCATGATTTAATTGCTTGGGGAAATGTTAATCGTCCTGTTTCAGCAGAAGTTTTTGACCAAGTTTATGATCAAATGATTCAATATTTAAATGATAAAGATTTATATATTTTTGATGGCTTTGCAGGAGCTAATCGTAAATATCAATATGGTTTTAGAGTTATCAATGAAAAAGCAAGTCAAAATTTATTTATTAGAAATTTACTTATTCGACCTAAAAAGGAACAATTAAAAGATTTTAAAGAAGACTTTTTGATTTTAGTTGCTCCTGGATGTAAAGTAGATTATAAAAAATTAGGATTAAATAGTGAAGCCGCTATTATGATCAATTTTGAAAAACAAATTATTTTAATTGCGGGCACAGGGTATTCTGGAGAAATCAAAAAATCTGTCTTCTGTGTTATGAACTATTTACTTCCACAAAAGAAGATTTTTACAATGCATTGTTCTGCCAATATGGGAATCGATGGTGATACAGCTTTATTCTTTGGATTATCAGGAACTGGAAAAACAACACTTTCAGCCGATCCAAACAGACGATTAATTGGTGATGATGAACATGGTTGGTCTAGAAATACAATCTTCAACTTTGAAGGTGGATGCTACGCTAAATGTATCAATCTTTCAAAAGAACATGAACCTGAAATTTGGAATGCCATCCGTTTTGGTGCTGTAACAGAAAATGTTAAATTATTTGAAGATACACGTATTATTAATTTTGATGATGGTTCTATTACAGAAAATACACGTGTTGGTTATCCAATTGATTATATTCCAAATACTGTTTCATCAGGAGTTGGACCTATTCCACGTACTATTTTCTTTTTAGCAGCAGATGCTTTTGGAGTTTTACCACCTATTTCTAAACTTGACCGTAACGCTGCTATCTATCACTTTGTTTCAGGTTATACAAGCAAACTTGCTGGAACTGAAAATGGTGTTACTGAACCAGAAGCAACATTTTCAACATGTTTTGGAGAACCATTTTTCCCATTAGATACAGCTTTATATGCTCACCAATTTGGACGTCGTGTAGAAAAATCAGGAGCTAATGTTTTCTTGATCAACACTGGATGGACTGGTGGCTCTTATGGTAAAGGGCATCGTATTCCATTAAAATATACACGTGCAATGATCAATGCTGCTTTAAATGGTGACTTAGATTTTGTGGAATATGTCAAAGAACCATTCTTTAATCTAAAAATCCCAAGAAGTTGTCCAGGTGTTCCAGCAGAAATGTTGAACCCTAAAAATACTTGGTCAAACAAACGCGAATATGATAAAACAGCTAAAAAGCTTACAAAAATGTTCCAAGAAAACTTTAAAAAATATGATTTACCTAGTACTGTTGTTAAAGCTGGACCTGGTATTCATAAATAAAAATAGCGGATATCTCATGAGATATCCGTTTTTGTATCATTTAATCATTTCTTTAATTATTTGTAAATTTTTGTTTTCTATTAATGCTTTAAAAATCTCGTTATATTGTGACAATGTTAAATTTTCTAACATTAAAATATCTTCTTGAGGATATTTACTTTTAAAAAGCATCAATGTATTTTCTTTGGCTTTAAGAAGTTCTCCTTCTTCTTTTCCTTCTTGTCGTATTCTTATCTTTTCTTGATGATGTTGTATCTTGACAAGCTGTCTTTTACTCGCTGCTAAAACAAGTTCTTCATCTTCATTGAACTGATCCATCTTTTCTTTCATCATGGTAACCACCTCACTGTTTAAAGCTATTATATCATCTGTTATCCCATGATATAAAGTATAAATAGCTAATTCTATCTTGCTTAGATTCTTAAGCCCTTTTTCTCTTACAACAGCATCAATAAATGGAAGATAGATATTGTGATGAGTCAGCAGATTATGCTTTCTGACATGGTTTAGTTGATTACGTGGCATATAAGTATCAATCAAGAGAAGATTGTCTCTATCAATATCATTGACAAAAAGAATGGTATAGACTTCATGGACATTTTCACTGTATAAGATATCTCCTCGATTGACTTGATGATCCATCATTCTAGCTCCATAGATTTGAAAACGATAATGAACTTCTTTAGTAAGAGCACTGTTTTGCATTTCAATGTCGATTAATTTTCCTTCATCTGTTTTCACTCTGACATCTAAGACCATATCTTTATCACTTAGATGTTCAGGATTGACTTCACTATTTAAGACAAAGAGTTCCTGACATTTAATACCCGTAATTCCTTCAATAATGACTTTAAGTAAATAATAACAGCGAGAATCATTGAGATCACTCAACATGAATTTAAAGACAAGGTCATTTTTAAAATCGGTAATTCTTTTAGGTTTGATTTTTGTTTCCATTGTTCCTCCCTCCATTATTTATATAGACAACAAAAATCATTTTTTCTTTTAAAAAATTAAAAAAACGAAATAATTTTCTTATTTCGTTAACATCTTTTTAGCTGCTTGATACATTTTTTCATAATTTACAGTTTCACAAGTTCTACAATATCCTATTTGTAAATCCATATTTTCAGAAATATCAGATAATTTCTTTTGTGAAAACATTCTTAGAAGTTCTTCTTTTCTTACATAAGCAAGTTCCTTAGACATCATATGATTAACAAAACATACAAATTCATCTTGATCAACACGCCCTAATATATCTATATTTTTAAAATTCATGGAAATGAAATCACTCATTTCTTTTACTAATTTATCTCCTCGATGACTTCCTTCTTGTTTGTACACTTCTTCTAAACCCTTTAGCTTAAATACAAACAAAATTTTTTGACCTGTTTTATTTTCATCTAATTTTTCATCAATAAGCCATTTAGCAGTATCAAATTTATATATCTTTGTTAAATCATCAATTTGTTGATTATTCATTAAAGATTCTCGTAATTTCTTTAATTCTTTCAATCTTAAATAATTACTTGCTGCATTTTTTACTCTTTGTAAAACTACTTCTTCATAAATAGGCTTTTGAATACAATCATAGATACCATAATCAAAAGCTTGTATTAAATCTTTAGGATTATCACTTGCTGTTAAAGCAACGATAGGAACTTGTGACAATCTTTTATTCTTTTTTATTTGTCTAATCAAATCCATTGTCCCTGGCGTAATTAAATCAATCAACATAACATCAAATTGATAATCTTCATCTTCAATTATATCAGAATCATAATCATCTTCGTCAAATTCATCATCTTCTTCATTAATATCTTCTTCTATAATTTCAGATTCTTTAGTAATATCTTCACCAACATCTTTATCAGATAATACTTGATTATCTTTAATATCTTGCTTTATTTCATTTTCGTTACTTATATTGTTATCATTAATATTTAATATCTCATATTGACGAGCAAATATAGTATTGTTTTTAATACTACTATCTTTTATATTAAATATTTTAAGTAATATATCAATAATCTTTTGAAAAATACTTTTCTTTTCATTATCTTCTGTAACAACGGCAACACCTTCTCCAGCATATTCAACTTGATTTAAATACTTAATAATATTACTTTGAGATAAACTTTCAACAAGCCATTCTTCAGCAAATACTCTACGTTGTTCATCTTCAGAAAGTTCAATATAATTATCTTTTTGTTTAGCTTTAATACGTTCAAAATAATCTTTAAAAGTAAAACCATTATCTTCAATCCATTTCTTAATATTAACAGCTAAACTATAACGTTCGCTATTTCTATCTCCATAGTTAGCATCATGCTCAACAGCTTCAATAAATTTATTATAAGTTTCAAACAAATCATCTACGATATTTTCTTTATCAAAAAGATTATGTTCATCAATATGAGCATGAAGTTGTTCATGAATAAGTAATCGAACTAATGTTGTAGGAGAAGAATTAGCTAAATTAGAACCAGCTTTAGTAAATATAACAGCTTTTTTGTCTCGATTATATTTAGCATTACCTGTTTTGTCTTTTTTATCATAATAATAAGTACCAGAAACGATAGGAATACCATAAACATTTTTGCCAGTAAGTAAATCAATAGTTGATTTAGGAATAGCAGCTTTTTCAAGAAGACGTTCTGTAGAATTAGCTTTTTCAAGAGTAGCAGTTTGAATCGTGTTAGCAACTCCAACAATTGAATCTTCCTCTACGGGGGATTGAACTTGATCAGGTACGGCAAGAGTAGCAACATTGATATACATAGAAGTAGCTTTATCAACATCGTTAAAGAATCCTCCATGTTTATTGACCCCTTGATTTGTATTAAAAGCATTATTTTGAAGAACAAAATCTCCAAAATTATCATATACAATTTCGCTATCTCCGAGTTTAACTACAAATTTATTATCTCTTTTAAAGAAATAAGGATTATCTGTAGTATTACCGTTACCAACATTATTAAGAGTAAAGAATGTTCTATTATAAATAGTATTATTAGTTATTTCTGTAGCAATAATATTTATAAGTTTATTATTAACATTAATAAAACTTGTAGTTTTTGAATTATCACCTGCAGGATTATAAGTAATACCTGTACCTAATTCGTTTGAATTACCAGCTTTAAACTTATGTATAATAACGTTAAACTTAGAAGTATTATGTCCAATAGAAAGAATTATTTGATTATTAGAACTAATAACGTCATAACCATAAAATATACTTGGAAATTTAGTATTGGCAGAGTTAAATAATAAACCAAGTTTATCTCTAACTTCTTCAAAAGTATATTTTCTATTTTGAAAACCAGTTAAAATATCAACAAGTTCTTTATGAAGATTTTCTTTAATTTTACCATCAACTTTATTAGCACTTGTAAACATGGCTATAATAGGAGTTTTACTTCTACCTCCAATTAGGAAGCCCATATTACCAGCAAGAAAAGGAGCAGTAATTTGTTGTTTCTCGCCTGTTAATTCATTGATAGCAACTATACCATCTTTATCACTATCAATACCAACAATAGCGTGTTGGTCAGATTTAAAAGGTAATTCATTAACACCTTTTTCAGTATTTTCAATAATAGCATCAGAAGTTTCTTTTACACCTTGATTTGTTCCTGTTTGTCCAGCATATTTAACAATAACTTTTTTACCATTAGCAGCAAGAGTTCCAATTTTATGAGTATTTTTATAATTATTAAAAATATTTTCTTTCCATTGTTCATAACTATCTTTATATTCTTCAATAGTTTGAGCTAAAGGATTATAGAAAATAATATTTTTAAGATTATAAATAATACGTTTAGCTTTATCTATATCAGTTATTAAAGCAGGATCAAGTTTAATTACACCATCTTTAATAGCTTTTTGAATAACTTCATTATTATAGATTCTTTCATATTCTTCTTTAGTTAAATCATATCCATAACCTAAATCATAAAGATTTTTCTTATGGAATAAATCCCATAGTTCGTTTTCATTATTAAAAATAGATTCAAATAGTTCATCTGTATTAGCTTCAATTTGATTATTTACTTTACGAACATGATAATTAATACCGCCTTTTGGCCCAAGTTTTATTCTATAACCATTATTATCACTATCTGGAACAACATTAGAAATAAATCCAATTTCAATACCTTTGCGTTTAATAGCAAAAGAAACAATATCATGATTTCTATTTTCTACAGGAACAATTTCTAAATCATCTCCTACTTGTAAAGCATTAACAACTTGTTCATAATCAGGACCTCTATTAACACGAGAAGGAACAATATGCATATAATTATCAATAAATTCAACTCTTTTACTTGCTTCATAAACAGCATTATAAAAATCTGTAGGATTATTAAGCAAAGTATTAAGACTACGTTTATGTGTAAATACATAATTAGTATTATAAGAATTATTAATAAAATCTTTTATATTATATAATATATGATAAGCAGTTTGAACATCTAAATCTAACATTTGTTTATTAGCATCATCAGATAATATTTCAATAATATCTTTAAATAAAGATTCAAGATTAATAACAACTTTTTGATTTTTAATAACAGTATTTCCTTGATGGTCTTTAGTTTTAATTTTATTTATAGTAATACCTTTATATTGAATATATGCTTCAATAAAATCTTTAATTATTTGATCAAATTCAGTATCTTCAATAGTAGTTGTAATAGCGTTAACTTCGTTGTTATCATTATATTTAATGGTTACTTTTTGTTTAGTAGCAAGAGCTTCAGCAAGACGTCTAAAAGTTTCAGTTTTACTATCTTTACGTCTTTCTAAAGCTCTAACTATTTGTTTCATTCCCATATTAACACCTCTTTGAGCAGCATGAGGTGCTACTTCTGGACTAACACCTTCTTCAATAAGTTGTTGAGTAATAGTTTCTATAATATTTTTAACTTCTGGACTATTACTATTTTTATTTAAAGCATCTTCAAATACATTAGGAGAAGTTCTAAAAAGAAGAAAAGTTTTACTACTTGCAATACCTACAGCTCGTTCATTAATAGTAGGATCAAAAGATTTAGCGAGTTTAACAGCATCATCTAAATCTTTATTAGTAATTTTATCTTCATCTTCAATAATTGCTTTAACAGCAATTTCATTAGGATCATCACTTTGTTGTTTAGTTTGAGTTTGAGAAACTCCACTTCGTGGAGTTTGTTCCCCCGTAGAGGAGTTATCATTATTAGATTGTTGATTATTGCTAACTTCTGCAGCAGTATTATTAATAGTTTTTGCTTGTTCTTCACTAACTTGTTTACCGTTAACTACTACTCGTTTAGCTTCTTCTTCCTTTTGTTTTCTATTTTGACTTTCTTCTTCTATTGTAGCTCTTATAGAATTACTAAAATCTTCAGTATTAAAATATCCTATTTTAAGCATATCAAGAGATTCTTTTAATTTAGGAACTCTATTACGAAGAATATCTTGCCATGCTTTATCTAAATCTTCTTGTTCTTTAATCCAATCTTCAACTTGAGTTGCAGCATTAGACATTCTTGTCATAGTAAGATAATCAACTTGTTGAGCAATAAGATCAATTCTATCATTATAATCTTTTTGAGATTTAGGTTGAATATTTTCTAAATCAGCTTTTTTATCTTGAAGTGCAACTTGTTTATCAATTAAATCTTTAACATTATTAGGAGCTTCAGGAATATTTTTATCAGATTCGTTAATAAGATTTTCAACATTGTTTAATATAGTTTGAATATCACCAGAAAGTCTTTCGGCTTGATAATTTTTTCCAATACTTTGATTAAATATATCAATTATAGATTGTTTATTAGATTCAGATAAAGGATTATTATCATTTAGAAATTTAAGAAGACCTCTTTTTCTATCATTATAAATTTTATTATATTGATTTTTAGCTTGTTCAGAAATATCTGGATTGTTGTTAACTTCTTCTTGAGCTTGATTAATTTCATTTAGTAATTTAGAAATATGTTTATCAATAGCTTGTCTTCTATATTTATCAATAGAAGATATATCTACATTACTTTTATTTATTTCATTTTGTATAGTATTAATTCTATCTCCAAAAGATTCAATTTCTAATTGTTCTCTTGTAAATTCTCTTGCAGCAATTTTAGCAGTATATTCACTTTCTATTTCACTATTATATAGTACGTTATATAGATTTTCAGCATATATATCTCTAACTTTATCCATTTTAGCAAAAGCTTGATTAGTAAAATCTTCTTCAGATTTAGTAAGTTGAACTCCAGCTTCTCTAAAATATTCTTTAAATTCAGGACTTGTAACATATTCTTTTAATAAATCATAAGTGCCTGCTTCATAAGCGTTAATAGCTAAATTAGTAAAATAATCATCAATAACTTGTTGTTTTTTAATTTCAGCTTCTTCTGGAGTAAGTTTTCTATGAACATCAACTCCTTCATCTTGAAGTCTTTCTCCAGTAATAGGATATTCAACATAATCATCTGGAGAAATATAATCATTTAACATAGTAAGTTTATCGACAACATCTTTATTTAAAGCAGCACGGTCTTGAATTTCTTTATTCATTATTTTTTCTTCAGCAGTAAGAGTATTAAGAATATTAGCATCAGATTCTTTACCTTTTAACTTTTTAGCTTTAATTTGTCTTTGAAGAGCAGAAAGTCCTTTACCAGTTCCTTGAAAAACCATGCCTCCAACAGCACCCCAAAATGCTTGTTCCCATATTTTATCATCAGTAATATAACTTTCAATTGTACGAGGAATATAATTAGGATCTAAATACATTTTAGCAACTTCTTTACCTTTTTCAGTTTGAATACCTTGATATCCTTCTTCAAAAGCTTCACTAAGTTGCAAAGTGCCAATAGTACTTAAAGGGTGTTTAAGAGCTTCTTTAAATTCATCTGTTCTATCTTTCCAAAAACTTCCTTTAGGAATATCTGTACTGGCACTTGGTTGACGTGTATTTGCATTAGCTTTTTTACGAAGATTTTCAATTGCTTGTTTATTAGAACGTCTAATTCTTGAAGTAGGTAATTTTTTACCAACTTTACCAAATAATTGACCAATACCTCTAAATTGCAAAATATCTTGACCAAGCATAGCATAATCATTAACAAAAGTTTTATCAGCAGATTCTCCAGCAATATATTTTGCTATTTGGTCAATAGTTTTACCATTTAATTCAGGATTTCTTGCATAAAAATCTTTCCATTGTTGGTCAGTATATTTTTCAAGTTCTTGTTTAGTAGATTCATAAGTTTCTGTCCAAACACCTCTTGCTTCCATATAATTTTCCATAGTACGAGAAAGAACAGCATTAGTAGTTAAATTATTAATATATTTAACGGAATTATCAAGACGAGCAACTGAAGGAGCTTTAATACCAGCACCTTTCATAGCTTTATGAGTAAGTTTAGCTAAACCTCTTGTAGAAGCATTATATGCTCTTCCTATTTTATTAATTTTCCCTAATGCTCCAATAGCTTTAGTAACACCAAGAGTAGGCAACATCATAGATAAAGTACTAAAAGCACTTACTCCATTATTAGCCCACCAACCAAAATCACCAAATGCAAAAGTAGCATTTGGATCTTTTTGATAAATTTCAAATTCATCTCTAATAGTATTTTGAATACCTTCAATATATTCACTTACTGGATTAGTATAATCATTTTCATCAGTAAAAACTTGTCCTACAGCATCTACAATATTACTAAGAGAAAGAAACGAACCAAGAACGGCTTCATTAGCAACTCCTTGTATTATCATATTACCAAGTTGTTCAAAAGCAGATTGATTTTCTGCACGTTGACGTTTTAAACTTTCTTCAGAATCAATATTATTAACAGTAATATCTTGTTCTTCAAACTTTTCTATTTCACGAGGACTATATTGTGAAGTATATCGAAGTTTATTAGCCATTCTATTAACATCTTCAGCAAAATCATCACTCATTGTATTAGAAACAAGATAAGGGGACTCTTTGGCCCCCTTTTTAGTTTTAGGATTATATTTAGGATTTCTTACTAATTCTCCATTATTTATAAAATCAATAACTTTACTCATATCTTATATGTTTAATTTACTTCCTAAATCTTTACTTAAAACAGCATAATAACGTTCTAATAAATCAGGTCTTCCAATAGAAGTTGTTATAGTTTTTGCAATTTCAAAAATACGTCCATTTAATCTTTCAATAGCATTTTCATTATATAATTGTAAATTTCCTTGTACGAAATTATTTTGAATATCAATATATTCATTCATAGCTGAATAAATATCTACAGCTGCTTCTCTATTAATGTTAATAGCTGTATTTCCATTTTTATAAGTAAATATATTACCACCATTAGCTATTAATTGTTGAGCACCTAATGTAGGAGTTTCAAAACTTTCACTAAGATTAGATGTCATTGCATAAACGTCCATTTTAGCAATATGATCTGAAGCCTTAGTATATGGATTATTTTCAAATGCTTCTTGTGCTTCATCATTAACTAATCCGGGAATAAAATAAGTTTTTGGAATATCTGTTGGTTTACCAGTATTATCTAATTTAGGATAAATCGTTATATTAGTACCAGTACCAAAAAAAGGATTATGTGCAGAATTAAATACAGCCTTACCATTTGCAATAGCAGATATTATTTTATTACCTTCATTTTCTCTATCTTTAGTATTTGTAATTTCTCTAAAAGTACCATATCCATTATTATCAGTTACAGTAAACATTTTAGTATTTCCATATCCATGAGCTACAGCTTTTCTTTCTAATTCTTCATGATCTATTTTAACTCTAAGATTATATTCTTTATCATTAATTTGACCAGTATTAAGTTGATGTAGAAGTAATTGTTGATAATTCGTTTCTCCACTAAGAGATTGATGGCCGATAGTAATTTCATCATAATTATCAATTTTAGTACTTATTTTTTCTTGTTGTTTAATAAAATCGTTAGAATAATTAAGAAACTTTTTATCAGCAGCTTTTTTGTATCTATTATATAAATATATATTACCAAAACCAACAGCTGCATTATGTGCAGGATTTAAATTATAATATAAAGGAACTGTATATTTACTATCTTGTTGTGATCGAGGAATTATAGGATTATATTCAGCATCTAATACTTGTACACTAATATTATCTACATTTCCTTTAACAGCAGCATTAACAGTATTAGATAAAAGTAACATATTTTGATAATATTCTTTTGGCAATCTAATATAGTTAACACTTTTTCCATCAATTTCTTTTCTCCCTGTATTAAAACCTAAACCAAGAAAACCTTCTTCATTATTAGAATTTAAAATTTGAATAGCTTGATTATATTCATCTGTATTATTAAAACTAACATCATAATATTGACCTTTATCTCCAAATTCAATTTGAACATCTTTTAATAGTTTTTGGTCATATGGATTATCTTTGTTAAAACTACCTCCATTTTTCATTCTACTAACATAATCTACCAAATATTTATCATTTTCTTTTAAATCTTTAGTTAGATTATCATAATTCATTGTAATTTCATCATATTTTCTAATAAGTTCGCTAGTTTTAACTTTAAAATCTCTAAGTTGTTGTTCTGTAGCACCATTCTTTTTAATAGTTAAATATGCTCTTGTTAAAGTATTTTTCCAACCATCTGTACTAGCATTAGTCATATCAATATTAACATCTCTACCAACTGCATTTTTAAATAGATTGTATAATTCATTCTGAATATTTTGTTTTTCACCCATTAATTCAGCAGTCATGTTATAATTAATAGTTATTGGTTTAGTATCACTTGTTCTATTTAATGATTTTATATACTCATCGTCAAGTTCAGCATTCTTTTTAGCGGTTTCTGCTGCTTGTTCAGCAGCTTTATAAGTTTTTAATCCGTTTCCATAAGTGGTTTTACGAGTAGTATTATAATATTCAGCAGCATATAAAGCAGGAGATATTCTTTTATTTAAATATTGTTGAGGAGAAAGAGTTATACCATTATCGTCAGTAACATCACTCACGATATTATATTTTCCTTTAGTAGCATTTATAGCTTTTTTATGTTTCCAAAGAGCAATATCGTAATCTTGTTGAAGACTTTCTTTAGCACCTGGAGTAGATTCAATAGCCGCTCTAATACCAGCTTCTATTTTACTTCTATCAAGTTTTTCAAAACTATGAGTAGTATCATCATAATATTCTCCATCAAATACTTCGTTTGGATTAGTAGTAGGATTACCGTTTTTATCAAGCCAACGAACTTGATTATAACTACCAGATTCTCTTGCAGCCCATTGTAAACCTTTAGAAATTAAAGAAGATAAATCTACAACAGCGGTTGGAGAAATATTAGGATTCCATTTTGTTCCACTAATTACTTTTCCAGTTTTTTCATCTACAATATCTTTATAATAATAAGGATTATTTTCTAAATAATATTCTTTATAATCTTCTGGAAGAGTCTTATCATTTATAATCTTATTTTTAAATTCTGTATAATCTTTTTGAGCTTGAAGTCTGCCAATCATTCCAGCGTCAGAAGCTAAATTACCAGCTTTAACTATTATATTATCTAATGCAGCAGCAGAATTTCCAAATATAGTATTATTATCTATAGTTTGTTGTATTTCAGATATTTTTTGCTGTCTCCATTCATTTTCAGCTTCATTAAGTTCAAGTTTAGCCATTTCAGCTTGAAGATTAGAAGCAGTTTTAATAGCTTCTTTATGTCCTTGCTCTAAAGTATTAAAAGTATTCCCTAAAGTATTTAAATCTACTGTTGGAACATATTCTGTATTAATATAATTAAAACCTTTCATATTAATTATGTTTTTAACTATTTTTATTTCCGTATGCTCTCAACCATGAGTCTATCATATCATTTGTTATACCTCTTACACCAAGAGCTTTTAATATAATAGGATTAACATTAGGATTTGCAGCAGCAATAGCTCTAATATTATTTTCAGCAGCTAATCTTTTTTCAAAATTACCAATAGCGTTTTGTACTCCAGCATTAATGCTATTAATCAATCCTATAGTATTTTCAGATTGTTTTTCAATAATAGCATTTTCAAAAGCATTTTTCTTTTCTTTCCAAGTATTATAATTAGTAATATTTTGATTAGCAACAGCTTGTTGATTAAGTCTATCTTTATTAATTAATTCAGTTTCAGTATTTTCTTTATTAGCATAAATATTATTAAGTAATTTAATAGTATTTAATCTACCAAGTTGTTTTCTACCTAAAGCAACTCTTGAACTTGCAGTATTAGCATCAATTTGTCGTTCATACGCTTGTTGTTGATCTCTAATAGCATCAAGTTGAGGATTAATATTAATATTTGTTTTAAGTTTAGAAGGAATTAAATTAACAGGAGCTTTAGTATATTTCATTTTATCTAATGCTTTCTTATTAGCATTAAATCCTATAATACTTCCAATAATATTTGAAGCAATACCAATACCATCGCTAATTAAAGAATTATATCCTCGTTTTTTCATAATATTATTACGATTATCATAATCTTGTTTAGTATTTAAATCTACACCAGTAATAGGATTAAATCTACCTTTAGTATCAAGAATATCATATTTGATTTCTTCTACGGGGGTATGATAATTAACAATTGGTTGATTTATTTTATTAGCTAATTCATCTTCAAGTCCTAAACTATAAATTTCTGGATTAAGAGTAACAGTTTTTTCAATATCTTCAATACCACCATTTTTGAACTTTATTCGTTTCCCCGTAGAGGGAATCATTCTTAGACTTGTCTTACCATTGCTTGTAACTGTATAAACACCACCATTTTTAGCACGTTTACGAAGTTCAGGATATTTAGAATAAACTTTAGCTTTAATATCATTGCGTCCATGAAGTCCTGCAAGTCTTAACGCGTCAACAGCATCAGCTTTTGTAGGAATAGGATAACTTCTATTTTTACCAGCAAAATCTTTTTTATCAACATTAGGATAAGGTTTAGATTTAGAACCATAATCTTTAGAACGACTTAAACCACCCATACGTTTTTTATTTCTTTTTTCATAAAAATTATTAACTAAACTATCTCTATTAGCTAAACCAGCTTCTTTATATATTTTATTAATTTCTTCTCTAACTTCATCATCAGTACCTCTAAGAATAGCTCTTTGCATAGGAACATATTTTTCATCTTCAGGATTAAAATATACTCTTGCAGTTTTACCACTTCCTCTATTATAAATTAAATTAGTAATTAATGCTTCTTTAGTTTCAGTAACATTTCCTTCATCATTATAATATTTACGAATAAAATCTATTCTTCGTTTCGCACTTTGGTTAGCACTTTTAATTCTTTTAAATCTTAAATTTCTTTCATCTTCTTCAGTAATATATTCTCTTCCTTTAGAATCTTTTTTAATTTTATCATTAATATTACCTCCTGTATATCTGTCTACTCCCATTCCAAAATTATCTTCGTCAAGATCTTTACCTTTAGGAGCATACCATCTTCGAGTAACTTTATCAAAACCTATACTATCAGGATTTTCAGAATGATTAATTAATTTACCAACTTCAGTAGTATCATAATAAGGAGTATAATCTGGACTAATAATAGGATTTTCTAAAGTAGAAACATTATTTGCTAAACTTTGCATTTCTTTAATTTTTTCAAAACCATTTTTCTTAGTACCATATCTACTTTTATTTTTTCTATTTCGATTATTCTTAGTACCATCATCGTTAATATTATTAACATCTTTATATCTTTCTTGAGCATTAAAAACTTTATTAGGATTATTTCCTTTCATAACTTTTTCAGCAGGAGATTCACCATTAAGAAAAGGAACAGAACTAAACACTTTAACTTCAGTAGGAGATATATGCATAACTTCTCCATCTTCAACTTCTAAACCAGTACGAGGATTCTTGCCAATATCAATACCACCTTGTTCATGTTTTCTACCTTTCATATAGTAATAATTCTTTTTATTAGGAATAGGTATAGCAACACCACCACGAACTATATTAGGTCTAAGTCTTTTATTACTCATAATCTGTTATATTGTATATTTTGACGTTATATAAAGCCTTATAACGTTGTCTTATATTGAATTTGATTAATTATACAAGAAAGCATATTAAAATCAATGTAGAGCTGATAACAGCTATTATTTACGCTTTTTCTTGCCTTTGCAGCCTCCCAATTTCATTTGAGCGAGTCTATCGGAGTATTGGTTATTATTAGGAACTTGTTGATTAACATTTTGAGTAACAGGTTGAGTAGAAGAATAACTATTAGGAGTAATAGAAGTTTTTTGTTCATAATCAAAACCATCAGCTTTTTTAATCATTTTAGGAGTACTTGGACCGCCAATTAAACTATTAGCAACAGATCCAACACCAGAAGCAATTCCTCCAACAGTATCGTTAAGATTATTACCACTAAATTGATTTGCGATAGTAGAACCGAAATTAGCTTTCTTTCTACCACCACAAGCATATTTCTTTTGATTTTTAATTCTATCTGTATAATTACCTTGTTTAATTTTTCCACCATTTTTTAAAACAACTTTCTTTTTATATTCATCAACATAATCTTGATTAGCATAACTTTGAGTCATAGCTTGTGCAGCCGCTAAACTATCTTGTCTATATTGTTCTTCTTGCTGCATTTTAAATGCTTTTTCTTCTGCTTTTCTTTTTTTAGCAGCACCAATAGCAGAACCTATAACACCACCAACAGCTCCTATAATACTACCTAAAAATGCTTTATCGCGTTTAACAATTTTATTTTTCATAACTTACTTATTTTATAACTAAGAGATTCAAAATCAATACGTCTATCTTGCATTAAAAATTCAAATTCAACAATAAAGTAATTACCATAAAGTCTACTCATAACAGCAGCAGATTGATCTCCTTCATTACCAATCATGTTACGAAGATAACTAAAATTCCAATTACCTAAATCCCAATAAGGTTTTTTATAATTACCAAAAATATTTTTATGTTCATTAGGATCAATGCTTTCGTTATCAACAGTAATATTTATATCATTAGTGTTAACATTGTCATTATAAACTCTAAGTGTTTGACCAGCATAAGGAGTATCTAATTTCTTTACGGGGAATGGAACATCGCCTCTTACAGATTCATCTACTTTATATAATTTATAAGTAATATATTCTAAAAACTTAACAATGTCATATCCTTCATTAATAATAAAAGACAGTTTACAACTATTATTAAATCCTTCAACAGCATTAGCATAACCATAAATATTAGCATAAGTACAATAATTATTAAATGCTTCAGTAAAATTATAAATAGTATCATATACTAAATTACCGCTTTGAAAACCATTAATAAAATAAACTCTATTTTTACTATTATAAGCATCTCTAAAATAATAACTATGAGTAGAAATAAAATTTTGAGTTTTATAATTATAACTAAGAACTAAATTACGTTTTTGAGTGAAAGTACTACCATCTTCATTTTTTCTAAAAATATCATAATCGAATTTAATAAGTAAACGATTATTTCTAATATCATTAGCAAATCTTACATTATTAGGTTTAGCTTTAATAAGCCATTCAACAATATCGTTACTAATAATAGCTAATTGCTTATTATCAAATCTGTAAATATTATTATCGTCATTATTATAAAATATATAACCAAATTGGTCAACAATAGCGCTTCGCTTATCTTGAAGACCTCCATAACCTAATTCAGAAGTAAATACTTCTTTATAAGCAACATCAAAAGCGTCTGGTTGATGAAGTTGAATATTTTGGTCAATAGTTTTAAGTTCATTATTTAAATCAAACATAAAAAGACTATGTTCAGTATGAGCTAAAACTAAATTACCAATTCCAACTAAATTAGTAATAATACCTTTATTTTCAGTAATATTTTTATATGCTTCTAAAGAAAACTTTCGCCAACTATTTTCTCTTGATTCATCTTGAATAACGTTACTTCTACGAATAGTTTTATTATAAACATCAATATCTTTAATATCTTTTCTATAATTACTATAAGTTTTAGGATTAAATTGGTCAGCACTACCTTGTCTATTTTCAAAAAGATCGATAGAATTAGCAGGAGTAACTATACAACCCGGCCAATATTTGCTATCATCTTCATTAACATTTTCACTTCTTTGTTTCATAACAAAAAATTGAGCAGCAGGAGCATTTTTAAAAGATTTACTTTCATTAAAAATATTACTTATTTCAATGTGTTGTAAATAACACATAAAAGGAATATCAAGATTATAAGTATTATATTTAGTTTTAGAATCTAAATCTCTAAAAGGATAATAAGGATAATTATCGGCAATACGTTTTACTATTTTATCGCTTTCATTAAAATTAAATCCAGATTCGTTATATATAATAGTACCTCTATAAGTATAATGACCATCTAAACCTTTATCTATATAATCATAACCATCATCAAAATTATATCTAATATCGGTAAGTTTAATTAAAGTTTTAGAATTAGAAGTATAAATATTAGTATTAGATTTTAATAAACTAACTTTATATAAATTAATTTTATTATAAATAGAATTATCAGTTTTATATATATTAAATAGATTGTAATCATCGTCTATAGTTAAACAAGTACCAACACCAACTCTATTATCTTGTATGGAATTTCCTACACTTAATTTATAATTAGGCATTGCATATAAAGTATTAATACTTTTTTCTTTTAGTATTTCAACTTTATTTAATTCGTGCATATAATTAAATACATGATTACGTTGTTGAAAATTATAAAAATTAGGAATATTATCGTAAGGATTTTTACCATGTCTAATTAAATCAGTAACAAAATCGTTTTTAATATCATCATAATCAAATAAATCGTTTTCAATTCTAAGTATATTATAATCTAAATTTAAAGTATCTTCAATATCAAAATAACTACTAAAAAACAGCATATTATTAGACTTAGAAGTATTACAAGAATTTTTAATTATTTTAGTATAATGTTCATTATTATTTGTATATCCATTTCCGGCATCAATATTTCTAAAATCTATTCGAGTCAATAGACCAGTAACTTTTCTAATATATTCAGGTTTTTCATAAGAAATAAAATATCCAACATATCCGTTTGGAATTATAACATTAGTTAATTTAGCACTATATAAAACATAATTACTGCCGTATAAATTAGAAGTAGGACATTTAAATAATCTATCATTTTTATCATTAATAAAAATATTAAAATTATTAACATTAGTATCTAATACTTCAAACCATTTTAAATTAGTATTTTCAAAACTATTATAATTATTTAATAATTTAACTTTAGTGTTTTCTTTTACAGGTCGTGGGTTATAAAGAGTTAATTTACTTTCATTATACGCTGAATAAACTTGACTAAATCTATTATTATTAATATCTATAATAGTATCTTTAATACTTTCATTAACAGTAACAGCTATAAATGCTTTACTTTCTTGCCCATCACCTTGAGCATCTTGATATATTACAGGAACTGGTATAATATCACTAAGATTAAGACGTGTATCATCTAAATTATTTTTAGCTACAATTACATTATTATTATTAATTTTATATCCGTTAGTAAAATTACCGTATTTATCAACAAAATGTATAAAGAAATTATAAACTTCTCCGGGAATAAGAGTACTATTAAGTTTTCTTCTATTAAAACTATTTTGAGTATTAATAAATTCTCCACCCTGTAATATTGCAGATTCAATACGAGAAATTTTTATTTCAATATCAGAATCAACTATTTTTATATTATATATACCTCTAAAAGTTGTATCTAAATTAGAAGGAATTAAATATTGATAAGTACTCATACCGCTTTCATCTGGTTCGCCCCAAGTAAGAATAGTAAAATAACCATTAGTACTACGAGTAGCATCAGATTTAATACCTCCGGTATCCCAATCATCTATTACACCACAAATAATACATTTACCAGCTTTACGTTTAATAGATATAGTATTTCGTCTTTTAATATCTTTTTTTATTAATTCTCCATCTTTTATATAATCTACTATTTTATTATAATTTCTTATTAAATTACCATCGTTATCATAATGAAGATCACTTAATTGAGTAGTTTCAAAACTTATTACAACATCTTGATTTGAATCTATATTTAAAAAAGTACTTAACTGTATTTCAGAAAAACTTTGAATATAAAATTGTAATCTATTATTTAAATCCGTGTAAATACCATTATCTATAACTTCATCATTAAGTATAAAATATTGTTTTAGTAAATCTATTTTAATATTTTTAGTATAATCAGCAACATCTTTAATATTTTCTTTATAATTGGCAATATATAATCTATTTTTATAATTAATAATATTTTTAACGTTATAATAATTATAATAAGTAGCAGTTAGTTCTTGAGTACTATATTCTTCACAATTTTTTATATCAAAAATATAATAATTAGTAATACCTTTAATATTAATATCAAACGTTTTATAACATTTAGTATAACTTTTACTTGCACAAATACTGCCTATTTGAAATATATTATAATTATTATCTAAATTTTTAATAGAAATTTTAAAAGTTTCATTACTAATATCAGTACTATCACTAAAATAATCAGAACAACCTACGCCAAAACCGTCCCACGGTTCATTAGGAAATGTAACATTAGTATAATATTTAACATTTGTTCCGGGCTTATCTGGTTGACTTATTGCTTCTCTTATATTTAAACTTCTATTAAAACAATACCTAACAATTTGATTTTCATTTAAAGTATCTACATAAATAGGATAACCAATAGGATACCATTGAGTATAATCATTTTTATTTATTTTGTAACGAATAAAAAGATAATACCAACCTTTATAAGCATTACCTTTAACATATTCAATATTACTTACAGCAGGAAGTTTAACTTCAGGAACAATACTTAATTTACTTTCTACTTGTCTTATATCTCCATTATCTTCAGCACCAGCTTTATCTGGATTACCTAAATTAATAGTTCTTAAAGGAACTAATTCATTATTGTTACAATCATATTCACTAAAAGCAATAATTAAATCATTTTCTACATTATAAGTAAAAGTACCAGTAAATTTACCACCATGATAAGATAATCCACTATATGCTAAATAAATATTTTCATCTTTATCAATAGTCTTTTCATTATATACGAATATATCTAATTTATTAATATTAGCTTCAACTTTATTATAATCTTGAACAAATAAAACTATACCAGTATTGATAGGAATAATACCTCTAATAAGAAAATTATTACGATAAATATTATGTATAGCAGTTTGTATTAAAGCATTTGTTATTATAGAATTTTCATTAGTAATACAACTTTCATCATGACTAATCTTAATATTACGAGCATCAACTAAAGAAAGATTATCACAATCTTTAGGGTGTTTATTAAGATTAAGTTTAGGAACTACACTCATAATAACTTTTATATTAATTATAAAATATTATATATTTTGATAGCTATTTTTAGCTCTATATTTAATCTTGATTTAACCTAATACAATTAATCACTTTCTAACATAAAATTCAACATAAAGCTAATTTTAGCTATTCTCGTTTATTTATTACCCTTTTGGATTAAAGGTGAAATTAAAGAATGCGTTACGCCATTGTTTATGAGCACCATCAATATCTTGTCCACGATTAATAACAGAACGTTTAGCTTCTTCTTTAAGTTGTAACCATATATAATAAGGATTAGTACCATATTGAGAAGCACTAAGATTAAACACAGGGTGTTTATATCCACGGCATAACATTTTATACATGCAATAAAAACCAATAGCTTCTACAAGAATTGCGTTATCTGGAATAACAGGAAATTCACAACCATAAACTTTACTACGTTCAGTTTTGATAGTATCATATTCAATAGTAATGCAATCAGTATCAAAATCAAGTTCAATTTTATTACTATCTATTATAACAAAATTATGAGTACGATTAGTTGTTTTACCAACATAATTATACTCATTCACTCTATATCTACCAGGCCATTCTTTATCATTAAGAGTTTCAGCAAGAAGATAATCTGGAACTTTTGACGGATTATCATTATGATAAACATCTGGTGTATTTACTGCATTAGAACTGCTCGTTTCACTCGCAGGTTCCCCCGTAGAGAAGCAACCATTACAGCATCGTTCACTATTAGCTTCTTTCACTTCACAACCTTTATTATCATAAACTTTAATATTAGCATTAGCTATTGGGCAAGCACTAATTGCTATTCTTTCCTTTACGGGGAGTTGAACTTTAGCTCTTTCAGTATTTAATATATTAAGTTGTCCCATAACTTCTAAAGTCCAAACTCCAACTCTTGGAATCCAATCACTATTATCAGGATTAAAATCATTATCTATTTTAGCAATAATTCTTTCTATATTAGTTGTATCTTGTTTAATCATATCTCATAAAATTTAAACATTTCTCTGGATACTTGTATAACAATATATTAAGTTTATATCGTATATCTAATTGTAAATTATAAATATCTTCAATAGTATTACAAACAGTGTCTGCTATTTGTTTATAACTCATACCTCTATACTTATTAGCAAGATATTCAGTATGTTCATATTGAAGAAATTTATCTTTAATCATTTTAGAATCTTTAAAACGAATAAGATATTCACCTTCTTTATTTTTAAAAACTCTATAATCTACACCATCATAAGGAATATTTCTAAACTTATACCAAGCTGCTTCATTTTCATCATAAAGTTTAATACCTTGAGCAAGTAATTCTTTTTTACGAGCAGCAGTAGCAGAATAATCAAGAACAGTTACAGTAGTACGATGTCTATTACTAAATTTCTTATATTTAATATAATAAGTGCCAATGCCATAACCAAACTTATAACCTTTACCTTCAAGAATACATTTATGAACTTTAGCATAATACGCATTAATAATAGCTCTATATTTACTTGAAAGAATAGTACTACGTTTATTAGCAAGTTCTATAAATTTATTATATTTATATTCTTGTCTTAAAGTATTACAATATTTAATAAGTTGAACAATAATAAATTTATTATCATCTTCATTAGCAACAGAAAATAATTTAATAATTTTATTATAAAGTAATTCAGAAGTATTATATTCTTTATTTATCCATTCAGTTTTATAATCATCTAAATTAATATTATATACTCCAATAAGTAATTGTTTATTATTATTAAGATAATTATAAAGTTCTTCTTTATTAATTACAATTTCTTCTAATTCATTTTTATACTTAACAATATCTGTTTTAGCACTATAAATAAATTGAAGATAATAATTTTTAAATTTTACATCAGGTATCATAATATCTTTATCATTATGCTAAATTAACAGAAGAAATTTCAGCAGTATCACGTATAACATTAATATTCCATGTTTCAAGTATAAGTTTCTTAATAGAACTAATCATATCTTCTGGTAGAAGAAATTCATCGTCATCACTTATAGAATCAATATCAAAAGGTTTATCATTAGTTTCTACTTCAATAATATGAGGATATTCAAATACAGATTCTATAACGATAGATCCTAAATTATTAAATTCAGAATCATTAATACAATTTATATAAATATATTCATTTATATAATCGTATGTAACACTTGGACATAAACCCGGAAGACTACCATAATATTTAGAAACAGATTCTTTAACAAAAGGAATAATGATAGGATTTTTAACTCCAGCAGTACGAACAGAATGAAAAGGAAGATTATTAGTTAGTCTAACAGGACGAGGAACTTTAACTTTTGTTCTCTTAATTTTAGGAAGAGGAAGATCTTTGGTTTGATAAATATCTCCGTCAGGAACATCAATAAGAGTAATTTTAAATCTTTGTTGTAGAACTTTATCTGTATAATTATGATTAGCATAACTATGACGTATAAGTTCATTACGAGCATGAATAATGCCAAGTTTGATAGCACGTCTTACAGGAATACTATCAGCTTGCTTTACAGAATGAGCAATTTCAGAAATAAGTTGATTAATACTTGCCATACATTTACTATTTATATAATTATACATTTCAATATTATAGCTGCGAGCAAATATAATATTACTTGAAAAAGAACAAAGAAAAGTAATAAATTTTTTACATTAGGTATATAAACAACAAAAGCGGCAACATGTTTAGAAATACATATTGCCGCAACAACAAATCTAATATAAACTCAATTAGCTGTTTTAAAGTAATTCCAAGTTTTAGTACTACCAGAATCTTCATCTTTAAAATAAAAAGTAATAGCAGATTCAATAATTTTATTATCTAACTCATTCTTATTAATATTACGGAACCATTCAGAATATAATCTAATATAATCTGGACTACAATGTAAAATACGTTCGCAGGCTTCACGTTTACTTATACGTTTAATACCTCTGTTTAACTTAGTAAGACTTGATATAATATCGTCTAATTCATCATCACTATGATTACTATTACCAGCATCAATATTATCAATTGCTTCTTCAAGTACTTTTCTTAGTACTTTTAACTTTACGTTCATCACGATTATTTTTAATATGAATATATGTAGATATACAAATAAATAGCGCAGCAACAAAATGATAAACAATAAGTAATTGAATATCAGAAATAGGTATTCGATAATAAGCATCTAAATTAGCTATTAAAAGATTAATAATATTAGCAGTAATTATAAAACGATGCCATTTACAAAAACCAAAAACATAACTACAAACATATAAAAGAAAAGTAGTAGTTATAGAATTACCTATTATAAAATCTAATAGATAACTAATAATATAAATATCGCTAAAACAATATAATATATTATTAAATAACATACCTATCATTTGTATGATAGGTATGTACTTTATCAGAACTATAAATAGTCTTTTCATTAACAATTATTTCTTTTTACCTCCATTACCATATTGAGGTCTATTAATAGGAGGATTTGGTTTCTTAGGTCCAGCACTACCTGTACCTCTATTAGGTCTACCCATAATAATATTAGATTAAGATAAAATACCAGCAGTTTTAAGATTAGCAATTAAAGAATTAACTGCCGTTTTAACATCTTCAATTGTATCTCCTGAAATTTCAGCAACAGTAGCTGCTTGTTTAACAAGACCGAGTTTTTCTTCTGTAGCAGCTTCATAAGTAGGGATTTCTTGAGAAGATTGTTCAGCTAATTGAAGAATAATATTAACTAATACATCTTTTTGTTCTTTTGCAAGAGGAACAGCTTGCATAGCCTAATTAAGTTTTGCAGCAATTTCTTTTATATTCATAATTATATATTTAATTTAAAGTTTATCAATATGTTTATAACCGACTCCAAGTTTATCAAGTATAGGTTTAAGTAACCAACTATAAAAAACAGGAGAAAAAATAGCAGAATTAAGCAAAGTTATATAATCTTTATAACCAGAAAATATATAAGCAGCAGTAATAAATATAATAGATATTGTAAGAACAATACGTTTACTCCAAGTAGAAACTTTTTTATCTTTATTAATATAATCAATAAATTTAATTATAATATAAGTTAGTATAACAATAGAAAAAATATAAGAGAAATTAAAATGATTAAGTATATCGCTAAAAACTATATTTGTAATATCCATAATATTATTTTAATTAATATATTGTTTATTATTGCTATCAACAATATTTATATCAATATAATTTTAAATATAATATCTTTATATTAAATAACAAAATTATAATTGTTTATTTTAATAGTTTCCTAAAAAGAAAAAATCTGACATAGCATTAATTAAACTTGTACTAAAAGTACTTCCATTTTTGATTATATTAATATAATCTTTATTATCATTTGCGATTTCAAGATTAGCAAATGTAGAAAAAGATTGTCCAGACGATATAACGCCTATAGCAGAAGAATCAAGATTATTAATAGATTCAACAAATTTTAAATTACTAATCATTTTTATATATTCAAAAACAGTAGGAATATACATTTTACATAATGATTGGTTATATCCATTAAATATTGAAGGAAATGTTGCTCTAAATCGTGAAAAGGACATAATTCTATCAATAGTCATATATCTTGAAATGGACATAAATATATTACTACCGTTATGTTCATTTATAGAACTTCTTGCTAAATCATTAATAATAGTTTGATCAAAATTTTCAATTTGTATATATATTCCATTATAACCAATAATAGGAAAAGGTAAAAAACTTCTATATTCAGTATTAACAACTATACCTAATATCATAGAATTAAACTTAAAATGGTAACATTCTGAAGGAAGAATTGTGCCATCTTTTAGCAAAAAATCTCCTGTTTTAAGATTATAATCAGTATGTAATTTACAAAAATGATTATCTGGATTACCAACAATTCTATAAGTTAATCCCGGTCTATTATAAATATAATATTCAAAATCTTCATTAGGAATTAGTTTATAGCGATTACTTCCAGTCTCTTGAACATATTTTAAACCATAAGCTGTAGCATTAGTAACTTGATTTCTATTAAATAAATATTGACCATGAAATTTAAAACTTAATTTATCAGTATTACTTGTAGCATAAGTACTATCTCCAATACCAAAACAATTTTTATCTTGTAAAAAATATAAATTAGTATTAGTAATAGTAGTAGTTTGTACAACTACTTCTTGATAAACATTTTCTATAACTCCAGCAAAAGGTATTTGAGGTTTACTTATAAGACGTCCTTTACAAAATAACGCTCCTTTAGGGAAATCATTAGCTGTAGTATTAACTACAGCTAATTCGTCAGCTACAAGATTTCTCTCGCTTAAAAAATTAGAAAAAGTTCCATAAACATTAAATCTTTTAGCCATACTATTATATTAATTAGAAAAAGTATTATAATACTTTTTATGATTTGTATTATAATACTTTTTATGATTTATATGTATATTATACTTTATACTTCATGCCATGCAAATGCTTCAATTATAGCTTGTTCAACAACTTCACTTATTTTAGCGTTAATACCTTTAATTTTAATACCATTATCACTTAAAGAAAGATAAGGTTCAGATGTTGGATCTATAATTAAATGAATATCTTTTCCTGTTACTTTAATACCATTAGTTCCTTGATAAACATCTATAAGACCGGTTACATCAAGATAAATAGCATCCTTACCAGCATCAGTATTAAAAGTAATAACAAGATAAGTACCCGGGTCATGAGATTCTGGATTTGTTACAAGCTCAACAGTATTAATCATACCGTCTTTAATAAATGCAGTAGCATCAATACTTGCTATAATAGAAGAATCAAAACCTTCAAGATTAATCTTCTTAGTTTCAGTATTATAAGTAAGATTAAGATGACCTTCTACATCAGTACCGTTTTTCTTAATAAAGTTTTGACCTGTAACATCTCTTAGAGCAGTTGTATCTTCAGCTTTAAGACCATTAGTCCCTAAACTAAGAGTAACACTTCCTTGAGTAGGATCAAGTTTAATACCAACAGTAGGTGTTTGTTCAGAACCACCTATTTCAATACCTTTATTAGCAGCAGCTACAACTCTTGTAACTTTACGTGTTAAATCATCACTTGTTGCTATAGAGTATTTAGTAAGATTAGAAATACTATCCCAACTATTTCCAGAATGAATAGCTCTAAATTTTAAAATATGAGTATCATTATCTTCACCACTTACAATAGCGTTAATTAAATAAGTAGTTGTACTAATCGCAAATACTCTTACATAATATTGCCCATATTGAGTTTTAGCAATAAATATTTTTTTATTATTAACAGCTTCCTTAAAGTCAGCATAAGGTGTGAGAATAGTGGCAATAGTAGATACAGATTCGTTTGTAAGAGTTAAAATATCTCCAAGAAAATATATATTATCTAATCTTTCTAAATCTTCAGCAACAGCTAATTTTTGTGGAGTAATAGATTCAACACCTAAAGATTCAAGCCAATCATTATTATCATGTTTAATAACATATTTTGTAATTATAGGATTACCGCTGGAATTACTATTAATAGTTATAATAAATTTACCTTCTCCAACTACAGATCCTTCATGATTTATAGATCCAACAGTATAATAATTATCAACAATACATAATAGTAATTTATTGTTATTATAAGCATCTAAAAAATCATTATATTCTCCTAAAATATTTACAATTTCACTTTTAACAGAACTTTCAGATAAAGTACTTAAATCAGAAATTGTATAGATAGGAGATTCTCCAGCATTACCATCAACGCGAATCCAAGAAGAAATAGAAGTATAAGCTTTGGGATTAATAAGCATGAACAAAGCATTTTGTCCATTATAGTTAACAGGAACAACAAGACCTTTAAACAGCCAAACTTTACCATCACTATCAACCCATGTAGATTGTTGAGTTAATTCTTCATAAGTAATATACGTTTGTCTTGCGTCAAGTGGTGCTTGTTTTTTTACTTCAAGACTCGCACTAAAATTAAATGTGCCTCTTTCTCTTGCCATATTATTAACTCCTTTCTATTATTTACTAAATGTAATATTAAATGTACTTTCCCCATTAAATCCAGTGTCATTACGAGTATAAACTGCATACTCAACTTGTTTACCTTGAACTTCAATATTCTCAGTTGTCTTAGTAAATTTATCTATACCATAATTTTCATATTTACCAGACAAAGTATTAAGAAGTTCAACTTTAGTTAAAGTATATTTTACAGGAAGTTTAAAAGTATGTTTGTTAGGACCTTCAGCTTTAAATTTAACAGCACTAAGAGTATTAGAAGTAGTAAGTGCTAATTTAGCAAAAGCTTCATTATTATCTTTATTAGTGAAATAAGGATATACACCATTAATAGTTATAGCAGCACTATCAACTGTTCCTGCAGGAAGAGGAGTTTGATAGTTATTACCTTTACTATCTAAAGGTTGAGGACCTTGAGCATAAGCTGCTCTATATTTATAAATTATACTACCTTCAGGAATTTCTGTAGGAAACTTTTTGTTAGCAGGAGCATTATTTATATAAATAAATGATTCATTAGCTTTCAAAGCACCACCTCTATTTTGTTTTCTAACTCCAGCTATTTTAATAGTACCGGGATCATATCCTGCAGCAAAACTTGCACCAACAGGAACAGAAGCACCTGTAGTACCAACTTCTTGAATTATAGGAGTAGAAGTACTCTTCAAACTTAAAAAAGCAGTAGGATTCTCAAATGTAGGATTAACAGTAGGAAATATAAGTTCATCAAAAAGCTGAGAAAAAGTTTTATTTTTAAGTTGAGCTACAGTTGTTCCAGCAGGAATACCTCCAAGAGCATTAACAGTAGCAATATCGTCAGCTAAAGCAGATTTATATTTAAGTATTTCAGCTAAATCGACAGTTTTACTTGAACCGTCAACCATAGTAATTTTAAGAGTAGTTCCTTCAATACTAACAGCGCTTACACCACCAGAATAAGAAGTACCATTAACTAAAAGCTCGTGAGTATCAGTAGCAAAATAAAGTTTATCTAAATGATCAGCAGCAGGTTTATAACTTGCTTTAAGACCACTAAATAATATACCTGTAAATTCTGTAAGAATTTTACTTTGCAAATCGTTGTATTTCATTACTTTGATATTTTAAATGATGATTAATAATTTAATGCCAATTAATAATCTTTTTAATTATTGAAGTAACTGTTTTATTGGCAACAGCATTATTAGAAGTATCGTCAAGAACAACATCTACTTTTAAAAATATTTGTTCTTGTATGGAAGAAACTTGTTTCCATTTATAATATTCGTCAACTCGTAAAAAATATTGATATTTAGAAATTTTATTTTCTCCAAAATACATATACTCAATAAGAACACTTAAACCATCAATACCAGCAATAATAACATTAAGAATTGAAGTTTTTGTAAGAACAATATTATTACTTAAAACAGCACTTTTTAAATCCAAATAATTTCCTAAAACTATTTCAAGACCTTTAGGATTAGTATTAATATTTATATCTTCAATATTGCCCGGAATACAATAAAAACCGTTAGTAGAAATAACACTATATAATTTTTGCCAATATTCTTCATTAGTAATATCAGTACCATTTGGAACTTGTTTACGAGATATATAATTATAAGAACCATCAGTAACTAAACAAAGTTTATCATAATCCTTTCTAATATCCCATACACCATCACAACTAATACTTACTTTTCCTATATTCCTCTCATTAGTAACCATATCATTTATCTTTAACAATTAAATCTTCATCTTTTAGTACAAACTCTTTAGTATTAGAATCTTCAATAACTTGTAAATATCCGCTATCAACATCAACATCTACTTTAGGAATATTATTTTCACAACTTACTCTTGCTTTAAGATAATTATTGTCCAAATAAACAAAAACATCTTGTTGAACATAATCACCTCCAGTATAGAGTTTATCAATTTGAGAAGTAATATATTTTATTAGCAAACCAGCTTCTTTATCCTTTTTTAATGCTTTACAAGCTATTGCGGATTGAAAAGTATTCCAACAATCAATTATAATTTTATTATTACCTTTACAGGTAGCAGAACAATCATTAATTATTTCTCTGCCTATATTAGACATTAAAATAAGTAGTTTATGATATATACAAATATAATCTTGTGGAATAGTTAAATAAACATAATTAACATCACTCATATACAATTTATATTTAAACTATTAATAATATTAGTAAGATTATATAATTGTTCTTCTGTAAATAATTGACTATTTTCTATACAATGTATTAAAACAGGAATAATCATATTCTTTGTTTCACAACATTGATTTTGAACAAAACCAATATTCATCAAAGCAATACGATTAACTCTATTATTAATATCTCTTATAATTAAATAATTATCTGACATAAGTATGACACTGTTTCATAACAATAGAAATATATCCGTCAATTTTTATATTAATTTTATTATTTATATTATATAATTTTTCTTCTTTAGAAAATTCATCATTATATATAATTTCAACAACATCTTTGCTTATTTCTGTTTTCCATTCAG
>OLPL01000404.1_pt1 | contig 32654 bp, 25 predicted proteins | sample 1673211 | NCBI WGS metagenome assembly OLPL01 (sample SAMEA3136766, study PRJEB25190) | human gut metagenome | reverse complement strand
GCCACCAGCCAGCAGACCGGTGCCTTCACCGAAGAAGCCGATGAGGATGGTGCCGGTGAAACCACCAACGCCATGCACGCCGACGACGTCGAGGGAGTCATCGTAGCCGAACTTGAACTTGAGACCGCAGGCCAGGCAGGTCAGGACACCAGCGATGGCACCCATCACGATGGCCCACAGCGGGGAAACCACATCGGCGGCCGGGGTGATGGCGACCAGGCCGGCGACCATACCCGAGGCGGCACCCATGGCGGTGTAGTGACCGGAGCGAATCTTCTCGGTGAAGCCCCAAGAGAGCATTGCGGCTGCGGTGGCGGCGGAGGTGGAAACCCAAGCGTAACCAGCAGTACCGTTGGCGGCGAAGGCGGAACCAGCGTTGAAGCCGAACCAGCCGAACCACAGCAGGAAGGCGCCGAGCATCACGAACGGCACGTTGTGCGGGCGGAACGGCTGCGTGCCGAAGCCCTTACGCTTGCCGATGATGAGCACGATGATCAGGGCGGCGACTGCGGCGTTGATGTGGACGACAGTACCACCTGCGAAATCGTGGGCGGCCGCGCCGATGGCCTTGGAGATGGCGCCGTCAGCAGACAGCAGACCACCGTTCCAGACCATGTGGGCCATAGGAGCGTAGTCGAAGGTGACCCACAGCGCCACGAAAATCATCCAGGTGCTGTACTTCACACGCTCGGCAATGGCGCCGCAGATCAGGCCGACGGTAATCATCGCGAAAGCGACCTGGAAGGCGACGTCCACGGAAACCGGGTAGTTGTTGCCGTTCAGACCGGTGGCGGTGAACACGCCGTCCTGGGCGACCATGGAGTCCTTCAGCAGGAAGCCGCTGGCCGGGTCGCCGAAGATGCCTCCGATGTCGGAACCGGCGTAAGCAATCGACCAACCCCACAGGGTCCAGATAATCATGGTGACCGACAGGGCGGCCGCCTCAAGCATCAGCATGTTCAGGACGGCCTTGGCACGAACCATACCGCCGTAGAAGAACGCCACACCAGGCGTCATGAGGAAAACCAAGGACGCGGATGTCAGGATCCATGCGGTGTTACCGGAATCAATCGCTCCCATGTCTACCTCCCTCTCTTTCGTTCAGGGCACCGGGGGCTTTGCGCGGCCGGCGTCGACTTTGTCTCTACAATGCCGTCCCCCTTGTGGGGGCTAACAGTTCGTCAGTAAAAGCCGGTCTCGTTTTGGTTTCGTTACGGCAAGTTACGCGATTGTTAAGCGCACCTGACAGTTAGGTTGGCATCGGATGGGCTGATTCCGGCATGATTCCAACGGATATGGGAAAGCCCCGAATCATGTTTCGAATATGCTTCGGGGCTAGGTTTGGTGCGTTGCGGGCGTTTCCCGCGCCCACAACGTGGACGGACGCAGGGCTCCCCTCGCTGAGGGGAGCTGTCGAGCAAAGCGAGACTGAGAAGAACTCGACCGTCTACGCGAGAATGCCGTCCACGAAACCTTCGGGATCGAAAGGTGCCAAATCGTCCGGACCTTCACCAAGACCGACGAGCTTGACCGGCACGCCGAGCTCCTTCTGCACGCTGACCACGATGCCGCCCTTGGCGGAACCGTCAAGCTTGGAGAGCACCACACCGGTAATGCCGATGGCTTCGGCGAACACCTTGGCCTGTGTCATGCCATTCTGGCCGGTGGTGGCGTCGAGCACGAGCAGCACCTCGTCGACCGGAAGATTCTTTTCGGTGACGCGGCGGATCTTGCCGAGCTCGTCCATGAGGTTCGCCTTGTTCTGCAGGCGGCCGGCGGTGTCGATGATGAGCACGTCGACGTTCTCTTCCTTGGCTTTGGCGCTGGCTTCGAACGCGACGGACGCCGGGTCGGCGCCGTCCTTGTCGGAACGCACGACCGGAACGCCCACTTTCGCACCCCAAGTTTCCAACTGGTCGGCGGCCGCCGCGCGGAAGGTATCGGCAGCGCCCAGCATGACCTGCTTGCCTTCGGAGACGAGCAGTCGTGACAGCTTGCCCGCGGTGGTGGTTTTGCCAGTGCCGTTCACACCGACCATGATGATGACGCTCGGTTTGTTCGCGCCTTCCTTATCGGCATTGAGACGGCGATCCGTGTCAGTGCCTACGAGCTTCAGCAGCTTGTCTTTCAGCGCGGCACGCACTTCGGCCGGGTCGGACTGGCCCGCGATTCGGGCGTCGTTGCGTAGTTCCCCGACAAGCTGTTCGCTGGCTTCCGCGCCCACGTCGGCAAGCAGAAGGGTGTCTTCGACGTCCTCCCAGTCAGCTTCGGAGAGCTGATCCTTGGCGAGGATGTTGAACAGGGCCTTGCCGAACGGATTGCCGGATTTCGACAGGCGCGCCTTAAGACGCTGCATGCGCGTGCCGGCGGCTTCAGGGGTTTCGACGGCTGGGGTCGCGGATTCAGTTACGGCTGACCCGACCGGAGTTGGTTCAGTTGCCACTGGCGATTCAGGTGTGGCAGACGAAGTCGCGGATTCCACTTCCGTCGCTGCGGATTCCGCGGTTTCCTTGGTTTTCTCAGCGTTTTCGGCACTTGCGGCGGCAGATTGCGCGGCGGACTTCTCCGTAGCCAAACGAGCATCGGCCTTCGCCTTCGCCGCTTCAGTGGACTTGTCCACGGCGGACTTGCGGCTCTTACCGAACCACCATCCGCCAATCGCAAGTAATGCCGCGATAACGACGACCGCGACAATCGCAATAATCACATTCGTATCCATGGCTCCAGCCTAAAAAGCGCAACGGACACTCCGGCTCCGCCCCGCGGACGCACCACGGATGTCTGATCCGCCAGGGGAATAAGATGCTCTGCCATGCAAGGCATCGATAATGCGATTTTGACTTCGATATATCTGGTAACGTTTTTACAAATCGTGAAGAGTGATTTTTTTGTCTTCTGCTGCCTGCTTTGAAGAACCGTCTCCTTTCTTTAGGGAATTTGCGTAGCGAATCAGGCTCCTCGCGATGAGGAAGACCAGAACGAATACGGCGATTATGCCTAGGATCTCGATTAATAATGCGATCCATGTCCAGCTCATGATTCATCCCTTCTCTTTCTGTACTCGTCTATGAGTATTCGAGCCGTGTCGACGTCGTATCTATCGTCGATGGCGAGACTCTTCACCAAAAGGATGAATGGATCCTCCGTCTCGTTGTCGTTCAACCGTATTTTTTCGATAAGCCTGTCAAGCCGGAGCCTCATGGTCGGGTAGGAGACTTGATACAGCTGAGACATTTGCTTCAGAGATCCTGACGATAGCACGAAGTTCTTAATGAAGGCCAAATCCTCCTCCGCAAGGTTGGCCAACCATTCTGGCAGATGGTCCACATCACCCCCTTTAATAAAATTTATTATTTATTAAATATATTAAAGCCGCAATGGAACATTGTCAATACGACACACGTGTCCGATTCCGCAGAATCGGACGATACGTGGGGGTCAGACGGTCAAGGAGCTATCCACGGGGCGTGAAAAACTAGGCAGTATGGCCAATACATCCAGAATGACGTCGTATCAGCGGCGCGAACAGCTTATCGAAATCGGTCGATCGCTGTTCGCGGCCAAGGGATTCGAAGCAGTGAGCGTGGAAGAGATCGCCTCGACCGCAAAAGTGTCGAAACCCATCGTCTACGAACATTTCGGAGGAAAGGAAGGCCTGTACGCCGTGGTGGTGGACCGCGAGATGCGCGCGCTCACCGACGTTCTCATCAACGCGCTGTCCGACCCGCAGGCGCATCCGCGCCAAATCGTGGAACGCACCGCGCTTGCGCTGCTCACCTACGTGGAGGAGAACGCCGAAGGCTTCCGCGTGCTCACGCGCGATTCGCCGAAAACCGACCCGTCCAACTCGTTCAATTCGCTGCTTGGAGACATTGCCGTACGCGTCGAGGACATTCTCACCGACGCGTTCAAACGCCAGCATCTGCCGGCCAAAAGCGTGCCGTATTACGCGCAGATGCTCATCGGCATGACCGTGTACACCTGCCAATACTGGGCCGACCAGCGCAAGCTCAGCAAGGAGCAGCTCGCCGCGCACATCGTGAACCTGGCATGGTATGGGCTGAGCCGCATGGAAGCCAAGCCGGAACTGCGCTACGAAAGCGAAAAGGCCGCCCGCGAGGCGGAAAAGCAGGCCGCGCGGGAAGCGAAGGCGATCGCCAAGCAGGAGAAGCAGGGCAAGAAGGCCGCGAAATCGCAGGAGAAGGCGGTTGCTGCGGGAGATGACGCGACGGACGGGACGACCGTGACGGACGGATCGCAAGCAGTAGGCAAATCGCAAGCGGCAGACGAATCAAACGAATCAGACGAGACGAACGAATCGCAAAAACCGCAAAGCCCGCACGAATCGCAAAAACAATCAACAATTGACGAAAACTGACATACCGTCACCCGAAATGACCCTAGGGGAAATTTCAGGTGCAGATTGCGTATTTCAGGGTGCCGTTTGTGCGCAAAACCGCGCCCCGGAACCGCACATGGTGCTACGTTAGTTTCGTTATGCTTTTGGCCGGAGCGGTCGGCCAGCCGCACGGCCCGACACGAGCCCGATCCGAGGAAGAATATGCAGGAGAAGAAGACGCTCACCTTCGTGGTGCCCGCGTACAACATGACGGAATACCTGGAACGGTGCGTCGAATCGTTGATCGCGTCGAAGCGCAACGACGACATCGAAGTGCTGATCGTGGATGACGGCTCGTCCGACGGCACGCTGGAGATGGCGAAGACGTTCGAGGCGCGCAATCCGGGAATCGTGCGCGCGATCCATCAGGAGAACAAGGGCCACGGCGGCGCGGTCAACACCGGCATCGCGGCGGCGAGCGGCATGTACGTGAAGGTCGTGGACGCGGACGATTGGGTCGGCCCGGAATCGCTCGAACAGGTCATGGCCGTGCTGCGCGGCGAGGTCGGCAAGGACGAGCCGCTCGACATGCTCGTCACCAACTATGTGTATGACAAGGTGGGCAAGCGCAACAAGCACGTCGTGAACTTCCGTCACGCCATGGAGCCCGGCAAGCGGCTCACTTGGGACGATCTGGGACATTTCGGCCTGACCGAATACATTCTCATGCACGCGCTGATCTACCGTACCGCCGTGGTGCGCGAATCGAAGATGCAGCTGCCGGAACACACGTTCTACGTGGACTTCATCTACGCGTACCAGCCGTTCCCGTGGGTCAAGTCGCTGCAATACGTGGATACGCCGTTCTACCACTATTTCATCGGCCGCGACGGGCAGAGCGTGCAGACGGACGTGATGATCCGACGCGTGGACCAGCTGCGGCTCGTCAACCAGTGCATGGTGCGCGCCACCCCCGAACGAGGTACGGTGCCAGACGGCCTGTACCGCTATATGATTCATTTTCTGGCGATTCAGAGTTCCGTCGCGAGCGTTTTCATGATTTTGTCGCGCGATCCGGAGAATTACGAGAAGAAGAAGGCCATGTGGGCGGATATCGAGGCGTATTCGCCGACGATTTACAAGGACGTGCGTAAGAAGGCGATGTCGCGCGCGCTGAACCTACATGGTTCGCTCGGCCGGTTTGTGATTCGAAAGGGATATTTCGTGGCGGAACATGTGGTCGGGTTCAACTGATTTCGCGCGGGTTTCGCGGGTTTCGCAGGTTTCGCGCGATAGAGGGTTTACGCGATATTGCGTGAGTATTGCGATTATTGCGATCGGCTAGGCGCTCCTGTGTCCGTTTCTGGTGATTCGGACACAGGAGCGCTTCATTTTGATGCCTGTGTGTCCGATTCGGGAGAAACGGACACGGAAAGCACCAGCGGGCTTAGTTCCAGCGATCCGACATGGCGAAACTGTTGTGCATGAGATTGCTGGACGTGTACAGCACGTCGCCGAGCAGCTTCGTATTGCGCGATCGCAGGTATTCCGCCATTTCGTCGTTAGCCGCCGCAAGACGGGCCGGAACAGATGTAGGACTAGCAAGCCCATCGGAACCGGAATCAACCGCAGCACCAGACATAGAACCAGAACCGCCAACCGCAGAACCGGCACCAGAACCAGCGCCACCAGCCCCAGTCGCCGACCCACCAATCGCAAGCGCATCATCCGTACGTTCCACCAGACGGTGGCCGAAGGAACGGACATCTTCCGAGAAGCCCTCGACCGCGTTGCTGGTCTCGTAGAAGTGCGCGTCGGCGAGCGTTGCAATCAGGCGGTTCGTCCAATACAGGCAGTCCGTGGAGACTTCCGGCGTGGTGTCGCGCAGGTAGGCGGGGGTGTCGTCGACGTTCGCATAGAACGGGGCGGACGTGGTGAATGCGCCGGAACCGTACGAAACCCACATGATCGAACGGCTTTCGGCTGGCGCATACGGGCGGATCTGCATCGCCACCATGTGCCCGGTGCGGTTGATGCCGATTGGACGATAGCGATGGCGGCTTTCCTCAGTCCCCTGCGTGCCATACGGGTCGTACGGAGTGCCCTCGAAATGCGATCCCAGCAGGAAGTCGACGTCCTCGACGGTCACGGCGTGCTCCGGTTCAAGGCACCATGGAATATCATCCGATTCGGGCGTGCTGTCTGCCGCTTCGACGGGGTTAAGCTGGCGGTACATGTACCAGGCGCGAGGCGTGTTGTAGATATGGTCCTTCGCGGTGGCGGTGCCGAACACGACGCGCGGGTTGCAGTGGCCGTTGTTCATGCCGCCCTGCGTGCCGGCCGCGCGGCCGAGATGGTGGCGTTCGATGAATTCCGTCAGGTCGTCGCTGCACATGAATTCGCGCGCGTCGCTGAAGGCGTCGTCGAAATCGAAATAGTCGATGCCAAGCTGGTTGGGGATGATCGCGCATTTGTCGTCCGGCGGGCGATCCAGTGGTGGCCGCCGATGGTTTCGACGTACCAGATTTCGTCCACGTCGGAAATGATGATGCCGTTCGATTCGTACGTCCCGTATGTTTCGAGCAGTTCAGCGAGGCGCTTCACACCTTCGCGCGCGGTGTTGACGTACGGCAGCACGAGGGTGATGATGTCTTCTTCGCCGATGCCGCCTGGGGTTTCCGGCTTACCATTGGCTTCGTCGGCTGGCTGCAATACGACCAGCGGGTCGGCACCGAGCACGCGTTCGTTGACGGCGATGGTTTCGGTGGCGCTCATGGCCACGTTGCGTTCGCTCACGCCCGCTTCCGCAAGGATTCCACGGTTGGGTAGCACGTTCGGCACGATGCTGTATCGGCACGGGTTGTCGGGAAGGTCGATTTCGACGTGGCTGAGCACGCTGCGATAGTGGCGCGGCTGCTCTTGCGGCGCGATAGCGACGAATTTCTTCGGATCGTAACGGCCGGAACCGGAATCGTCGTCGCGGGCGATGATGGTCGAACCGTCGTAACTTGCTTTTTTGCCTACAAGAATTGTGGTACATGACATGGTTTCGATTGTAGGCACACCAACACTCCGAAGGCCATTTCGACGCCCGTCCGACGCCCGTGGTGGCGATTGGTCCGAATATGCTGTATACTGTGTTGCTGTTGCCCCTCTAGCTCAACGGTTAGAGCAGCGTCCTTTTAAGTCGTGGGTTGTGGGTTCGAATCCCACGGGGGGCACAGGTTCGAAGTCCTGGAAGCCGATGGTTCTCAGGACTTTTTCATTTGTTTCGGGATGAGGTCTCAGCACTTCAATACGGAACGCACCATATCGCGCACCCTCTTTCGCTCACGAATCGCAATTTCGGTCGATTATTTCGCGACGTGCGCCGAAAAGTATGGAAAATAAGGCGATTTATACCCCCTACCGCACTATGCGGCACCACCTTTCGCTCACAATCGTAAGAAAACGAGCGAAATCGCAATATGTGTTCCGAAATGAATAGCGAACAGCCCGCGGGCGATTCGCGGACGGACCATACGCATGCAACCGGCGTGGCGCAATCGAGGATAATGATAGACTCGAATATATCGAACATTTGTTCGTATAGATTCGGTATTACGGGAAATTCCCCACTATATACAGTGGGCAAACGTACGAAACGCCACTACAGGTAGTGTATACTGATGAACGGCCTGCTCAGCCAGGCAAAATCAAAAAACGTGGCCGACAAGATCTTCCGCACCAAAGGAAGCCGATTGCATAGGGAGGAAAAGTAATGACCGTGACCGTCTTCACCAATCCGAACAATCCTCAATGCGAGGCCACCGAACAAGAGCTTTCCAAACTGGGAGTGCGGTACGTGGCGGTCGATTTGACGCAGAATCCGTCCACATTCGAACAGATCAAGGACGCCGGCTTCAAGCAAATTCCGGTCGTCATCTCACCGAATTCCTCATGGAGCGGACATCGCCCCGACCTCATCCGCCAGCTGGCGCAAAGCATCGCGGCGTAGGCGCGGCAACAGCAGTCAAGCATCCAGACAGCCGGAAGGCACGAATCCCAAACGGCAATAATCCGGAAGAATCAAATCCCCCGCGGCAAAACCCGCAACAAAACCCCACTGCAATCGTCCGAAATCGTTCAAAATCAGCCACCCAAAGCAAAGCGGCCAGCCGGAACATCGCCCGACCAGCCGCTTAGCAAAACCCGCAAAACGCAAAAACCAGCCTACATACGACCGGCAGTGGACGGGTCGATCTTCATGGTCTGGAATCGGTGGGCCATGAAATCGTCATTGAAATACGTGGCGAAGAACTGCGAAACGGGCGAATTCTGCGCAACCCCAGCCATGCGGGAATACCAAGCGTCAAGCGCCATCAGCGTCATCACGCCATCGACGAAAATGAGTATGAAACAGACCAGCGTCAACGAATAGCGAATCTTCCACGGAATACGCTGGATCAATCGCAATAATCGCGGCAGAATCAACTTGACCCAAACCAAGCCAAGGACGCCCCAGAAGAACATGTATTTGCCGGACGTACGCCCGTCAATCGAAAGCCATTGCCCCGTGTAATCCCATGCGCGAATACCGAACGCGGCCTGCATGAACCAGCTGGTGAAATATTCGAACGCGCCACCGATCACCGCGCTTGAGCAGAAAATCAGCAACCAATTCGACTGCCACAAATGGTTGAGCAACACGGTGACGATCACCACGCCAAAACCATAGATGGGCGAGAACGGCCCCCATAGGAAGCCCGCACGGTCCTGGTATTCGCCAAACAGGATGAAATGGTAGATGGTTTCGATCACCAAACCGAACACACAACCAATGGTGAACAGCCAGAACAGATTGAAGAAATCCAGCGAAATATAGCCTTTGCCGGTCAGGTCGCGGCCGGCCATGCCTTGGGAGGCGGCGTTCTCATACGCGCTGCGGGCGTCCATGCGCCGCAACGCGAACTGCAGCCGGCGCTCCTCCCGCAGCGATGGGTCGGCGGTGATGTGCAGGGCGATCAGCACGACAAGCTGGACAGCCGGGCTGACAAGGTTCAGGCCAAGCCCCTTCAACGCCAGCGACAGCAGGCCTTCGGCGAGCGTAAGCGGAATCAGCAGGTACGTCCATTGCGCGATGTGCCGGCGTTTGTTCCTGAAAAGCAGCACGCCGAACACCGTCAGGCACGCGGTGGTGACCATCAGCACGACCGCGTGAATCGCCGACAGAATCATGGTGAGGCTCAGCGCGTCGAACGTCATATCGCCGGAAAGCACGGCCTGCACGACGTACAGGCACGACAGCACGATGAACGGCAGCGTCACCACGCCTTCAATAAGCATGACGATGCCGTAAATGCGAACGATTAACGGCAGACGACGGTCAGCGGGATTGCCGACTTCGCCAGTGCCCTGCTTTCCGCCTTCTTCGATAGCCGCGATTTCGGTTTCGGCGGCAATCGCCTTGATTTCTCCATCCGTCTTGCCCGCGGCGGAATCCTCGGATCGTGATTCAGATTGTGCGGTTTCGCTCATATGCCGCTCCTTCCTTCAGCCCACGCTACCAAACGTAGGCAATATCCGCCGCAAGAAAAGCGGTTCAGGTGCGATTATTGGCGGACGCGAGCAAAAGAGGGGGACGTCAGCTGGCTGCAATCGCCATTCGCACACCACCTTTCGCTCACGTCCGCAAGAAATGGCGATGTATAGCGCATCGTGAGCGAATGGGGGTATAAATACGGACGGAAAATAGCGATTTATTACCACCTTTCGCTCACGGACATACAGAAATGGCGATTTGTCACGGACGTGAGCGGAAGGGGCTACGTCAGCCGGCGATGGTTTTGCCGAGGCTTTGCCGCAGTACTCGACCCGATTTCCGTCATCCATGAAACGCGATGGCGATTGTCCAAGAGCACGGTATACGATACGAACCGCGTAGCGCTACGGAACACGTATCGCCATATAAGGGAATTGATTCGCCAAACCGGAGAGACAATGCACAACGTACTGCAGATCCTGCGCCGTGACTTCAAACGATTGGTCACCGTACCCGCCACGTGGGTGATTATGATCGGCCTGATTCTCATTCCCCCGCTATACGCATGGTTCAACATCTACGGGTTCTGGAATCCCTATGGCAACACGGACAGCATCAAAGTGGCCGTGGCCAACATGGACGAAGGCACAGACAACGCGCTGCTTGGCAAAGTCAATCTCGGCGATCAAATCGAAGGCACGCTGAAGAGCAACGACCAGCTCGGCTGGAAGTTCATGGGCAAAGCCAACGCGATGGAAGCGGTGGAGTCGGGCGACTGCTACGCCGCAATCGTCATCCCTTCCGACTTCAGCGAAGATCTGGCCAACGTCGTCACCAACAGCAAGCATCGCCCCACGCTCGAATATTACGTGAACGAGAAGGCGAGTCCGATTTCGCCGAAAATCACCGACCAAGGCGCGACCGTGGTCGACCGCACCGTCAACAACACCTTCGTCTCCACCGTCAGCGACGTGCTCGTCAAAGCCGTCAACTCAGCCAACGGCACCATCAGCGGCAACACCAACACCATCGCCAACGAAACCATCGGCGAACTCGACAACACCAAGCGGAACGTAGGCACGATTCGCTCCGCAATCGCGGATCTCGACACCCAGTTAGCCAATGTGCCACAGCAGACAAAAGCAGCACGCAATGCCCTGAACGACGTGCAGCTGGCCGCGGCGAGCGCAGGCAGAGGACTAGCAGGCGCATCCACCGCCATCGGCACAGCGCAAACCCAGCTCAACACGCTTTCGTCCAACGCCAACAGCGCGCTGGAAACCGGATCCGGACTTGTTTCCCAAGCGACGGCGCAATCCACAGCCAGCATCAACCAGATCTCGTCGGCGGTATCCGCGGCAAGTGGATCGGCGCAGCAGGCGGTGACCGGCATGCAAAACATCACCGACAGCAATGCGAAACTGCTCGAGAAGCTCAAATCCGCCAGCGACAACGCGCAATACCAGCAAATCATCAGCAAACTGGAGAATACCAACAACACGGCAGCCGGAACACTCGCCGACCTCAAAACCCTGAGCGAGAACACACAGGCCACAGCCGGCAGCGTATCCAAACTGTCCACCGATTTCAACATAGGCACGCAGAACTCGCTCAAAAGCGCAGGCACGGCGCGCAACGCCATCAATTCAGGCGCACTGCCGCGACTGAATTCCGCGCTGGGCTCGCTGGCTGGGACGGCCGGAACACTTGCCGGCACCGTGACCAGCCAGGACAGCGTGGTCAGGCAAACCAACATCGTGCTCGACCAACTCGACCAAGTGGCGTCAGACGCCCGCATCGGCCTTGAGCAAACCGACCAGCAGCTGGCGAAGATGGAGACGAAGCTCACCACCGTCAGCACCGACCTGAAGGCGCTGGGCACTGCGGATCTGCTCGCATCGTTGACCGGCAGCGGTTCGCTTGACGCGGATAAGATCGCCTCGTTCATGGAGTCCCCGACCGTAATCGACACGAAGAACGTGTATCCCGTCAACTCCTACGGCTCCGGCATGGCTCCGCTGATGACCAATCTGGCACTGTGGGTGGGCGCGTTCGCCTTTGTGGTGATCTACAAAGTGGAGGTGGACGACGAGGGGCTTGAGGGTCTCGATCCGACCGCAACCGAAAAGTATCTGGCCCGATACCTGTTGCTCGGCACGATGGGCGTCATTCAAGGCGCGATCTGCACCGTTGGCGATCTGATACTCGGCGTGCAGACGGCTTGCGCGCCACTGTTCATACTGACCGGCATGATCACATCGCTGGTATATCTGAGCATCACGTACGCGCTGTCCACCACGTTCATGCACATCGGCAAGGGCCTGTGCGTGGCGTTGGTGATCGTGCAGATTCCAGGCGCTTCCGGCCTGTATCCGATCGAGATGATGCCGAAGTTCTTCCGCATGGTCTATCCGTTCGTGCCATTCAGCTATTCGATAGACGCATTCCGCGAGACCATCGCCGGCTTCTACGACGGCCATTGGACCAAGGCGATCGGCACGCTGCTGCTGTTTGCCGGCATGGCGTTCGTCATCGGCCTGGTGGTCCGTCCTCTGTTGGTCAACCTCAACCGACTCTTCGCCCGCGAAATCAAGGAAAGCGACATGATTATCGGCGAGGAAGTGGAGCTTCCGGAACGCGGATACAACATGTCCCAAGCCATTCAGGTGCTGGCCGACAAAGGCGGCTACCGCGAGGTGATCGAGGAACGCGCAAGTCGGTTCGCGGAACTGTACCCGAAACTCAAGCGCGGAGCTCTGGTGATCGGATTCGTAGTTCCGGTAACTCTGGCGGCGGTGTTCTCGTTCACCAACGGAGAGAAAGTGGTGGTACTGGCCACGTGGGTCGTCTGGATTCTGCTCATCATGGGCTTCCTCATGGTCATCGAATACATGCGCGATAATCTGAACCGTCAAGTGGAGCTCGGCCATTTGAGCGATGAATCGATCCAATCCATGCTGGTGGAGCGCCAAGCGGCACGCATCCGTCGCAAAAAGCGGGCGCAACAGGAACGGCGGAACAGACTGCTGCGCAAAACGCGGAGACGCACCAGCGGCAAACGCACGACATCCGATAATCGCAATACCAGCGTCATCAAAGAAACGACGGAAAACGTGACGGGCGTCAACCACAATGAAGATGACGGAATCGCCATACTGGTGCAGAAAATGCAGAAAATGCAGACGACCGGTCCAAGCGCCGCCGCGAACGATGCCGCCACGGACACCGCCGAGACCGCCGAGACAACCGAGACAACCGAAAACAACGAAAACAACGAGGAAAGGAGCAACGCATGAAAACCATCTGGAAACTGTTCGTCGGCGACATCCGGCGAATCACCAGCAACGTCGTCTCCATCATCATCGTCATCGGACTCGTTGTGATCCCCGGCATCTTCACATGGTTCAACGTGGCCGCCAGCTGGGACCCGTTCGCCAATACCGGCAATCTGAAATTCGCCGTAGCCAATGAGGACGACGGATACCGGTCCGACCTCATTCCAGTGAAGATCAACATCGGCGACCAAGTGGTTAACACGCTGCGTTCCAACGATCAGCTCGACTGGACCTTCACCACCAAAAAAGAAGCCATCAACGGCACCAAATCCGGCAAATATTACGCAGCTGTGGTGATTCCAAAGAACTTCAGCACCCGTATGATGACGTTCTTCGCATCCGATGGCGACCACGCCGAAATCGCCTACTACAACAATGAAAAGAAGAACGCCTTGGCTCCGAAGATCACAGGCCAAGGCGCCGATACGGTCAGCGCGCAGGTCAACGAGACGTTCTCCGAAACACTGACCAGCACCGCGCTGAGTGTGGCATCGCAGCTCGCCAACCAACTCGACAAGCCAGCCGCGCAGGAACAACTCACGCAGTTCAACGGCAATATCAGCGACTTCGCGGAAACGCTCACCGACGCTTCCGGAACGCTCCGCACGTTCAGCACGCTGACCCAAAGCGCACGGCATCTGCTTGAGTCCTCCGACGGTCTGATCGCCAATGTCAGCGGCAATGCGAAAAGCGTAGGAACAACACTCAAGCAAGCCGGCAGCGGCGTGGAGGATCTGACGGGCGCGTTGAAGACCGGCACCACCGCGCTGGGCACGGCTCTGACTGATTCCGCCAACAGCTTCACAGCCATGGAAGCAGATGTGGACAGCCTATTCGGCAATGCGGGCACGCAGGCCGGCAACACCGCCAACGCATTACGCAACCAGGCCACGAACATCAGCAAGCAGGCGCAAAGCTACCAGCAGATCTATGATTCGCTCGACGCGCTCAGCGCAAACGAAAAGCTGCCGGAAGCGGTGAGGAACGCCATCGACCATCTCAAAACCAACGTCGGCACCACCATCACACAGCTCAACGACCTAGCATCGGCGCTGAATGGCAGCGCCGACAACATCGACGCCAAAGTAAGCGATACCACGGCCGAACGTGCGGAGATCAAGAAACTGGCGCAGCAGGCGGCAACGTCCGTCAGTGGCATCAAAACCGACTATGAGAGCCAACTGAAACCGCAACTTGACGATATCGCCACGTCCATTACCAGCACCACCACCGCGCTCAATGCCACAGCGGCCGATCTGAAAGGCGCGCTGGGCAATCTGAACGGCACCACCAAGACCGCGGATAAGAATCTGACCGCCATCAGCAGCGTGTTGGATTCCACCGCCGATAGTCTGGCCGGCGCGGGCAAAAAACTGGGCGCATTCACAGGAACATTGACCGATGCGCTGAACAGCGGCGATATGAGCGCCGTCAAAGATGTGCTCAGCGATAATACCGACTCGTTGGCCGCCGCGCTTGCAGCCCCTGTAAAAGTGAAACGCAACGCGGTGTTCCCAGTCAAGAATTTCGGTTCGCAGATGGCCCCGTTCTACACGATCCTGCCACTGTGGGTCGGTTCGCTGCTCATGGCAGTGACGCTCAAGACCACCGTCTCGCGTAAGGTGCGCAAGGAACTCGGCGACCCGAAACCGCATCAGCTGTTTCTCGGACATTACGGTGTGTTCGGCGTGATCGGACTATTGCAGAGCACGTTCTCCTTGGGAGGCAGTCTGCTGTTCCTCCATGTCCAGGCGGTGCATCCGCTGCTGTTCATGCTGTCCGGCTGGGTGAGCAGCCTAGTGTTCTCGTTCTTCACCTACACGCTCGTGGCCAGCTTCGGCAACGTCGGCAAAGCCATCGGCGTGCTGTTTCTCGTCATGCAGATCTCCGGAGCGAACGGCGCATATCCGCTGGCCGTGCTGCCGAAAATCATCAGCGGCATCAGCCCGTTCCTGCCTGCGACGCATTCAATCACAGCAATGCGCGCGGCGATCGGCGGAATCTACAGTAACGATTACTGGTTTGCGATTGGCGCGCTACTGCTGTTCATTCCGCCGCTGCTGCTGATAGGCCTGCTACTGCGCATTCCACTGGTCAAGTTCAACCATTGGTACGTAAGCAAGCTGGAAAGCACGAAAGTGATCGCGGCATGATGGGCGGAACCACGCAAGAGGGCACGCGGAAGACGGTGCAAAAAACCACGCAGGAAGACGTCGGCACAGTACGTGGCCGACGTGAGCGATTACGGGAGCAAACCGACCGCAAAATCATGAAAGCCACATTGGGGATAGTGATTTCCGATGGTATCGGAGCGGTGACCATCGAAGAGGTCGCACGACGTTCGGGGGTAGCAAAGACCACAATCTACCGACGCTACCGAAACGCCGACGATTTATTGCAACGCATCCAACCGGAAGTTGCCGGACTACCGAATTTCAACGATTTGAAGCCGTCGCGGAACGGACTGGCCACCATGCTGCAACGCATCCAGGACTGCTTCGACAGCGAACTCGGATTGAAAGCCGTGGGCGTGGTGCTGTCTTCCGACAACGCCACGCTGAAGGCGATCGCAGCACAAGTGCTGGCGCCGGCCGAAGAACGGTTCGTGGGGTTCATGGAACGTGGCATCGCCGACGGAGTGTTTCAAAACCGTTTGGACTACACGTTCCTGTTCAGCACGGTGCTGGGTTCCATGCTGGCTTGCAAAGCGTTGGCGGGGCAGGAAGCCGGAGGGGAACGGCAATCCGGCAAGGAACGCAAGTCTGATTCCTGGGCCGAGAACATGGCCACGTTGCTCTGGCCGAACGTATGCGCCGAATCCGCACGGTAACCACAGGAAAACCGTCCGCACCGACGCAAGACGGGCATGCCGTGTCGGTTTCAGAAGGAATGGGCTATTGGATTGACGCTTCCTGACGCGCCACTTCCAACGCCTTGTTGAAGGCTTCGGAGGTCCAGCTGGCGCCGGCGAGCTTGTCTACTTTGAGATCCTTCAACGGCTTGCCGACCACCGCATCCGGTACGGCTTTGGCGAAGTCGTTCTGATGCTTTTTGGAGATGGACGTGAACGGATGCCCAACGATTTCCACGGCCGTCACGTTCTGGTCCTTAACGGTCAGATGCACGTCGATGGTGTCCTCGCCGACCGGCCCGTACTGGCCGTTGATCGAATAGTCGCCATCCGCGTAGTTGCCGGTGTCCTGCTTGTCGGATGTTGCGGAATTCGCGTCGGCACGGTTTTTGGTGGCGTCGCCGTCGTCTGCCGTGTCGCCGGCCGCCTTGCCGTCGGTTTTCGACTTCTCTTCCTGCGATTGCACGCTTTCGCCGGAATTGCCGGCGTATTCGTCGTCCATCGGCGTTGCCTTCGGTTCGCCGCATGCCGACAACAGCGCGATACTCGCCGCGGACAGTGCGATGACTTTGATTGCGTTCGATTGTGCGGTGCTCATGCCTGCTCCCCTTTCGTGACGTCGGGCTCTACGCCCGTATCGTCGGCAACGCCAGCCGCAACGGCAACGTTGGCCGCGTCCGTATCGCCGGTTTTCGCGGCTTTCGTGGGGTCGGCGAACGAAATCGCAATACCCCCGTTCTGCGCGCCTTCCGCGGCGGAACCGGTGAATGCGGGCTTGCCACCGGCCGCCTCGTACGCACGTTTCGCCTCCTCGTCATTCCACTGTTCGCCGACGAGCACACCATGGTTGAGCATGATCTCGCGCTGCGCGCAGGAGGCGACGAGCGCGTCATGCGTCACGACGATGATCGTGGTGCCCTGCTCGTGCAGCTGGCGGAACAGGTCGAGCACGATCTTCTCGTTCTTCTCGTCGAGGTTGCCGGTCGGCTCGTCGGCGAGAATCAGCTTCGGGCAGTTGATGAGCGCGCGGGCGATGCACACGCGCTGCTGCTCACCGCCGGACAGCTGGCCGGGCAGGTGATGCGCACGCTCCTTCAATCCCACACGTTCCAGCGCTTCCATCGCCTGCTTCTCATCGACTACAGAATGGTAGTATTGCGCCACCATCACGTTCTCCACCGCCGTCAGATGCGGCACGAGGTAAAACCTTTGGAACACTAGTCCTATCATGTTCTTGCGCACGTCGGCGAGCTGGCGGGCGTTCAAATCCTCCAATCGCCGGCCTTCAAGCATGACGGAACCCTTCGACGGCGTATCCATGCAGCCGATCATGTTCATCAGCGTGGTTTTGCCGGAACCGGACGAGCCGACAATCGCCAGCCATTGCCCTTGCGGAACGGTCAGACTCAGGTCGTCGACGGCGTGCAGATCGCCGTAAATCTTGGAAATGTGGTCGAGTTCCAGCAGCATATGTTCGTTTTCCATGATTATTCCTCCCTCAAAACGATGGCGGGGTCGATACGGGTGGCGCGGCGGACCGGCGGAATGGAGGCGATGACGGCGATCGCCACGCTCAGCAGCAGCGAGCCGGCGCCGAGCAGCCAGTCGAAGCCGAGCGCACGGCCGAAAACGGTGGAGCACAGCACACGCGCCAGCACATAGCCGATAGCAGTGCCGAGCAGACCGCCGATCAAGCCGTAGATGCCGGATTCCACGTAGAATTCGACGCCGATGGCGCGTGAATCGGCGCCGAGGGCTTTGCGCAGGCCGATTTCGTTGCGACGCTGGCTCACGATGGAGCTGATGGTGGTGCCCACGCCGACGAGCGTCAGCACGAGCACGACGAGCGAGACAATCCAGAACAGGGTCTGCAGCATGGCGATGATGCGGGTGTCGGACGAGGTGATTTTGGTGACGGTCTGCGCTTTGACGGCAGTGTTTGTATTTTTGTTGATTCTGTTGACGATGGCGTTCAGCTCATCCCCCATGGCGTTCACCGAGTATTCGACCACGTCGGCGCCGCGCTCGTGGCCCGCAAGTTTGGACACGTCCGCGGTAGTGGCGTAGATGATGGAATCCTCGTTGCCGCCGGTGTCGACGATGCCGGAGATGCGGAATTCGGTGCCGTTGTTATCCATGATGTCGGACGAGACGCGGCCGTTTTCCGTGGCTTGCGTGGTCTGTTCGCCTTGCGTAGTTTGCGTACTCTGCGTGCCCTGCGCGGACGATTCTGCCGTTTCAGTTGATTCGTCCGAATCGGATTTTGCGGACGCGGAAGAAGACGCTGAAGCAGACGCGTCGGCGGCGCGGTAACCGATGGTGACACGGCTGCCGACCTTCACGCCGAGCGCGTCGGCGACGTCGCGGCCGACCATCACGTTGCCCGAGCCGGGCCAATCGCCCGTCACGTTCCAATGGCGATTGAGCGCGCGGACGGCTTTCACGTCCACGCCGGCGATGGTGTACGGCGCGGAATTGATGCGCACGCTCTCATACCGGTATGCGGCTGATTTCACGCTGTGTCCGGCGCCGATGAGCGCCGTCACGTTGCGTACGGTTGCAGTATCGATGCCTTGCGATTTGCCCGTTGCGGACGCGGGCGTGACGATCAGGTTCGCGCCGTACGCGCGCATTTCCTCGTTCATCTGCTGCGGCACCGCGACGCACACGGATGCAAGGCAGAACAGCGTGGCCGCGCCGACGAGCGACGCGATCACGGCCATCATCGCACGGGAGCGACGGCGGAACACCGCGCCCCACAGCATGGTGAAGAACATCTTGCGATTCGTCATCGCACACCCCCTACGAAAGCCAAGCACAACTCACCTACCATGCAGCACCTCCGCCGGACGCAAGCCCAGAATCGCCCGAATCGACGAAAGCGAGGCCACGAGCACAGTGACCGCCAGCAACACGAAAACCAACACGAACACCATCGGACGCATGGTGATGCCCGAGCCGAACACCACGTGCCCCACGATCTGTGCAACGCCCGAGCCAAGCAGCGCACCGGCAATCGCACCAACCAGCGAAATCACCGCCGTTTCGGCGAGCATAAGGCGCGAAACCGCGCCGTCCGTGGCGCCGATCGCCTTCAACAGCGCCAATTCCGAACCGCGTTCGCCAATCGACGCGGCCATCAGGTTCGCCACGGCGATCGCGGCGGCAACCAGCGACAGCACGGTCATCAGCACCATCACCGCCTGCGTCTTGTTCAGCACATCGCCCTGCAGCGCGGCCACCTGGCGCACCTGCTTGGCCACCGCGCCCGGCAGCACCTCTTCGATCTGGTACGCGATCGACGACGGATACGCGGTGCAATACCACGTCTCCCACTCGTCCTGCGTGAGCGCGTTCGGATTCTTCGATGCCTTGCGCGCGAGGTCGTTGTCGGGCGTGGTGAGCGCCTTGACTTCAATCTTGTCGATGGAATTCGGCAGATTCGCAAGCGTTTGCGCGGCGATGGACGGCATATAAATGGCGCTGTTGTCGGAATCGCCTGAATCGAAGATGCCGACGATTTTCACTTTCACGCGATTGCGTTCGGTGGAGGATTTGCCGGTTTTCCCGGTACCTCCGTTCGTATTGTCGTCCGCACCGACGGCGATCGTCTTGTCGAGCGTGACGCTGTCACCGACGTTCACGCCCAGTTTCGCGGCGAGCGCGCTGCCGACCATCGCCTGCTCGCTGTCGTCTTTCGGCCAGGTTCCGTTGATTTTCCACCATGAGCGCATGCCGTTCATGCCGGCCACGGTGGACTCGCCGGAGTCCATGTGCAGGGTTTTCGCGAACCACGTGCCCACGATCGGCACGTTGGTCGCCTTGCATTTCGCCGCGGAAGCAGCCGCACCTGACGCACCAGCCGTTCCAGCAGAGCCAGCCGAACCAGCCCCCGAACCGACACACCCCGCATCCGCGTGGATGTTCAATTCCGGCGCGAAATTGGTGATGTTGAACGCCCAGAAGATGGTCTTGATCTTCTGCGCGTCCGACTCCTTCAGAAACGCGGTCGGGTCGGCGCTGTCCGCCGCAGCCGAGCCGTCGGAAGTGGAACCCCCGTCCGAACCGGACGAACTACCCGAAGCCGAGCCAGCAGAATCGCCGGTATTGTACAAATCGCTCACCACAGCGTCGGACTTCGGCTGCACGACGATATTCGAACCGTACGTGCTCAGCTCCGCGTTGAGCTTGTCGCCCACGTCGAACACCACGCCGAGCATGGCCACGCTGACGGTGGCGGACAGGCACACGGTGACGGCGATGAGCAGACGGCGTTTGAACTGCCGGCTGAACGAGCGAGAGATCATTTTCAGGAAGAACATGGCACCCCCTTACCTTTCTCGGCGCTCACTGGAAATGGCTCGACAGCGCGTCGAGCGTGGACGTTTGGATGACGATTTTGCCCGGCTTGACCTGGTAGTCGAACGGTATCGGGTTGCAGCCGCCTTTGAAGCCGATGGTGGCGAGGTTGATGGCCACATCGCACTTCTTGCAGATGATTTTGCCGTCCTTCTCATAGTAGCCGGCGTCGCCGCAGTTGTCGCACGCGTCGAGGCCGACGCCGTACGCGCCGCCGTTCTTCTTGATGATGATGAATCGCATGGAGGTGCCGTCCTTCGCGCGGTATTCGAAGCGATGCAGGTGGCCGTCGGAAATCTGGCTGAATTTGATGGTGGCCACGCCGTCGGCGAGCGAGTAGTCTTCCGGCGGCGACAGCGTGACGACTTTCTGCGTTTGCGCGACGCCGTACGTCAGGGCCACGGTGACGCAGATCATGGCGACCAGGCTGAACGCGCCGGCCGCTTTCGCGCGGCGGCGGAACGCGATATGCGTGCGTGCGATCGCCTCGTTGGCGCCGGTCGGCTTGACTTTGAAGCCCATGACGATGCTGGCGATTGCCGGAATGGCGAAGACGAGCGCCATTGCGATGGTCAGGCTGCGCTGATGGTTGATGCCCCACACGAGCGCGAGGAAGGCGGCGGTCGGGAAGCTGACGATGCGTTTGGATTGGAGGATCTGCGCAAGGTCGGTGAAATGCTGTGCGAACAACAGCGCGACCAACAGCAGCACCGCCGTCGTGAACGACCAGCGGACGGCGGTGGAACGCATCGTGCGGAAGATAAGCGCGGCGATGATTGCGACGGCCGCGCCCAAAGCGAAGCCGAGCGCGCGCAACAGCATGTCGGAAGTGAAGATGGGATCGCCCGGCTCGACGAAGATCGTCAGTCGCAGAATCACGTCGGGCAGCGCACGAAAGGTGGTGGCCGCGATCGCAAGCGCCGCAACGAGATTCGCGATGTCGAGCAGCGCGCGGTGGTTGTGCCAGTCGGCGGTGATGCGGCGGGCGAACAGGACGATGACGAACACGGCCACGTCGAGGATCACGCAGCACCACAGGGTCGGATAGTTGACGAACGTGCGTTGCGTGATGACGGCGGTGGCGCGCAGCGCGGCGAATACGACTGCGCCGGCGAATCCAACAACGAAACCGGCCAGCCGCCAGTACGCGCTCAGAGGCTTGTCACGCCCCTCACCGACGGTGAGCATGACGCTCAACGCCATGACGAGCAGCGCCGGCGCCAACACCCCCTGCAACACCGTCACAAACTGCAGCAGCATCCCAAAATCCTTTCATCCAAAAACCCAACTCAAAGAGCCCAACGATTCCCATTCCGCCCCATCCCAAAGAGTCCCACCCCTCTCATCCCTCCCCTAAAATGCGAGGATTTCCCGGACCCCCTCCACAATCGCAGAGGTGAATCCATCCCCCTAAACGCGAGAGAGCGGTTTCGGTATGCATTGCCCGACCGTAAACTTGGCCGAACGGCCTTGAGTGTGTCGGGTAATGCATACCGGAACCGCGAACGGGCTACGCTAGGAGATCACCACTCCTGCGGCGTATAGTTCCAGTCCGGGAAGGTGACCTCGATCGGTTCCGTCCAGAAGCGTCCCTTCACACCCGTCTCCGGATCGACGTGCAGCATCCAGCCCTTCTTCTCCGGGGATTCGATCTTCAGCACAAGCTTGTACGCGCCGGCCTTGTCGAGCTTGACGTTGGCGCCGTAGTGCGGGCCGTCGGAGGCGTTCATCTGCATGAAGGTTCCGGAGGCGACGGACGCGTTGGAGGTCTTGTCGATGATGTCGTAGTTGACGGTCAGGTCCGGCACGAAATCGCCCTTGCCGTAGCCGAGTTCGGTGCCCTTCTGGTTGGCATGGATGTCGGCTTCGAGGTGGAAGCTCGCATCGGCGGCCTTGAGGCCCATGCCGGACGGTTCCATGTCGATCGGCTGGAAGTAGACGGCGTTGACGGTCAGCGGGCCGCATTCCTGGTCGGAGTGCTTCTCATCGACCTGGATCTCTTCGAAACCGGCGGAATCGCTGGAATCGTCCTTGCTGGAGTCGTCGGCCTTCGAAGCCGACGCGGAGGCGCTGGACTTGTCCGAAGCGGCGGAATCGTTGGAATTGCCGCATGCGGACAGGGAGAAGGCCATGGAGCCGGCCAGCAGGATGCCGAGCAGAGCGGCGATCTTCTTGTTCTTCATTTCTCTTTCCTTTGTTGTTGGATGTGGAAAAAATATCGGTAAATCTCGGAAAATTTGCGTATTACTTGCGATTGTCAGGCGTGCGCAACTTGCGTTTGCGTGCGAAGCCGACGGCGAACAGCGCGAGTACGGCAATCGCCGCGATCGCTTGTGCCGCAAGGCATTCGACGTACGGATACAGGCCGATCCAGTCGTTTGTGGGCACGCTGGACAGATAGTGGCCGTCGATCAGGTCACCTTCGATGAGCGCATGGATGCCACCGCCGGCGAAGATGACGACCAGCACGGCCATCAGGATCGACGTAACGAGGAAGAACGGGCCAATCGGAATCTTTACGGAGGTGAAGCGCAGCACGAGGAAGATGACGAGCAGCACCACACCCGCGGCGATGCCGCCGATCCACATGCCTTGCGCGTCGCGATTCATCGAGTAGATCGATTCGTAGAAGATGACAGTTTCGGCGCCTTCACGGAACACGGCTAGGAAGCTCAGCATGGCGAGCGAAACGACCATACCCAGGCCCACGCCTTCGCCGGCGGCGACTTTGTTTTGCGCGTCGGCCACGGCGGACTCGGTTTTGGTGCGGATGTAACGGTTCCACGCTTCCACGGAACTTTTGTTGAGCATCCAATTGCTGGTCCACAGCAGCATGAGCATGGCGATCAGCGCGCACACGCCTTCGCTGATTTCCTGGACCGGGCCGGAGCCGCCGAACAGGAACGTGAAGAGCACGGCGACCAGACCGGAGCCGGCAAGGCCCGCGAGCACGCCGAGGTAAATCCACTTGGCGAAACGCTGGTTGCCGGATTTGACGAGGTAGGCCACCACGGCGGCCACCACCAGCAGCGCTTCGAGGCCCTCGCGGATCAGGATGAGGAACGCCTGTCCGGCGGAGCTGGTGATGGCTTTGGTGAAGGCGTTGACGTTGCCGGCCGCGCCACCGTCGAGGGTGGCCGCGTCTTCGACGAGCCAGCTTTTCAGGTCGTCGACAAGCTTTTTGATCTCCTTGTCGGAACCGCCGTCGCGCATGGTTTTGCGGGTCATTTTGAACTGGTATTCGACCTGCGAGACGCGGTCGCCGGAGATGGCGTTCATGACGTTCTTTTCGAAGCCGAGCTTTTCGTAGTACTGGTAGTACGCGTCGTTGACGAGGCTGGAGCCTTCCGCGCCCTTGCCGGAGATGGCGGCCTTGTATGCCTTGTCGAGGATGACGTTCATTTCGCTGGCGACTTCGCTCCACGTGCGGTCGCCTTTGCCTTTGGAGGAATTCTTTTTGGCCGCGTCGAGCTTCTTACGTTCCGCGGCGGTCTGTTCGGCGCGCTGCTTCGCGTAGGTTTTGGGGTCGGCGAGGTTCGCGTTGCCGTCAAGCGTCTGCGCGGCCGTGTCAAGGTCCGCGTTCAGCGCGTTGATTCCGTTTGCGATCGCGCTCCCCTGGCCCTGCTGGTACGCGAGTCCTTCCAAATCGGTGAACTGTGTGAGCAGCGCCTGCTGCTTGTCGGCGGAAATGGTGTCGTTGACGGCCTTCGAGAAGTTGGATGCGTCGTAGCCGATCCAATGCGCGGTCTGGAAGCCGGTGCCGGCCTGGCCGTAATCGCCGTCATTGTAGTCTTTTTCGGCGGTGGCGAGCTGCTTGGCGATATTCTGCGCGACGGCAGTCCAGGAATCGAAATTCGTCTGGTTGCCGTCAGCGGCGGACGCCTGCCGCGGCATCGCGATGCCGACAAACAGCGTGGCGAGCGCGATCATCAGCGCGGCGACGAGCGTGATGAGACGGCCGGAAGCCGAGACGCGCGAATCGCACGAATCGTAGGAACCGGCTGCGTGGCGCTGCGCGACGCGAGATGACATGGGTCGAACCTTCCTTCCGCAAATCTTTTCGGCGCGATTTCCCCGACGTACCCGACGTACGAAGCGCGCATCGGAAGCCAAGATAGAACGAAAGTTTTTTGAATAACAGTCTTGATTTTTAATTGGTCTTGTTGTATCGCGCATGAAAAAACGTTGGAATTCCGCCGTTTTTATTTTTCCCGTTTTCCGCGTGTCGTCTCACATTGTGACGCTCACCGCCGTTCCGCAACACCCCCGTCCGCCCGAAAACGTGAAGCGAACTCCATGCCAAAGCGTCAGTTTGTATAATCGCGACTTGCATAATCACGATTAGCATAATCGTAACCATACAAAGCTACGGGGGTATCAAAATAAGGCGATGCCTCATGCCACATATAGCGCATATCAGGTTGCCCAAGCACGAACTACGCCAAGCCGGGCACGCGCTAGCATCGTGGTATGGACTCCATTGCACCGCTCGCACAGCGCATGCCGTATACCACCGCGTTCCCCAAGGCGCTCGGCACGGGGTTGTTGATTTCGACACCTCACCCGATCACTGCGGAATTGCGCGGCGAGATGGAACGGTTCATCGATGAATACGAGCATGCGCTTTCGCGATTCCGCGCTGATTCGCTGGTTGCGCACATCGGCAATGCGGAGCATGGCGGGCATTTCGATTTTCCCGATTGGGCCGGCCCGCTATTCGATTTGTACGACGCGCTGCACGCCGCCACGCGCGGTGCGATCGACCCGTGCGTGGGCGAGGACCTGATTCGTCTCGGTTACGATCCCGCGCTGAGTTTCACCGTTGAAGCCGACGCCGGCGAGCGCCTGGGCGCGCTGCACGGACGGGCCGTATGGGGTCGTGATGTGGTTCGTTCGAGTGGTACGACATTGGTTACACGCAGTCCGGTTCATGTGGATTTCGGCGCGTGCGGCAAGGGTTATCTGGTGGATTCGCTGGGCGGATTGCTCACCGATTCAGAACTTTCGCGCACATCGCATGTCAAGTCAGCCGAAACGACCAACCCGACATGCCAATCTTCCACCTCAGACAGCAAACGCGAAAGCGCTGCCCCGGAATTTGTGATTGATGCGGGCGGCGATCTGCTGGCGCGCACGAACAAGCCGATCCGTGTGGCGCTTGAGGATCCGGATGATCCGTCCTGCGCGGTCGGCGTCGCACTGATCGGCGATGGCGCGTTCTGTGCGAGCGCGCCCAGCCGTCGCCATTGGGAGGTGGCGGTGAACGAACAGACGCATCTGGCGATTCACCACCTGCTCAACGCCATCGACGGCCTGCCCGTGCAGCAGACGGAGGCCACCTGGGTTGCGGTGCGATCCGCGTCGTTTGGCGGCTATCCGACTGCGGTGGCGGACGGGTTGGCTACGGCGCTGTTCGTTGCGGATCCGAACGAGCTGAGCAGCACTTTCGCTTTCGATTGCGCCACGTTGGACGTCGACCGTCACGCCACCATCAGTGCCGGTTTCCCCGGCCGCTTCTTCTGATTTCCAACAAAACTCACGGAATGAGGTTGCCGGCGGCCACGTACAGGTCCCACCAATCCTGCTTGTCGAGGTCGATGTCCGCGCCGTCGAGCATTTCGCCCAGCCGGGTGGGGTTCATCGAGCCGAGCACGATCTGGATCTTCGCCGGATGCCTGAGCACCCATGCGGTGGCGATGGCGTTGGCGCTCACGCCGTACTTGGCGCCCTTTTCGTCCAGTGCCTTGTTCAGCTCCGGGAAGTGCTCGTTGCCTACGAACGGGCCGTATTCCGTGCCGGACTGGAACGGGCTCCATGCCTGGATGGTCATGTGGCGCAGTCGCGAGTAGGACAGCAGGCCGTCCGAATGGTTGGCCACGACCATGCCTTCGGCGCCGGAATTGGTCATCAGCTCGTCGCTGACCATCTGCGCGTGCATCAGACCGAACTGCAGCTGGTTCGCCTCGAGCCTCATGGCCGGGTCGTCTCCGAGCCAGGATTGCAGCAGTTCCGCCTGCCACGGGTTCACGTTGCTCACGCCGAAGTGGCGCACTTTGCCCGCCTTGTGCAGGGTGGTGAACGCTTCGACGATTTCTTCGGCCTCCATCAGGGTGTCGGGCCTGTGCAGGAGCGCGAAGTCCACGTAATCGGTGCCGAGCGCTTCCAGTTCCTCGTCGAGTCGCGTGATGAGGTGCTTCGCGGAGAAGTCGTAGCGGGTGGCGTGCACGTTGTTCGGGTCGCTGAAGTCGATGTTGATACCGAACTTCGTCTGCAGGAAGATGTCCTCGCGCTTGAGCCCGGCGTCCTTCCACGCGCGGCCGAGCACACGCGAGCTGGCATGGTCGTGGTTGACGTTGAATCCGTAGATGTCCGCCGTGTCGAAGAAGTTGACTCCATGCTCGGCGGCCGTACGCACGACTTCTGCCGCAGCGTCCGCATCCAGCGCGTCCATGCGCATCACGCCGAGCGCCGCCTGCGATGCGACCACTGCCGATTTGCCGATTTCGATGCTTTTCATGACTGCCCACTTTCTTTGTGATTTTCAAATACGTCAATCGATTGACGTCAGTCACCTCAATGGTAAATCCGCCGTCCCGTCAGCGCAACACAATAAAAATGCCGAAGCCAAAACGCAAAAATCCGGAGGGGTGGTCCCTCCGGATTTTTTAGCGAGTCAGCACACCAACCTCACTCGGCCAGCGTGAACTGGCTGTTGTAGATGTCGGCGTAGAAGCCGCCCTTGGCGAGCAGTTCCTCGTGCGTGCCGCGTTCCACGATGTCGCCGCCGTTCATCACCAGGATCATGTCGGCGTCGCGGATGGTGGACAGGCGGTGCGCGATCACGAAGCTCGTGCGGCCCACGGTCAGCGCGTCCATCGCCTTCTGGATCAGCTCCTCGGTGCGTGTATCGACCGAGGAGGTGGCCTCGTCGAGGATCAGGATCGGCGCGTCCTCCACCATCGCGCGGGCGATCGTCAGCAGCTGGCGCTGGCCCTGGGAAAGCGACGCCTTGTCGTCGAGCACGGTGTCGTAGCCGTTCGGCAACGACATGATGTAGTGGTGCAGGCCGACGGCCTTGCATGCGGCCACGATCTGCTCGTCGGTGACGTCCTTCTTCGAATACGCGATGTTTTCACGCACTGTTCCACGGAACACCCACGTGTCCTGCAGCACCATGGAGAACTGGTCGTGCACGTTCCAGCGCGGCACGGACTTGGTGTCCACGCCGTCAATCGAAATCGAACCGCCGGAAATCTCGTAGAAGCGCATCAGCAGGTTGACCATGGTGGTCTTGCCGGCACCGGTCGGGCCGACGATGGCGACCTTCTGACCGGCCTTGACGGAGGCGGAGAAGTCGTGGATGATCGGCTTGCCCGGCTCGTAGCCGAACTGCACGTGGCTGAATTCCACGTCGCCCTTCACTTCGTGGCCGTTGGTCCCAAGCAAAGCGGACTTGTCGGATTCGTCCTCCATCTCCGGCTCTTCAAGGAAACCGAACACGCGCTCGGCGGCGGCCGCGCAGCGCTGCAGGTTCTGGAAGGCCTGCGCGAACTGGGACAGCGGCTGCGTGAACAGGCGGATGTACATCATGAACGCCACGATCACGCCGAATTCGATCTTGCCATCCATGGCGAGCGCCGCGCCCACCACGCACACGACCACGTAGCCGAAATTGCCGATGAAGTTCATCAGCGGCATCATCAGGCCGGACAGGAACTGGCTCTTCCAGCCGGAAACGTACAGGTCGTTGTTGTACTTTTCGAAGCGCTTGATGGAGTCCTCTTCGCCGCAATATGCCTTGACCACGGTGTGGCCGGAGTACATCTCCTCCACGTGCCCGTTCACGTCGCCGAGCGCGATCTGCTGCTGGGCGAAGTATTTCTGCGAGACCTTCATGATCAGGCCCATCACGATCAGGCCGAGCAGCGCGGAGCCGATGGCGCACAGCGTCATGGTCACGTTGTTGTAGAACATCATGATGAGCGCGCCGAAGAACAGCGTGATCGAAGTGATCAGCGAGCCGACCGACTGGCCGAGCGTCTGTCCGATCGCGTCGACGTCGTTGGTGATGCGGCTCAGCACGTCGCCGTAGCTGACTTTGTCGAAATATTTCAGCGGCAGGCGATTGATTTTCTGGCTGATCGCCTCACGCAGCTGCTGTGCCGTGCGTTGCGTGACGTTGGCCATCAGCCAGCTTTGCAGGTAGCTCAGCAGCGCGTACCCGACGTACAGCGCGACGAGCAGCCATGCGATGCGCGACACCGCGTCCATATCGATCGAATTCATGACGGGCTTGCCGTGCACCATGGCCGGCAGACCCTTCGTGATCTCGTTGGTCATGTCCTTGAGCTTGTCCGGGCCGATGATCTGGCACACCGTGCCGGCAGCGCCCAGAACCAGCGCGAGAATCATCACCGGAATGTACCGGCTGCAGAATTTCACGAGCTTCTTCATCACTCCGCCGAAGTCCTTCGGCTTTTCCACGGCCCCACGGCCGCGTCCCATTCCTCTTGGCATGTCTCCCCCTTTCAGCGCTTCAGTTCGTCTTCGCTCAACTGCGATTCGGCGATCTGCCGATACACTTCGCACGTGTCGAGCAGTTCCTCGTGCGTGCCCTGGCCGACCACTTTGCCGTCGTCGAGCACGATGATGCGGTCGGCATTCATGATGGTGCCGATGCGCTGCGCGACGATGAGTTTCGTGGAATCCTTCGCTTCCTTTTCGAGCGCGTCACGTACGGCACGGTCGGTTTTGAAGTCGAGCGCGGAGAAGGAATCGTCGAAGATCAGGATTTCCGGATGACGGTAGACGGCGCGTGCGATCGACAGACGCTGCTTCTGCCCGCCCGAAACGTTGGAACCGCCCTGCGAAATGCCGGAATCATACTTCTTCTGCTTTTTGTCGATGAATTCCGTCGCCTGCGCGACGTCGCATGCGCGGCGCACGGTGTCGTCGTCGCGGTCCGTATCTCCGTACGCGACGTTGCTGGCGATCGTTCCCTTGAACAGGAACGACTGCTGCGGCACGTAGCCGATCTTGTCGCGCAACGCCTTCAGCTTGTAGTCGCGCACGTTGACGCCGTCGACGAGCACCTCGCCTTGCGTGGCGTCGTAGAAACGCGGCACGAGGTTGATGAGGGACGATTTGCCGGAGCCGGTCGAGCCGATGAACGCCACCGTCTGACCCTTCTTCGCCTTGAAATTGACGCCTTCGAGCATGGCGTGACGCGAGTCGGGGTAGGCGAAGCTCACATTGCGGAATTCGATTTCGCCTTCCTCGCCCGGCTTGCCCGCGTCCTGCGTGCCGTCGGTGACCATCGGCTCGGTGTCGATGACTTCGAGCACGCGCTGCGCGGACACGTCGGCTCGCGGCCAGAGCACGAACACCATGCTCAGCAGCAGGAAGCTCATGATGACCTGGATGGAGTAGCTGGAGAACACCACCATGTTGGAGAAGGTGGTGAGCTTGTCGACGGCGTCGGCAGCGTCGATGAGGTACGCGCCGATCCAGTAGACGGCGAGCATCAGGCCGTTCATGATGGTGTTCATCAACGGCATCATGATGGCCATGGCGCGGTTGGTGAACAGCTGGGTTTCGGTGAGTTCCTTGTTGGCTTCGGTGAACTTGGCTTCCTGATAGTCCTCGGCGTTGTACGCGCGCACCACGCGCAGGCCGGTGAGGTTCTCGCGCGCCACGAGGTTGATGTTGTCGGTCAGGCGCTGCATGGCCTTGAACTTCGGCATGACGAAGTGCATGAGCACGGCGATGACCACCAGCAGGATGGCCACGGCGATGCCGGTTGCGAGCGTCCAATCGAAGCCCTTTCCTGCGATCTTGCACACGGCCCACACGGCCATGATCGGCGCTTTGACGATCATCATGAGGCCCATGGTGATGAACATCTGGATCTGCGTGATGTCGTTCGTGGAGCGGGTGATGAGCGACGCGGTGGAGAAACGGTTCATTTCCGCCGGTCCGAAGCTTTCCACCTTGTTGAATTCGAGCGAACGCAGGCGCTGGCTGAACGAGGCGCCCACGCGCGCGGCGATGAAGCCGGTGACGATGGCGCAGGCCGCCGAGCCGAGCGAGACGAGCAGCATTTTGCCGCCGGCCACCCAGATGTCGCGCATTTCGCTGCCGGGGGTTTCGACGAGCTGCGTGATGTCGGCCATGTAGTCCGGCAGGGTCAGGTCAAGCCAGATCTGACCGACGATGCTGACCAGCGCGACGAGCATCTGACCGATCTCCGCTTTGGAGAGGTATCGTACGATGCGAAGCATGCTTGGTTCCTTCTCTTGTTTTGTGTTTTGCTTGTTTTCTTACGATTAGTTTTTGCGATTTTTCGCGGTTTTTGCGATTACTGGATTGCGATTACTTACACTGTGAATTATTTACAGCGTAAGATACTACGCGTCTTCCTGTGCGTTTCCTGAGAACGCGGCTTTGACCTCGTCCGCCGTGGGGCGCGGTTTGCCGGGCATGCACAGCGACATGTACGTGGTGAATTCCTCGGTGAGCTCAACGAATTCGCGCGCGCGGCGCTCCCCCATCTGCGAGAAGATCCAGCAGATCGCCTCGCGCATGCTTTCGCGCTGCCGTTCGGCGCGTTCCCTGCCGGCTTCGGTGAGGTTCACGTGCACCACACGGCGATCGTCGGGGTCGGATTCGCGTGTGATCTGGCCTTTTTTCTCCAACGCGGACAGCAGTGTGGACACGCGTCCGGTGGTGGTTTTCATTGAAGAGGCGAGCTGCGATGGCGTCAGCGGGCCTTTCCTATAGAGTTCCTGCACGGCGAAGGGTTCGCCCTTCGCGCCTTTCACCATCTCCTGCTGCATGCGCGAGCGTTTGTCCCATGTGTTGGTCGCCAATTCGTGGAACAGTTCCTCTTCAAAGCCCACGCGGCACCTCCTTCCGTCGCAATCGCCGTCATAATATCTTACAGTGTAAACATTTTACAGTGTAAGTTATTCCCAGGGCGATTTTGCAGCGAGCAAGCTACAGAAGGCACGAAAAAGGCCGCGGCCCGAATCGCGATTATTGTGCGGAATCGGGCGCGGCCAATCGTACGTATTGCGCGGAATTCAGCCGCGACGGGCGTCGACGGAGGCGTTCAGCATCGCCAGCTCATCCTGCGTGAGCGTCAGTTCGGTGGCAGCGAAGGAATCGTTGATTTCCTGCGGATTGCGGGCGCTGGGGATGGTGAACAACCGCTTGTAACGGCTCAGTTCCCAGGCGAGCACCACGCGCTGGTAGGAGCAGCCGTGGTTGCCGGCGACCGTGCGGAACGGGTCGTACGCGCGCTGGTCGAACGCGTCGAGGAAGCCGCCGAGGGGGCTCCAGCACACGAACGCGAGTCCAAGTTCCGCGCAGTGCTCCATCGTATGCTCAGGGTCGGAGTGCGAGGGCGAGAACTGGTTCTGCACGGCGATCAGCTTGTCGCCGAGAATCTCGCGGGCGATGTCGATCTGCGCGTTGTCCACGCGGGAAATGCCCGCGTACCGGATCACGCCCTCGTCAAGCAGCTGCTTCAGCGCGCCGACCTGGTCCTCATAAGCCACTTCCGGGTCCGGTCCGTGCGAGTACAGCAGGTCCAGCGCCTCCACGCCGAGGTGCGCGGCCGACTCCTTTGCGTCGCAGATCATCGTTTCCGGACGCGAATCCGCCATCCACCCGTACTGGCTGCCCACAGCCTGCAAATGCTGGCGTTCCGGCTCGTTTTCGGCAACGTTCGGCGCCTCCATGGTGCGGCGATAGCCGGTTTTGGTTGCAATCAGCACTTCGTCGCGCGGACCGTCCCAGCTGGCGAGCGCGTCGCGCACCATTTTTTCGCCGTAGCCCAGGTCTTCGGCGGTGCCGGCGCCGGGTTGGCTTGGCAGGTAATACGACCAGGCGGTGTCCAGATATCGCACGCCCGCGTCCAAGCCGGCGTGAATCGTGCGGATCGCCGTATCGCGGTCCGGGCGGCCCTCAATCGCCAAAGCCATCGTGCCCATGCCGAGCCGTGGAATCGCAAATCCCGCCAATTCGCCCATGTTTCGTGCGGTCGTCATAACCGTCTCCCTTCCGTCGCCACATCCGTCGCTACAAAATCCGCCACCCATTCTCGCACAAAACAGCGCGCGCCGGGTTGTCGGGCGGGTGCGGGAAGATGAGGGCACAACCGAACGGGAGCCGAAAGGCTGAGAGGGAGCTCGACGAGCTTCGACCGAGGACTTGATGCGGGTAATGCCGCCGTAAGGAGACGGGTTG
>OLPL01000397.1_pt1 | contig 32879 bp, 33 predicted proteins | sample 1673211 | NCBI WGS metagenome assembly OLPL01 (sample SAMEA3136766, study PRJEB25190) | human gut metagenome | reverse complement strand
CCAATGGGTGATAAGAAAAATTCGTAGATTTCCTTTAAATTAGGAACATTCTACGAATTTTTATATTTTCATGAATAATTCAGGTTATATATTTTTTAAAATGTAGTAGCAATACTACAAATTTCGCTGTGCTTTCAAATAAAAATACCATCCAGACAATAGTATCTGGACAGTTCGTTATTTCTTAACTTAATGACATTGGAAATTGTTCCCCCCTTTGAACAAAGACTTATTTATTTGGATCTACTGAAACGGCTTCCGTTTGAACACCATCTACTAAGTTAAAAACTAATACAGACTTCTTAGGTGAATGTGTCTTATCAAATGTGAATGAACCAGTTAAACCTTCAAAATCAGAATCTGCAATTGCCTTTTGTAGAATAGCACCAGTCTTAGCTGATTTTTCCAGGGCTTGTAAAACTAAATTAGCAGCATCGTAAGCTAATGCAGAGAACATATTTGGAGCTTCTCCATATTCTTTAGTATATGCATCAACAAATGTTGTTAAAGTATCGCTTGCATTAACTGTAGTATAAGCAGTTGAATAGTAGCAGTTATTTAAATTTTCTTTACCTGCAAGTTCTGCTAATTTTTCTGATTCAAATACATCATCACCTTTATCTTTTACTTTTGTGATGATACCGGCAAAGTCAGTGTCTTTAGTGTTATAGCTTTCTGTAGCTACAACTTCTCCACCTAAATCTTCAAATTTTGTGTAAATTCTTTAGTTAGACCCTTTCCATAATCACTAACTTCGTTAATGATAACAGCTTTTTTCTTACCTAAGTTTTCATATCCAAATTTAGCCATTGCCTTACCTTGATATGAATCTTCAAAACAAATACGGAACGCATATTCATAAGGAGAATCCCCATTCATTGTTGCATCTACCTGAGTAGCAGATGGTGAAATGACTGGAACTTGGTTTTGATCCGCTACTGGATATGTCGCAATAGAAGCACCTGAAGTTGCAGGTTCAACTATAAAAGCTACACCATCTTCAGTCATCAATTTTGTAGCTGCTGAAGTAGATTCACTAGCATCTCCTTTATTATCCATTTTGACAGCTTTAATTTTATATTTTGAATCCTTGTTTGTGTTATTTTCCTTGATAGCTAGCGTTGCCCCTTTATACTCAGCTTGACCATAAGAAGCTACAGCACTAGACAATTCATAGTTCAAACCAATCTTGACCGTATCTCCTTCCTTTAATTCAGTTGCAGCAGTTCCACTTCCTGAACTACATCCGACTAACATGCTTAATGCAACAGCACTAGAAGCAAACGTTTTTTATAATTTACCTTTCATAATCTATACCTCCCTCGAGTTGTACAGATATGATAGCGCAAGCGGAAAACGTTTTTTTGCCTTTTTGACACATAATTTACATTACTTTCAAAAGCTTTCTTTGCACAAAAAAATAGCTAAAGTAATCAAAACCTTAGCTATTCAATCAACTGTTAATACATTCCCTGAGGCATTGTAGGTGCTGGTTCTTCTTTATCAATTTTAGCAACTCCAGCTTCTGTTGTTAAGAACAAAGCTGAAATACTAGAAGCATTCATCAATGCATTACGAGTTACTTTTGTAGGATCAATGATACCAGATTCAATCATATCTACCCATTCACCATGTTTTGCATCAAATCCTACATTTTCACCTACTTCTTTTTGTCTTTCAACAATCTCTTCACTGTTATATCCAGCATTATCAGCAATCTGTGCAATTGGAGCTAACAATGCATCAAATACAACTTTAATACCTTTTTGTACATCAACTACATCCGATTTTATTTCATCTTTTAATGCCACATAAGCCTTTACTAAACAAGATCCACCTCCAACTACAATACCTTCACTAACAGCAGCACGAGTTGAGTTCAACGCATCTTCAATACGAAGTTTCTTTTCTTTCAATTCACTTTCAGTTGCAGCACCCACTTTAATGATTGAAACACCATTTGATAATTTACCTAAACGCTCTGCCATACGTTTCTTATCATAATCACTTGTTGTATTTTCCATTTGTGCTTCAATTTCAGATACACGGGCAGCCACATCTTCTTTACTTCCAGCTCCACCAATCATTGTCGTATTATCTTTTGTGACAACAATCTTTTTAACTGTACCCAAATCCGATAACTGCATATCTTTTAATTCCATATTCAAATCTTTTGAATAGAATTTAGCACCTGTCATAATCGCAATATCTTGCAACATTTCTTTTTGGTTGTCGCCAAAGCCTGGAGCTTTAGTTGCAACTACATTGAATGTTCCACGAAGTTTATTTAATGCCAAAGTAGAAACTACTTCATTTTCTAAATCTTCCGCAATAATCAATAACGCACGATTTGCCTGAACCAATTGTTCAAGTAAAGGTAAAATTTCCTGAATGTTTGTGATCTTTTGATCCGTTACTAATACATAAGCATTTTCCATTATAGCTTCCATCTTTTCACGATCACTAACCATATATGGAGAAACATAACCCTTGTCATATTGCATACCTTCACTAATCTCAAGTTCTGTTTCAAAGCCTTTTGAATCATCTGTTGAAATGACACCATCACGACCAACTTTTTCCATCGCATCCGCAATAATCTTACCAATTTCTTCCGATCCAGATGAAATTGTCGCAACATTGGCAATATCTTTACTGCTTTCTACTTTCTTAGAAACAGATAAGATATAATCACTTACTGCCTTAGCTGCTTTTTCAATACCTTCTCGCATCAATACAGGATTTGCCCCACGATCCACTTGACGTAAACCATTTTCAATCATACTTTGAGCTAAAATTGTAGCTGTTGTTGTTCCGTCTCCAGCTGTATCATTTGTCTTATTGGCAACTTCATATACCAATTTAGCACCCATATTTTCAAACTTATCTTCCAATTCAATTTCTTTAGCAATACTTACACCATCGTTTGTGATCAATGGGGATCCATATTCCTTTTCAAGAACAACATTACGTCCTTTAGGACCTAAAGTAACACGAACTGCATTTGCTAATGTGTTAACACCTCTTAACATGGATTCACGAGCATCTTTTGAAAAACGTACTTCTTTAGCCATAATTCATTACCTCCTACTACTTACTTACTGCAATGATATCTTCATCTTTGATGACAATGAATTCTTCATCATCAAGCTGCATTGTAGTTCCCGAATATTCTTTATATAAAACTTTATCTCCACAAGCATATCCCGCATCTTTAACATCTGCACCAATACTTGCGACAACTGCAAGCTTTGACTTTTCTTTTCCACTTGTCAAAATAATTCCACTTGCCGTAGTTTTTTCTTCTTTCTCTTTCTTTAATAAAACATAATCATGTAAAGGTTGTAACATAATTCATCCTCCTTTTAGCACTTAGTTATTCTAACTGCTAATTACTATTATACTCATTTTTAGCACTGATGCAATAAGTTTGCTAAAATTTAATAAAAGAAAATGGCGAGGATTACTCGCCATATACATGAATTCTATTAATTGCTCTTTCCAATGATAACTGAGCTCTTTTTAGATTTGTATCTGAATCTTTTTTCTCTAAACGCTCTTTAGCACGTTCCATTGATTTTTTTGCACGCTCAAGATCGATATCTTTTTTTCCTTCGATCGCATCAGCTAGAATCATGCCTTCATTTTTGTTGAATTGTAAAAAGCCACCAGAAATCGCAAAGATTTCTTCTTCATCATTTTCGTTTTTCAAAACAAGCTTACAAGGCACCAAAGATGCAAAGATAGGCATGTGATTTGGTAAAATTGTTGTTTCTCCAACCACCGTCTTTACATGGATACTTTTGACTTCCTGCTTTAAATATTCGCCTTTTGGTGTTACTACTTTAAAAGCAATCATGACTATTCACCAGCCATTTTTTTAGCTTTTTCCTGTGCTTCTTCAATTGTTCCAACAAACATGAATGCTTGTTCTGGAAGATCATCAAATTCACCTGCTAATAAGCGTTCGAAACTGCGAATTGTATCTTCCAAAGGTACATATTTTCCAGGAATACCAGAGAATACTTCGGCTACGTTAAATGGTTGCGACAAGAAGTTACGAACACGACGTGCACGGTTAACAACTTTCTTATCTTCTTCACTTAATTCATCCATACCTAAGATGGCAATGATATCCTGTAAATCTTTATATCTCTGTAGAATATTTTGTACTCCACGAGCTACTTTATAGTGCTTTTCACCAACTACAAGTGGATCCAAAATACGTGAACTTGATTCAAGTGGATCTACGGCAGGATAAATACCTAATGCCGCAATGTCACGGTCTAATACCGTTTTTGCATCCAAGTGAGAAAATGTTGTTGCTGGAGCAGGATCAGTCAAATCATCCGCAGGTACATAAATAGCCTGTACAGAAGTGATAGAACCATCTTTTGTTGATGTGATTCTTTCTTGCAACTGTCCCATTTCTGTAGCTAATGTAGGCTGATACCCTACAGCACTAGGAACACGTCCTAATAAGGCACTAACTTCAGATCCTGCCTGTGTAAAACGGAAGATATTATCAATAAACAATAATACGTCCTGGTGTTCTACATCACGGAAATATTCTGCCATTGTTAGACCAGTTAATCCAACACGCATTCTGGCTCCTGGACTTTCATTCATCTGTCCATAAACCAATACTGTTTTATCTAATACACCGCTGTCTTTCATCTCGTGATACATATCATTTCCTTCACGAGTTCTTTCTCCAACGCCTACTACAACGGATTTACCACCATGTTCTTTGGCAATATTGTGGATCAACTCTTGAATCAATACGGTTTTACCTACCCCGGCACCACCGAACAATCCAATCTTACCACCCTTTGCGTAAGGACATAGTAAGTCAATAACTTTAATACCTGTTTCCAATGGTTCGCTTGTTGTACTTTGTTCATCAAATGCTGGTGCTTTTCTATGAATTGGCATAGTTTGAGCATCTACATCACCTAAACCATCAATTGGTTTACCCAAAACATTAAACATACGACCCAATACATTTTCTCCGACAGGAGCCTGAATTGGTTTTTTAGTATCAATGGCATCCATACCACGAACCAAACCATCTGTACTTCCCATCGCAATGCAACGTACTCTATCAGCACCGATATCTTGTTCGACTTCTACAATTAGATTTTCTTCATTTGGGCGTTCAATTTCAATTGCCGTTAATAAATCTGGTAAATTATTTTGTGAAAATTGAATATCCACAACCGGACCAATGATCTCAACGACTTTTCCAATATTTTGACTCATGTTTACCCTCCTTTATGAAAGTGCATTTGCACCACCGACAATTTCAGTGATTTCTTGCGTGATAGCTCCTTGACGTACACGGTTATATGCAAGTTCAAGATTATTCTGCAACTCTTCTGCATTGTCAGTTGCACTCTCCATTGCCATTCTTCGAGAAGCCTGTTCGCTTGTTTTACTCTCTAAATAACGAGAGTAAAGAATTGATTTTGTCACCATAGGAATCATGTTTTGTAGCATTGTTTCCTTATCTGGTTCAAAAATCATATCCGCATGCATGCCTGACTTCTTTTCTTCCTGAGGCTTAGAAACAGGTAAAACCGTTTCTAAAGTAGGAACAAATGTCAATGTGTTTTTATAGTGCGTATATAAAATTTGAATTTTTGAAATCTCTTTCTTTTCAAACAAGTCTAATGCATCCTGCATACATTTCGATAAAGCATTATATACATCATCCTCGTCAAGATCACTTAATACAGTTTCAACATTATAGTCACGTTTTGAAATCCATGCAGAACCACGAATTCCTATCATAACTACATGATCCTTTTCAGAAAACTCATCTTGTATCATACGATACACGTTTGCGTTGTAACCACCACAAAGTCCCATATCACTTGTGATCACAAAGATAAAACCTGGCTTTCCTTGATTCTCATTTAAATATATAGAATCATCTCCAGTACTACGAAGTACCATTGTGAATAGTTCTTGAAGACCTTGTGCATAACTACGGTTTTCTTCCATAATTTGTCTTTGTCTAGTTAATTTACTTGAAGCAATCAGCTGCATTGCTTTTGTGATTTTTTTAGTTGAACTAACGGAACTGATTCGGGCCTGAATAGCCTGTCTACTCTGTGCCATGTTGCGCACCCTTTTCTAGTGCATATTGTTTTGCGTATGCATCCAAAGCCTTCTTAATATCCGCTTCTAATTCATCGTCAATTGCCTTTTTCATTTCAATCTGATCTAAAACATAAGGATATTCACGATGTGCATACTCCAACATTCCTTGTTCAAATTCACCAACGTGATCTACTTCAACAGGTTTTAAATATCTATTTTTTGCAGCATACAAAGATAATACTTGTTCAGGCACTGTTAATGGTGAATATTGTTTTTGAATCAATAATTGAGTTAATCTTGCACCATGATCCAATACATCTTTTGTACTCGCATCCAAATCTGAACCAAACTTCGCAAAAGATTCCATTTCACGATATTGAGCTAGTTCAAGCTTTAATGAACCAGAAACCTGCTTCATAGCTTTTGTCTGTGCAGCACTACCTACACGACTTACACTTAAACCACTATCTACACTTGGACGAACGCCTTCATTAAACATATCTGTTTTCAAGAAAATCTGTCCATCCGTAATTGAAATTACGTTTGTAGGAATATAGGCAGAAATATCTCCGGCTTGTGTTTCAATGATTGGTAAAGCAGTTAAAGATCCACCACCATAATTTTCATTTAAACGTGCTGCACGCTCTAATAAACGTGAATGTAAGTAGAAGACATCTCCAGGATACGCTTCACGTCCAGGAGGACGACGAAGAAGTAAAGACAGTGTACGGTAGGCTACGGCATGTTTTGATAAATCATCATAAACAATTAATACGTCTTCTCCGTTTTCCATCCATTCCTCACCCATTGCACAGCCTGCATAAGGTGCAATATATTGTAATGGCGCTGCTTCAGATGCAGTAGCCGCTACGATCGTAGTATATTCCATAGCTCCGTGTTGTTTTAATTTTTCAACGATTTGAGCTACAGTACTTGCCTTTTGACCAATCGCCACATAAATACATTTTACATTTTGATCTTTTTGATTCAAAATCGTATCGATTGCGATTGCTGTTTTACCTGTTTGACGGTCACCAATGATCAACTCACGTTGTCCACGACCAATTGGAATCATAGAGTCAATAATTTTTAAACCCGTTTGTAATGGAACCGATACACTCTTTCTTGTCATTACACCTGGGGCCACACGTTCTACTGGACGTGTTCTATCTGTTTTGATTTCACCTAAACCATCAATCGGTTGTCCTAATGCATTGACAACACGACCCATCAAACTATCACCAACTGGAACTTCAATGATGTGACCTGTACGTTTTACAACGTCACCTTCTTTGATATCGGAATTATCACCTAGTAATACGACACCTACTTGTTCGTCTTCTAAGTTCATGACCATACCATATACATCGTGAGGGAATAACAACAATTCACTCATCATGGCATTTTTCAATCCATATACTGTTGCGATACCATCACCTACTGTTAGGATAGTACCACTTTCATTCATTTCAAGATCCTGGTCGATACTTTGAATTTGAGCTTTGATTAATTTTGAAATCTCTGCTGGATTTAAACTCATCATATCACCTGCTTATCTATTAATTGCTTCCTTCATTGCGTCAATCTTCGCAATGACCGTATTATCCATCACTAAATCATTCGCCTGTACTTTAATACCTGCAATCAAAGATGGATCCACTTGTACTTCAAGTTCAAGTGTCTTATTCATTTTTTTCTCTAACATCTCTTTCAATCTTGATAATTGATCTTCATCTAGTTTTGATGCACTCGTTACTTTAACGATTTCAATTCTATGTTTCTTTCGATAACACTCTTCATACGCATCACTGATTTTATCAAGATGAGAAAGTTCATTATGCTCATTTAACACAAGCAAGAAACGAAATACAGTTGTATCTAATTCGGATTCGAAAGCTGTTTGGATGATTTCCTTTTTCTTTACTCGAGAAATACTTGGATGTGCTAGAATCTTGTTTAATTCTGGTACTGAAGTAATCACTTGCGCTACTTGCTTTAGCTCTGACATCCAAGCCATTTCTTGCTTTGAATCTTGTGCTAATTCAAATAGAGCCTGAGCATAAGGCGTGTAATCTACCATTGTTTATCGCCTGCCTGTTCAATAAAATCTTCCACAAACTGCTTCTGTGTTTCTTCATCCATTTCTTTTTTAATCAACTGACTAGCTGCGCTTAATGCGACATCGCTAATTGCTTTTTTCATTTCTTTTTGAGCGTCACGCTTCTGACGTTCGATATCTTCATTTGCGTTTTTCTTAATACGCAAAGCTTCGTCATTTGCTTCTTTTATAATCTGCTGTTTTTCTTGATCCGCATGTGCTCTAGCTGAAACAATAATGGTATGAGCTTCTTGCGATACATTACGCAATTTTTCATCATACTGTTCTTTAACATCTTCAGCCTGCTTTTTAATAGCTACTGAAGAATTGATATTTTCTTGAATTAAATCTTGTCGTTTTTGAATTAATGTTAGTAATTTTCCCCAAAAGAATTTTTTGGCAAACATTACAATCAAAAAAGTAGAAATACAAACTAAAACAACATCGGTCAATGAAATTCGCAAATAATTGTCAATATTAAAGTCAATCATTACCGATTCTCCCAATCATTAACCTTTGATGAAAATCAATAAAATCGCAATGATCAAAGCATAGATACCTGTTGTTTCGGCTAAGGCGATACCTAATACCATGATAGATTGAATTTTACTTGCTGCATCTGGATTACGACCAACGCTTTCTGCACCTTTACTAGCTGCAATACCCTGACCAATACCAGGACCTAAACCAGCAATCATCGCAATACCTGCACCTAAGCAAGCCATACCACGTACGAAAAATTCATTAAACATTTTATTTTCCTCCTATTTATTAATCTTCTTGAATCACCACTTGCTGTCCTAAGAAGAACGAGCTTAGTGTAAAGAAGATATATGTCTGAATTACACCTGAGAATATATCAAAATACATATGTAAAAATGGCGTTACTAATAATCCTAACAATCCTATTGGCATCAACATTTTAATCAATGTATACACCAACATAGAAATGATATATCCTGCCAAAATATTACCAAATAAACGCATTGTTAATGAGATAGGCAACGCCAACTCTCCTATGACATTCAATGGTGTCAACAAGAACATCGGCTCTGTCAACTCTTTCATTCGTGCTAATAATCCACCTTTTTTAATACCATTACCTTGGATCATCAACCACATTGTGACAGCCAATGTCGCATTAAAACTTACATTGCTCGTTGGATTTTGAAGCCCAATCAAACCAATCAAGTTACTTACAATCATCATCACAATCAAAGTGCCAAACATAGGAATATATTTCTTTGTAGTTTCCCTTAAGTTATCTTTAATTACGTAAAGCACTAAGTTGTAGATCTCCTCACAAATATACACAATCCCTTTACTAGCTTTTGAAGGATCTTGTTTTTCAATTTTCTTTCCTGCAAAGTAGAAGAAGAACGCAAAGAAAACACAAATTCCAAGCCATACAAGAATAGATTGTTGAATCTGTAAAGAGAACTTTCCAATGTGAATGATAATTGCACTTACATCACTCATGGAAATCCTCCTTTTCTTTTAGTGCATATAAAAGAATAGCTCCTTTATTGCACATAAGCCCAACAAGAACTGCCAAAATTGGCAACTCCATTAATTGACAAATAACTAAAACTAGACCATACATAAGATATCTTTTCATATATTCTTGTGTACCTATCTTTTTTCCAGCTATTTCATCTGTTGGAATATTTAAAGCCATTTGAACAATCTTACGATACCCCACTAAACCTGTAAGGCAACCTATCCAAACAGCTATAAATACTTGAATCATTTGAGAATGAAAAATAACTGCACAAACCAAAGAGCAAAATAAACTAAATATCAAAGTATACTTTACTATTTTTTTATTCATTTGCTGCATTGCTTTACCTCGATTTTTTTATTAATAAAATAATACTACCAATAATACTGTACATTAAACCTACAATCACAAATAAAGGCGTAGTATGTAACCAGCCATCAATATTATAACCGATAAGCCCAAATATGAGCATGCTTGTGCATAACATTCCCGAAAAAGCATAAGGTTTCATCAATTACTTCGTACCGAAAATACGATCTCCAGCATCTCCTAAACCTGGAACAATATATCCATGTTCATTTAAATGGTCATCTAGTGAAGCTAAGTAAATATCTACATCTGGATGTGCTTTTTCAACTGTTTTAACACCTTCAGGTGCACCAACCAAACAAACCAACTTCACATTTGTAGCTCCTTGCTTCTTAACCATATCGATTGCTGCTACACTTGAACCACCAGTTGCGAGCATTGGATCCACAACGATTGTGATCGCATCTTCTAAGTTCTTTGGATATTTTTCAAAATAAGTATGTGGCTCTAGCGTTTCTTCATCACGATACATACCAACATGCGCAATCTTTGCGGTTGGAATCAAATCCTGAATTCCATTTACCATACCTAGTCCAGCACGTAAAATTGGCACAATCACAACTTTTTTAGCCAATTCATAACCTGTGTACTGACAAATTGGTGTTTCGATTTCAATTGGTTTCAAAGGCAAATCACGAGTGATTTCATAAACCATTAATCCTCCAATTTCATCTAAGTTTTGACGAAAATCTTTCGTTCCCGTTTCTTTTTTTCGCATAACTGTTAATTTATGCTTAATCAACGGATGATCAATAACTTTTAACATTTAAATTACCTACCTTTATAGTCATAATTATACCATCCTTGTCCATAATAGAAAACACTGAAAGAAATGGAATACTCCAAAACTTCCAGTGTTATAGTATATGAATATTCTGTTTTTTATCATTAAACAATTCTAATCAATTGTCAAAACTTCAAACTGCTTTGCCGCTCTTACATCAATTCCAGAAGGATGTAAGTCCTTTCGTAATAGTACATTCGAAAATGTATCCAATGCTAGATCTTGCGTATTCGCCTCTTCACTCAAATGCGCAAGAACAATATTTTTTGTCTTCGCATTGATCAAGGAAGTTAAATTTAAACTTGAATCTTCATTATTCAAATGCCCATTATCACTCAAAATACGCTGTTTTAAAAACATCGGACGCTTTGTATGCATCAAACGATCCACATCGTGATTGCTTTCAAAGATATAATGGTCTGCATTCGCAATATACGGTTTAATTTGATTGGGTACATAACCTGTATCCGTTACATACACAAGCTTTTCTTTATCCGACTCTACCACAAAACCAATTGTATGTGGCGAATCATGAGACAAACCTAGAAATTGAATGCTCAAATCTTTGATAATCAACTTTTGATTCGGTACTACATCATGTTTATCTAACGCATCCTTTAAATCACAATAAGAATACACATCCAAATGCTTAAAATGCTTTAACTGCGAAACATGATCCGAATGAGCATGACTAATCAAAACACCATTTGTATCATCAACACAAGCTCCAACCTTTTTAAAGCTTTCCATCAAATACTTTTTTGTTGAACCACAATCAATCAACAATTGCGTATCTTCATGACGAATCAAACAACTGTTGCCTTTTGAGCCGCTACACAATAAATCAATGCGCATAAATATCATCTCCAGAGGCTTCTAAATTTGTAAAACGAGATATATTCTTTTCAAAAGCCAATTGAATCTTTCCAATACCGCCATTACGATGTTTTGCCAAAGATAAATCAACAACTTCTGTTTCTTCTTGTGATTCCTTATCTTTATCATAATAATTACTACGATATAGAAACATTACGATATCGGCATCCTGCTCGATTGATCCAGACTCACGTAAATCAGACAATTGCGGTTCATGATCCGTTCTTTCTTCAACCTTACGAGAAAGCTGAGAAAGTGCAATAACTGGACATTCCATTTCTTTTGCCAAAATCTTTAAATTACGCGAAATATCACTAACCTCTTGTTGACGAGAATCTGCGCGTGTTCCCGTAATCAGCTGCAAGTAGTCAATTACAACTAAAGAAATAGAGCCATTTTCACTCTTTAATTTACGACACTTCGAGAAAATCTGAGATACCTTGATACTACTTGTGTCATCAATATAAATCTTTCTTTCACTCAAATGTGAACCTGCCTCATATAAACGAGACATTTCCTCATTTGTCAATTTACCACTACGAAGCTTATCCGAATATACCTGAGATTCCGAACTCATTAAACGCTTCATCATCGAATCACTAGGCATTTCCAGTGAAAATATCGCAACAGCTCCTTCATTACGTTTCGCAACTTGAGCTGCAAAATTTAAAGCCAAGGCACTCTTTCCCATGGCAGGACGAGCTGCAAGAATAATTAAATCACCACGCTGAAAACCATTCGTCATACGATCCAATAAGACATAACCCGTTTCAATTCCAGTTACACCTTTCATCATACGAAGCTCTTTTAATTCATTAATGACACGAGTAACGATTTCTTCACTTGATTCAAATTCGCTTCCCCTACGATGTCTAGTTACATCCATAACTAAGCGTTCCGCATCATCTAAAACTGTATCAATATCTTCGCCAGATGAATAGCCTTCTTCGCTAATTTTATCCGCAACATAAATCAACCTTCTTAGCTGCGCCTTATTTTTGATCGTTTCAATATAAGATCTTGATGTTGCACTCGAAATAGCTGAGTCTGCCAAACGAATAATATAATCTGCTCCTTGACTAGACTCTAACTGATCTGTTTCCTGTAAACGATTGACCACCGTATTCATGTCAATAGGTTGGCCATTTTCATGAATTGTACAGATAGCCTGATAAATCTGCTGATGAGAAGGCAAATAAAATTCTTCTACATGTAGATCGAGTTCCTGACAATCTTGAATGACTTTAGGATATACCATCAAAGAGCCAAGCACTGATTGTTCTAAGGAAACTGCGTTAGGCATTTCACGCGACATATTATGCCTTTTCACTTACATGAACAACAATTTCACCAATCACTTGTCCACGATATAAATCCACAGGAACACGAGTCACCCCTAAAGATGCGATAGATTGTTCCAATTGAAGTTTTCTTTTATCAACACGAATCCCTTTTTTAGATAAAGCTTCCACAATTTGTTTACTAGAAACAGAACCAAAAGTAGCTCCATTTTTACCTGTACTCAAAGTAAACTCTAAAGTAATACCCTTTAAAGTTTCACTCAAAGCTTCAGCTTCTTTTTTTAACTCAGCCTCGTGTTCAGCTCTTTCTTCCATTTGTTTATCTAAAACTTTGGCAGAACCCTTTGTATACGCAATCGCCGATTTATTCTTAAATAAGAAATTTCTTGCGTAGCCATCACTTACCTCAACTACATCATCTTTCTTTCCTAATTTACGAATATCTTTAAGCAATATTACCTTCATTTTTAAGTTCCTCCTCTATACAATTTAAGATCATATCCTTCATCTGTTGCACGGATACACCTTCTCTTTCGACAGCAGCCGCACTAAAGTGGCCGCCACCATTTAATTTTTCCATAATTTTTTGAACATTATAAGACCCATCACTACGAGCACTTATCGCAACGGCATTCGGATTTGTCTTTACCTTTGCGATGGTAAAACTAGCAACACAGCCTTTAATCAATAATAAAGCTTGTGAAACCTGAGCCATCATCGTCTTATCTAATGTTTCATCATCAATCGCTGCAATCATAAAATGATTGTAATAAGGCTTTGCCTGCTGAATCAATGCATTCTTCATAGAGAAATACAAATAGTCTTCACACAAAGCTTTTTCAGCACGACTTGTATTAGCTCCCCAATTTTGTAAGGCAGCTGCTGCTTCAAACGTACGGGCATCCGTATGCATTTTAAAACGATTTGTATCCACTAAAATACCCAAATACATAATCGTCGCTTCCATTTCATAAATAGGAATATGATTTGGAATATTTTGAAGCAATTCAACAATTAATTCACACGCTGAACTTGCACTGCTTTCAACATATGTCAACAAAGTATTCTTAACAAACGCATCACTACGTCTATGATGATCAATCACAAGAATACGATTGCATCGATCCACAAATTCTTTGACACTTGATATTGCAGGAATACCATGATCAGCCATAATCAATAAATCTTTATTATAATCTATAGAATCCATCGCCTCATCTGGAGTAATCAAAGTATGTCTTTCTTGAATGACAGTAACAAATGAATTCATCATTTCTTGAAGCTGCTCATCTCTAGGAACATCCTTTAAAACAATAAATACTTCCTTGCCTAACGCATGTACCCAGCTAGATAAAGCTAGACATGCTCCCATACAGTCAAAATCACTCATAACATGTCCTGCAATATAGACACGATTCGATTCCATAATAGCTTCTTGAATAGATTGTGCCATAATGCGTACACGAACTTTAGAACGTGTTGAACTTGTTTCGGAGTTTCCACCCACAAATTGAACCGTTCCTCCACTTGAACGAATAGCCGCCTGATCTCCACCACGACTTTGTGCAAGTTCAATCAATTCATTGACCATATCATCTAGTACCGTAAAATCATTTGATCCATACGCAAAAGCCATACTTAACGTAATTGAAACATCTAATTTATTTGCCTCATCCTTAATAAGTTGTAAAATAGTAAAATTCTGTTTCCGCACTTCCGTTAAGATTTCTTTATTCAAAATCACCAAAAAACGATCTGAACGTAAACGTCTAACAAACATCTTATTATCTTTAGCCCACGTTACTAAAGCAGCTCTTAAATGTGTATTGATTTGGGCCATGATTTCTTCATTTTCATAAGACTGATATTCCATATAGTTATCTAACTGCAATAACCCAATCACTATTTCATTGTCTAAATACTGCTGACGCATATTATAGTAATCTGTAATATCCTTCACATATAAAATTTGAGCATCTCTTTTTCTCGTGATTTCGTAAATTCGACCTTCCGATTTTCCAATAACCATATCCACATCGTCATCAAACAAAGTACGAATATTACTGATCCAGCTGGTTAATTTACTATTAGTCAACGTAATACCCTTCTCTTTAAAGAAAGGCGAAGCCCAAGTTACAATGTATTCTTCGTTATAAGTTAAGATACCCACATTTCCAAAATTCAAAGCATCTTTGGCATCTTTACCTAAAACTCTTGAAATATCTACTTCCGTCTTCATTCCATGTTCTTTTAAAGATTTCCAAAAGCCAAAGAAAGCATAGATAAAAACAATCCATACAACCAAAGCAGCAATCATATATATATATTCTTTCTTTAAAAACAACAGGATTGATAGTATAAGGCCCAAAGCTAGACCTGTAACGCATAGACTACGCCATTTTTCAAACTGTTTCATATAGAAAACCTCTATTCTTTTCGTAACTGTAAAAGACAGTCCAACTCTCCCATAAACATCCACAATAAATTAAGTCCAGGCACAAACGCACCAAAAATAGAAAGAAATGACCATTTCTTCTTTTGGTATTTGACACATAAACTCATAAAATAAACAACTCCAAAATATAATAACAAGGTACAATCCAAAAAGAAAATAACTTGTGCTAAATCAACGATCCCCGTTGGACATTCTATCACATTTTGAACAAAAAAGAACGCAATCCACACCACAACAGAACCTATCCCTATCCATCTTGGGCTTTGTACCTTAGATAATGGTTGTGGAGGAATAATGTCCATATGCATACGTAAGCACACCATTAATGCTACTAAATGAATACATAACGCCTGTAATAGACCTAGTAATCCTATCATCAAGTATGTAAATACTTTTAAGCTTATACCAGGAATATATTGTGAAATCAAGCGGAAATCTTCATAAAAATCAATACCAAACAAAGTACTCCACAATAGAATGATGCATAAATTAGCTATAATAGAAAGAATAAAACAAATAATAAAATTAGTCATATTCTTAGCATGCTTAAACACGCCCGCCCCATATATAAATCCAATTAATAATGAGGTCCAACTATAAAACCAGGTTGTAAAGCCACCAAAAAACATCGTCATCAAACCCATGCATATGGTAACCAATGCACCCATTTTAACACCACTCATGACTGTATAAATAAGTACAGGAAATGCAAAAATCCAAGAAGCACTGGATTCAATCATCAATGCACTCTGTTGATTTAAAAATAATAAAGCTCCATAAATAGCGCAAACCATCGCACCTGTAGTAATTTGTTTCGTTTTTATCATACGACTATTATATAAAATAAAAAAAAAGACTTCAATATATGAAGTCTAATTAGTCAACCACGTAAGGTAACAAAGCCATTTGACGAGCACGTTTAATAGCTGTTGCTAACATTCTTTGGTATTTTGCACGAGTTCCAGTCACACGTCTAGGAATGATTTTCCCGTTAGCGTTGATGAAACGTTTTAATAATTCTACGTCTTTGTAGTCGATTTCCTTAATTTTGTTCTTAGTGAAGTAACAAACTTTTTTACGACCCATACGTTGTTTTTTAAATGCCATAAGTAAGTCCTTCCTTTCTAAAATGGTAGATCATCACTAGCAATATCTAGTGAATCATCTGCATTGAATGTTGATTCAAATGCGTTATTTGTATTCTGCACAGGATTTGAATATGGATTTTGATTATATCCATTCTGTACAGGAGCAGCATATGTATTTTGAGCAAAACCTTGATTCATTCCATAATCCTGGCTTGGAGCTGAATAACCTGATTGTGTATTTTTAGGTTCTAAGAATTGAACACTTTCTGCGACGACCTCTGTAACATATACCCTTTGTCCTTGTTGATTGTCATAAGAACGAGTTTGAATACGTCCTTCTAAACCAATCAATGAACCTTTGTGTAAATACTGTGTCATTAAATCAGCTGTTTTATTCCAAGCAACACAGTTAATAAAATCTGCATCTGGCTGTCCTTGTGTTGAAACACGACGACCAACTGCCATTGTGAATGAGCAAACACTTGTTCCACTTTGCGTTTTACGTAATTCAGGATCACGTGTCAAACGCCCAACTAATACTACTCGATTAATCATATTTATTTAACCTCGATTATTTTTCGCCTTCAGTTTTAACAACCATAACACGAATTACATTGTTGCTGATACGAGACAAACGTTGGAATTCGAAAACTCCTGCATTGTTTGCAGTTACATTGATAACTACATAGTGTCCCTTTTTCATGTGATCGATTTCATAAGCGAATTCTTTCACACCCCAGTCATCTACTTTGTCAATTGAACCACCGTTATCAGTGATTGTTGCATGTAAACGATCTGAAACTGTTTTGAACGCTGCATCATCTAAAGATGCATTCACAATGTACATAATTTCATATTTTTTCATGTGTACACCTCCCTTTGGTCTTTTTGGCTTCTTACGAAGCAGAGAACAGGCATAAACCTGCCTATTTATTATAACAAAAAAAGACTTTGCTTGTAAACCACAAAGTCTAATATTTTTTTAATTGATATTGAGCATTATAGTAAAGCTCATTATATTTTGTTCCTTCAAACACTTCTAGAACATCATTTAAACCTGAAATCAACTTATAATCATGAATATTTGACAGTGGAATCCACTTTGATTCTTCATTTTCGATTCCATTAAACACATTTGTTTTATATAAGAAAACAATATGTCTGCAATTATCACTCGAGATAAATTGTTTTGTTCCACACAAACATAACTGTTCAACATTTAAACCAGTTTTTTCTTTCACATCACGCATTGCTGATTGTACAAACGATTCACCAAGTTCAATATGACCGGTTGGTAATGTATATCCATTTGGATTTTTGCTATTTTGTACTAACACATTACCTTTTTCATCCTGAATCATAACCATATTTGTTAATTCGCAATATTCAGCTTGCTTATTCGCATTTAATCGTCTTCTTTCAAGTGCTAATTTACCATCCGCTACAATATTACGAATTTCTGTAGAAATATGACGTTCTGGGAAAGCCTTTGAAATATGTTTTTTTGCTTCTAAAGAAAAGTTTTCCAAACTGCTTTGGAATTCTTCTATACGTTCGGATAAATCAGGACGAGATAACATCCATTCTTGGAAAGCTTCTTGCGCCTCTTGAACACGCAATTGACTTTCTGCTTCGAAATCCTTTTTGAAAGCTTCCATTTGAACTTGCACTTTCTGGAATACTTGTTTGCGACGAAGTAAGGCAAGTACAGTAAATACACAGTCGATACCAAATCCAATTGTAAAAGCCGATAAAAAACTCATCAATGCCGTAAAAGGAATATCCATTACGATATCTTGAATTATAGGATGAATGATATAAATCACCACAATAGACATAATGCCAAATAAAGTGGAATTCAACAAACATACGCGCCCATTAATATTCATAAATCTTTCCGAATAATCCCACCATCTTGTTTTAAATAAAATTTCCATTACCCAACTTGTAATATATTCCAATGCACTCGTAATAATGACACCTAAAACAAACACAAGTATAGGATAATCTTTCACAAACAATAAAGGATATAAAACCAGTAAAGCACCTACTCCATAGATTGGGCAATACGGGCCATAAAAGAAGCCTCGGTTAATAAATTTCTTTGTGGGAATTCCACAATATAAATCTTCACAAACCCAACCTAAAAAGGCATACAAAATAAAGTAGGCATAGGCATATACAAATTCCATCATATACTTGCCTTCATTTCTTCACTTAACTTGGCATTTGCCAACATCAATCGAATACGATTTTCCTGATTTACCTTTGATGCACTTGGATCATAATCAATCGCAACAATATTCGCTTTCGGATATTCATCCTTAATCTTACGAACCATACCTTTGGCAACAATATGATTTGGCAGACAACCGAATGGCTGTGCACTAATCACATTGGTAACGCCAGATTTAATAAGTGAAACAACTTCACCTGTTAAAAGCCAACCTTCACCCATTTTTACACCTGGATCAATAAATGCTTTTCCGTTATCAATGACTTCACTAAAATCGTCTGGTGCAATAAAAGTTCCATCTTTTTTAACTATATCTCTAAATGTTTTTTGCATACGCATAATCACATCTTTTACTATATTGTATATATAGTGATTTTTTTCGTGCATATGATAATACTCATAATCAATAATTGAATTTTCTACACAATATAGTGCAAAATCCATAACACCAGAAAGCACTGGTTCAAAGCCTTCTTCAATTAAATAATCTTCTAAGTGTTGATTTCCTAATGGAGAATATTTCATATAGATTTCTCCAACAATTCCAATACGAATCTTTATCTGACTACGATCTTGTGGAATTGTCTTAAATATTTCCAACATCTTTTTATAAATACGCTTTGATTGTTTATAAGCACCATGTTCAAACATTGGAATCAATTCATCAATAAACTGATTTACCGCCTTATCTGTGGCTCCTTTTTCAAGTTCATAAGGCTTCACCTGATTGCTTAACCACATTAAAGCATCACCATATAAAGCTCCATAAAGAATGCGAAGAATCAAAGGCATTGTAAATTCAACGCTACTGCCTTTTTCTAGACCATTCGCATTGGCAGATAAACAAGGAATGCGTTGCCATCCTTCCATAGCCAAAGCTTTTCTCAATAAAGAAAGATAATTACTTGCACGACACCCTCCTGCCGTTTGTGTAATAGCACAGGCTACATGATCTATATCATATTTTCCGCTTTTTAACGCATCAATCATCTGTCCAATAACCAACAACGCTGGATAACAAGTATCATTATGCACATGTGCTAAACCTTCTTCACGTACTTGCTCCCCTTCATTTGTCAAAACTTCTAATTTATATCCGCTTTTCGCAAAGACAGGTGTCAATAAGCGAAAGTGGATAGGAAGCATAGACGGAACTAAAATTGTATAATCCTTCTTCATATCTGAATTAAATAATGTATATTCTAAACTCAATTTTATGCTCCTTTCTGTTGGCCAATCGCCTCTTTCAACGAACGCAAACGAATTTTTGCTGCACCTAAATTATCAATTTCATCAATTTTGATTTGAGTATAAAATTTATTTCCATCCTTTAATATATCTCGAACCTCATCACTTGTAATGGCATCAATACCGCAGCCAAAGCTAACAAGTTGAATTAAATTCATATCTTTATTCTCAACTACATAATGTGCTGCTTGATAAAGTCTTGCATGATACGTCCATTGATTTAAAACATTCACTTTATGATTCTTTTGACGAGGGACACTTTCCTCACTAACAACCACAAAGCCAAGTTGTGTCAACAACTGATTCATTTGATGATTAATCAGTGGATCTAAATGATATGGGCGTCCACAAAGCACAATAATTGGATGATTGTTTTCGCGTGCATACGCTACAGCTTTTCGATGTTCCTTTACTAATTGTTCATGGAATGCTTCATACTCATTTGTAGCTGCATTTTTCGCAATAATAATATCTTTTTCACTAAAATGAATACCCACCTTTTCAAAATGCATACGAATGGCCTTCGCAAAAGTCGCATCATGATCAAAATTAATAAATGGATATACAATTTTTGCCTTATCAAAATCCATATTGGCCGCAATCACTTCTGGATAGTAGGCAACCAATGGACAATTATAATGGTTATCCGATTGATGTTCATCTACATTATAGGTCATACATGGATAGAAAATTACATCCACACCTTTATCAATCAATTGTTGAATATGTCCGTGCACAACTTTAGCAGGAAAACATGCCGTATCACTAGGAATGCTTTGTTGTCCTGAATGATACATTTCTTTAGTACTAGGTGTTGACCACACAATTTCGTAGCCTAAACTATCAAAGAAACGCGTCCAGAAAGGCAATAAGTCATAGTTATTTAAAACTAAAGGCATACCAATTTTTTTATCATGTTTAATTTTTTTCTTTTGTGCATTCAACATGTCCGTTTTGATTTTGTATAAGTCTGGTAACTCTTCCTTTTTTATATCTAAATTATGAACCATCTTTTCACATTTGTTTCCCGCAACTAAGCGCGTTCCATCATTGAATGTATTAATTGTCAATGAACAATGGTTGTTGCAGCCTTGGCAAGCAACAGATTGTGATTTATGCGTAAATTTAACAAGTTGTTCATAATTCAAAATATTGCTTCTTGTTCGATGTAATTTTTTCGCATATAAAGCTGCTCCATAAGCCCCCATTAAAGGTGCAATGCTTGGTCGAATGACTTCAAGTCCAAGTTCTTGTTCAAAACAACGAAGTACAGAATCATTTTGGAAAGTTCCACCTTGCACAACGATATGCTTTCCAATATCGTTCTTATTTTTTGCACGAATAACTTTATATAACGCATTCTTTACAACAGATTTACAAAGTCCAGCCGAAATATCTTCAATACTTGCCCCATTCTTTTGGGCTTGTTTAACCCCTGAATTCATAAACACTGTACAACGAGTTCCTAAATCAACAGGGTGTTTCGATTTTAATCCAAGTGTCGCAAATTCTTTCGCATCATACCCCAATGATTTTGCGAACGTTTCAATAAATGAACCACATCCACTTGAACAAGCTTCATTCAATACAATATCATCAATGTGTCCATCACGAATTTTAAAACACTTAATATCCTGCCCACCAATATCTAGAATGTAGTCTACTTCCGGATTGAAAGATCGAGCAGCTGTATAGTGTGCCATTGTTTCAACGATTCCACCATCCAAATGGAAAGCATGACGCATTAATTCTTCACCATAACCTGTCGCATAGGATCCATAGATTTTAATATTTGGATTTGTTTCATAAATTTTCTTTAAATCTTCTAACACAACATCCAATGGATTTCCCTTATTTGATGTATAAGAATCATATAGAATCGCATCGTTTTCATCGAGTAAAACGAGTTTTGTGGTTGTTGAACCCGAATCAATTCCTAAATAAGCTTTACCTGCATAATTTTTTAAATCTGTGAACTTCGCATCATGTGATTTATGACGTTCAATAAATTTTTGATAGTCTTCGTCACTTTCAAACAAAGGTTTTGATTCAGTTAATTTAGCCGGTGCATGCACCAAATCTTCTAAAGCCTTATACAATTCATCATATGTATATTCTTGATCTGCACAAATGGCAGTTCCTAAAGCTACAAAGTTAATGGCTGTGTCAGGACAATTCACTTGTACATCACTTAATTTTAAAGTTTCAACAAATCGATTTCTTAATCCACTCATAAAGTAAAGTGGTCCGCCTAAAAACAGAATGTTTCCTTCAATTTTTCTTCCCTGTGCTAGTGAAGTAATGGTTTGATCCACTACCGCCTGGAAAATACTGGCACATAAATCACATTTATCCACACCTTGATTGATCAATGGCTGAATATCTGTTTTCGCAAACACACCACAGCGAGATGCGATGGGATATAAACGATGATAGTTTAAACTAGCTTCATTCATTTCTTCCAAAGACATATTTAATAAGGTAGCCATTTGATCAATAAAAGCTCCTGTTCCCCCAGCACAAGTTGAATTCATTCTTTGTTCTACACTTCCTTGAAAGAAAAGAATTTTCGCATCTTCTCCACCAAGTTCAATAGCACAATCTGTTTCCGGGTATAATTTACTAACTCCAGTCGCACTCGCAAATACTTCTTGAACAAATGGTAATTCTCCTTGTTCACTTAATCCTAAAGCCCCTGATCCGCTGATTGCGAATTTAAATGGTTCTTTTGTATATTTCTTTAATTCTACTAATTTATCTAAAGCTTTTTGACGCACTTGCGCCTTGTGCCTTTCATAACTTTTATAACAGATTTGGTTATTTTCATCTAAAACAACCGCTTTGATTGTTGTACTTCCAATGTCGAATCCTATACGATAACCCATAATCTCCTCCATTTTCTTTTATTATCAGTATTATTATACTCATTTTTCATTAATTTTCATGTATTCAAATGAAAATAACAACAACTTACAAAATATGTTCAGTTTGTTGTAGATTATTCGAGACAAAACATATATCATTGAATTAACGAATAGTTAACATGTTCAATACATGGGATTGTTATAATTATTTTTGGAAAGTTGGTAAATCAAATGAAAAACAAATTAACAAAACTTGAATTCAAGTGGATTTGTTACGACATGGGAAACTCTGCCTTTATTTTATTAGTCGCGACAATTCTTCCTATCTATTTTAATTATCTTTCAAGCTCACAAGGTGTAGCCGAACACAACTACCTAAGTTATTGGAGCTATGCAGCAAGTCTTTCAACATTAATTGTTGCACTTGCTGGTCCAATTCTTGGAACACTGGCTGACTATAAAGATCACAAGAAAAAAATCTTCTTAACTTGTGCAATGCTAGGTGCATTAGCATTAGCTTGTTTCTGGATCCCAAGTTCTTGGCTTGCATTTCTAGTCCTATTTATTGCTGCCAAAGTTGCCTATTCTTTATCTTTGATCGTATATGATTCAATGCTTACAGACATTACTACAGAAGAAAGAATGGATGCCGTAAGTTCAAAAGGATATGCTTGGGGGTATATCGCTAGTGTTGTTCCTTTTATTATTAGTTTAATCTTTGTATTAATGTATGACAAAATAGGAATGACATTAAAGACAGCCATGATGATCGCATTCATCTTAAATGCTGTATGGTGGATTGCCTTTACACTTCCTTTAGTAAAAAGCTACAAACAAAAATACTATATTGAACCAGAAGCACATCCTGCATTAGATACATTTGCTCGTTTGAAAGACACTTTAATGAAGGCAAAAGAACAAAAGAAAGTCTTCTTATTCTTATTTGCATTCTTCTTCTACATTGATGGTGTTTATACAATTATTGATATGGCTACCGCCTACGGAACAAGTTTAGGATTAAATACAACTGGTCTTCTATTAGCTTTATTATTGACGCAAATTGTTGCCTTCCCTGCAAGTTTAACATTCGCTGTATTATCCAAAACAAAAGATACGGCTTCATTGATTAAGGTTGCGATCATCGCATACTTCTTAATTGCTTTATTTGCCGTACAATTGGATAAACAATGGGAATTCTGGATATTAGCGGTTGCGGTTGGATGTTTCCAAGGTGGTATTCAAGCTTTATCTAGATCATACTTTGCAAAAATCATTCCAGAAAATGCCAGTGGTGAATACTTCGGACTATTTGATATCTGTGGTAAAGGTGCTAGCTTTTTAGGAACTATGTTGATTGGTGTTGTAACACAGATTACGGGTAAACAAAACTTAGGTGTTGCCGCTCTCTCCATCATGTTTGTGATTGGATATCTAATTTTTAATAAAGTATCTAAAATGGACGACTAAAAAAGATTGTACAAGTAACGTACAATCTTTTTTGTGAGTACCCATCTGATAACCCCTAGGCGTTTTCCTGCTATCTAGCTATAGTACATTCACCTGATTTACTAGCTGTTTATTAACATTCTTAATGCTAATTTTTTAAATGGGAACGTCATGTGGGTATTTACATTGTTTTTTTCACATATAATATTTTCTTGTCCCAAAACCAAATTCTTAATATATGAAAAAAACATGATGCTGAATCAGAAGACTGATATCAACATCGTGTTTTTCTAGTGCTTTTTATATAAACTTTGAACAGCAACTAATTTAGAAAACCAATTTTGTTTATTCTGTGTGTTTGGTTCATAGGGACTAGATCAGAATTACTCTTATCTGTTTTCTATCTAATCTAAAATTTCTCCATTAGAAGCTATCACTTTCTTATACCAATAGAATGATTTTTTCTTATATCTTTTATATGTTCCGTTTCCATCATCATCTGTATCCACAAAGATAAATCCATATCTTTTCTTAAATTCACCTGTTCCTAATGACACAAAATCAAATGCAGACCAAGCTAAGAATCCAAATACATCTACCCCATCATCTATTGCACATCTAACTTGCTCTATGTGTTTTTTTAAATATTGAATACGGTAATTGTCATTTATCGTCAAATTGCCATTCCCATCTTTTACTAAATTTTCTGCAGCACCAATTCCATTTTCAACTATTATCAAAGGAATATTATATCTTTCATAAAAGCTATTTAATACAAGTCTTAATCCACCAGCGTCGACAGGGAAATTCCAATCTGTTTTTTCTAAATATGGATTCACCATTCCTCTAAATCCATGCCCACAATTTTCATCTTCATTTTGTGTTGCAGAAAGTGTATTCGAACCATAATATGAAAAAGATAAAAAATCAACAGTGTTTTTTTCTATTAAACTCAAGTCGTCTTCCTCTATCTTCAATACTATGCCATTTTCTTTAAAATATTTTTTGGCATAATATGGATACTTTCCTTTAATCGTAACATCAGTACATAAATACCCTTGCAATTGAGTTTGTTGATATGCGTATAACACATCTTGAGGATTACAAGTGTATGGATAATACAAATAAGCTGCTACCATTGTTCCAAATTTAAAGTTTAAATCAATTGATTTACCTAATTTTATTATCTTTGACCCCGCCACAAACAAATGATGTAGCGCTTGGTATCGAAGTTTAACATTATCTACTTGCGTTGGAAAATCAACTGTTCCTTTATTACATATTCCTGCATGATGCCAATTTCCTGTTGGCTTTGTCATAATATTCATTTCATTAAATAACAGCCAATATTTTACTAATCCAGTATACCTTTTAAAGATTACCTCACAATACTTCATAAAATAATCTATCATTTTTCTATCTGCCCATCCATTAAATCTTTTCGTTAATTCAACGGGCATATCATTATGACAGATTGTAACCAATGGCTCAATATTATATTTTTTTAATTCCATAAAAACATTTTCATAAAACTTCAATCCTGCTTCATTTGGTTCTTTTTCATCTCCTGTGGGGAATATTCTTGTACAATTAATGGACATTCTAAACATCTTAAATCCCATTTCAGCACATAATGCGATATCTTCTTTATAATGATGATAAAAATCTACACCTGTATGAGATGGATAACTATATTTTTTTGTATTAATATCCAATGTTATTTTTCTATTCTTTGTCAAACTGCCTCTTGTCAAACAATCAGCTATACTGATACCTTTACCGTCAACGTTCCATGCACCTTCACATTGATTTGCTGCTGTAGAAGCTCCCCAATAAAAATCATTTGGAAATGCCTGCATTTGTGTTTCCTCCTTCTAGATCTGATTGTTTAGTAATAATCATTCCAACAACGAAAGTAACTAATCCTCCAATTGCCATTGCAATTATTTGATGGATAAGATTCATCGGGTTTTCACCAATAAATACAGTTAATCCAAACAATCCTGAACCTCCGTACGTATATCTGGCGACGCCCATAAAGCCTGCATATAAACCACCAAAGAATCCTCCAATGCATGCTGCATACAATGGCTTTCTATATTTTAAGTTTACTCCAAATAATGCTGGTTCTGTAATTCCTGCAAAAATAGCAGATACAGCACATCCTATAGCAGTTTCCCTTACATTTGCATCCTTCGATTTAACCGCTACAACTAACGATGCAATGCCTTGATTAAAATTTCGTATAAACGCTGCTGAACCAACAAAAATATCCTTTCCAGTAGTGGCAATCGCATTTGTAGAGTAAGTAGATAAACATGCATGCATACCAGTCATTACTAAAAAAGGTGATAAAGCAGCAAATAAAGCTGGACCTAATGGTCCAAACGTATCATATAACCATTTAACTCCTACGCCTAAATAAATACCTAAATAATTTCCTAATGGAGCAAGCAAACACAACATAACAGGTGCCATGATAACGATTTCTAGCGTTGGCACAAATATACTTTTAATACTGTTAGGAATATATTTTTTCAAAATTCTCTCCACATGACTTGCTACTACAATTGTTAAGAACATTGGAAAAATAGTTGAGGTATACTTATAAGCAGGTATATTAAGCCCAAAAATTGAACCTGCATCTTGATTTTGTACCATTGATAAGAATGTAGGGTGAATTAAGATTCCCCCTAAAAACATACCGATAGCAGGATTCATATTAAATCTTTTTGAACACGTGTAACCAAGTGCAATTGGTAAGAAATATAAAGATGCATCAGCAATAAAAGTAAAAGTAACAATTGTTGGATTTGTACTAGATACCCACCCAAAATATATAATTGCTGATATAATTGATTTTATCATACCTCCTGCAATTAGCATTGGAATTAATGGAACAATACAAGCTGACATAGCAGTGAATACGCTATTAAATGATAATTTTTTCTTGTTTCTATTACCATCTTCTTCAATGTTTATATTTAATTTATCTAGAATTTCCATTCCATTATCTTTACATATTTTTTTATAAACATTATCGACCGAAGGACCTATAATGATTTGTAGTTGTTCTCCAGCCCATTGTAATCCCAAAACACCGGGAATCGTTTCTATTTTCTCTGTTTTCACTAATCCTTTATCTTTGATATTAAAACGTAATCTGGTCATACAATGTGTAAAAAAACCAATATTCTCTTTCCCACCAATTAAATCAATGATACGATTTGATAATTCATCATAATTTTTCTTTGCCATATTTTTCTCCTTTGTTATTTAATATCTATGCAAACAACAAGATGCGCGCTTTTCTTGTTGTATTTGCTTAAAAGAAAAACCCAGCACAAAAATAAACAAAAGTTTATTTTATGCTGAGGTAAAGCCCTATTGGTAACAATCCTATCGAGCACAAAGTCGATTGACGTGAAGTATCAAGTAAACATTTTCCTCTTCAGTCAATTCGCAATTTATTTTATTTTTCAAATACTGACATATTTTTTTAGTACAATCTTCTGTTTCAGGGTAAATAGCTGCTAAAGATTCATATAATTTATGATTTTCATTTTCTACGAGAGTATTCTCTTTTCCCCTTTTTATCAAATAATGCATATGTGAAACAAATCTAGAATAATTAAAACTTTTTCTATCAATTTCAATATTAAAGTATGCTTCAATAATGTCTATTATTTCCTCAATAGCATCTTCATCCAATATATTAGACACTTTGTTTTTATCTTTCTTTTCTGCATTCACAATATGTAAAGCAATATATGCCGCTTCTTCCTCTGGCAAATATATCTTCATATTCTTGCGAAGCAATTCTAAAGCCATCATTCCGATATCCATTTCTGTTTCAAACAAACATTGTATATCATGTATAATAGGTAATTTTAGGTCCATATTCTCTTGATATCGACGTATTGCAAATTGAATATGATCCGCCAATGTAAATACGATGTTAGAACTTACATTGTTATCTAGCTTCATTCTTGCGTAATCTATTACCTTTGTTGAAATATCAATGATTTGTTCAGGAATATCATTAATCATCTGAACATACGTTGGTTCTACATCATAATATACTCTTTCTATTTTGTTTAATCCAATTTCATAAGGAGGTTTTGTAAAACCAATTCCTTTACCGAAAGCAATTACTTCATTTTGATTACTATCTAAACATAATGATACGTTATTGTTAATATTTTTAATCACTTTCATGTAAATCCTCCTTTTCTATTTATGATTTTAATTTTTTTTGCACGTAACACAATACTATTTAAATCCACATCTTCATTCATTGTAATATCCATTACATACTCACTTGTATTTGTAATGATAAGTGGTGTAACCAAATTTATATTTTTTTCTTTCATGAAAGCACGATCAATTTTAATAATTGGTTCATTCTTTTTCACTTTATCATTTTCTTTCACAAATACTTCAAGACCACGGCCGCCCAGCATTACAGTATCTAATCCTACATGAATTAAAATTTCCATTCCACTGTTTGTTTTCATTCCTACAGCATGATTTGTATCAGCTACCATCATAATTTTTCCATCACAAGGGGAATAGATTGTATCTCCCTCATATTCAAACGCTAATCCATCTCCCAACATCTTATTCGAAAACATCTCATCTGGAACTTTCTCCAAAGAAAAACTTTTTCCAACTACAGGAGCGCAAATTTCCTCTATACAATTTTTTTTCAAAAAATTAAACATCTATAACCTCCCGATATAAAAAAACTCTCCAGTCATTCACTATAATAAACATACTTCTGCACGTTTATAAGGGAAAGCCTCTGGAGAGTAACAAACCTTATCTTTTTTTACAAAAAAATTATAGTATGCCCTTACATATTTGTCAATAGTAACTTTTTATTTTTCTACAATGAAATGTGAGTACCCACATGGCGTCCCCATTTAACAAATTAACATTAAGAAAGTTAATAAACAGCTTGTAAATCAGGTAAATATGCTATAGCTAGACAGCAGAAAAATGCCTAGAGGTTATCAAATGGGTACTCACAATCTTTTTAAATCCGCCTTCATTATCATTTTTGCAATTCCATACATTGCTACATATAAGACGGCAACAACAGGCCAAATCATATAGGTGATATCCCATTGTTTAGTCCATAGGCTCCAACCAAGATAAATAGCTGTTACAAGACACCAATATACAACTGTGAATGTTTCAGTTTTCTTCTTTGCGAGCTTTTCTTTTTTCGTATAATCACCTTCTTGCAGCAATGTATCATAGCTACTTTTTATTGTGGAAACACGAATTAGAATATTCACGCCAACGGAAACCAAAATTAATAATACAGCTAAACATAATGTACACACATAATCAGATGCTTCCATGCAACCTGCAATAATCAACGGAATTACAGATAAAATACACAAAACAACACCGCATGCTAGACAGAAAGAATAATGTTCTTGATAGTTTTGATTCTTTTCTTTGACAAGTCCTGTTACACCATATTCTGTTTCAAAAGGTTCTTGTTCTAAATATTGTAAAGAACTCAATTTAATTCCTTTTTTAATGAAGATAAATACTGCAAGTGCAACCATACCTAATAATATGGCACATGCAATTCCAATGGCTAAGCCATCATTGAAAGTTGAAATCAGAAACAAAGGAATTGGACTTAAGATACATAATGTTGTCGCATTCGCAAGCATAGGTGCTGCTTTTTTCTTTTCATACATATATGTATTCGCCTCTTCCATACTCACACGATGTAATTCACAATCTGTATCGCATATTGTCTCTGTATTTTCTTTTTCAACTTCATCTTTTAACAAGTAATCTGTGCTCACTCCAAATAAGTCAGCTAACTGAATAATCTTTTTTAAATCTGGAATTGCTCCTGCACTTTCCCATTTTGAAACCGACTGTCTAGATACGCCTAGTTTTTGTGCCAAATCTTCTTGTGTCCACCCATTCTTTTTTCTTTCTTCAATTATTTTATCAGCTAGAATCATTGTTCTTCCTCCTTAGCCAAAGTTTACTAAAATTTGCGGTTGCATTCCACCAACCTGGCTTGTCAATTTATCAATTTACAGTTGCATATACTAGAAAAGACTTGAATTCAAATCAAGTCTTTATCTATGCCACATATTTACTTAATATATGATTAAGCTTTTGTTCATCAATTGGTTTTGAGATCGAATCATTCATAATCGTTTGATTCATACTATATTCTGATTGCCACTCATGGCGACAATTGGAATGGATGGATTGATTTTACGAATGCATTTAGCAGCTTCATCCCCATTCATTTTTGGCATCATAATATCCATCAAAATCAAAGAATACTTATTTGGTTGTTCCTTAACTTTTTCAACTGCTTCTAATCCATTCCATGCCTTATCTACATTGCCATGTACGGCATTTAAATAAAACTCTGCCACTTCCATATTGATTTCATTATCTTCTACTAAAAGAATTCTTTTATCCTTTAAATCCAATTTTGAAGTATCTTGTTTTGTAGTATTGGATGTATCCAATTGATAAGCAAGAATGACCTTAATTTGTGTACCTACACCCACTTCACTTTTGACTTCAATACTTCCGCCAAGCTTATCCACTAAGCCTTTCACAATCGACATACCTAAACCAGTTCCTTCATATCTTGTTCTGGCATCTTGTTTAACTTGTGAAAACGGCGTAAACAAGTGATTCTCAATATAATCTTCACTCATACCAATTCCCGTATCTTTAATTTCAAATTCAAATGTAACTTTTGAATCATCGCTCGATATTTCTCTGACATACGTATCAATCGTGCCATTTGGCTTATTGTACTTAATGGCATTCGTTAATAGGTTTACGAGAATTCTTCTAAGTTGTAATGCATCTCCAATTAAATGCGTATGGACTACATTCTCCATATGCTTGTGATATGTAATATTTTGAAGGGATACTTGGGCATCAATCAAACTATTCAATTCTTCAACCATATAATTTAAATCAAATGGATCATTCACAATCTCCATATGATCTGATTCTAATTTAGACATATTCAAAACATCTTCCACCAATTCATTTAAGTGTTTTGTCAAAACTTCCATCTTATTTAAAGAATCATCCAACTTATCCATATCACCCCAGTTTTTACGTATAATCTGCATCATACCTAAAATACCATTGATTGGCGTACGAACATCATGGCTCATACGATTCATAAAATCAGTTTTAGCTTTACTTTCTAAATCTACTTTTTGATATGCTAATTGTAACTTTTTCTTTTCTCTATCTTCTTTCTCATGAAATGCCGATGTATTTCTGAACAAAATAATAGCACGTACTATATTACGTTCCTTTTGAATATCTATATCATAAATAACATCTTCACTCATCAATATCATTTCTTGAATCCAGATCACACCTTGATGTGGTATTTGAATCTGATATTCAACCGTAACATGTTTGTCCCCTGCTCTATATCAATTTAAAAGGCTTTGACTCGATTCAACAACGCTAAAGCTTCCCAAACAATCCTCTAACACATTCGCTTTTAATTGTTTAAAATATGCATTATAATCACATGGTAAATTTGGCTTTTTATCTGCACACATATAATTGTCGTAAATACCATCGATTTGATTCTGCGTTAAATTCACGGAGAAAATTAATTGTGCAATTGCCATCAAAGCTTCAATATAATGATCGTTTTCTAAAATAGATTGTTTCAACTGATCATAATAACGCATCAATTGTTGCTTCTCATCCATTTCAATTTTGTCATAATAAATTTTAAAACCTAACGCAAAATGATGCAGATGATTCTTTTCATCGCTATCTAAATAAACGGCTATAATTTTCCCTTTTAATTTTGTACGCTTAATTTGATGACAAAATGAAATTTCTAATACAGGATTTTCCTTTGTGAGACACTCATTTAAATAGTCAAGCTGTAACACATGACGATACTCTTCCTTCTTATTCTCTTCAAACAATTCATTTAGAATTTGCTCAACTGCACCCGAGTAGATGCCATCTTCTGCTAAGAAAAAGGAATAGCTAGCCCGTAAAGTAAAATATGCATCGATTTTGGCATCACAATAAATACAATCCGAAAAATTATATCCTTTATCTTTTAATTGTTGTATAACACGAAGAATCAAATCACGTTTTTCTGTAGCCTCATTGATTTTCGCCTGTTTTTTATCAATATACATATTTTTATCTGCCTGACAAAACAATTCGCGCATTGTTAATTTTGAAAAAATCATTTGAATACGCAAAACCAGCCGGATAACTTAATGGAATTTCTGAACATTTAGCACATTCTTTTTTGATATTTTCTAAATTTCTTTTTACGTCTTCCTTTGTCACATTTTTAAAGAAGGCAATAAATTTATCACCGCCACAGCGACCTACAAATTGATTTTCATCCACACCTTTACGAAGATTTTTCGCAAACGAATTGATATATAAATCACCTGTTATGAAGTGACCTTTGTCAAGACAAAATTACACTCATATTCTAAA
>OLPL01000385.1_pt1 | contig 33693 bp, 28 predicted proteins | sample 1673211 | NCBI WGS metagenome assembly OLPL01 (sample SAMEA3136766, study PRJEB25190) | human gut metagenome | reverse complement strand
TGGTCACCCCCAACATACCGCTCGCGCAGCTGAAGCACCCCAGGGGGCTTGCCCGCACGCGCATATACGACCGCGTGCTGGAGCGGTGCCAGCCGGTGATATTCGACGGCCCCAGCTTCAGGGCGGCGAAGGCGGAGGAGAACCGCGCCGCGGTGCGGCGGATCCTCGACGGCGTCAAGTAAACGGGAAGAAAGGATTTCGAGATGGCGGACGATTTCGGCGACTACTCGGGCGAGAAGCTCTTCGACTGGATCTTGCGCATGGGCCAGGATGCCGGAGGGTCGGCGGCCATGGCCGCGGCGGACAAGCTCAAGGCGGCGCTGGATAACGCGCGCAAGGGTGCGGGCGCCCAATGCCGCGAGGTCGCCGGCATGGAAGCCGGCGGGCGGGAGGCGGGAGGTCCCGCGCGATGGGCGAAGCTCGACATGCACGAGTTCACCTCCATCGAGGACTGGCCGACGCTGCAGGACATCATCGACGGCAAGCTGGACGACTGCGGCATCGCGCACGACTGGCACAAGGAGGCCCAGGGCAAGACCTACCTGCTGTTCAGGGCGGAGGACGCGCCGTCGTTGGTGAGGGCTTTCGACGAGATGTCCCGGGCGGTAGACGCCGCCAAGGAGAAGGCCTCGGCGGAGCTTGCGGCGGAGTTCGCAAGGGCAAGGGAGCGCGCACGGGACCTGGGCAAGGACCGCGCGCACGGCGATCATGCGAGGACCGGCGCGAACGAGAGGCTCGCCGACAAGGCCGAGATGGCCAAGGCCGCCGCCGAGGAGCTGCGCAAGAACGCCCACGAGGTTCCCGATAGGGAGAGGGCGTTCAACAGGGAGAGGGCCCAGGGCCGATGAAGGGCTATTCGAAAGAAGGCCTCATTGCCGCCGGCCTGCTCTCCGCCGCGGCCTTCGCGCTGGGCGACCTCTGGGCGGCAGCGCTCCGCTCCATGGAGGGGCCTTGGCTGCAGAACGTCGGAGCGGCCATGGAGGCCGTGCCGTCCGTCTTGGCGACGCAGGGCATCTCCGCCGAGCCGAACGCCCTGCTCGGCGGATTCATCTGCTTCCTCGCGGTGTGGCTTGCATGGGCCTACCTGGTGCGATCGCAGGGCAACCGCCGAATCGGCGAGGAGCACGGCTCCGCGCGTTGGGGCACCAAGGCGGAGGGCCTGAGGTTCGCGGACACCGAGGATCCCTTCAACAACGTCATCCTCACCGAGAACTACGGGCTCGCAGTCGACCCCGGCAAGCGCAGGGGCAAGAGGCTGGAGGAGCGGCCCCGAAACGTCCTCGTCATCGGGGGCACCGGCGCCGGCAAGACCTGGAGGTACTCCATACCCAACATCCTGCAGATGAACGCGGACTACTTCGTCATCGACTCGAAGGGCACGCAGCTGCCGCTGCTCGGCAACGCGCTGGTGGGGAGCGGCTACGAGATCAGCTGCATGAACCTGGTGCGCATGTCGGCCTCCGCCGGCGTGAACCCCTTCTCGCTCATCCGCGACGAGGTGGGGATAATCGAGTTCGCGGAGTGCTTCATCGCCAACACCACCGGCGACAAGGACCACATGGGCGACCAGTTCTGGGTGCAGGCCGAGCGACTGCTCTACACCGCCCTCATCGGCTACATCCACTATGAAGCGCCGATGGAGGAACAGAACTTCTCCACGCTCATTGAATTTATCAATGCGATGGAGGTGCGCGAGGACGATGAGGACTTCAAAAATCCGGTGGACTTGATGTTCGACGAGCTGAAAAAGCGCAAGCCAGACCACTTCGCCGTCCGCCAATATGCCAAATTCAAGCTAAGTGCCGGCAAGACCGCGAAAAGCATACTTATTTCCTGCGGCGCACGGCTTGCGCCCTTTGACATTCAGGAGCTTCGGGAGCTGACGGCCTATGACGAGCTGCAACTGGACACGCTGGGCGACCGGAAAACCGCCCTGTTCATCATCATGTCCGACACGGATGATACCTTTAACTTTCTCATTTCCATGTGCTATACCCAGCTTTTCAACCTGTTGTGTGAAAAAGCCGACGATGTGTACGGCGGGCGCTTGCCGGTTCATGTCCGCTGCCTGATCGACGAGGCCGCGAATATCGGCCAGATACCGAGGCTTGAGAAGTTGGTAGCGACGATCCGTTCCAGAGAAATCTCCTGCTGCCTTGTCTTGCAGGCACAGAGCCAGCTCAAAGCCCTGTATAAAGACAGCGCGGATACGATCATCGGCAACATGGACTGCTCCATCTTTTTGGGTGGAAAGGAACCCGGTACGCTGAAAGAGCTGGCGGCGGCGCTGGGCAAGGAAACCATCGACAGCTATAACACCGGCGAGAGCCGTGGCCGCGAGGTTTCCCATTCGCTGAACTATCAGAAATTGGGCAAGGAGCTGATGAGCGTGGACGAGCTTGCCGTGCTGGATGGCGGCAAGTGCATCTTGCAGCTTCGCGGCGTCCGCCCGTTTCTGTCCAACAAATATGATCTCACCAAGCATCCCCTCTACCGCTACACAGCGGATTATGACAAGAAATACGCCTTTGACATAGAGCGTTTTCTGTCCCATCGCCTCAAGCTCAAGCCGGATGATGCAGTTGAGGTGTATCAGGCAGACCTTTCCGGTGAACCTGTCGCCTGACGGCGGCAGCCTGCTTTGACAACGACTCGATGAAACTTCGTGGAAGAAATGTACCCTCCAAAATCTAAAAACATATTTTTCGGAGGTACTATTTATGGCTTTCTTTAATTCTGCTGTTGGTGTTCTTCAGACCCTCGTTGTGGCGCTGGGCGCTGGCCTCGGCATTTGGGGTGCGATCAATCTGCTGGAGGGCTACGGCAACGACAACCGTGCGATGCGTTCCTGACTGAAAAGGTCAGGCACAGGTCGAAGGACGAATGAAGTCCAAAACCTTGGAGAACTGATATTTCGATGGATGAAATGAGGGGGTAACGCCCCGAAGCGTCCACACTAATACTCCGACTGGCATAGGTGCGCAACCGCCGATTGTCAGAAGCTCGGTGAAGTCGGCAGAGAGATGCCGTAGTTTTGGCCGCAAGGCCGAAACCGAAAGCTGTCCAGAGGTGGATAGTGCATCCTATATGCCGGGTGTCAGCCGCACATGGTTAGTATGTATGGAAATACTGACGAACTTCTGAATGTACAAGTCTAAACGTTGATACCATCGAAACGGTGGTACTCCTTATACGGAGGTATTCGTGGACAAGTAAAAATGGTTGTTATGAAAGTCCATGTGCCGTTACAGGCGGCACGATTCGTAAAGAATTGAATACAGGCTTAGAGGAAGAACCTAAATGCGGCCTATGATAGAAATATCGGAACGCAGGAAGCTGAAAACATTTAGCCTGTTGCAAGGCTGCGAGATGGTGGATGGGAATACCTTCGTGAGAGGGCAATAACCATTCTTTGTTTCAGTGAAAGTAGTGGCGTAGTACCTGTGAAACCGTGAAAAAGTAAACGGTGGAGGGAAGGCCACAAGTCGAATTCAGTGAAAGTAACATCAAGATACAACAAACACAGCTTCGAGTAAGACTAAGAAAATCCAACCCGAAAGGAGAGGATGCCTGTGTTGACTTCGGAGCGGCGAGAAAAGAAGCAAGGGAAAATCCGAAACTCGGAATATTACGGCATGGAATCTATTTTTGATACGTTGTATGCAGAAAGCAGGAGTGGTAAAACATTCAACCACCTCATGGAAATCATTGAGAGTGAAGAAAACATCAAACTGGCATACCGAACTATCAAAAAGAACCATGGAAGTAAAACGCCGGGTGTAGATAAAAAGACAATACGAAATCTCGCTAAACTAAGCGAGGATGAGTATGTCCGCCTTGTAAAGAAGAAATTCAGTAATTACCATCCTCGCCCAGTAAGGCGTGAGGAAATACCAAAGGATAATGGAAAAACCAGACCACTGGGGATTCCAGCAATCTCAGACCGTATCGTGCAGCAATGTATATTGCAAGTCATGGAGCCAATCTGCGAGGCGAAATTCAGTGAAAATTCTAACGGATTCCGCCCAAATCGCTCTGCCGAAACTGCCATTGCGCAGTGTTGCAGGTTGATTCAGGTACAACACCTGTACCATGTAGTAGACCTCGACATTAAAGGTTTCTTCGACAACATCAATCACACAAAACTGATACGGCAAATATGGTCACTTGGTATTCGGGATAAGAAACTGCTGTGTATTATAAAGCAGATGCTAAAAGCCCCTGTTATCTTGCCGAACGGTGAAAAGATTTACCCAACCAAGGGTACGCCGCAGGGCGGAATTCTTTCACCACTACTTGCTAACATCGTTCTGAATGAACTGGACTGGTGGATTGCATCCCAATGGGAAAATATGCCGACCAGAACGGAATTCACGATACGGCAGAATCATTCAGGTACAGAAATAAAAAGCCACGTCTATCGGGCATTGCGGCGTAGTAATCTGAAAGAAATGCACTCGGTTCGGTATGCGGACGATTTCAAGATTTTTTGCTCATCCCATGCGGATGCAGTAAAGGCATATCATGCAACAGCCAAATGGTTGAAAGATCGGTTGGGGCTGGATGTTAGCCCGGAGAAATCGAGAATTGTTAATCTGAAACGGCAGTATTCAGAATTCCTTGGTTTTAAGCTGAAAGTGCGAAAGCGTAGCAACAAGTATGTTGTTCAATCGCATCTATGCGATAAAGCGTACAAGAAAGTTCAAAAGAAATTCACGGAAGAAGTGAAAAAGCTGGAGCACTCGGCAGATGATAAGGCGCAGTTCATGCAGCTGATGACCTACAATGCTGTGGTGGCAGGAATACACCAGTATTACTGCATTGCAACGGCTGTTTCTGAGGACTTTGGAAAGCTGGCTTATGGGGTCAAGAAGCAGATGTACAATCGTCTGCGGAACGACCTGACACGCAAAGGGGAACTGAAAAAGGGCTATATAAAAGAAAAGTATGGAAAAAGCAGTCAACTGCGATTTCTGCATGGACGGCCAGTAGTTCCTATTGGATATGTTCAGAGCAGAAACGCTCAGCACAAGCGGAAATCCGTCAACAAGTACACGCCGGAAGGTCGGGAACTGATTCACAAGAATCTGAACATTGACACCATGACGATGCTTTGGCTGATGCGAAATCCTGTGCAGGGCAGGTCGATAGAATACGCAGATAATCGCATATCTCTGTATGCAGCGCAGCATGGAAAATGTGCAGTGACAGGTTCAATCATGGAAGCCCATGAAATCCACTGTCACCACAGGAAACCTGTTGCGAAGGGCGGCACAGATGAATATGGAAACCTCGTTCTTATATCGGCTCCAGTCCACAAACTTATCCATGCCGCTGACAAAGCCACTATAAAGTTTTACCTGAATCTTCTCAATCTCGATAGTACGCAAATTTCAAAGTTGAACAAGTTTCGTGAGATGGCAGAAATGCCTTTGATTGATTAAAAATCTTTTCTTGTTCAAGCTACGAAGTGTGTAAGTTGTATTGCAAGCCCTGTGCAACTGAATTCGATGGAACGCCGTGTGCGGTGAAAGCTGCACGCACGGTGTGGAGCCGGGGAAAAGCTGGAGATCATATCAAATGCTTACCTATGGCTATCTGGTGCTAAATCTCAGGGCATGAAGCAGCTGATGGCCGGGGGCGGGGTGGCCTTGATTGGCATTACCCTCGTGCCGCTGCTGTCCGGTCTGTTCGGCTAATCGGCAGCTCGTTTGCTTCCCGTAAATCCACGGAGGGTGCCGCTTTCTGGCGGCATCCTCCCGAAAGGAGGGCAACCCTATGGATTTCTTATGGGATAAGATCACGGAATGGCTGAAAGAAATGCTCGTTGGCGGTATCGTGAGTAATCTGTCCGGGATGTTCGATGCGACCAATCAAAAGGTTGCCGAGATCTCCGGTCAGGTGGGCTTATCGCCGCAGGCATGGAACGGCAGCATTTTCAGCATGATACAAAACCTGTCGGAAACCGTGATCGTCCCCATCGCAGGCGCAATTCTCGCCTTTGTGATGACGCTGGAGCTGATCCAGCTCATTACCGACAAAAATAACCTCAACGACATGGACACATGGATATTCTTCAAGTGGGCGTTCAAGTCCGCTGCCGCTGTCCTGATCGTAACAAACACATGGGCGATTGTGATGGGCGTGTTCGACGCTGCCCAAAGCGTCGTTGCCAGCGCCTCCGGGCTGATTATCGGCGACACCAGCATCAACATTTCAAGCGTTATGGTGGGTATCGAGGATCGGCTGATGGAAATGGAACTGGGGCCGCTGTTCGGTCTGTGGTTCCAGTCGCTATTCGTTGGCATTACCATGTGGGCGCTGACCATCTGCATTTTCATTATCACATTTGGAAGAATGATTGAAATATATCTCGTCACCTCTGTTGCCCCCATTCCGATGGCGACCATGATGGGCAAGGAATGGGGCGGCATGGGACAGAACTACATCCGTTCTCTGCTGGCGCTGGGCTTCCAAGCGTTTTTGATTATCGTCTGCGTTGCCATTTACGCGGTTCTGGTGCAGAACATCGCGCTTGTGGATGACATCATCTACGCCATCTGGACTTGCATGGGCTACACGGTGCTGCTGTGCTTCTGCCTGTTCAAAACGAGCAGCCTTGCCAAGTCCGTGTTCAATGCACATTAACGGGGGTGATACCATGCTGACACTCACGCCCGTCGCGCTTGCAACAGCGAACGCATTTGTCAATGCGCATCACCGGCACCACAAGGCAACTGCTGGACATAAGTTTTCCATCGGCTGTGCCAAGGATGGAGAGCTTGTTGGCGTTGCAATCGTAGGCCGTCCGGTAAGCCGGTATCTGGATGATGGCTGGACATTGGAAGTCAATCGTCTTTGTACCACCGGCGAGAGAAACGCTTGCAGTATTCTCTATGCCGCATCTGCGAGGGCGGCAAAGGCAATGGGATACCGCAAGATCATCACCTATACGCTGGATAGCGAGAATGGCAGCAGCCTCCGCGCCGCTGGCTGGAGCTGTGCAGGCATGGCAGGCGGCAAATGCTGGACAGGCAGCCGCAAGCCCGCCTCCGCTTTGTACCCGGCGCAGATGAAACTTCGATATGAAAAGCTCTTGTAAAGGGGGATTTCTATGGCCTATGTCAACGTCCCAAAGGACTTAACCAAAGTTAAGACCAAGGTATTATTCAACCTCACGAAACGGCAGCTTATCTGCTTCGGAAGCGGCGCACTCATCGGCGTACCGCTTTTCTTCTTGCTCAAGGGCAGCATCGGCACCAGCCCCGCCGCCATGGTGATGATGGTGGTGATGATCCCGGCTATGCTGTTCGCCATGTATGAAAAGAACGGTCAGCCGTTGGAGGTCGTCATCCGAAACATCTACCGCGTGTGCTTTCAGAGGCCAAAGCAGCGCCCGTATAAGACCAACAATTTCTATGCCGTTTTGGAGCGGCAAAACCAGTTAGACCGGGAGGTGTATCAAATTGTCCGAAAAGAAAAAGCTGACCCGCGCCGAACGAAAACAGATCGAAGCCGCCATCGCAAGAGCGAACCGAACGGATAAGAAAGAAAAATCGGCGCAGGACAGCATCCCGTATCAGCGTATGTGGCCGGACGGCATCTGTCGTGTGACCGACACGCGCTACACCAAAACGATCCAGTATCAGGACATCAACTACCAGCTCTCGCAGAACGAGGACAAGACCGCCATCTTTGAGGCGTGGTGCGATTTCCTGAACTACTTTGACAGCTCCGTGCAATTCCAGCTTTCCTTTGTGAACCTCTCGGCTTCGCAGGAAACCTTTGCACGGAGCATTTCCATTCCGCCCTGCGGGGACGAGTTTGACGGCATCCGCGCCGAGTACGCCGGTATGCTGCAAAATCAGCTTGCCCGCGGCAACAACGGCCTCATTAAGACCAAGTATCTCACGTTCGGCGTTGAGGCCGACAACCTCCGCGCTGCCAAGCCCCGTTTGGAGCGCATCGAAACCGACCTCCTGAACAACTTCAAGCGGCTGGGCGTTGTGGCTGCGCCGCTGAACGGCTTTGAGCGCCTGCACGTCATGCACGGCATTCTGCGGATGGACGAGCAGGAACCGTTCCGCTTTTCGTGGGACTGGCTGGCTCCCTCTGGGCTGTCCACTAAGGACTTTATCGCGCCCAGCTCCTTTGAGTTCAAGACCGGCAGGCAGTTTCGTATGGGCAAAAAGCTGGGCGCGGTCAGCTTCGTGCAGATTCTGGCACCGGAGCTGAACGACCGGATGCTGGCGGATTTTCTGGATATGGAGAGCAGCGTCCTCGTCAATCTCCATGTGCAGTCTGTGGATCAGGTCAACGCCATCAAGACCGTCAAGCGCAAGATCACCGATCTCGACAAATCCAAAATCGAAGAACAGAAAAAAGCCGTCCGCGCCGGGTACGACATGGACATCATTCCAAGCGACCTTGCTACCTACGGCGCAGAGGCCAAGAAGCTGTTGCAGGATTTGCAGTCCCGCAACGAGCGAATGTTCCTGCTGACCTTCCTCATTCTCAACACGGCGGACACACCCCGGCAGCTCGACAACAACATCTTCCAGACCTCCAGCATCGCGCAGAAATATAACTGCGCGCTGACCCGGCTGGACTTCCAGCAGGAGGAAGGACTGATGAGCAGCCTCCCTCTGGGGCTGAATCAGATCGAGATTCAGCGGGGCTTAACCACCTCCAGCGTAGCGATCTTCGTTCCCTTCACCACGCAGGAGCTATTTCAGAACGGTTCGGAGGCGCTGTACTACGGCATCAACGCCCTTTCCAACAACCTTATCATGGTAGACCGGAAGCTGCTGAAAAATCCCAACGGTCTGATTTTAGGCACTCCCGGCAGCGGCAAGTCGTTTTCGGCAAAACGTGAGATCACCAATGCGTTTCTCATCTGCCCCAAGGATGACATCATCATCTGTGACCCGGAGGGCGAATATACACCGCTGGTGGAGCGCCTGCACGGTCAGGTCATTAAGCTGTCGCCCACCGGCAAGGGCTACGACGGTTCGCCCTGCTACATCAATCCGATGGACTTGAATCTGGATTACAGTGACGATGATAACCCGCTGAGCCTGAAATCCGACTTCATTCTGTCGCTGTGTGAGCTGATCGTCGGCGGCAAGGACGGGCTTGCCCCTGTGGAAAAGACCATCATCGACCGCTGTGTGCGCATCGTCTACCGGGATTACCTCAACGACCCGAAGCCGGAGAATATGCCGTTGCTGGAGGACTTGTATAACGCCCTCCGTGCGCAGGATGAAAAGGAAGCGCAGTACATTGCCACTGCATTGGAAATCTACGTCACCGGTTCTCTGAATGTGTTCAACCATCACACGAACGTGGATGTGAACAGCCGCATCGTCTGCTATGACATCAAGGAGCTGGGCAAGCAGCTCAAAAAAATCGGGATGCTGGTGGTGCAGGATCAGGTCTGGAACCGTGTGACCATCAACCGCGCCGCCCATAAAACGACCCGCTACTATCTTGACGAGTTCCATCTTCTTTTGAAGGAGGAACAGACGGCTTCGTACAGTGTCGAAATCTGGAAACGCTATCGCAAATGGGGCGGCATCCCCACCGGGATCACGCAAAATGTCAAAGACCTGTTATCCAGCCGCGAGGTTGAGAACATTTTTGAGAACAGCGATTTCATCTATATGCTCAATCAGGCCGCTGGCGACCGGCAGATTCTCGCAAAGCAGCTCAACATTTCGCCGCATCAGCTTTCTTATGTGACCCACTCCGGCGAGGGCGAGGGGCTGCTGTTCTACGGCAACACGATCCTGCCCTTCATTGACCACTTCCCGAAGGACACCGAGCTGTACCGCGTCATGACCACCAAACCGCAAGAGGTGGCGTCGGCATGAAAAGAGAACCGCGTTTGCAGTTTTCCGACGCCGATCTTGCCGAGCCGAAGCTGGAAAAGCCCATCAAGCGGGTGAAAAAAGCGGAGGCCAAGGCGGATAAGGCGCAGGCGAAAATCCCCAAGAAAACCGTGGTCAAAAAGGAACGCGGCTTTGATCCTGCCACCGGCAAGGTCAAAACGCAGCTCCGTTTTGAGGAAGTGGATAAGAAAAAGCCTCCCTCGAAGCTGACCCATGCCGTGCAGGATGCCCCCGCCAACCTCATTCTCTCTCAGGTTCACCGGGAGGTGCGGCAGAGCGAGGATGACAATGTAGGCGTAGAGGCCGCGCACAAGGTAGAGCAAGCCGTGGAGAGCGGCGGGCGGCTGGTGCAGTCTGCCCACCGCGCCCATCAGCTCAAGCCTTATCGTGCTGCCATCCGTGCAGAGAAAAAGCTGGAACGAGCCAATCTTGACACGCTCCAGAAGAAAGCAGAGATCGACAGCCCCACCAGCAATCCCGTTTCCAAATGGCAGCAGAAGCAGGCAATTAAGAAGCAGTATGCCGCTGCCAAGCACAATCAGGCGGCGCAGACTACGGCAAAGGCGGCAGAGAATACCGCCAAGGCCGCGAAAAAAGCCGCTGAAAAGGCTGAGAAAGCGGGCAAATATGTGTGGGAACACCGGCGCGGCTTTGCCATTGCCGCCGCAATTCTGCTGATGCTGGCATTTCTGCTCAACGGCCTGTCCTCCTGCTCGGTGATGATGGATGGCGTCGGCTCCGGGATCGCGGCCAGTACCTATCCGTCGCAGGACGCCGATATGCTGGGCGCGGAAGCGCAGTATTGCGCGATGGAGGCAGAGCTTCAGCGCTACCTCGACACCTACGAAAGCACCCATGACTACGATGAGTACCACTTTGATCTGGACACCATCGAGCATGACCCCTATGTACTCATTTCCATAATTACGGCGCTGCATCAAGGGGAATGGACGCTGGATGAGGTGCAGGGTACGCTCCAAATGCTCTTTGACCGCCAGTACATTTTGACCGAGGATGTGGTGGTGGAAACCCGCTACCGCACAGAAACCGACACATGGACGGACGCGGACGGCAACACCCATACGGACACCTATCAGGTGCCGTATGACTACTACATCTGCACGGTCACGCTGGAAAACTTCAATCTCTCTCATGTTCCCGTCTACATTATGAGCGAAGAACAGCTCGGAATGTACGCCACCTACATGGCCACCCTCGGCAACCGTCCCGACCTGTTCCCCGGTTCGGGCTACATCGGCAAGTATGTGGAGGGCAGCTATACCGACTACGACATTCCCCCGGAGGCGCTGGACGATGAGGTATTCGCCGCCATTATCAAGGAAGCGGAAAAATATCTCGGCTACCCCTACGTTTGGGGCGGCAGCAGGCCCTCTACCTCATTTGACTGTTCGGGCTTCGTCAGTTGGGTCATCAATCATTCCGGTTGGGATGTGGGCAGGCTGGGAGCGCAGGGGCTTTGCAACATCTGTACGCCCGTATCCTCTGCCAACGTCAAACCGGGCGATCTGGTGTTTTTCACCGGAACCTACGATACCCCCGGTGTCAGCCATGTGGGTATCTACGTCGGCAACAATATGATGATCCACTGCGGAGATCCGATCTCTTATGCAAACTTAAATTCAAGCTATTGGCAGTCCCATTTCTATCGTTATGGGCGCTTGCCGTAAAGGAGAGTGAACGATATGAACCCGAAAATTATGAAGCTCCGTGGAGAGCTGGAGAAGAACAAAGGCAAAATCTCTGATCTGCAAGGCCGCAACCGCGAGCTGGAAAAGCAGATTCGTGAGCTGGAGGACACCGACATCATCGGCATGGTGCGCGAGAACGGCATGACGATGGAGCAGTTTGCCGAGCTGTTCCGCCGTATGCAGGCCGCGCCTGCACCGGCCACTTCGGAAAAGGAGGCGTTGAACCATGACTAAGAACACACCACGCATTTTTATCAGTCTGCTGCTGATGCTCCTGTGTATCGGGATTCTCCCCGTTTCCGCCTTTGCCAGCGGCGGTGATTATCCTGATGATACGCTGCCTGCCGCCGAAAGCAGCGCCGCAGACACGCAGGAAACAAAACAGATCGGCACGGTCACGACCAACGGCGGCAACTTGAATGTCCGCACCGGCGCGGGACTGGACAACACCGCGTTTACGCAGCTCCCCAACGGCACGGTGGTCGATGTGATCGGCAGGGACGGCGATTGGGTAAAAATCCTGCTGCCCGCCCGTGTGGGCTATGTGTACGGCAGCTATCTGACCGTCACCGACGCCGCCGACAGCACCGTGAGCATCGGCGGCATTACGCTTCCGTTTGATGAAAAAGAGCTGGCCGACCTCTGGCAGCTTCTTCTCGGCAGCATGACGGGCGGCAGCGACGCGCTGACACCGGACGGCAATCTGACGCTGATTGACGATATTGGCTCCAGCACCAAGGCGGGGAAACAGTTCATTACGCTGGAAAGCAAGAACGGCAATGTGTTTTACATGATTATTGACCGCGACGATGAGGGCGAAGAAACCGTCCATTTCTTGAATCAGGTGGATGAGGCTGACCTGATGGCGCTGACCGGCGAGGAAGAAACGCCCGCCACTTGCTCCTGCACCACAAAATGCGTGGCCGGTGCGGTCAATACGTCCTGCCCCGTCTGTGCGGTCAACATGACCGAGTGCGTGGGCAAGGAGACAAAGCCCGAAGTCCCCGCTGAGCCGACAGAACCCGCCGCCGAGGAACCGGAGAAAAAGAGCGGCGTGGGCGGCATCCTTGTTGTTCTGCTGATCGTCGCGCTGGGCGGCGGTGCCGCGTTCTACTTCTTCAAGCAGAAAAAGGCCAAGCCGCAGACCAAGGGCAGCGCCGATCTGGACGATTATGACTACGGCGAGGACGAGGACGAATACGAGTTTGAGCCGTATGAGGGCGAACCGGAACAGGATACTACGGAGGATACAGACGCATGAGATATTTCACCAATAACCCGCTGGAACGCCTGATGATGCAGAAGCCGAAAGCGGCGCGGGAGGACAGCCCGCCCGCCGCTGCCAAGGAACACTTCTGCTATGGCTGCAAGCGCTTCGGACAGAGCTGCGTTCGCCCCTGCTACCGTGACGTAAAGAGAATGGAGGCTGCACCATGCGCCTTGTGATCGCCGAAAAACCCTCCGTGGCGCAGAGCATCGCCGCCGTGCTGGGTGCTAAATCACGGCATGACGGGTATCTGGAGGGCGGCGGGTACATCGTGTCGTGGTGCTTCGGGCATCTGGCAGAGCTGGCCGACGCCGCCGTTTACAACGCCGATGATGCCAAATGGACGCTGGCGGCGCTGCCCATCATTCCTACCTCGTTCCGCTTCATCGTCCGCTCTGAAAAGCAGAAGCAGTTTGACATTCTGCGGAAGCTGATGCGCTGGGAGGATGTGGCAGAGGTGGTCAACGCCTGCGACGCTGGGCGCGAGGGCGAGCTGATCTTCCGCACGGCTTACTGCCTTGCGGGATGCTCCAAGCCAATTCTGCGGCTTTGGATTTCTTCAATGGAGGATGATGCCATCCGCAGCGGCTTCCAGCAGCTTAAGTCTGGGCGCGACTATGACGGCCTGCATCAATCTGCCCTGTGCCGCGCCAAGGCTGATTGGCTGGTTGGTATCAACGCCACGCGGTATTTCTCCCTGACGTATGGCCGCACATTGAACATTGGGCGCGTCATGTCACCCACGCTGGCACTGCTGGTACAGCGTGAGGCGGAGATCTCCGCATTTGTGGCAGAACCGTTCTACACCGTCCAGCTCGATTGCGGCTTTCCCGCCGCGACAGACAGAATAAAGGACAGAAAGGACGCCGACGCTATCGCCAATGCCTGCAAGGGCAAGACGGCGGTGGTCAAAAGCGTGGAGCGCAAGGAAAAGTCTGAGAAAGCGCCCGCGCTCTACGATTTGACCTCCCTCCAGCGCGACGCCAACCGCATTCTCGGCTACACCTCTCAGCAGACCCTCGACTATCTCCAAGCGCTCTATGAAAAGAAGCTCTGTACCTACCCGCGCACCGACAGCCGCTATCTGACTGACGATATGGAGGGCAGCGTCCCCGGTCTTGTCTCCGCCGCTGCCGCTGTCTGCGGCATGGAGAAGCCGCCGACCATCTGCGCCAAGCAGGTGTGCAGCAGCCAAAAAGTCACCGATCACCACGCCATTGTTCCCACCATCAGCGCGGAAAAGGTAGATATAGCCTCTCTGCCGCTGGGCGAACGCGAGGTGCTGAAGCTGGCGGCAAGGGGCTTGCTTCGTGCGGTGGATGAACCACATCGCTACGCAGAAACGGTCATTACGGTGGACTGTGCCGGTCAGAGCTTCACCGCCAAGGGCAAAACCGTCCTTGCTCCCGGCTGGAAGCGCTATGAGCAGGAGCAGGCAGAGGCAGCGCCCGCGCTGCCGGTAGTGACGGAGCAACAGACGCTTTCCGTATCTGCCGCGTCGGTCAAGACCGGAAAAACCACGCCGCCCAAGCATTTCACCGAGGATACGCTGCTGGCTGCGATGGAGAACGCGGGCAAGGAGGATATGCCAGATGATGCCGAGCGCAAGGGCATTGGCACCCCGGCGACCCGTTCCGGTATCATCGAAAAGCTGGTGTCCTCCGGTTTTGTGGAGCGCAGGAAGTCCAAGAAGATCACAAATCTGCTGCCCACCTCTACCGGCACGGCGCTTATCACCGTTCTGCCCGAACAGCTCCAGTCTCCGCAGCTCACCGCTGAATGGGAACACCGCCTGAAAGAGATTGAGCGCGGCGAAATCGCCCCGGACAGCTTCATGGATGGGATCGCCGCCATGCTACATGAGCTGGTGCAGACCTACAAACCCATCCCCGGTACGGAAGTCCTGTTCCCCTCCGGGCGTGAGGTAGTCGGCAAGTGTCCCCGCTGCGGAGCCGAGGTGACGGAATCACCGAAAGGCTTTTTCTGTGAGAACCGTGCCTGTTCCTTTGTTCTCTGGAAAAACAGCCGCTTTTTCACAGCCAAGAAAAAGGTGCTGACAAAATCCCTTGCCGCTGCGCTTTTGAAAAATGGCCGCGCCCCGCTGAAAGGCTGCTACTCGGAAAAAACCGGGAAAACCTATGATGCCAGTGTTCTTCTGGAGGACGATGGACAGCGCACGGGCTATAAGATGGTGTTCGACAATGGCTGATGCGCCGCGTATGGATCACAAGCAGCTCCGCCGCGCCAAGAAGCTCATTCGGAAGCTCTGCTGTAATTACGATCACGGCAACTGCCTTGCTCTGGATGATGGAGAGCCTTGCGCCTGCGTACAGGGTATTTCCTACTCGCTGCTGTGCAACTGGTTCCGAAACGCGGTACTTCCCGCCGACCATGAGCTGCTGGCCGACGTGATGCGGGAAAGGCCGGGAAAGCGCTGCGCCGTCTGCGGTAAGCCGGTCTATTCTTCCTCCAATCGCGCCAAATATTGCCCCGCCTGCGCCAAGCAGGAGCGCCGAAAGCAGGACGCCAAACGAAAGCGTGAACAATACTGGAACCTCCGCAAATAGAGGGCGTAAAAGCCCCGTGCCGCAAGGCTTTTTCCATGCGGAATCACAAGGGGCTGCGTCATTCTATCCGCAAGCTCAAAAACAACGTCTATCTGCGGAGAATCGCCCCTGTGCAGGATGTGTTTTCTTCTGCGCAGGGGCGCTATTTTTTCTGAAAGGAGATCATCATGGCTGAAAAACAAACCAGCAAAGACCGGATGCGGGAGATCGTTGACAGCATCGAAAACGGCATCAAGGAGCTGTTCGAGAGCGATAAGTACCGGAAGTACCTTGCCACCATGAGCCGCTTTCACCGCTACTCGGTCAATAATACCATGCTCATCTATATGCAGCGCCCCGACGCCACCCATGTGGCGGGCTTCAACAAGTGGCGCGATCAGTTCGGCAGGAACGTCCTGAAAGGCGAAAAAGGTATCCGCATCATCGCTCCTACTCCCTATAAGAAAAAGGTCGAGGAAATCAAGACCGACCCGGAAACCAATGCGCCGATGCTGGATGCGGACGGCAAGGCCATCATTGAGGAAAAGGAAATCCGTATCCCTATGTTCAAGGTGGTATCCGTCTTTGACGTGTCGCAGACTTCTGGAAAGCCCTTGCCCCAGCTTGCCGCCGATCTGAGCGGCAATGTGCAGCAGTATGAGGTTTTCATGGAGGCGCTGCGCCGCGCTTCTCCCGTTCCGATAGAGATAAAGCCCGTTGCGCGGGATACGGACGGCTTTTTCAGCATTAAGGCGCAGAGCATCACCATCCGCGCCGGTATGAGTGAGGTGCAGACGGTATGCGCCGCCGTCCATGAGATTGCCCACGCCAAGCTCCACGACTACGAACACATGACGGAGCTTGCGGACGATGGTGAGACGATCCTTGTCCCCGGCGAAAAGAGCCGTAACACCGAGGAGGTCGAGGCCGAAAGCATCTCCTATGCGGTCTGCCAGTATTACGGCATTGAAACGGGAGAAAACAGCTTCGGCTATATCGCCACATGGTCAAAGGGCAAGGAGCTGAAAGAGCTTCGCGCCAGTCTGGAAACTATCAACAAGACTGCCTCCGAGCTGATTACGGACATTGACCGGCACTTTGCGGAGATTTGCAAGGAGCGCGGCATCAATCGTGAAGAAGTGAGCGCCACACAAACAGACGAAGCGCTTTATCTTGTGGATGGCTCGGTATATCTCCATGTGCAGCATACAGACGGCGGTTGGGACTATTCGCTCTACGACAAGGAAAGCAAAAAGCTGCTGGATGGCGGTGTTATTGACAGCAGCGCCATTGAAGATTCGCCGGTTGCATCTGTTGCCGGGGCTGTCCGAACGGAGGTATTTGCCATTCAGGGCATGACACCAACCAAGGTGACATTTGCAGATATGAAAATTCTGGAGGACTTGCAGGAGGCGCAGATTACGCCGCCCTTGGACAGCAAACAGATCACCGGCGCAGTCGCTGTTCCCACCGATGCGGCAGATACCATGCGCCCGGAGCTGGAACAGGCCGTCCCGATGCCTGACCCCACGCTGACGGTGGACGATATGCGCAGCTATGGGTATCTGGATAGTGATATGCTCCCGCTTTCCAAGGATCGGGCAGTGGAGCTGCTGGAGCATGACATCACGGTTTATATGCTCTATCCCGACAACGCCGAGGAAATGGTCTTTGAAGCTGAGGACATCATCAAGCACGACGGAATGTTCGGCGTCACAAGACCGGATTGGGATGCGGTCAAGGGCCATATCCCGCCCCGCGATGTGGAGCAGCGTTTTTTGAACAGTCCCACCGATTCTATGGCGATCTACCAACTGCGCCGGGATGCGCCGGTGGAGCTTCGTTTTGCCAATCTCGGCAGTCTGGCCGCGCCGCCTGACCCGGCCAACTATGAAGCCGTCTATACCCGTGAGGTGTACCCGGACGATGATACCGGCAGAATCCTTGAAAACTTCTACTACATTTTCAACGACGAGCGCCCCGGCGATTTTGTGGGACACAGCCTCTCCGTCAGCGACATCGTTGCGCTGAAACAGGACGGCAAGGTATCCTATCACTACTGTGACAGCATGGGATTTCAGGAGCTGCCCGCCTTTCAGAAACCGGAGAATTATCTGAAAGCCGCCGAGATGTCGATGGAAGATGATTACGGCATGATCGACGGCATTATCAACAACGGCCCCAAACAGCCCACCGTCGCCGACCTTGAAGCACAGGTCAAGGCCGGTATGTCCATCTCCTTGATGGATTTGGCAGAGGCGGCACACCGGAAAAAGAAGAAATCTGTGCTGGAGCAGCTCAAAAGCCAACCGGCCCAAGAACGTCCACACAAAACAGCGCCCAAAAAGAGCGCGGAAAAGGAGCTTTGATATGAACATCACCTTTGAAGAACGCCAGCTTATGAGCCTCTACAACACCGGCACCCGCACGGGCTTGATCGCGGCGCTGGAGGAAATGCGCGGCTACCTCGCTGCGGATGAAACGGAGCTGCGGGAGCTGACGGACAGCGCCATCGCAAAGCTGCGCAGGATGAGCGACGCGGAATATGACGCGCTCGACCTGTTCCCCGATTTTGAAAAGGAGGATATGGATGCCGAGTAAAGTACAGCTCTATGCGCAGATGGCAGACCGCACGGCGGAGCAGATCACGGGAAGCTACCAGAAGTGGACGGCATTTCTGACCACCGCCGCAAGGCTGTATAAGTACCCCTACAATGAACAGCTCATGATTTTCGCCCAGCGCCCGGAAGCCACGGCCTGCGCGGAATACGATCTTTGGAATAAGCAGATGCGCCGCTATGTGCGGCGAGGCAGCAAGGGCATCGCCCTTGTGGATACCAGCAGCGACCAACCCAAACTCCGATATGTATTCGATGTTTCCGATACCAGCGGCGGCGAGAACTCTCGCCGCCCTTATCTTTGGGAATACCGGCAGGAGCATCGTGAGGTGGTATCTGCGGCGCTGGAACAGCGCTTCGACGTTTCCGGTGAAAACGGACTTGCCGATCAGATGGAGCGTGTGGCGGCGCAGCTTGTAGATGAATACTGGCACGACAACTGGCGCGATATTGTCGGCATCGTTGACGGTTCCTTTTTGGAGGACTATGATGAGTTCAACATCGGAGCCGCTTTTCGGAACGCCGCCGTTGTCAGCACCACCTATGCGCTGCTGTCCCGCTGCGGGATGCAGCCGGGAGATTACTTCGAGCATGAGGATTTTCTGAATGTCTTTGATTTCAATACCCCGCAGACCGTCGCCGCTCTTGGAACGGCCATCAGCCAGTCCAGCGAGCTGGTGCTGCGGCAGATCGAAGTCACCATCAAGAATTATGAGCGCGAGAAAATCGCGGAAAGGAGCGAAAGCCATGAGCGAACTGACCTACACCCGCAGCGGGGATTATCTGATTCCCGACCTGAGCCTGACAGAGCAGCCGCAAGCCCCGCTGGGCAAGTACGGCAGGATGCGGAAGGATTACCTGAAGGAGCATCGTCCGGTGCTGTGGAACAGCCTGCTGCTGTCCGAGAAGCTGTACCCCCATCTGCGGGAGATCGACGAGGCGGCGAACAACCGGCTGGAACAGATGATGCCGGAGCTGATGAAGTCGGCGGGCGTGACGGAATCGCTGAAAGCCAGCGACCCGATGAAGTGGGTAGGGCTGATGAACACGCTGAAAGCGCAGGCCGAGGAAACGATCCTCACGGAACTGGTGTTCAGCTAAATATGTTCGATGCCCCTGCTGGGGCGCAGATGTCCTTCTTCCCCTCAGAGGCAGAACAAATTCAATCCATCGCAGAAGCGGAGAGTGTAACACCCTCCGCTTTTTCTATGTTCATTTCTCAGGATGATATTGACCACATCCTGCGCGCGGGCGGTAATGCGGATGCAGCGCGGATGAAAATTGCTGCGGAATTCTCCAAGCAAAAGCCTTTAGAGGATCGCGCGGCATTTCTGAAAGCTCTTTACCACGGCGGCAACGGCCTGATTACGGATAACGGCAGGTTTTCCGCATGGTACGGGGACGATGGTATCCATATTGCAACCGGAGATACCTCTCGCTATCTTCGTTCTGCCCAAGTGATAGGCTGGGCAGATGCGGCGGAGCGTATTGAGGAGCTTCTGGACGGCGGCGCATTTGCCACCAATCTTGAGGTCACGGAAGCCCCGCGCTATGAGCGGCTGGGTATTGCTGTGGATGTCTGGAACCTTTATCACGATTTCTCGGATGAAGCAAAGTCGCTGGGGTATCTGTCCTGCTTGGGTAATATCCATAGCACCAGCTTTCCAGAGGAAACGGAGCGTCTGACGGACGATCTGCTGAATCCGGCGTTCCGGGATAGGCTCCTGTCAGAATACAAGGTATTCATGGACGCCTACCGCGAAAACCGTGCGCTGCTGCGCTTCCATTACCACCGGCCGCAGACACTTCTCACACGTTTGGAAGATCTGTCCCTTCCACGAAAGGAATTCCGCTCCGATATGGAGGCTGTTCCAGCAACCGGCAGGTTTATCACCGAAGATGAAATTGCGGCTTCTCTTGCAAACGGAAGCAGCTTTGAGGGTGGAAAGACCCGCATCTATGCGTTTTTCCAGACTTCGCACACTCCCAAGGAGAATGCCGATTTTCTGAAAAAGGAGTACGGCATCGGCGGGCATACCCATGCCGTATCCAGAGAGAGCGGCAGCTACGAGGATCACGGCAGCAAGGGCATCACGCTGAAAAAAGCGGGCTGTGCAGATGTTCAAATGAATTGGAACAAGGTCGCTTCGCGTATCTCTGAGCTGATTCGGATGAACCGCTATTTTACACCAGACGAACAGGCGCTTTATGATAAGGCGCAGGCACAGGATGTGGTGCGAAACACCGCCTACGACAGCTATAACGCCATCAAGGAAGCCCACCCGGACGACATCGTGCTGTTTCAGGTGGGCGATTTCTTTGAGATTTACGGCGAGGACGCAAAACAGGCGGCGGAGCTGCTTGACCTCAACCTTACCACAAGAGAGATACCCGGCGCTGGCCGTGTGGAGATGTGCGGCGTACCGTCGCACAATTTAGAGATGTATGTAGAGAAATTGCGCGATAAGTATGATGTGACGATTGCCGAAGCGCCAGACTTTAGAGGTGAGCGCCACATTTACACGCTGCGCTCTATCGACCATGAAGCAGAAGCCGCCATCAATGCTTATGAAGCAGAGTTCGGCGCGGACGGCACGAGGGTGTTCCGCGACCCTGCCGCCGACGCGCCGCAGCCCACGGTACGGGAGCTGTTTGACGGGTACAAGCTGACCGTTGGCAACGCGCTTTCCAAAGATACGGCTTTTGTCAATGCCTGCCGCAATTCAGACCGCCAGAACGCTTATCTGGAGGGTGCGGACGCTATCCGTCGTATTGTCACGGCATCTGATGATCTCCAGCTTGTCCGCCTGTACTTTGATATGCCCGCGTTCCATAACCGGCTGCATCAGGAGCTTTTGGAGGAACTGTATCCCACGCTGGCAGCGACGGTCGCACCCTCTCCCTATCAGATCACACAGGAGGACATTGACAACGCGCTTCTGGATTGGCACAACAACCTAAAGGGCAAGCAGGAAGTCGCACTATATATGCAGGCGCATGGGCGAGAACGCAGCATCGCCGCATGGCTGGCTGCAAAATATGGCTGGGAAGATAGCAAAACTCCCATGTATATCCATGTAGGAAACGCCGAGCCGGTGACGCTCACATGGGCGCAGGTACAGCGGCGGTTGGCACAGCTCATCCGCGAGAATAAATTTTACGATGAGAATGAGCGACTGCGGTTATTTTCACCTGACCGATACTCCATTCGTCTGCATCCCGGCGAGGGCGGAATTACCGGCATTTGGGATGAGGTGTTGGAACGGTTCTGCGGAGATGGGGAACAAACGCTCCGCTTTGCAGAACAGAATAACGCCATTGCTTACTTGGATGGCATCAAACGAGATATGGGAATTGAGCTATCCCCTCCGGCGTTTACAACACCGCTTGGCTATACTTATCATATTGGAGATCGCATTTCATCCATAGAGTTAGACCACATAGCAGCAGTCGGCGTTATCGCGCGTGTAGATGAAGATTACGTCTGGCACACGTTACCGAACGTACCCGGACAGAAACCTGTCAGCATCGACCGCAATTCCTTTGAACGCTACCTCGACACCAGATATTTCGAGGTTTCTGAACCGGAGCAGCGCGTCATTGCGGCGCAGCACACAGAACAGCCAACCCCGGAGACGCCGCAAGCGGTTGAAAACCTTATGGGGCAGCGCGTGGAAATTGATGGTAAGCTCTATAATGTTGATTCCGCAGATGAAACTGTCGCGCATCTCAGCGTCGTTTCATCCTCCAGCGAGAGCAATCACGATCCGGAACACAGAACCGAGCCGCTTTCCGCTGTCCTCACACGAATCACAGATCAGGGTCGTGAGCTTGCGCCGAATATTTCGGCATATCAGGCGCTTCGTGCAGAGCATCCCGAAAAGCTCATCGGTGTCCGTGTCGGAGAACGGCTGCTTTTTTATGGCGCGGATGCAGAACGCGCCGCCAGCGCTTTGAATCGCCGCCTGCTGCAACGCGATATTCCCGGTATGGGCGAAACCGCTGTGACCGGCTATGATTTTGGACAATGGGCAAGCGCCGCAAAGCGGCTGCTGGAGCATGGACACAGCTTCGTGTTTGCGCAGCCAAATGAAACCGACGGCTATGATGTTATCAACGAGGCCGATGCCAAGGAGTATATCCCCATTGGCATGGAGCTGGAGATTGACGGACGGAAGTTTGTCATTGACAGCGTAAATTTCGGCACGGATGAAGTATCTCTGCGCGATGTAACTTTTCAAAACAGGCAGGGCTTTCCCATCTTCCGCGCTGAACACATTGCGTTTATACGCTCGTTTGTTGAAGAGCAGGAACGGGAGCAGCCGCAGCCTGTCACCAAACCCGTCGCGTTCTATCCTGCCGAGAAAACGCACTTGCCCTACAACATAGAAATCCAAACGCTGCACATCCCGGAACCGGAGCATGACCCGCCCTCTGCGGAACCCGCCAAGCCTGAACCGCCCGCCATGAGCGAGGAAGAAGATCTGATTCTGGAGCAGGAAGGGCGCGCGGCACTTTCGGAAATGGGCGAGTTTGTGCCTGATTTTGATGATGCCATCTCTCAGGCCGAGATCGACGAGCCTCCCGCACACCGTCCTGCGGTATCTATCCCCATTGACGGCGAGTGGCAGGACTTTCCCAGCGTCGCCGCTGCGGAGCAGGCCGCTTATGCTGACTTCAAGGCGGCAAGCCGCCGCAACGCGCAGAATTTCCACATCACCGATGATGCCCTCGGCGTCGGCGGCGCAAAAGCAAAGTTTCGGGCAAATATGGCGGCTATCCATCTCCTGCAAGGGCTGGAGTTTGAGGGCTTACAGGCCAGCCCGGAGCAGCAGGAAATCCTCTCCCGCTATGTGGGCTGGGGCGGTTTGGCTGATGCGTTCGATGAAAATAAACCAAACTGGTCGGACGAGTTTGCAGAGCTGTACGCCACACTTTCCCCGGAGGAATACGCTGCCGCCCGTGCGTCCACGCTGAACGCCCACTACACCAGCCCTACCGTCATCAAGGCGATCTATGAAGCGGTCGGCAATATGGGCTTCCAGACCGGTAACATTCTGGAGCCGTCTATGGGCGTTGGCAACTTTTTTGGCCTGCTGCCGGAGCAGATGCAGGGCAGCAAGCTCTACGGCGTGGAGCTGGACAGCATCACCGGACGTATTGCCAAGCAGCTTTATCCCAAGGCGGACATTACCATCGCGGGCTTTGAAACAACGGACAGAAAAGACTTTTACGACCTCGCCGTGGGCAACGTCCCGTTCGGACAATATCAGGTAGATGACCGGGCTTATAACAAGCTCGGTTTTTCCATTCACGACTACTTCTTTGCCAAAACCCTCGACCAAGTGCGTCCGGGCGGCGTGATTGCGTTTGTGACCTCCCGCTACACGATGGACAAGCAATCGCCCGAAGTCCGCAGGTACATCGCGCAGCGGGCGGAGCTGCTGGGTGCCATTCGTCTGCCCAACAATGCGTTCCGCGCCAATGCCGGTACGGATGTGGTTTCGGACATTCTCTTTCTCCAAAAGCGTGACCGTCCCATTGAGATCGAACCGGATTGGGTACACCTCGGCCAGAACGAGGATGGCTTTGCCATCAACCGCTATTTTGTTGACCACCCGGAGATGATCCTCGGCAGGCAGACCTCCGAAAGCACCCAATACGGCAAGCAGGATTTTACCGTTGTCCCCATTGAGGGGCTGGCACTTGCAGATCAGCTCCATGATGCCGTGAAAAACATTCGCGGCACCTATCAGGAGGCGGAACTGCCAGAGCTGGGCGAGGGCGAACAGATCGACACGTCCATCCCCGCAGACCCCAATGTGAAAAACTACTCCTACACCGTGGTGGGCGGCGAGGTGTACTACCGGGAAAACAGCCGCATGGTCAAACCGGAGCTGAACGCCACCGCCGCCGAGCGTGTCAAGGGCATGGTCGCGCTGCGGGATTGCGTGAATGAGCTGATTGCCCTGCAAATGGACGAGTACAGCGCAGAAAGCCGGATTCAGGAAGCGCAGACCGAGCTAAACCGCCTCTATGATGCGTTCTCCGCAAAACATGGCCTGATCAATGACCGTGCGAACCGTCTTGCGTTCTCTGACGATTCCTCTTACTACCTCCTGTGTTCACTGGAAGTGCTGGACGACGACGGAAAGCTGGAGCGCAAGGCGGATATGTTCCACAAGCGCACCATCAAGCAGCAGCGCAGCGTAGATTCTGTGGATACCGCCAGCGAAGCCCTTGCTGTCTGCATCGGAGAAAAAGCCTGCGTCGATCTCGACTTTATGGCCTCCCTCATGGGCAGCAGCGAAAAGATTCCACAGATCGTTGAGGATTTGAAGGGCGTCATTTACAAGGAACCCAACAGTGGCCCATTTGACTTGCAGGACGGCGGCGAGCATTGGGCAAAGGGCTGGCAGACGGCGGACGAATATCTCTCCGGCAACGTCCGGCAGAAGCTTCGCACCGCGCAGCGTGTGGCAGCGCGCGACCCGTTCTTTGCCGGAAATGTGGATGCCCTGATTGCCGCCCAGCCGAAGGACTTGGAGGCCAGCGAGATTGAGGTGCGGCTGGGTGTGACATGGCTTGACAAGAAGTACATCGAGCAATTCATGTACGAAACCTTTGAAACGCCCCGCTATCTGCGCGGACAGATCGAGATCAGCTATGTCCCGTACACCGCAGAATGGCAGGTTTCCCGCAAGAGCATGGTGCGCTACAACGATGTGGCGGCGTTCACCACCTACGGCACAGACCGCGCCAGCGCCTACCGGCTGCTGGAGGATGCGCTGAACCTCCGCGATATTCGCATCTACGATACCATTGAGGACGCAGACGGACGGGAGCGCCGTGTCCTCAACGCCAAGGAAACCACCCTTGCCGCGCAGAAGCAGCAGCTTATCCGGGATGCGTTCAAGGACTGGATTTGGAAAGACCCGGAGCGGCGCGAAACGCTGGTACGGCAATACAACGAGGAAATGAACAGCACTCGTCCCCGCGAGTATGACGGCAGCCACATCGTTTTCTCCGGTATGAACCCGGAAATCACCCTCCGGGAGCATCAGAAAAACGCCATCGCCCATGTGCTGTACGGCGGGAATACGCTGCTGGCACACGAAGTTGGCGCGGGAAAAACCTTTGAAATGGTAGCCTCTGCGATGGAATCTAAGAGGTTGGGACTGTGCCAGAAATCCATTTTTGTCGTACCAAACCATCTGACGGAACAGTGGGCGTCCGAATTTCTGCGGCTCTACCCTTCGGCCAATATCCTTGTCACTACCAAGAAGGACTTTGAAACCCACAACCGCAAGAAATTCTGCGCCCGTATCGCCACCGGCGACTATGACGCCGTTATCATCGGCCACAGCCAGTTTGAGCGTATCCCCATCAGCCCGGAGCGGCAGGAACGGCTCCTTCACCAGCAGATTGAGGAAATCACCGATGGTATTCAGGATACCAAGCTCGCAGGCGGCAACAGCTTCACCATCAAGAGTTTGGAGCGCACGAAAAAGGGACTGGAGGCACGGCTGAAAAAGCTGCAAGCCAGCGACCGCAAGGATGATGTGATTTACTTTGAACAACTTGGCGTAGACCGGATGTTTGTGGACGAGTCGGACAATTATAAAAATCTTTTCCTCTATACGAAGATGCGTAACGTGGCAGGGCTTTCCACCACCGATGCGCAGAAATCCTCGGATATGTTCTCCAAGTGCCGCTACATGGATGAGCTGACCGGCGGGCGCGGCGTGGTGTTTGCCACCGGCACCCCGGTTTCCAACTCCATGACGGAGCTTTACACCATCCAGCGCTATTTGCAGCATAACCGGCTGCAAGAGATGGGTATGGGCCACTTCGATTGCTGGGCAAGCCGCTTTGGTGAAACCACCACCGCGCTGGAGCTTGCCCCGGAGGGAACCGGCTACCGGGCAAGGACGCGCTTTGCAAAGTTTTTCAACTTACCCGAATTGATGAATCTGTTCAAAGAGGTCGCCGACATCAAAACGGCGGATCAGCTCCACTTGCCCACGCCGGAGGTTGCGTACCACACCATCGCCACCAAACCCACGCAGATCCAGCAGGACATGGTGAAAGCTCTCTCGGAACGTGCGTCCAAGGTACACAGCGGTGCGGTCAGCCCGGATGTGGACAATATGCTTAAAATCACCTCGGACGGACGCAAGCTGGGGCTTGACCAGCGCATCATCAATCCCATGCTCCCCGACGAGGAAACCACCAAGGTCAATCAGTGCGTGGCGAACATTCTCCAATACTGGCGCGACGGCGAGGAGGAAAAACTGACACAGCTTGTGTTCTGCGACATTTCTACGCCAAAGGCCACGCCCTCGCAGCGGGCGGCAAAGGCTTCCCCCGGTACGCTGGACAGCCCGGAAATCCATGCGCTGGAGAGCGCGATTTCATTGGAGGAAAGCGCGGAAACGCCGTTCACGGTCTATGAGGATGTGCGCCAAAAGCTCATTGACGCCGGTATGCCCCCGGAACAGATCGCGTTCATCCACGATGCCAATACGGAGGTCAAAAAGCGAGAACTGTTCGCAAAGGTACGCAGCGGTCAAGTGCGCGTCCTGATGGGCAGCACGGCCAAGATGGGCGCGGGCACCAACGTGCAGGATCGTTTGGTCGCACTTCACGATTTGGATTGCCCGTGGCGTCCCCGTGATCTCACGCAGCGAAAAGGCCGCATCGAGCGTCAGGGCAATCAGAACAAGCTCGTTCATGTCTGCCGCTATGTGACCGAAGGGACGTTTGACGCCTACCTCTGGCAGACCGTTGAGAACAAACAGAAATTCATCTCTCAGATCATGACCTCAAAATCCCCGGTTCGCTCCTGTGAGGACGTGGACGCTACGGCGCTGTCCTTTGCGGAGATCAAGGCGCTGTGTGCCGGTGATCCCCGTATCAAGGAGCGCATGGATTTGGACATTGAGGTGTCCAAGCTAAAAATTATGAAAGCAGACCACAACAGCAAGCAATTCCGCTTGGAGGACAGTCTGCTGAAATACTTCCCAGAAAAGATAGAAGAACACAAAGGCTTTGTTCGTGGGCTGGAGGCGGATATGCAGACCCTCGCGGCGCATCCGCTCCCGGCAGAAGGCTTTGTCGGCATGGAGATTCGCGGCGACCGGCTCACTGATAAGGAAAACGCCGGTGCCGCGTTGCTGGATACCTGCAAGGAGGTCAAGGGCAAAGACCCGGTACAGATCGGCAGCTATCGCGGCTTTACCATGTCCGTTGCTTTTGATTCCATGTGGAAAACGTACACGCTGACGCTGAAAGGCCAGATGACCCATCGCGTTGAACTCGGTTCGGATGCCAGAGGCAACCTTGTCCGCATTGAGAACGCGCTGGATAAAATGCCGGAGCGTTTGCGCAGCGTTCAGGAGCAGCTTGAAAACCTCTATAACCAGCAGGCAGCGGCAAAGGCTGAGGTCGGTAAGCCATTCCCGCAGGAGCAGGAGCTGGCCGCAAAAACTGCGCGGCTCATTGAGTTGGATATGGAGCTGAATCTGGACGGCAAGGGACAGCCGCAGCCTGAGCAGGCGATTGCAAAATCGGCGCGGCCTTCCGTTCTGGATAGGCTGAAAGCGCCGCCCGTTCATGGCACACCGGAAAAGCCCCACAAAAAAGAAATGGAGGCACGATGATGAAAAATATCCCCGTTTATAAGCACTCGGCATCCTACGCCAGAGAGCATGACGAGCTTGCGGCCTACCGCGCTTCCAATCAGGCGAACACGGCCTGCAAGGAAGCGATCGAAGCCGCCATCCGTGACCACTACCGGGATAACCGGCTGGATGCAGCGGCGGTCGATCAGGTGGTGCAGCAGTTCGGCTATGACCGCGCATTTTATATCCTCGCCATCACCGTCTGTCAAGCGGACTGGGACAGGCGCTATTCTCCCGACAACAGGGCTTGGGCCAACGCCATGTCCATTCCCGCTAACCCTGACGCATGGGGTACTGACCGCAACTGCTATCTGGCCGTCAGCAGCCATCCCGGTTTGGTCGATCTGTTTCTCAGCCAGACCCGCAAAGCCTACGCGCAGGAGCGGCAGAAAACCTCTGTCCGGGACAAGCTGAAAAAGCCGCCTGAAACAACTTCGCCGAAAATTTCGGCGAAGTCCAAAGCCCCGGAGCGTTGAGCGATGGCAAAACGCAAGCGGGATATTCAGCTCAAATTCCGCGTCACGCCGCAGGAGCGGGAAATGATTGAAACGAAGATGGCACAGTTCGGCACCACCAACATGGCGGCGTATCTCCGCAAGATGGCGATTGACGGATATGTGGTGAAGCTCGACCTTCCGGAGCTGCGGGAGCTGGTGTCTCTTCTTCGGTATTCCAGCAACAACCTCAACCAGCTCACCCGCCGCGCCCACGAAACAGGCCGTATCTACGAAACCGATCTGGAGGACATTCAGCAAAGTCAGGAACGGATATGGACGGCGGCAGAGAAAATCGTTTCCTCGCTGGCGGCGCTGAAATAAGTCGCAGGGGCGGCGGTTATTCCGCCGCCCCTGTCCGTACAAAAGCAAAAGCCCCGACGCAAAACAGCATCGGAGCTTCTACGGTTCCAGATTATTTTCATCGAATAACGGCGAGGCAAAAAAGCTGCTCAGGTCGATCTCCAATCCCTGACAAAGCTCGTGGATGATCCGCAGCTTCATGGATGGGTATGCGCAGTTCACAAGATTGCCGATGGTGGACTTCGGTACGCCGCTTTTCATATAGAGCTGATACTGCGTCATGCCGCGCTCCTGCATCAGCTCGACCAAACGCCTGCTGACGGCTTCATTCAACTGCAAGTATCACACCTCCCGTCCCTGTAACTGTACCAACATTATATTTCCCATCTGGAGCAAATTAGTTCAGGTAGCTGTACTAAAGAAGGATTATGTGATATGGTTAGATGTCGGGCAAAAGGCGAAAACTATTCGTATGACTTTGCCGCATCCTTGCAAAACACTAATGAGCAAAGTAATCTAATATCAGAAAGAGATTTGACCGCTTGGAAAGGAGCTGCGGAACGTATGCTGACAAACGAAATTGTGCTGAAGGTATTTTCTGACTACCTCGCCCGCGATGATGATTTTGAAGTTGTCCTCACCAGCAAGGGCTACACCGTTATGGGCTTTGACTGCTATCGGCAGGACTGGAACACCGTGTACTTTTGCCCTACGCCCGAAGATTTGTTGGATTCTCTGCTGGATGCCTATGAGAATTTCCGCATGATGGAGATTACGGGTGGAGATCGTGATCTGACCGAAAAGGAAGAAGCAAAGCTCGCCAAAGAGCGTGACGCGCTGACCGCACTTTGTGAAAAGGAGGCCGCAAAATGTTCATCCTGAAAATTCTCTTTGCGCCGCTGTCGCTTATCCTGTCCCTGTTCGTCTGGCTGTGCGCGGGGCTGCTGTCCTGCTCTGGCTTCGTGTTCAAGCTGGCAAGCGGACTGCTCTCCCTGCTGGCTTTCGCCGTGATGATTACCTACTCTGTAAAAAACGGCATTATCCTCCTTGTGCTGGCGTTTCTGATCAGCCCGATGGGACTTCCGCTGCTGGCGGTGCAGGGACTTGGCAAGCTGCAAGACGTGAACGCTGCCATGAAAAACTTCATCCATAGTTAAAGCGCAAGCCGGGGCGAACGCCTCGGCTTGTTTTCTCATAAATCTCGTTTTTGATTTTACTCAAAGAGATTGTAAAAGCTATCTCTCTGTGCTATAATGTCTACGAACGTTAGAGAGGTGAGCATTATGAAGCACTATGAGAAGCTGCTGGAATTAGGCTGCTTCAGCAAAAACGATCTGGAGCAGATCACTGGCAGCGAAGCGGCGGCAAAGTGGCTTTGCCGTGAGTATCAAAAGAAAGGCTACATTGAGCGCGTAAAGCGGGATTTGTATGTTGCTATCAGTCTGGAAACTCAACAGCCCATTGCCAACCGCTATGTGATTGCCTCTCACATCAGTAACGATGCCGCTGTATCGTATCACAGCGCTTTCGAGTTTTACGGTTACAGCAATCAGGTCTTTTACGAAACGCAAGTGACCAGCGAGAGCCGGTTCCGGGATTTTGAATACGACGGCGTGACATACCGGCGGATTGCCCCGCGCATTACTGGCGGTATCACCGAGATAAACGGCATCCGTGTCACAACGCTGGAGCGGACGGTGATTGATTCCATCAATCTGTTTGAGAAAATCGGTGGGCTGGAAGAACTTTTGCGCTGCCTTGCGCTGATCCCCACGCTGGATGAAGCAGCGCTTTCGGCCTGCCTCGCGGAGTATGAAAGCGGCTTCCTCTATCAAAAAACGGGCTATATCCTGTCCGCCTTTGCAGCCAGTCTCGGCCTCTCTGATAGTTTTTTCGCCATGTGCAAATCGCACCTCCCGAAAGGAAAATCCTATTTATCAAGCGAGAGCCAAGGCTTCATCTGGCACGAGGACTGGAAGCTGTATGCACCGAAAAATCTGATGCACATGATAGATAAAGGGGTAACAGACTATGATGCAATTTGACAGAATGGCTTTGGGCAAGAAAGCCCGTGAATTGGGCTTCGTCCGTGATACCTTTGAAAAGGTCTGCCGTCTGGCCGATGTGCTGGATTCTATTCAAAAGGATGCACTGCTTTCCAATGCGCTGGCGCTGAAAGGCGGAACGGCCATTAACCTGACTATCTTCAATTTACCCCGGCTGTCTGTTGACATTGACATGGACTTTTCTGAAAATCTTCCCCGTGAAGAAATGCTTGCAATACGGAAGCAGATCACGGAACGGATCAGTAAATACATGGCCGCCGCAGGGTATCATCTGAGCCAGAAATCTAAAACGTATCATGCGCTGGACTCCTTTGTTTATGAGTACCAAAATGCCGGTGGGATGAAAGACAACCTCAAAATCGAGATCAATTATATGCTTCGCTGCCATGTGTTAGCGCCGGTGCGCAGGACAGTCAATCTGCCTTGGCTGGAACAGGAGCTTACTGTTTTGAGCGTCGATCCGCTGGAAATCTACGGTTCAAAGATCGTTGCACTTCTTAACCGCGCAGCTCCCCGCGACCTCTATGACATACATACAATGATGGAGTATGGATTGTTTGACGAATCGCAGGAACCCATGCTGAAAAAGTGTGTCATGTTTTATAGCGCCATTGGCTCCGACAGCGTTCCAGACCGATTCCATTTCGAGCAGATCGCCTCGGTGTCCCAGCAGCGTGTCAAAACCGACCTTATCCCGGTACTGCGCCGTGGCACTTGGTTTGATGCGCAGCAGGCGCATGAACAGGTCATCGCCTATCTGGAAAAACTGCTGACGCCGGACGAACGGGAGCTTTCCTTCTGGACTTCGTTCGGCAAGCAGGAATATCGCCCGGAGCTGCTTTTCCAAGACGCAGATATTCTCTCTCGTATCGGGCAGCATCCGATGGCGCTCTGGAAATGCAGCGATAAGCAGAATAAGCCCGCAGCAGAAACGGACTGAGGCCAGTATGAAGAAGCACGGACATTACTGTAAAATCTGCGGCGAATATAAGTCAAATGAGAAATTTTCCGGCAAAGGCCATGCCGCCCACATCTGCAAAGCCTGTTCTGCTCTGCCACCGGAAAAGAAAGCTGAGATGCTGGCAATCAACCGGCTGCTGAATCTTCCGTGGCAGCTTTCCAAAGAACAAAAAGGTTGGCTAAAGCGCAGGACGCATGATCGCCGCACCGAGGTCAAAGCACTTGCCCAGCAGCAATATGAAGTGCGTTTTGGGTACACGCACACTTGTGATGTGCTGGATGATGCAGAAGAAATAGAATAGTGCAAAGAGGTCTGCTTCGGCAGGCCGTTTTGCTTTTTAAGGAGGTGTCCGACATGGCAACCACACGCCTGATGCCTCTCCACACCGGCAAAGGTCGCACGGTGGGACAGGCCATCAGCGCTATCATCGACTACACCGAAAATCCGCAAAAGACAGACGGCGGCAGGCTGATAACAAGCTGGCAGTGCGACAGCAGGATCGCCGATGCCGAGTTTCTTTTCACCAAGAATCAGTACATCCAAAAGACCGGCAGAGTGCGCGGCGAGGATGATGTGATCGCCTACCATCTGCGGCAATCCTTTGTTCCCGGAGAGATCACACCAGAGGACGCGAACCGTTTGGGCTGTGAGCTGGCCAAGCGCTTCACCAAGGGCAATCACGCCTATATCGTCTGCACCCATATCGACAAAGCCCATATTCACAATCATGTGATCTGGAACTCCACCGCACTCAGCCAGACCCGGAAATTCAGAAACTTTTGGGGTAGCAGCCGCGCCGTGCGGCGGCTCAACGATACTATCTGCATCGAGAACGGCTACTCCATCGTGGAGAATCCGAAGCGCCACGGCAAGAGCTACAACAAGTGGCTGGGCGACAAAAAGAAGCCCTCCCACCGGGAGCGGATATGCACGGCCATTGACGATGCGCTGGCGCAAAAGCCCGACAGCTTTGAAACGCTGCTGGAGCTGCTGCGGCAGGCCGGGTATGAGGTCAAGGGCAAGAAAGTCCCGTCCCTGTTAGGCGGCGAACAGAAAAAATCCATTCGCATGGATACCCTCGGCGACGGTTATACTCCCGCAGATCTTCGTGCGGTGATTGCAGGTGAAAAGGCGCATACGCCGCGAAAGAGCGCCGCAGCGCCGGTCAAACCGGAAAAGCGCAGCGGGAATCTGCTGGTGGACATTCAGACCAAATTACGCGCTGGCAAGGGTGCCGGTTATGCGCGTTGGGCGACGTTGTTCAATTTGAAGCAGATGGCGCAGACGGTGGCCTACCTACAAGACCATGAGCTGTTAGATTACGCCGTCCTCTCGGAGAAAGCGGCGGCAGCGTCCGCTCACTTTAACGACCTTTCCGCAAGGATCAAGGCTGCGGAAAAGCGCATGGCCGAGATTGCCGTGCTGCGGGAGCATATCGTCAATTACGCTAAAACCCGCGACACCTACGTTGCCTATCGCAAGGCCGGGTACTCCAAGAAATTTCTTGCAGAGCATGAAAGCGAGGTCACGATCCACAAGGCCGCAAAAAATTATTTCGATGGACTGGGCTTCAAGAAGCTGCCCACCATCAAGGCGTTGAATACCGAGTACGCCGAGCTGCTGGCGGAGAAGAAAGCGGCCTACGCCGACTATCGAAAAGCCCGTGAGGAAATGAAAGAGCTGCTGACGGCCAAGGCCAATATCGACCGTATTCTGGAGCTGGACAAGGAGCAGGAGGAAGCGAATGAACGACGGGAAAAAGAGGCGGAGCAGCGCTGAGCTGCCTGCCAACAAGCGATTTGCAAAATCGCGCAGCCGATGGATTTATCCATCGTTTCAGAACACAAGTTTTGTGTTCTGCGGGGATTGGGGCAGCGCCCCAACAAGCATGAAACAGGCGGGTTCCGTGTAAACGGAATCCGCTTGTTTTCGCAAAGTGGGTACCGCTTTGCATTGCTTGCCAGTTTCTTGTTCCCGTTCGTAACCCCTCTGAAGCCGTGGTTTTCGATGCCGCATATAGCGTAACGCTTCGCCTCGCACGCGGCCGGTTGACCGTGTCTGCGTCTGCGCCTCGTCGTACCCGAACTGCGCGACATGGCACTCTGCCCCTGCGGGAACGTCCCTGATTTTTTCTGTAGCAGCTTGCATTCGTGCTG
>OLPL01000377.1_pt1 | contig 34168 bp, 27 predicted proteins | sample 1673211 | NCBI WGS metagenome assembly OLPL01 (sample SAMEA3136766, study PRJEB25190) | human gut metagenome | reverse complement strand
CTGCTACATCATTGAGATATGTCTGTATATTTTCTGTTGTAAATTCATATCCCATCTTCTGCAGTTTATCGTAAATACTATTGGGCTGCTTAATTCTTGTTTTTATAAAAGAAATAGGATTTCGATTGTTCTCAACTGAAAATTCATCATCCAAAACCTCAAGTTTAGTTTGTATCTCCCGAATAGCACAACGATACATCATCATTAAATTATAAAATTTTGTAGCATTATTTAAAAACTGTAGTGATTCCGGACTGTTCATCCTGAGTTTTTTTACTTCATCTTTTGTCATGGAACTTTCCTTTCTACCTCATCCCTGATTTCAAAACATTATTTATTTTGATAGTTGATTCGTTCTCCTTGAATTACTGGATAACAAATCATTTTATCACTATCCAGATTTTCTACATGCATATCTACTGCACTGATCTGATGGTTTTCATAAGTATTGTAATAATAAATACCTTTTGTAACATTACAACACGACGTATACAATGTGATTTCATATTTTCCATCCGCTACTTCGCAACATCCTCGTTGCTGATCCACAGATCCGAGAATGTGGAAGAATTGGCTAACGCTTTCTTCCTCTGATTCACCTGAAATTGCATTTACCTTTGTAAAAGCTACACGTACAAAGCGTGAGGAAGATGAGAGATCTCCCGGAAGACCTAATCCTCCCATACCTCTACTATATGCATCAAGAGCCAAATTTTCGCAGAAAGTATTTCTGGGCTGTTTAGGAGATAAATACATATAATTATTTAGTTGAAACATCTGCTGTGGAAATGGCGGATTATTCGTAAGCACTCCTACTGGATTGTCATAAATATGCAAACCATCTGACATAGATTCTACCGTAATTGACTCATTCTCATCAGAAATGATCCAGTGTAATTGTGCTAATGGTAATTGCTCGCTGAAAGGAGTATTAACAATATTAATTCGTTCAAGAAGCTCGCGAACTTCAACTAAAGAAGAACACTGACTTAAAATCCACGGAATAAATTCAAACTGTGCAATATTTTCCACATCTGGCTTAATCGCGGCATAAACAGCATTTCCGACAAAATTCAGTCCTGCCATTGCCACTCCTTTTTCATTCATAGCATCATAATACAAAGGATAATCCTCTGCAACATGAGCCATTCCAATAATTGCATAATGATTTTTCATATCGCCAACATGGCGAAAATTAAACGCATAATTACGTGGTGTAATTACTATCTGATCACCATAAGAGAATTCATAATCGAGGGTTCGTCCAAAGTAAAAATCTTTTGTTTTATAAGTTGCTGCTGTACACATGATCGTTTATCCTCCTAAATAGATTGAAATATGTCAATGAGCTTTTTCTTGAACAATATTATATCACAATTCTTTTATTTTGTTCCAACTTCATACATGATCATAACATGTAAACTTTAAACTATTTTCCTAGATTATTTCTCCATCAGTTTTTCAAACCAGGTATCCATAGCTAGGATGAATTGACCTACTGGTATATAGCCATTTCTTTGAAAGCCCTCTGAAAGGCCACCTGCACCAGCAAATATATCAATATATGAAAATGCCATTGTAATGGCCCTCCTTCAATAAAACAATTATGCCAAGTTTAATTTATCCTTTTTTCTTGATATCTATCATTTCACAAACATACGTATACTTTAAAAACTTAGTTCAGCAAGAGAATGAACTTACCGAATTATTTTTGTATTTAATGCCTGAGAGCTAAGAATAGCAGGGACAGGCAGTGTATATACACTGCCGGGCATTCGCCTCAAAAGCGGGACCCTCCCCACTTTTGGAATCTTCGCTTCGCTCGATTTTATGAAAACATAAAGGAGATTTTTATATGGCAAACAGAAAAAGAGATGTACAGATACTGCTCTGGGTTACTCCGGAGGAAAAGAAGATGATCCGCAAGAGGATGATTCTATCCAAGACCTCTAATATGAGTGTCTATCTCCGTAAGATGGCGATTGATGGCATGATTGTCAATACAGATACCACTTATTTGAAAGCAATGTATCAGGAAATGCACAAGATTGGTGTGAACATCAACCAGCTTGCCAAAGTTGCAAACACCGTAGGTACTGCCACACCGCAAGATATAGAAGAGCTGAAAGAAATGGTGAAAAAGATATGGCTTACATTAAGATCTTTCCAATCAAATCTACAGTGAAAAAGGCTGTGGCCTATATCACGAATCCAGATAAGACGGATGAACAAAAACTCGTCTCTTCGTTTGGCTGTTCTCCGGAAACTGCGGATCTGGAATTTGCCATGACAGCAGAAATGGGAAAAAATAATGTCATGGAAAAGGGGAATAACCTTGCCTGGCACATGATCATCTCCTATCATCCCAATGACCTCACCGATCCCAAACTTGCCCATGAGGTCAGCACCAAAATCGCAGATTCTGTTCTGAAGGGAAAATATGAATATGTGCTTACTACGCATACAGATAAAAAACATATTCACAGCCACTTGATTTTTAATGCCACCGGCTTTACAGATTATCATAAATATGTTTCCAACAAGCGCACCTACCACAAACTCTGCCAGATCAGTAACCGCATCTGCAAAGAACATGGGCTGTCTACTTCTATGCCAACTTCTGGAGCCGGACGTTCCTATAAAGAAGATATGGAATATAAGCGAGGTCAGAGCTGGAAGGCAAAACTAAAATATCAGATTGACCGTGCCATCTGGACATCTGTGACTTACGATGAATTTCTTTTGAAGATGAAAGAAGCCGGTTATGAAACTCGTCAGGGAAAGTACCTGGCGTTCCGTGCGCCAGGAGCTGTCAACTTTATCAATGTGAAGACACTGGGAACCTATTATGCAGATGATCATTTACTGGTTCGTCTTGAAAAAAATCGTTGCAAGGCTCGCACTCCTCAGAAAAAAAATAACCGTGTCCGGCTTTTCGTTGAAATGACCACTTACCTGTCCGATCATAATAAAGCAGGATTTGAACACTGGGCAAAGTTGAATAATCTGAAAGAAGCTGCCCGGACTTTCAACTATCTATCTGAACATAATCTACTGAATTATGAAGATTTTAAAAATCATGTAGCTGATTCCGCTGATGCAATTCAAGCTACAGAATCCAAAATACAGTCTCTGAATAAACAGCTGGATGCACAACGGCTGCTCCAAAAACGCTGTGATGTTTACCGCCATTGCAGAACTGTTTTACTTGCTGAAAAAGATGCTCCTGATAAAAAAGCATATCAGAAACAACATCAGGCAGAGTACCAGCTGCATGATACTACCCTTCAGGAATTATCTGATCTTGGGATAAAGAAACTGCCCTCACAAGGGAAATTGCAGAAGCAGCTTCAGCAACTGGAAACAGAACTGGCAGCTACCCAGAAAGAACTCACGCAGCTTCAGGCTGATCAGCGAACCCTGCATATTGTACAAAGCAACTTTTCTTCCATGCTCCAGGATGCTGATATTCTTTCAGAATTATCCTCTGAAAATCCGGAGCAATCCATTTAAGCAAAAAAAACAAGAGGATACCCGTACTCGATTTTCTCAAGTTTGGTATCCTCTCATCTATTTTAGCTTTCGTTCCTTAAGTCAGCTCAACCCCTTTCTGTGGATTATCTTTTCCCGACTTCTGACCAAGTTTTTCTTTGTTCTCTTTCAGACGATCATGGATGGATTTCTTTTTTTCTCCTGCTGATCTATCAGAGCTTTTTACAGTAACGGCTTCTGACTGTACCTCTTTATGATTAGCCGCTGACTCTTTCTCATTTACTTCTGTAGCTATATCAGGAGATTTTTCCACCAGTCCACAATATTCATACAGGTAAGGTAAGATGTGTTCCTGGACATCTCGCTGATCTTCGATTCCTTTCATATGTTCAATGATATCGCCCTCACCGGTACCCAGCATGATCTTTCCTGTTACCTTGTGAATCTCTGAATCTATAGAACAAAGCACCATATATCCAACCGAATACAAGTCATCCCATTTATCACTTGCCTGATTTTCCTTCAAAAAAGTCTGATCCAATGCTCCAAGTTTTTCGTTTGCTTCTTTAAACGGCAAATACTTTCCAGTTTCCATTTCTCTGTATTCGCTAAATACAATTTTTACCATTGGCTCTAAATCCTTTTTTTCAGGAATGGAATAATCGTTGATTCTCTGCAAAAGAACCTGTGCCTTTGTATTTAATTCATCACTTTCATCCATCACATCCTTTAAAAATCCGGCATATTCTTTTTTCCCACGTCCTGCGTACAGATCATATTCTATTTCTTTGACCAGTGTTTCCTTATCATCAACGTTATCCCGGAACTCATAAGTATCAAAGTCTTCTGCCAGGTCTACCAGCGCATAAGCGATTGCTTCCGCTGTCATATGCTCCGGATAAATATCCTGCTTTTCCTGTGCTGCCTCTAATACCTGCAATGTGGTAATTAACTTCTTCAGCGCAAGCGTATCTACCCAGTCATCTGCATCGACCACCTTTAAATACTTTCCTCTCACATGCTCCACGCCTGTGTTGATTGCAGAACCGTGTCCACCATTTGTTTTATTTACTATGACAAAGGTATCCGGATACCAGTCCACAAATTTCTGCGCCACTTCAACACTTTTGTCAGGTGTGCCGTCATTTACGACTATCACCTCAAGCTTATCGAGTATAGCCTTGTCAATATCTATTTCCTCAAAGCGGCCCTCCGTTGCCATTTTACAGTTGTGCTGTGCTGTCTGTGCATCTGTATCCCTGCATACCAGAAATGACGACAGCCCCTTATTCAGAAACTTTTCTGCATTATATGTTGGTATTATGATTGATAATATTTTACTCATTAACTGTTCTATCCGTCCTGATTACTATTATTAAAAAGAGTATTGCATACTCATTAACGCCTATTCATGAAATTAATTACCACGCAGTCTGCTATAGACCCATGCTGCCATCGGAAATATCTTAAACCCTGTTTTTCTAAGCATCCAGACGCTCTTCCTGCTGCACGCCCGGTACACTCCCGGGTGCTCCTCACGCAGCATCTCGTCAAACTTCTTCATCTGCTCAACGTTCCTTGTATCATTGCCCTTTGCAAGAAATATCTGGTACTCATCATCGACTGCCTCGGCTATGCCGCGCTCAAGGTACTGCTTCTTGTAGGTCTGCAGATTGCCGTGCACGTTGTTGTACTCAAACAGTGCATCAAGCACCTTAAGGTGCTGGTCATGACGTTTGATCATCATCTTTATGTCCACGCTCTGACCACTCCTTCCAAGTCTGTACTGATACAGCGGCAGAGGTGAAAACGTGATGCTTGTGCAGTATGGTATAGGGTAGAGTATATACTCCTGGTCCTCGTAGAAGCAGTGCTCATCCACACGAATATCATTCTTCTGCAATACATCAGTACGGATGGTCATGGAATGTATAGTGATCAGCGGATCCATGACTGCCTCAGCAAAGCCCCACTCCCTGTTGTAGTGATAAGAGTTGGACACTGCCTTTCTGCGCTTTGTGACCTTCTTTGTCCTATCATCCACCAGGTTGAAGTCATTGGATATGACATCCGAGTGCGTGTGCTTCAAAAGCTGTACAAATTGTGGCAAAAGGCTCTTGTCCAGCCAGTCATCACCATCCACCACCTTGAAATACTTTCCTGTTGCACGCGGTATCGCATAGTTGATGGTAGATCCATGGCCTCCGTTCTCCTTGGAGAGCACCTTGAAGCTGTATGGATATTTCTGCTCGTAGGTATGTGCCAGGCTGGCTGTGGAATCTGTGGAACCATCATCCACTATGAGTATCTCCAGACTTCTGAGCACAGACAAATCTATAAACGAGTCAAGACAGTTCTTTATATACTTTTCAACATTGTAAGCCGGAACGACTATGGTTAAAAGCTTCTCCATATATGTTTCTCCATGTATACCTGTTTCCTTGTGTACTACTACTCTCCGAGTCCATCCTTGATGTACTGTATAAGGTGTTCAAGCGCCTCACTCTCATCCTCGCCATTGCAGATAAGCTCTATCTCATCGCCTGACTTTATGCATGCTCCAAGCACCGAAAGTACACTCTTTGCATTAGCTACATTTTTCTCGTCATATATAAATGTTACCTTTGATTTAAATTTCATTGCCTCTTTGCAGAGATTGCCGGCCGGACGTAAATGTAATCCGGTAGGATTCTTGATTATTATTTTTTGTGCTACCACTTTTATTACCTCTTTTCGGTTATATATCTATCAATGTGATGAACTGTCAGAGCCGGTGTTTCCTGACGATGTGCTGCCCGATGACGTACCACCTGTGCCGGTGCTTCCTGATCCGGTGTCGCCTGTTGTTGAGCCCGAGGCTGTTCCTGTACCATCAGTTCCCGTTGTGCCGCCTCCGTCACCTTCCCTTCCGATAACTATCTGAACCTTTATCTCGCCCCATGTGTACTTGGTCTCATCCAGATTTGGCTTTACCGTCACTGTATGTGTACCTGTACCAAGGCCTGTCACATCAATTTTACCCTTCAGTGTAGTTCCCGAAAGTGTATCTATATCAGACTGGGTGCCGCTTACTATGACACTGCTCTTATCTGTTACAAATGTAAGCGTATATCCCTCTTCCAGTCCGTCATATGTGATATTGGAGCTGTTCAGCGTCATGGTTGAAGTCGCATTTGTTTCAATCTTTATATCTATACTGAGCTTTGCCTTGGATGAGTTCACTATAAAAACTCCATCCGGCAGATATCCTGTCAGGTCAACAGATGTACTTATATCGTCTGTTGCGCCCGATATATCAATTGGTCCCACATCTATAGATGTGATATTGTTCAATGCTTCTGCATTACCTTTGAGCATTACAGACTCCTCTGATAGTTCTACTCCGAGCACGCTCTTTCCTCCTGCCGGTGAGCCTGTCGTAGTACACTTGATAGGCACCTCCTTGGTACTTAGGACATCAACTGTCACTGCTATAGACTGATACTGGCTGTCCACATCAAGCTTTGATATATCTATCTCATCGCCATTATCATCAATCAGAGTGAGATCACCGCGATCAGTTATCTGATTATCTGATATTATGGTATTGTCATCGACCTTTATATTTACATTGGCCGATGCTATAGTTGAAACAATGGACTCAGGACCTCCGATCTTTACTACCTTTGGATTTGCCTGTGGCTTGTTTCCCAGTGCTTTCGCACCTGAGAGACTTCCATCCAATGATACCTTTACCTCAAACTGCTTCTGCATATATTTTTCAACCGAAAGCGGGAGCATATGGTCTCCACCGTTGAAGGTAATCGAATGTCTGTACTTGGTGCATCCAATATCTACCTTTACGCTTGCCTTATTCGTATCATCCTTATCTACTATGATATTTGCAAGGTCGACATTTGCGTAAAAATCAGAATCATCAAGCTCGTTCAGATAGCTTCTCTTGCCTGATACCGAAAAGCTGATGGTCTTTTCCGAATCCTTGATGGTAGGCCATAGCCCCTTGTCAACAACCGAATCACGGCCTGTGACGGTGACTGTTGTGGTAAATGTCTTTGTCTTGACCGGGTCATTGAGATTGTAGACCACAAGCCAGAGTATAAATGCAAATGCTATCGCAAGTATTTTAAAGCCTATATTATTTGTGAAGGTTTTTAGAAGCTTCTTTCCCATTCTTAAACCTCCTTTTAATTAATTCAAATTTACCCGGCTCCCTATGTCTGTTCTGCAGAAGCTTAAGCTGTGTGCGTAGATGATCGGCATCTATATCGTGCTCAATCTGCCCCTTGTATGCTGTAGAAACTGATCCTGTCTCCTCTGAAACTATGATAGTAAGCGAATCACTTACCTCGCTGACTCCGACCGCTGCACGGTGTCTGGTTCCCAAATCCTTCGAGAGTGACAGGCTGTCTGATAGCGGAAGGTAACATGTAGCTGACACCACACGGTTGCCACGCACGATAACCGCTCCGTCATGAAGCGGTGTGTTTTTCTCAAAAATATTGATGAGGAGCTGACTTGTAAGTATAGCATCCACATCTATTCCTGTTCTGATATACTCTCCCAGATTTATCTCATCCTCCATGACTATTAGCGCTCCTGTCTTTACTCTGCCCATCGCAAAGCATGCACGCACCAGCTCATCAATTGTCTTGTCGGAGAATTTCTCAATTTCGCCTCTGCCGGTATTAAAAAAATCACCCAAAAAGGTCTTTCCACCAATATTCTCCAAGGCATTTCGAAGCTCAGGCTGAAAAATAACAACAAGTGCCACGAGACCTATATTAAAGAGTTTCTCAGCAAGCCACAGTATTGTATCCATCTGGAACAATGCTGCAACAAGCACAAACAACAGTATGATAATAAGGCCCTTGAACAGATTCCATGCCCTCGTGGTCTTTATCCACAAAAGTATATGATAGAAGAGCACTGAAATAATAAGTATCTCTATAATGTCTATCACACCGATTTTGATGCCCGGCACATTTGTGAATGTAAGGAACTGATCCTTGAAGCGTATCAATACACCACTCACATTATCCATAGCGCCCTCCTTTCTCTTATACTATGTAACTATTTGTCATCCTCAAATATATTTTCGTCTATTTCGAGATCTTTTGCAATAGCCTCTTTGCTGATATTTTCCTGATTATGTCTCTGAATCTTCTTTCCAAGGCTTCCTGTATTGCCAAAGTGCTTTACAACCTTTTCCTCCTTGGCAATCATCTTCTTTGGAACTGCCTTGACGTAATAATAATATTCATCATCCTCATATTCCAGTCTCTCGGTACGGGTATAGTCACCACCAAATACAAAGAATTCAAGAAGTAATCCTATCACCACAGAGATCACTGTATAAATGATCAGCGTAACAACATCAATATCCAGTCTAAAATAAAATCCACCTGCAATAATCATCAGAACATACACAACTCCACCTGCAATAATGGCAATTCTCCATGCATAGTCAAAAGAGCGGGTACGTATCAGATTCACCAGCAGAATCACTGCGATAAAGGCAATCACTGTGATCCACATTCCCCAGTTCTGCACGATTCCATCTGTCAGAAGTTTTAATTTGTCAGCTATGGCAACATCCGGGTTTTCCAGCAGTTTATGCTGTACACGTATAAAACGGATAAAATAGTAAATAATCACTCCGCAGCCTGCAGGAAGTGCAGAAAACGCATTGCACAAAAGTCCGCTTCCGATAGGAAGAAGCGTCGGAACACTGAACCCAAAGGAAAGCGGTGTAAATACAAGTACTAAATTATTGTCTGAACTGAATCTCAGGAAGAGAATTGCCATAAACAGGATCAGCACAAGCATAAAACCTGCAACTTCTATCCCCAGTGCATAACCATGTGCGACCATCAGGGCAAATCCTACAAAAATCATTACACCTGAAGGAAGAATGGAACAGATCAGTGCAAGGATCAGAACAATAAATATATTATCGATCTGCTTCATATATCCCATATTGGTATTGATCCATATGAAATAAACCATTGCCAGAACGAAACGTAAGACAGGCAGGATATAAATCTCATACTGGCTGTATAAATTCTTTATTCGCTGTTTTAATTCGAGTAATGCTGTCATTTTTTATATCCTCCTGTAACTCCTCTGGCTGAAGATTTTTTATCTTCGCGACCGTAGATTTTACTTAATTGTGTAAGTTCTTCATAATAATTTTTCACACTTTTCTTTGCTTTATGGTATTTCACCGTATATTGGATATATGTCAGGACAGAAAACAGTACCAGCACTGCCACATACCCCAGAATAACTTCCACGCCCAGTGAAACAAGGTTCATCTTATGAACATTATCTATCAGATATTCAGCAAAATATGCTGCGATACCGGCCAGAATCAGGCAATACCCAATCGTAACAAGGAAAAAATTCTTAATCATGGCAAGTCCGATATAATCACTACGGTAGTACCTGCTGACCGGAAGATATTTCTTTCCTTCACCCTGTTCATACATGGCAAGTTTATTCATGATTTTTATCTTCTCTTCATTTAACATAAATTACTCCTTACTGTATGCTTTTCCTTTTGCTATAATCCGCTATTACTGTTCACTCTGTTCTCAGCAACAACCTGATATCATTCATATAATCATACAGATTAATTGTAACATATATCATTATGTATGAAAAGTGTTTTTTCTTATCTCCTGCCTATGCAAACCGTAAGAAAATAAACATTTCCGGCACCTTTTCTCTTCAGGCATCCGGCCATTGCATCGATCGTACTTCCTGTTGTATACACATCATCTATCACCAAGATATTCTTTCCCCTGACATCTCCGGTCACGCAGAACGCTTTTTCCAGGTTTTTTCTTCTCTGCAAAGCATTCAGTTTTTTCTGCGACTTTGTCTTTAAAACTTTCTGCACAATATTGACATCTGTGGAAATCCCGGTATAATGACCGAGTTTCTCCGCCAGATATGCAGCCTGATTAAAACCTCTCTGCCGCTCCTTCGACCTGTGTACCGGAACCGGCACGATCAGATCCGGCTTCCATTCCCGCAATTCTTTCTGTGCATATCGATACATTGCTCTGGCATAAAAATCACCGTATTCTCTGCATCCATAGTACTTATATCTGGTAACAGATCTTCTCATTATGCCATCATAGACAAAAATACCTCTTCCCTGTTCATACATATGCCTGTGTTTCTGACAGTCTCTGCAGTATTCCCCTGTTTCTATGGGTTTTCCACATTTATAACATCTGGGATGACCAATCGGACGAAGTTCTTTCTCGCATTCCGGACAGATCATCCTTCGCTGATCTGCCAGTATTTTCTGACAGACCGGACAGCATCTCGGGTAAAAAATATCAGCAACCATGTTCAGAAACCGTTTCATTTCCATTTCCTTCCACTATTTTACTCTTTGTTTTGCTATCCTCTGTATTTCTGTTTTTCTCATATTATCGGAATAAATTTTTTCTCTGTTATTATTCAGTCATCAGATCACAGTCTGCAATATCATTCTTCACCATCTGTATTATTATCCCCTGTAGTCTCACTCAGTTCTCTGATCCGTTCATCCAGTGCACTGTATCTCTTCTGCTGTTTTTCATTGCGTATCATCTCTGCAAAGGTCTCCTCGTTTCCCACAACCGTCACACATTTTCTTGCTCTGGTAACTGCGGTATAAAGAAGGTTCCTGTTTAAAAGCATCTGTGGTCCGGAAAGCAATGGAAGTATGACTGCCGGATACTCAGATCCCTGAGACTTGTGGATTGTAATAGCATATGCAAGTTCCAGTTCCTCCAGCTGTTTGAACGAGTACATTGCAAAACGTCCATCCTCAAATTCCACTTCTGCTGTCTCAGCAAATTCATTGATTTCCCTGAGGATTCCGGTGTCTCCGTTAAATACTCCCACGCCTTTCTCAATGACAACCCCATATCGTCCCCGGATTTCCCATTCCATCTGATAATTATTTCTGATCTGCATGACCTTGTCCCCTGTGCGGAACAGCCGGTCTCCAACCGCCCTCTCGGATTTCCCGTCTTCCGGCGGATTCAGGTATCTCTGCAGGATCTGATTCAGCCGCTCTACTCCCAGAAGTCCCTTTCTCATAGGTGTCAGTACCTGTATCTCAAAGGGTTTGGCATCTACATAGCGCGGCAGTTTCTCCTGGATCAGCGCGATCACTACTCTTATAATGATATCTGCATCATATCTCTTCAGAAAAAAGAAATCCCTGCTCTTATTATTGATCTGAACCTGTTCTCCCTTATTTATCTTATGAGCATTTACAACAATATCACTCTCTGATGCCTGTCTGAATATCTTAGTCAGTTCCACTACAGGGAAACATCTGCTTCGGATAATATCTCTCAGCACATTGCCCGGGCCTACACTCGGAAGCTGATTCTCATCCCCCACAAGGATCAGTCTGGTTCCTGCTACTACTGCAAGAAGAAGAGAATGCATCAGATGAATATCCACCATAGACATTTCATCAATAATGATCACATCTGCCTCCAGCGGATTCTGTGCATTCCTCTCGAATTTAGCTGAATGCCCGTCCCTCTCTTCTTCCGGCATTCCATTCAGTTCCAGCAGACGGTGAATTGTCTGCGCCTCATATCCGGTAGTCTCTGTCATTCTCTTTGCAGCACGTCCGGTAGGTGCAGCCAGCCGAATCTCTGCACCTTCTCCCTCAAAAAAGCGGATGATCGCATTGATCGTTGTCGTTTTACCTGTACCGGGGCCTCCTGTAAGAATAAAGAGTCCATGATCCGCTGCTTCAGTGATTGCTTTCTTCTGCATTTCATCCAGAACAGTTCCTGTCTCTTTCTCGATCAGCTCAATTCTGTGCCTGACAAGCTCTTTATCCTCAGGACACACAATATTCAGTTCATTAAGCATCCTGGCAGTGTTCAGTTCCAGATAATAATACTGTGCCGGATAAACGATAGTTTCTCCGCTTTTTTCTTTCAGCACCAGCTTCCTGTCAATAACCATATCCATAAGATGTTTCTCCATATAGGATTCATCTACTCCCAGAAGTCTGGCACATCTTGTAAATAACTGTTCCCTCGGAAGATAAGTATGTCCTTCTCCCGAAGCCTGCAGAAGAGTATACAGCATTCCGCTGCGGATTCTGTAATCTGAGTCTGCGTGAATACCGACTCTGGCAGCAATCTCATCAGCAATCTTAAATCCCACACCGGAAATATCTTCCGCAAGTCTGTAAGGATTCTCCTGAAGGATCGTATAGACAGATTCCTTATATTTCTGATAAATCTTTGCGCCCAGGTTCAGGGAAATCCCATATTTCTGCAGAAAGATCATTACTTTTCGCATCTCTGCCTTCTCACTTACCTGCGCAGCGATCTCCCGGGCTTTTTTCTCACTGATCCCCTTTACCTCTGCAAGCCGCTCCGGCTCTTCTTCTACGATACGGAGTGTGTCATCTCCAAACTTCTGCACAATCCTGGCAGCCAGTGCAGCACCGATTCCCCTGATGGCGCCCGAACCCAGATAACGTTCTATTCCATATGTATCCTCCGGCATCTTCTCTGTAAAAGAACTGATCTGAAACTGTTTGCCATATACCGGATGATGGATATATACTCCGGTTGCTTCAATAGATGCCCCCTGTGTGATCGCAGGGAAACTTCCCACGCAGGTCAGCTCTTCCTCTTTTTTTGTACCTTTCAGTACCATAACTGTATATCCGTTATCTTCATTTCTGAAAATAACATGATCTATGTATCCTGTGACAGTTTCACTCATGTGCTTTTCTCCACACCTCCTGCTTCTTTGATCCTCTGACAACGCAAAAAGGCACTGCACTGTGCAGTACCTCCTGCTTTATCCGTCAAAACGTGCCATTACCTCTGCATACTTACCGGTTCCCACTGCGACCACGCTCATTGCATCCTGCACAGTCAGTGTACTTACTCCGGTTCTCTGCTCGATCAGTGTATCCATCCCATGAAGAAGGGCACCGCCGCCTGTAAGTACGATTCCTCTGTCTACAATATCCGCAGCCAGTTCCGGCGGTGTCTTTTCCAGAATTCCATGAACAGTCTCCACAATCTGGCTTGTAGCATCCTTTAACGCCACACGTATTTCTTCTGAGGTAAGTGTCACTGTCTTCGGCAGACCGGTGATCACATTTCTCCCCTTTACTTCCATTGTTCTCGGATTTGATTCCTCTATAGCCGTACCAATCTGAATTTTGATCTTCTCTGCCATATCTTCTCCGATAAAAAGTCCATGATTCTTTCTCACATAGTTCAGTATAGCCTGATTAAAAGTGTCCCCTGCAACTTTCACAGAAGCGGAAACCACAACCCCCGCAAGAGAGATAACCGCAACATCCGAAGTTCCGGCTCCAATGTCTACGACCAGATTTCCAAAGGGCTTGGTCACATCCACCCCGGCTCCGATTGCCGCAGCTATAGGTTCCTCCACCATATAGACATCTCTGGCACCAGCCTGATAGGTTGCTTCCTCCACTGCCTTTTTCTCAATCTCTGTAATTCCACTGGGAACACAGATACTGATCCTGGGCTTGCGGAAAGCTCTTCTTCCTATTGCTCTGGATATAAAGTATTTCAACATCTTCTCTGTAACTGTATAATCAACGATCACGCCCTGTCTGATGGGACGGATGATCTCCATATCTGAAGTAATGCGCCCTTCCATCAGACGGGCTTCTTCACCGATCGCACGTATCTTCTCTGTATTTTTATCATAAACTACGATTGAAGGCTCATTTAGCACAAGCCCCTTTCCTGTAGAATAAGCCAGACTGTTCCTGGTTCCCAGGTCAATTCCAATATCACTTGTCGGCATGGAAATCCCCTTTCTGTTCTTACGTTCTCCTCATCCCCTTCAACTGATCATTACTTTTTACAGTCTCTACCGGGGACTTATCCGGTTTAGTTATAACAACTCCATAAAATAATGCGATCAAAACAGTCCAACAGGACTTCACATCCTGATAAGCCGGATCAAAATATATTATTTACGAGAATTGCTATAAATAATCTCTTCTATTATATACAACTTCCATTTAAAAAGAAAGTCCTGCAATATGATTTCAAGATTATTTCAGATATTTCTTTACATATTTTCCGGTATAGGAAACCGGTGACTGTGCCACCTCCTCAGGAGTTCCCTGAGCAACTACGGTACCTCCTTTGTCTCCACCCTCCGGTCCGATATCAATGATATAATCTGCGGTCTTAATCACATCCAGATTATGCTCGATCACAACTACTGTATTACCGCCCTCCGATAATCGTTTCAGAATCTCCACCAGCTTATGCACATCCGCAAAATGCAGACCTGTGGTAGGCTCATCCAGAATGTAGATAGTCTTACCTGTGCTGCGCTTGCTCAGCTCTGTGGCAAGCTTGATCCTCTGTGCCTCTCCTCCGGAAAGCTCTGTGGACGGCTGTCCCAGCCGGATATAGGAAAGTCCTACATCATAAAGAGTCTGTATCTTTCTTTTAATAGAAGGAACATTCTCAAAAAAAGTCAGTGCTTCCTCCACCGTCATATTCAGCACATCGTAAATATTCTTATCCTTATACTTTACTTCCAGGGTTTCTCTGTTATATCTCTTACCCTTGCAGACCTCGCATGGTACATATACGTCCGGAAGGAAATGCATCTCAATTTTGATAATACCGTCACCGCTGCATGCCTCACATCTTCCGCCCTTTACATTAAAACTGAATCGTCCTTTCTTATATCCTTTTGCCTTGGCATCTGCTGTTGCTGCAAAAAGATCTCTGATCTGGTCAAATACCCCGGTATAAGTCGCAGGATTGGAACGTGGAGTACGGCCAATAGGTGACTGGTCAATATTGATAACCTTATCCAGTTGGTCTGTTCCCAGAATATCCTTATGTTTTCCCGGAATCACTCTTGCCCGGTTCAGATCTCTTGCCAGGCGTTTATAAAGAATCTCATTGATCAGAGAGCTCTTACCTGAGCCCGAAACTCCTGTGATACAGGTCATGATCCCAAGAGGTATCTTCACATCGATATTCTTGAGATTATTCTCTGCCGCCCCCTTGACAGTAAGAAAACCGGTTGGCTTCCGTCTCTCCAAAGGTACCGGAATTTTTAATTTTCCGCTCAGATAAGCTCCTGTGATGGAATCCTCATTCTTCATCAAATCCTCTGCAGTTCCCATGGCAACCAGTTGTCCGCCATGCTCCCCTGCACCGGGACCTATATCTACAATACAGTCTGCGGCACGCATGGTATCTTCATCATGCTCCACAACGATCAGGCTGTTTCCAAGATCACGCAGTTTCATCAGAGAACCAAGAAGTCTGTCATTATCCCTCTGGTGAAGTCCGATACTCGGTTCATCCAGAATATAGGCAACTCCTACCAGCCCGGAACCAATCTGGGTAGCCAGACGGATTCTCTGCGCCTCGCCGCCGGAAAGAGTTCCTGTCGCACGTCCCAATGAAAGATAATCCAGTCCTACATCTGACAGGAAACTTACCCTTGCCCTGATTTCCTTCAGAATCTGTCTGCCGATAAGCTGCTGCTGCTCGGAGAGCTGCATATCCGCCAGAAAGGCTTTCAGCTTCTCTATGGAAAGATTGGTGACCTCATAAATATTCTTATCCGCCACAGTCACAGCCAGTGATTCCTTCTTCAGTCTCTGACCTTTACAGGTTTTACATGGAGTAATGCGCATGAAAGATTCATACTCCTGCTTCATGGCATCAGAGCCTGTCTCTCTGTAACGCTGCTCCACATTTCGGATCAGCCCCGGAAACGCCACATCGTAAACGCCCTCTCCGCGCTGCCCTTTATAGTAAACCTTTACAGAATGTCCATTAGTTCCGTTGATCAGAATGTCCTGTATCTTCTCCGGATACTCCTCAAAAGGTGTTGCCAGGCTGAAATCATATTCTCTGGCAAGAGCATCCAGGATTGCCCTGGAAAAGCTTCCCTCATTTGTGCAGGACTGCCATCCTGTGACCACAATGGCACCATCCAGGATACTCAGAGATCTATCCGGGATTATCAGATCAATATCAAATTCCATTTTATACCCAAGTCCCAGACAGTCCGGACAGGCGCCAAAAGGATTATTGAAAGAAAAGCTTCTCGGTTCGATCTCATCTACACTGATACCACAGTCAGGACAGGAGAAACTCTGGCTGAAATTGTGAATATTTCCATCCATAGTATCTACCATCAGAAGACCCTCTGCCAGATCCAGCACTGTCTCAATGGAATCTGAGAGTCTTTTCTCAATCCCGGGCTTCACGATCAGACGGTCTACCACAATCTCTATATTATGCTTGATATTCTTGTCCAGACTGATCTCCTCGGAAAGCTCATACAGGTTTCCGTCAATCTGCACACGTACATATCCGCTTCTCTTTGCCTGCTCCAGAAGCTTTGCATGAGTTCCCTTGCGCCCCCGCACAACAGGCGCCAGAAGCTGGATCTTCGTTCTCTCCGGAAAAGACATGATACTGTCTACCATCTGGTCAACTGTCTGCTTCTTAATCTCTCTTCCGCACTTCGGACAATGAGGGATTCCCACTCTGGCATACAGAAGTCGGAAATAATCATAGATTTCTGTCACTGTTCCTACTGTGGAACGGGGATTGCGGTTGGTAGATTTCTGATCAATGGAAATGGCCGGCGGCAGACCTTCGATGCTCTCCACATCCGGCTTCTCCATCTGACCCAGAAACTGTCTTGCATAGGAAGAGAGAGATTCCATATAACGACGCTGACCCTCTGCATAGATGGTATCAAAAGCCAGTGAAGATTTACCGGAGCCACTCAGTCCTGTAAATACCACAAACTTGTCTCTGGGAATATCCACACTTAAATTCTTAAGGTTATTAACATTGGCACCTCTGATCCTGATAAAGTGCTTCTTCGTTGTATCTGCTGCCATTGTGGGCCTCCTGTTTCTCATTTATAAATAATAACTGTTTCTTATCTTGACAGTTACACCTTTTTCGTATGTTATGATATTCATGGATTGTGCGCAGTTTCGCTGCCCCGCAATCCTCATGGCATCAGTATAATACAGGAACATTTGTTCGTCAAGGCGTTTACGGCAAAAAATCCGCCATAACGGAATTGCTTACATGAATTCCTTCTCTGCTCAGAAAAATCCTTCCGTTTTCTTCCAAAAGCAGTCCCATTGACTTATATTTTCTCAGAACATCCCCGTATATTGCATCTATTTCACTTCCAAACTGCCGCTCAAACTCAGCTTTTGAGATTCCTCTGGTCATACGAAGTCCCAGAAACATGAACTCCGCCATCTCATCCTCTCTGGTGAGGGGCGGCTCTTTTTCTCTTATTTTTTCCGGAGTTCTGCTGTTTTCCAGATATTTTTTCATATCCTGTGTATTGGCAAAACGTTCCTTTCCATAAAGAGAGGAAGCTCCCAGGCCAAACCCCAGATAATCCTGTCGGATCCAATAGCCCACGTTATGCCTGCATTCTCTGCCTTTCTTTGCGTAATTGGAAATCTCATACTGCTCAAAGCCATATTCTCTCAGAATCTGTGCTGTTGCCTCATACATATTGTACTCCGCATCTTCATCCGGCAAATTCAGCGTCCGCGATGCAAAAGGTGTGCCCTCCTCAATGATCAGGCTGTATGCGGAAATATGTTCCGGATCCAGTCCTGCAACAGTGCGAAGATTGTGGATCCATCCTTCATAAGTCTGATCCGGAATCGCACTCATCAGATCAATATTGATATTGTCGAACCCTGCCTCTCTTGCACTTCTGTAAGTCTCCAGAAACTGCTCATAATTGTGGATTCTTCCAAGGATCTTCAGTTCTCTGTCATCCGGCGACTGTAAACCTATGCTCAGGCGATTGATTCCATATGTTCTGTATGCCTGTAGTTTGTTTCTGTCTGCAGTCCCCGGGTTTACTTCTATGGTAATCTCAGCATGATCCGCAATCTGAAATTTTCGTCTTATATGATTTAAAATTTCTCCTATGAATCTCTCATCCAAAACAGAAGGAGTGCCCCCTCCAATAAATACAGAGGATACACTCCTTCCTTTTCCTTCTTCTGCTGCATTGATTTCTTCAAGCAGAGCATCTACATAATCAGCCTGCTCCTTTGGACCTGACGGACCGGAAAGGAAATCACAGTAATCACATTTTTTTATGCAAAATGGAATGTGGACATAGATTTCCATGGGAGAATCTGTGATATTCCTTCTCTCCATTGTAATCTGCTCCTGTTATGACCTGTTTTCTATTCCTCAGTATCTGATGTACTGCTGTCTTGCTCATTGTTATCTGCTGAGTCGCCACTGTTATCTGTACTGTCAGCATCACTTTGGCTGTCTGAACTTTCCGCAGATGAGATACCTGCTGCATCCTGCTCTGCCAGATACGTATTTACCATTGTCAGATTACCATTGGTGGTAACTGCTACGGAAGCTACCTGATCCGGTGCCGGAGTGGGACTTGTCTCTTCCGGCGCAACACTGATCTGGATCACTTTGGAGGACGCTTCATCTACCTCCCTGGTTTTCCCACATCCGGAGACAGAAATTCCAAGCAATAACATACATAGTATAACTGTTTTTCGCTTAATCATTTTCTTCAATATTTTAACCTTCTGTTGAGATGAGCACTATTCGCAGATAACTGTTCAGTACCTTCACAGTTATGTGGACAGCAGGTTGCCGAATAGTTACCATTCATACTTTATTTATCATCCAGTTTCAATACACTCATAAATGCTTTCTGCGGAATCTCCACATTGCCTACCTGACGCATACGTTTCTTACCTTCCTTCTGTTTCTCCAGAAGTTTCTTCTTACGGGAAATATCACCGCCGTAACATTTGGCAAGCACATCCTTACGCATGGCTCTGACTGTCTCTCTGGCAATAATCTTGCTTCCGACAGCTGCCTGGATCGGAATCTCAAAAAGCTGGCGGGGAATCTCGTCTTTTAATTTCTCGCACATCTTACGGCCTCTCTCATATGCTGTATCTGCATGTACGATAAAGGAAAGAGCATCCACTTCTTCTTTGTTTACCAGAATATCCAGTTTCACAAGCTCGCTGCGCTCATATCCGCAGAGTTCGTAATCCAGAGAAGCATAGCCTCTGGAGCGGGATTTGAGGGCATCAAAGAAATCATAGATAATCTCATTTAACGGCAGCTTATATTTCAGAAGCGCACGTGTTTCTTCCATATAATCCATTCCCAGATACTGCCCTCTTCGTTCCTGGCAAAGATCCATAATGGCACCGATAAATTCAGTTGTTACCATGATCTCGGCATTTACCATTGGTTCTTCCATGTATTCAATCTCTGATGGATCCGGCAGATTGCTTGGGTTTGTCAGATTGATAACTTCGCCGTTAGTTTTGTATACTTTATAAATAACACCGGGAGCTGTGGTCACAAGATCAAGGTTGTATTCTCTTTCCAAACGCTCCTGAATAATCTCAAGATGGAGCAATCCCAGAAAACCACATCGGAAACCAAAGCCAAGGGCTACAGATGTCTCCGGTTCATAGAACAGAGAGGCGTCATTGAGCTGAAGTTTCTCAAGAGCATCTCTCAGATCACCGTATTTGGCACCATCTGCCGGGTATAATCCGCAGTATACCATAGGATTTACTTTCTTATAGCCCGGAAGTGCTTCTGCACATGGTCTTTCCTTATCTGTAACTGTATCACCTACACGGGTGTCACCAAGGTTTTTAATACTCGCAGTGATGTATCCTACCATGCCTGCTGTCAGTTCCTCGCATGGAATGAACTGTCCTGCACCAAAGTATCCGACTTCCACAACTTCTGTGGTGAAGCCTGTTGCCATCATATGGATCTGGGTGCCTCTTTTCACACGGCCATCCATGACACGGCAGAATACGATAACGCCTTTGTATGCATCATAAATGGAGTCAAAGATCAGGGCTTTTAATGGTGCATCTACATCGCCATGAGGTGCCGGGATCTTTGTTACGATCTGTTCCAGGACTTCTTCTACATTAAGTCCTGTTTTGGCAGAAATCCTTGGTGCGTCATGGGCTTCAAGGCCGATGACATCTTCGATTTCATTTACCACACGATCCGGTTCTGCGCTTGGCAGATCGATTTTGTTGATGACCGGAAGGACATCCAGGTCATGGTCAAGGGCAAGATATACATTTGCCAGTGTCTGGGCTTCGATTCCCTGAGCTGCATCTACTACCAGAATTGCACCGTCGCAGGCTGCAAGGCTTCGGGATACTTCGTAATTGAAGTCTACATGGCCGGGGGTGTCGATCAGGTTGAAGATGTATTCTTCGCCGTCTTTGGCTTTGTATACGATTCGCACTGCCTGAGATTTAATGGTGATTCCACGTTCTCTTTCGAGTTCCATGTTGTCCAGTACCTGTGACTGCATTTCACGTTCTGTCAGAGTGCCGGTCATTTCGATGATTCGGTCGGCAAGAGTGGATTTGCCGTGGTCTATGTGTGCAATAATACAGAAATTTCTGATTTTGCTCTGGTCTATCATTAAGGAATTCCCTCCTGAGTTCTTTCTTATATACTGTAATTGATGGGTTTGCTAATTCTGTATTATAGCATATGGAGCAAGGGTTTGTCATCTGTTTATCTACAGGGACGCACAGAAACATTCTGGTAATTATTATCTTTTCCGTGCGTCAGCACGCCTGCAGGTATCTTCCTTGTCCTTCGCACTCTGCTGAACTGTCTTGATTGCATTATTTTATGGAATTGCTATAGAATTTATCCTTGCAGTACCTTGTCTAAAATGTCGGCAAATGGTTCCATGGCATTTTTTACTTCCTGGACAGTGTTGGTCTGGGCTCCGGCTTCCAGAAGAAGGGAGCGGGGACGGAGGTGGAGATTGTAGCGGTAACCTGCAAGGTAAATTCCCCGGTAAAATTGAGGATAGTATTGGGCTGCCTGGTATTCCAGCTGAAAGGAGAATGCCAGATTTTGCTGTATGTATGGATTTGGCAGATAGTCCAGGGAACCTTTGGATGTCGTATAACTCAGTCCATTGTAAAAAAGGATCTGGGCTGTGGGTTTTCCATTGATTTCCGTTACAAGATGGCGGTCTTCGGGGATGCCGTCTCGGTGCAAGTCTATGATCACCTGGATATCCGGGTTTTCCTGCAGGTAGGGTTCCAGATAGTCGCGGGCATAATCGTAAGCAGCGCTGCGGTCCAGTTCACCGCCTGCCATGTCGAACTGCTCTTTGAGATGGACTACCTGATAACCGTAGTTTTCTGTGAGAAGCTGTGTCAGATAATCTCCTACTCCTACAATCGTGTCGGATTCTTCTCCTTCTCTGGAATCTGCGAAGGTTTCCTGAGAATGGCTGTGATAGATCAGGATCTGAGGAGTATCGGTTTCTTTGGTGATTTTTAAGTCCTGTTTCAGAAAATCTTCGGCATTGATCTGTACGGCATCTGCTTCTGTGTTGGAATCTACGATATAGAATTGTCCCAGAAGATAATTATAATCTGCCAGTTTTTCGGGGGACAGGTCGATCATTGGATGAGGAACTGCAGCAGCAATGGTTTCTGTACTGTCCTGAATATTCCGGACATTCTGTGCTGCTGACTTTGGCGGCTTCTGTGATTTGTCCGGTTCAGGATTTTCCGGTGACACAGTTGTCTTTTCCGGCTTATGTGTCTTCTCTGTTTTTTCTGAAGTTTGTTCTGATTCTGATATTTTCGCTGATTTTACTGTTTTTGAGGGGATTGCTGTTTTTTCCGGTGCCGGTGTAGATTCTGGTATCTGTAATTCTTCAGATTCACCTTTTTCTGCCAGCAATTGTTCGGACCGTGCACGCTCTCCCAGATATTTTCCGTTTTCTCCTGCTATTTTTTTATAAGTTTCAATATCTTCATAGGAACTCATATGAGCTCTTTTTTCCAGAAAGCGGTACAAAGGCAGATGCCTGTACACATTTTCTCCTGTAAAAAATGTCCCCGGCAATACTGCCAGAGTGGCAAAAAAGCACATGCTAAGCAGAATGCAGAACGCTTTCTGAACGTTTGTCACATGGATCACCTCTTGACTTATCCTATGTCCATGTTTTCCCATTTATACCCTGTTCACACTGACGGAACAATTTTCCTGTCAGCCGCCTATTTCCTCAAACGCCATGTTCAGTCCTTCTGAGATTGTGAAGCTCAGGTATTTTACTGTCTCATCCACATCTTTGGGAGTTACAAACATGGTGTGAAGATGAGGAGATATCATTTCTTCCAGAAATTCTTTCTGTTCTGCCTCTTCCAGAGCTTCCAGAAGGTGTGCCATGGAATCATGGACGATAGTTGCCGCATCTACTACGGTGGGCACTCCGATCCCAATCACTTTTACCTGCAGATTTTCTTCTGTAAGCCCCACTCTGTGATTGCCTACACCGGAACCCGGGTTGATTCCTGTGTCTGTGATCTGAATTGTACGGTTCAGGCGTCTGGTGCTTCTTGCTGCCAGCGCATCAATGGCAATCACTATGTCCGGCTTTGTCTCTGCCACGATTCCCTGTATGATTTCAGATGTCTCCATCCCTGTCTGCGCCATTACTCCCGGGATAATTCCGCTGATACGGTGCATTTTTTCTTTTCCAAGACTCTGCAGGCCATACTCTCTTATCATATGTCTCGTTATATGAAGATTTTCTACCACATGAGGCCCCAGGGAATCGGCTGTGATCGCTGAATTCCCCAGACCTACTACCAGAATGGACAGCTCACGCTCCAGATTGATCACATTCTGTAAATGACGGGCGATTTCCAGGGAAATTTCTCTGTGATAATCCTCATCATGTATAGAAAGCCCCGGAGCTTCTATCGTAATATAGCTTCCCTGGGGCCGTCCCATTGTCCGGGCACCGTTTTCTGTGGTGATCTTTACCACAGTGGTACGGATATCTTTCTCTTCGTTATAATCTTCGTGGATCTCCACTCCCCGGACTTCTACGTTTTCCTCTGTAAACCGTTCGGTTGCCTCCAGCGCCAGGTCTGTTCTTATTCCGTAATTATCCAACATCTCTTTTCCTCCGTACTTCATTCAATATTTGTTACTGTTTACTCCGTTCTTATAACAACTTTTTATATCTATTTTTAGCTTTTTTTATAGAAATATGTATTGACAAGGAAGATTATTTGAGATAATATATATAAGCATGTTCATAGGAGCGCCCGTGTCTGTTTCTATGACAGGAGTATAATAATATTTTATCGAATTAAATTGGAGGTGTACGAATTGGCTAACATTAAATCTGCTAAGAAAAGAATTTTAGTAAACAGAACTAAAGCAGCAAGAAACAAAGCAATCAAATCTGCAGTTAAAACTTCTATGAAGAAAGTTGAAGCAGCAGTAGCAAATAAAGATAAGGCAGCTGCAGAAGTAGCATTAAAGGATGCTGTTTCCACAATCAGCAAAGCTACATCCAAAGGTGTTTATCATAAAAACAACTGTGCAAGAAAAGTTGCCCGTTTAGCTAAAGCTGTTAACAGCATTGACTAATTATAGATTGAATTTTTAATTATAAGCTTATGATTAAAAAGGACAGCCATCACCGTCATGTGGCTGTCTTTTTTGTTATTATCTTTTGTAACTGCCAGAATATCCGGCAGTTACCGTTTTTCTTATTTTACTTTACTGCTGTACTTAATGATCAGTAATTCTACACTCAGCTTATCTTCCAGGCGTCCTGTTTTCACCGATTCTTCTGCATCCACAAAATCTTTTACTGCCTGTTCCAGTTCTGATATAGTATAGGCTCTGGCACATGTTGTAATGTTTCTCACAACAAATCCGGGAACTCCCAGTTTCGAAGCTATTTCTGTCTGCGCAAGTCCTGCTGCCGCAAACTGTTTTGCCAACAGCAGCTGGCGATACTGCTTCGCAAGAAGAAACAGGATCCTCATCGGTGGCTCTTTCAATGTCAGCAGATCATAATAAAGTTCCAGTGCACGCTTCTGATTTTTCTCTGTTACTGCACGCACCATATCAAAAATTCTGTTGGTTGTCTGGGTGGTGCAGATTTCTTCAATATCCTCTGCAGTCACCACATCCCTGCCTTCTGTATAACTGATAAGCTTCTCCATCTCCATCCTGAGATTCCCCATATCAGTTCCTGTTTTGGTCAGCAGAAGTTCCATGTCTCTCTGGGTGATCTTTTTTCCGGCTTTCCCCAGGATCCCTGCTGCCCAGCGCATCAGAGTTTTTTCATCCTGTCTGATAAATTCCGCAATACTTCCGCAGGCTTTTACTGCTTTGTACATGCGGTTTCTCTTGTCTACTTCCGTTTCTGCAAAAACCAGATACAGATAGTCCGGCAGCTCTTTCATATAATCTGCCAGTTCCTCACACTTATTTTTGAAAAAACCTGTATCTTCCAGCAAAACAACTCTGCGCTCTGCGAAAAATGGCATGGTTTCACAGAGGTCGATCAACTGTTTTACATCAATCCCCTTGCCTTCATAGTGATTGAAGTTCATAGTATCCCCATCCGGATTCAGTGCCTTTACCAGATTCTGTTTATACTGTTGTTTCAGATATGCTTCCTCTCCATAGAGAAGATACACCTGTTTAAAATTTCCTGATTTAATGTCTGCCTGTATGTTTTTCAATTTTCTACTCCTGAGGCTGTTTTGTCTGTAACTGTTCAGCAATCTGTTGTTCTATTCACAGATACCAAGATATCAGACTGCAGAGCAGTTACTTTGTTACTGTTCTCAGTAACGTTACTTTTATTGTATCAATTCCATGACATAATAGCCAGCAGAAAATTTCAGATTATTATTCAGCCGCCCAGCTCCACCATTCTGTGAATGCATCTTCCGGCGCCTTCCATGATATTTTCCGGAAGGAAGATTTCTTCCCCGCCCTGTCCTTTCAGGCAGTTGTAGATGTCCATTAAGGTGGTAACCTTCATATTCATGCATGTAAGCTGTACTGCAACCGGGTAGAATTTCTTATCAGGACATTCAAACTGAAGATGTTCTACAATGCTGTTTTCTGTTCCGATGATAAATTCTTTATGTTCAGATTTCTTTGCAAATTCCATGATTCCTGTGGTGGAGCCTACATAATCAGCCTGCTCTACTACTTCCTGACGGCATTCCGGGTGTACCAGGAAAAGTGCATCCGGATGCGCTGCGCGGGCTTTTTCTACATCTTTTGCACTAACCACGATATGTCTCGGACATCCGCCTTTATAAAATGCAAAAGTTTTCTCCGGAAGCTTTTCCGCCACATAATGTCCCAGGTTCGGATCCGGAATAAATAAAATCTTATCCTGCTCCAGCTTTTTGCAGATTTCAACTGCTGATGAGGACGTAACGCATACGTCACATTCTGTTTTCAGTTCTGAAGTTGTATTAATATAGGCGACAACTGCATAATCCGGATACTGTGCTTTTAATTCACGCAGACCTTCCAGATTCAACTGCTCTGCCATAGGACATCCGGCTACAGGATTAGCCAGCCAGACTTTTTTCTTCGGGCTTAAAATCTTGCAGGTTTCTGCCATAAAACGAACGCCGCACATGATCACACCGCTGCAGTCTCTTTTGGATGCCTGTACACTCAGGCCATAGGAATCTCCTGTATAGTCCGCCACTTCCAAAATCTCCTGACCCTGATATGCGTGTGCAAGAATACAGATATCCTGTTCTTTTTTCATTCGCAGGATTTCCTGCTGAATTTCTGCTATTGTCATTTTCTAATCCCTTCTTATATATTATTCCTTTTTTTCTTTTTCCCATGGCTGAAGTGGTGCAAGGAAACCTGCTTTCTTCAGCTGTTCTCCAATCAGATCCAGCCTTGCCTGGCTGGATGCTTCTATCAAATGATAGTGATACCCGGAAGTAGCACTGCTTAATACACTGGAATGGCTGCTGTTGATCGCCTGGACAAATTCATTCACATCCTGTCTGGAACGAATATCCATTTCTGCAGTGACACGGCCATAAACCCTGTGGCTGATGCTGATATTTTTCACCCGCCCGCCACAGTCCACGATCAGATTCAGTTCCTCCGCTGCCTGCTCCTGCCCATGGCGTACTTTAAATTCCCTGGTGCATGCAATATCTTTATCCTGCTGCAACACATATCCTCTGGTCGTTGACAGGATTCCCGGTGTAGATGCACGTATCACAGCCATATCCTGCACGATCACCTGTCTGCTTACTCCAAACTGTGATGCCATCGCCCTGGCAGCCACAGGTTTTTCTTCCTGCTGAAGGAGCTTTAAAATTTCAGTTCTTCTCTGAGCAGTATTCATACTTTCCCATCCTTTCTCCACGATATAATCCTATAGCAAATTATCCGCTGCAAAACAGCTTCGCTGCCATGTTATTATATTGCATGAAGATTCTTCATGGAAATGTCAAGGATTGGAGCAGAATGTGTCAGTGCACCGCTGGAAACAAAATCCACACCTGTTTCCAGGATTTTGGCGATATTTTCCTTTGTGATATTTCCGGAGCATTCTGTCTGTGCCCGGCCTGCGATAAGCTCTACTGCTTCTTTCATCATTTCCGGTGTCATATTGTCAAGCATAATGATATCTGCTCCTGCTTCTACTGCTTCTTTTACCTGTTCCATAGTCTCTACTTCAATCTCGATCTTACGGACAAATGGTGCATATTCTTTTGCCATGGCCACTGCTTTCGCTACGCTTCCGGCTGCTCCGATATGATTATCCTTAAGCAGTACTCCGTCAGAAAGATTATATCTGTGGTTGCATCCGCCGCCTATACGTACAGCATATTTTTCAAAAACACGACAGTTCGGAGTTGTCTTTCTGGTGTCCAGAAGTGTTACCTTACTTCCTTCCAGAAGCTTTGAAACCTGTTTTGTATAAGTAGCGATACCACTCATTCTCTGGAGATAATTCAGGGCAACTCTCTCTCCGGAAAGAAGCACCCGAATATCTCCTGTTACTGTTCCAAGAAGATTGCCCTTCTTTACTGCCTCACCGTCTTTAAAGTTGAAACTGATCTCTGTTTTCTCATCCAGAATCTGGAATACTCTCGCATATACATCCAGTCCGGCAATGATTCCGTCTTCCTTTGCGATCAGATCTACGGTTCCTTTTACTGCGCTTCGCATCACTGCATTCGTGGAAACATCCTCACTGGTAATGTCCTCCTGAAGCGCCATACGGATCAGCTTGTCTGCCTGCATTTTCATTGTAATACTATTCATGACTTTTTTTCATCCTTTCAATCTCTTTTAATACGGTTTCATGGCAGGCATTAAGCAGTTCTTCTCTGCTTTCATACATATTCATATCAATTTCATCTGCCCGCACATATTCCGGTATCTGTCCAAATATCATATCATCTGCAGCCTTTCTTGCAAAGACCAGAGATTCCAGAAGAGAATTACTTGCCAGACGGTTTCTTCCATGGACACCATTACAGCTTGTCTCTCCACAGGCATAAAGTCCCTTCATGGAAGTTTTGCTTCCCAGATTCACCTTGATTCCACCCATAAAATAATGCTGTGCCGGAACAACCGGGATTGGCTCTTTTCTCGGATCAAAACCTTCTTCCACGCATTGTTCATAAATATGAGGAAAATGTTCCAGAATTGTTTTCTCTCCCAGAGGGCGCATATCTTCCCATACAAACTCTGTTCCATCCTTTTCCATCTGGGCAAAAATCTTCTGGCTCAGCAGATCTCTCGGCTGTAATTCGTTTGTAAAACGCTGTCCGTTCTTATCATACAGAAGAGCACCTTCTCCTCTGACTGATTCTGAAACCAGGAAACGCCGTCCGGGTTTCTTTGAATAGAGAGTTGTCGGATGAATCTGGATATAGTCCAGATTTTCCATTTCCACATGGTGCTTCATTGCAATTCCCACACCATCTCCCGCAATATGCGAAAAGTTGGTAGAGTTTTTAAAAAGCCCGCCGATTCCGCCGCAGGCAAGAACCACATACTGAGAATAAACAGGAAATGCCTGGTCATTCCGGTCCATTGCAATGATTCCGCAGACTGTATTGTCTTTGGAGATCAGGTCTACCATAGTCATATATTCACAAATTTCAATATTTTCTTTTATTTTTGCAGCAGTTAAGAGAGTCTGTGTGATTTCTTTTCCTGTAATATCCTCATGAAAAAGAATTCTTGGCTGGGAATGTGCTCCCTCTCTGGTAAATGCCAGATTTCCCAGACCATCCCTTGCAAAATCCACATGATAACGCAGAAGATCTCTGATAATATCATTGGAGCTGCGGATCATCAGATCTACTGCCCGTTTATTATTCTCATAATGTCCTGCCCGCATGGTATCTTCAAAATAATTTTCATAGTCATCTTCGCCACGCAGCATACAGATTCCGCCCTGTGCCAGGAATGAATCTGACTGGTCTGCCTCCTGCTTGGTGATAAGCAGGATTTTCATTTTCTCCGGAAGGTTCAGTGCACAGTACAGTCCGGCTGCCCCTGTTCCCACAATAATGACATCATAATGTTCTTTCATCTTTCTTTCCTCACATCATGCCTGATTTTCGTTTGTCTGTGCAATTATACTCCCCGGATATACAGGTGTCAAGACACCTGTATATAATTATGACAACATTGTTTGCTTTGAGTTACTGTGAACGTAACCACTTTGAAAATCCTACTGCTTATTGCTTTTCACATCTCCACAGGGGTCTTACTTGATTCGGTTAAAGGCAGAAACAGATTTTCCATTGACTATTGTAACCGCCCCACAGTCTCTGGTGATCAGCACTCTGCTTCCACTCTTCTTCAGCCGTTCCAGCGTATCCGGCGACGGATGCCCGTATGTGTTTGTTGCAGAACAGGAAACAACAGCCAGTTCCGGTCTGACGATTTCCAGAAACTCTGCTCCTGTAGAATATCTGGAACCGTGATGAGCAGTTTTCAGAAAGTCCACATCTTCAAGACACCCATTCTGTATCAGTTTTTCTTCTGTCACCATCCCGATATCTCCGGTAAAAAGCCCTTTGAAATCTTTGCTTATCATTTCCAGAACCATCGCATCTTCATTTACTTCCTTCCCTGATGCTGTGGACTCCGGCCACAGAACCTTCAGTCTGACAGTTCCATATCTGATCTCATCTCCTGCTTTCACAGTAAGCACCCGGACTCCCGCTGACTCTGCCAGCTCTGTCAGCTCCCGATAATTTTTATTCTCCTGAATATCGCTCCATTTGGGCAGGATCAGATTCTCTATGCGCAGAGAAGTCAGATCTTTCTCAACAAATTCCAGAAGTTCCCGCACCCCGCTGATATGATCTTCATCTGTGTGGGAAACATAAATTCCGTCCAGTCTGGAAATCCCTCTGCTCTTCAAGTATGGGAGCAGCTGATATTTTCCCAGTTCATTCTTATTCGTACTGCCCCCGTCGATCAGGATATTCCATCTGTTTTCTATTTCCACCACAATTCCGTCTCCCTGTCCCACATCCAGACAGGCGATACGGAAATCTTCATGCGGTCTGTAACTGACCAGCAGAATTGCAAAGCATACCATGCCTGCATATACAGCCCGGATTTTCCACGCAAAAATCTCACCATTTTCACTTTTCTTCACACCCGCTCTGTATATCCACACCGCTGCTGCCAGAACCAGATAATATCCAACGATCTGCCACACTTCCGGCTTTCCGCCGATCCATGTACAAAACGAAAGTCGCCCCAGCAGCACTGTCAGGAACTCATATCCTCTCAGAATAATCCTGCCCGGAACAACAGCCAGAAACGCGCCTCTGACAGTGACTAATCCAAGTAATGCACCGGCAGTTCCGCTTCCCAGTACAATCCCCACAGTAGGAAGCACCAGCAGATTCAGAAAAATCCCCATCACCGACACTTCTCCGTAAAACCACAGCACTATGGGAAGTGTGGTAAGCTGCACAACTCCGGATGCCAGAAATGACATCAGAAGTTTATCTCTGATTTTTCCCTTCTCATTAACCTTACTTCGTTTTTTCCGGTTTAATACATCCATCCCCTCCTGCACTAACGGCCAGACACAGCCAATCCCAATCACCGATCCAAAAGACAGCAGAAAACCTACATCAAGCAGATACGCCGGATTTTCCATAAGGATCAGGATCGCCGCAGCCGCCATTCCTGTAGGCATATCATAAATCCGTCCTGCGATCTTTGCACCTACAGAAAGTAAAAACATACATACTGCCCGCATAGTTGAAACAGTCCCTCCTGTCATCATCCCATACTGAAGCATGATCACCAGCGCCAGCAATCCTGCCGGCCAGATACCCAGACCGATTTTTTTCAGCAGATTATACAGTCCCATTCCAAGAAGACTGATATGGAGCCCCGAAATCGCCAGGATATGTATAATTCCTGCCATCTGATAACGCATTTTCAACTCCGGATCCAGATTTGTTTTATCTCCCAGCACGATTGCTTCAAACGCTCCAGCTTCCATTCCACAGGTCTTCTCCAGAATACCTGCAAATTTCTGCTGCATATCGATCAGGAACTGCCCATATACAGAATGACTCTGCGACTGCTTCTTTATCTTTCCTTTCTTCATCACATAATAGATCCTCTGGCAGCCATAGTATGCTTTACTGTCAAACTCTCCCGGATTCGTGGGGCTTTGCACTTCTTCCAGTTTTCCGGACACCAGAACAAGACTTCCTGCCAGAAGTTTATCAACATCACTGTTACCGCTATGATTCTTTTTTTGTTTTAAATAAACCTTTATATTATCAATGGAAACTTTTTCAGAATTGTAAATAAGATAAGTATTTCTAAGATATACAGATTGAAAATCTTCATTCTCCCGGCACCTGACCACCTCCCCGCAGATGGTGGATTCCGGATGCTTTCTGATCCATGTCTGCACAGACTGTGGCAGTGGATTCCCCCTTATCAGGGAAAATCCCAGCCAGTCTGTCACACACAGAAAAACAACCAGAAGCATGCACAGGATACACACAGGGCGTCTCCTCACTTTTGTGCCTCCTCTTCGTTTATGAATATCACTCTTTTTCCTTGACTACCAGCTTATCATTTCTTTCATAAAAATGATACAGCTCCATCTTCTTACCAAAGGTATCCAGCCTGTCCTTCCCGCCGACCGTAATCTGCACTTTGTCTGCATCCAGCGCATCCAGCAACGAATTTACCACAGAATATACCGGTATTTTCTCCGATACATCCAGCGCATAGGAAGAAAATACTCCGTCAAATGCCACATAGCAGATCCTGTCTGCTATGGTCACATTCAGAACCTCCGTATTCTCCGGAATTGTGGGGTAATGCCCTTTTTCCAGCGGTCCCTTCATTAACTGTTCCAGAACGATCCTCTCTTTGGGGATACTGCGTTTATACCGCACAGTACGCTGTTCTTTTACCAGCTTCTGACCACTCTTATCAGTAAAATAAAGCGTAAAGGTATTGCTGCAATAGGCATCCGGTTCAGTTCCTGTGAACTCGGCAAAGGTATCTGCAGTCATATTTCCCACAGCCTGTCCCCTGGAATCTGTCAGATCTTCATTTTCTATTGTAAAACGCACAGAATTAATCCCCGGAACCTGAAGGAAAGTCTTCACAACACCTGCCCGCACAAGTAATTCCCTGGCGCGGCTCATGCTGCTGTACTGACTGTTAAAGTTGACCACCAGCACGTCCTCTTCTACACTGTAATTCATCTGTACTCCTTCAGGAAGCAGACTGACCCGGTTCTGCGAATCTGTCTGCTGGCTGTTCATCCGCTGCATCATATCCTTAAGCATATAGTCTGCAGTTGTCTCCTCCGGAGAGTAGCTTTCCTTCTGAAGCTGAGTTTCATCAGAGCTGATATCGTACAGATAATATTTGGCATCCTGTTTACCCGGATCTTCATGTATCTCCACAGAACACCCGGCCGCAAGGATGCTTAGTATTAACGCTGTTATAATGATTGAAAGTTTCTTTTTCACAATGGCACCTCCTATGACGGTATATAAGACAGAGGAATACGCACAGAGAATGTAGTTCCCTCTCCTTCTTTACTGAATACTTTGATCGTTCCATGGTGCATTGCAATAGAACTCTTGGTGATCGCCAGTCCCAGACCGGTTCCCCCGATTTCCTTGGAATGGGACTTGTCCACACGATAGAAACGCTCAAAGATTCTCTCTATACTGTCCTCAGGGATTCCCATACCGGAATCTGCCACTGTTATATAGAAATATTTATGGTCTGCATCCAGAGACACACGCACCCATCCATCATCCACATTATATTTAATGCCATTCTCCACCAGATTGCTGACAGCAAGAGTAAACTTCACCTCATCCACATCTGCATCCACAGGGCGGAAGCAATCCAGGATCAGATCGATATTGCGCCTGTCTGCAATGGGACGCAAACGCTTGAGGATATCCTCCAGAAGCTGATTGATATCCATATGTGTAATGTTCACATCTGCTGCTTTCTTATCCATCTTTACCAGTGAGAGCAGATCTGTAATGATCTTATTCTCTCTGTCGATTTCAGCAGTAATATCACTCATAAACTCCTGATACAGTTCCTCCGGGACTCCCTGCTGTCCAACCAGAGAATCTGCCAGAACCTTCATAGAAGTCAGAGGCGTCTTCAGTTCATGGGACACATTGGATACAAACTCCTGTCTGGATTCATCAAGGATTTTCATACGGTTGACCATCTTGTTGAATGCATCTGTGATCAGCTCTGTCTCCGTATAGTCAGGAACACTGATTTCTTCATCCAGCATGCCATCTGTCAGGTCTTCAATGGCCTTCGTCACTCTTGCAAGTGGTTTTACAAGTATTGTAGAGAGCAGCCATGCCAGAAATACCGAAAGAACAACAATACTTCCGATCAGCATCACGCCTCTCTGTTCCATCTCTGCCAGTGTTTCCGCAATATCAACAGCCGAAACACTTACCAGCATCACGCCCTGAAGCTGCTGCACATCCGGACTCTGTACAGGAACCGCAAGCTCCAGTACTTTACTCCTTGCGTCATAATTGCTTGTCTCTTCTCCTTTCAAACAGGCTACAGCCAGTGAACTGAGAAGCGTCTTTCCCTCCTCTGTGTGGAAGGTATCACTTACTATCTTAAAATCTCTGTCAGCCAGCAGGATGCGTCCGTTATACACATTGGAAAACAGTTCCAGCTTGCTGTTTACAACCTCTGAATCTGTATCATTGAGATAATTCTCCCTGATGATCAGATTACATAAAATATCGCACTGATCACCCACTGTCTCTGTAAGCATTGCAACCGCCCGGTTCTGATAGTTATGAAGCATCGTATATGTTACAATAACCCCCGGCACGATTCCCAGAATGATCAGGATGATCAGAATACGAAAACGCAGACTTCTGAAAAAATTTTTTCTTTTTTTCACCTTTTCAACTCCGTTCTCTTCTGTCATGCAGTTTGATGCATGCTTTCTGTCTGTTCGTAAAACAATCATTGTTTATCGAATCCTTATCATCTTATCACAGAAAAATGGGCTTTTCTACATCTTAGCGAAAAGTAATTTATTTTTTGCAGCAATCAATGTGCAAGACATATCTCAGGAAATATTACCATGAACGAAAGATACCCAAAATACTATTTGTATTGACTTTATTTTTTGATTTTCATTTCAGGTTGCACTAGTCAACATATTTTGGACACAAAATTATAAAAATTATTCAGTTACAGCG
>OLPL01000372.1_pt1 | contig 34326 bp, 49 predicted proteins | sample 1673211 | NCBI WGS metagenome assembly OLPL01 (sample SAMEA3136766, study PRJEB25190) | human gut metagenome | reverse complement strand
ACAAGAATAATAACACCAATTATAATCATATTTTTTTTAGATATATCATTTATGCTTATTATACTAAACAATATATTGGTAATATTAACACCGAAAAAAAGTCAAATGCCTAACTAACAACAAAAAAGGATGTAATCTAAACCCTTGCTACTATCTAGATTACATCCTTTTTATACTTTGCATCATAGGTATTATATCACATTTTTTTAAGATTACAATCAGAATATGGCATTTTGTCATAGCATATCTATACGGAGCTGAATGCTGGTATTCTTATTCTACTGACCGATAAATGCACCATAGTGGTGCTTCACTTCATGTCGGTGAGGAATTCTTGCTTTTATTTTTCTGTTATAAATTTCAATTTTTTGTTTATTTTCGCAATATATCATATTAATAATGAATGAATTTGAGCGATGAGAGGAGAGTAAGAAAGATATTGCTGCATTCAAAATTTAACAAAAGATGCTCTAAAGAGGTTAGATAAAAAATTATACAGAAAAATCGAATACACGAGATTTTTGATATACTATATAGGAAAGGAGGGCAGGGTTTATAAAAAGTAAGAATTTTCCTATCTTTTTAGGCAGTGGGATGAATTGTAAAATTAATGTAACGTCAGTGGAGGGCGAAGGAAACAGTAACCCCCACTAACATGAAGTAAAACACCGCCGGAAGAAATATTGGCATTCAGCCTCCACATAAAGGAAACCGGCTGTGGATTAAAACAAAAAAATGATGAATGAGGAGAAAAAATCATGAATAATTCAAAATTAGCAAAGAAAATAGTTGATTGTCTTTCCGATGGATACGATGATGAGGAAAACAGAGAAGAAGCGGAAAGAGCATTATGTAATGATTTGTCACAACTTAAAGAAGATAGTATAGTGAAAGCTGCTATTTTAAGAATGTGCGAAACAATAGAAGAATTAACAGCACAAAAAGGAGAAAACAAATGAATACAAAAAGATTGACAAATAGTGAAAAACAAATTATGGAGGTCTTATGGAAGTCAGATGTTCCATTATCCTCTCACGATATAATCTTATCTTCTTCCGATAAAACATGGAAAAATTCTTCCGTTCACTTGCTTTTAAATTCTCTTTTGGATAAGGAATTAATTGAGGTAGCGGGATTTGAAAAGAGGACAAAGAATTATGCCCGAGTATTCAAGCCTACCCTTTCATATGTTGATTATATTTTGACGGTATTGACAAAAAATTCCGATAAAGAAAAAAGAGCAGAACTTCTTAGCAAATTAATTAAGCAGGAAAATGACACAGAACTCCTCAAAGATATTATGATGGGAATTCAGAATAGACTGCAGCAACAGTAATGTTTTTAAGAGCCAGAAATAGAATACTGGCTCTTTTTTAAGTTAATTCTCCATAATATTTTTTTAGATGTTTTTCCATTAACATATAATACTTCATTCCTTGTTTTTCTCCGAGTGAAAAACCAAGCTTCCTTTGTACGTCAAAACATGAAGAACAATTTTTAATAATAGATGTAATTTCTTTTAAAGTAGGATCTTTTGCCTTTAGAGAAAGTATGCATCCCAAAGGTGGAAGCTTTTTTTTATTTTCTGATTTCAAAGAAACAGATGCGATTGAAAACAATTTTAATTTTTCTACAGATTCTTCAATTCTATAAATGTGAATTCCCTTTGCCTTCCAAAAATGAACTACTGCATCATACCCCTTGTCTTTTGATAAAATACAATAAGTTGATTTTGTATCCATTCGTATTAAATATCCTAAATAGGAGACTAATTGAAAATCGAGGGCATTTGCTGTACCATTTTGACAATGTATTGTTTCGAGTTGATGGATAAAACTAAATAATACACTGAGTTCTTTACAAGAAATGGATTTACTTGCATCGGTGTAAAACAAAAATGCTTTATCTAGTTCCTCTATATTTTCGTCTAAATATGATATCCATTTTGTTCCAATATTTTCCGAATCAATTAAATAATTTATCATAATCTGCGACTACTCCTTATCTTTTTGTTCTTAGTATGAAAGATTATGTATTTTAACACCAGATATCTGACTAAAAACAAATAAAAGTGAAGGTATTTGGAAACCTACCCCCTTTAGAGGATATATATTGGACCTTATAGAATTCCTATCATATTCCTATAAAAACATATCAATTTTGCACCAAATACCTACCTGAGCTATGGTTTTCCTTATCGGGAAACCTCCCCAGCCTACCTTAAGCACCCTGACCATGTTCAATAAAATTCTCTATAACGCGGGAAAAATATTTTTATCCAGTATTCTGACTAAAAATATGATTGCCGCGGGAGAGTGTATTTCAGTATACTGACTAAAAAATTTTTTTCCATGGAAAGTATAATATATTAATTAATACAGTCCTTTTTCTGTGAAAAAAAATTTTTAGGAAGCATTCAGCAGCAGGTAACGGAATGTTGAATCTACCATGAACCCCCTCATTTACCTGCTATGAGATACATCTGACCCCAGTTATAGTCCATTTTTTCATCCATTCTTATCCGCAAAATCGATAAATTTCCCTTTTAATCCCTCATAAAACAAGTCAGTATACTGACTAAAATAAATTACCTAGTCATTGAATATCTAAGGATTCACACCTTGGTATCCGAACATTCCTATTTCCACAGAAAAATTAAAAAATTCCAAAACAATCATACTAATAATAAGTAAAAATAGGAGAAGTAGAAAGGAAACAAAAATGACAAATGAAATAATTGAACTACTGGAACAATCTGAATATGGCATCATTGCCATTAATGAACCAAATATATTTCTGGATGTCTGTTTGCCGGCTGAAGGATGTGCATCGGATGTCGCAATCTGGTATGATGATAATAAAAAATGCAAAGCAATATCCATCTACAAAGTAGATTATCAGAAAGAAGAAAACACACAAAATCAAGTAGTTGCCAGAGCAAAAGCAGTACATCATTGTTTTGCGATATATAATGCTCTTGGGTTAAACAATAATCATGCAAAAGACCCATTTCGGTCGAAAAAATTTATAAAGTTTTATGAAAATATTTGCGATTGTTCAAAAACGGTTTATGTTGTAGTGGAACAGTGAAAAAATAGCAGGGATTCATCGCTTATTAGTTATACTTAATTCTTTACAAGAAGTTCAGCAGCAAACATTCCTGTAAACATGGAACTTTGCGAAAAAATGGGCTTGGATAAAGACAACTGTTCTGTATCCATTCCACTTGGTTCTACGATCAACATGGATGGAGCAGCAATCACAATCACAGTAATGACATTAGCAGCCGCACATACACTTGGAATCAGCGTAAGCATTCCAACAGCAATCATATTAAGTATCTTAGCAACACTTTCCGCATGTGGAGCGTCAGGAATCGCCGGAGGTTCCCTCCTGTTAATCCCTGTAGCATGTTCCCTTTTCGGAATCTCCAATGATATTGCCATGCAGGTAGTAGGGGTAGGATTTATCATCGGTGTAATTCAGGATTCCTGTGAGACAGCCCTGAACTCATCTTCTGATGTACTGCTTACTGCAACAGCAGAATTTATGCAGTGGAGAAAAGCTGGAAAAGAAATACCATTTTAAAGCTTGAATTGCCGCAGGCAAGGTAGACGCCCACAGAAAGAGAAATAACCTATATTTGTGACTTTCGTCGCTACAGGTTGAATGTTCGCTTAACCGCTCACATCCAACCTTTGCTCCCAGGTCACAAATATAGGTTGTTTCTCTTTCTGCGGGCTGTTTGTTGGTCGCCTATGCAAACGCAGAATTTATATATTAGGGAAAGCATCTTTTTTCTTTGGGAAGAACCGATAGAGGCATGGGATTTTGGACCGGTTGTGCCAAAAGTATTTGAAGAATATGAACGATATGGCGGATTAGATATTCCTACAATCACCTAGCATGTTTGATTTGCAGAAAATCTCTGGGATTCGGAGAGAATATATTATGACAATAGCGTAATCACAGATAAGGACAAAGAAATGGTTCGAATGGTTGCAGATGAGTTTGCTTCATTTTCGGCTACAGATTTGGTTAAATTAACACTTCTCCAAGATCCTTGGATTAATGCATATGCCAGTGGATGCAAAACGGAGATAAAAACAGGTGCAATAAAGGAATATTTTTCTGATAATGCAATGAAAGTAGGAAAAGAAAAGAAAAATGGATAAGATTCGAGGATTTAAATAACAAAATAAGTAAAAGAAAGGTCAGTTTTATCTGATCTTTTTTTCTGCAAAAATTTTTTGATTCTGTCATCCTAATAGTGTATAGGATTTTGTAATTCTAAAAACAAACAGTTACTCAGTGAGATAAGCAAAAGGAAAAGATATCACCTTAAACGCTTTCATCTCGGTCATCGAATGGATGAGAATTCCTGTTTGGTATCTTACAACAAATCAACAATCATCAAGAAAAGGAGAAAATGAAAATGTTAAAGTCAAAGTTAAAAAATTTTAAACAGACATTTGTAGTATTTTTGTGTTTTATGATGTGTCTTAGTCTTTTTACTCCAGTATCGACTTTTGCTAAATGTTCTCACAAAAACACTACATGGAAAACTATTCAAAAGGCAACATGTAAAAAAGAGGGTAAAAAGATTAAAGTCTGTAAAAATTGTGGGAAGAGTTTAAAAACAGAGAAGATCAAAAAAACTGACCATCTTTATTATTTAACAAATTACAAGCCTACTTGTACAACGCCCCAGTTTGTATATCACAAGTGTAAATATTGCGGTAAGTCTTACACAGAAAGAGTTGGTAAGCCTTTAGGTCATAAATGGTCGAAGTGGAAAATTGATACAAAAACATTATTTAACAAGAACACTAAAGCTGTACGCATTTGCAACAGATGTAAAAAGGTAGAAAGAAAAAATGCCAAAGATATTAAAAAATAATGTTAGCAATATGATAAATATTCATACGGCAACCCGAGAGTATGACCGTTGGAAACTAAGAGAAAAACTCCCAGGCAAAAGTTCCTGTCCGTGGCGACGATGCCCCCACACCTGTCTATCGTTGACCTGAATGTAGTTTCTCTTTCTGCGGAGAGAGGGACTAAGTTCGGGCTGAATCTATTGCCACGAAATAGCTCTATATTTTAAGACTCCATATCATTTTGATATGGAGTTTTTTATGTTGTCAACAAAAATATCATTCTACTACCGAGATAAAAAAATGATGAGAAGGAGGTTTAAAGATCAAGATTATCTCTGAAAAAAACAAAATAAAGAAAGAAGGAAAAAGTCAATTACCCACCGCTTAGATTTTTAAAGAAATCTTGAAGCGGGAGCTTGCAAAAACTTAGTTGACTAGCCTAAGTGTTTCGGGCACTACGTTACGGGAGAATACGTAGCCTTACTATGCAGACAGGTACCTGCAGGTGTTATACCTTGCCTGCAGCTCTACGGTATGTGATTAAACAGTCCTAGTGGGAAGGGACAGTGTTGCATACGGCAAACCTCCCATTAACATTGGCGAAGGTATCATTACGGCAGGTGTGGCCGGCTTACCGCAGTAACACACCAATAGAAAGGAACTTATATCATGGTATATGTAGTAGCGAACGATGGACAGCCACTGATGCCGACAGAGCGGCATGGGAAAGTCTGCCGGATGTTACGGTCCGGGATGGCAAAAGTCATAAAGAAATGTCCGTTCACTATACAGCTGCAGTACGAATCCGAAAGAAATGTGCAACCGGTGGCATTAGGCATTGATGCCGGAAGTAAACATATCGGAATATCTGCAACTACAAAAACAAAAGTATTATATGAATCTGATGTAGAACTACGCGATGATATTGTAAAGCTGCTGGCAACAAGAAGACAGCTGCGCCGGAGCAGGCGGAGCAGGAAGACAAGATACCGCCCGGCAAGATTCGATAACCGAAAACGGAAGGAAGGATGGCTTGCACCGTCTATCCAGCAGAAGATAGGATCGCATCTTACGGTTGTGGCAAATGTCTGCAAGATTCTTCCAATCAATCAGATTATTGTGGAAACGGCTTCCTTTGATATCCAGAAGATTAAGAATCCAGAGATTCAAGGGATTGAATACCAGCAGGGAGAGCAGATGGATTTCTGGAATGTCCGGGAGTATGTATTCTTCCGGGATGGACATACCTGCCAGTGCTGTAAGGGAAGATCCAAAGATAAGATATTAAATGTCCACCATATCGAAAGCCGTAAGATAGGAGGCAATGCCCCGAATAATCTGATTACGCTATGCGAGACCTGCCATAAAGGATATCATAATGGCACCGTTATACTGCCAAAGAATATCAAACGTGGCATGCAATTTAAAGATGCCGCCTTTATGGGTATCATGCGCTGGGCTTTTTACAATGCATTGAAAGAACAGTACGAACCGGCTATCCCAGTATCGATGACTTATGGGTATCTGACAAAGAATACCCGTATCGAGCATGGCTTACTGAAAGAACATTATATTGATGCAAGATGTATCAGCGGGAATCCAGATGCCGTCTCGGATGGGACTTACTATTATCAGAAGAAAGTCCGCTGCCATAACCGGCAGATACATAAACAGACGATCCTAAAAGGCGGTATACGAAAATCCAATCAGGCAGAGTACCTTGTAAAAGGTTACCGGTTATTTGATAAAGTCAGATACCATGGCAGGGAATACTTCATTTTCGGAAGACGAAAAACTGGATTTTTTGACATCCGGACATTATCCGGAGAGAAAGTAAAGAAAGGCAGTATCAGTGTAAAGAAACTTACTTTTGCTGATACAAGGAAGAATTATCTAATAGAGAGGAGGACCGTCCTGAAGATGGTGGCGAATTCCTCCCCGGCTTAAGAACCCGGGGTATCCTTCGCCTAAATTTTTGATGAAGATGTATTAAATGAAGTTAAAGAGGGTGAGGAGACTACTAAAGTGGTCTCAGAGTTTGCATGGCTGCATGACTCTGGTATTATCCTGGATGAATGTCATGATCTGGAAAACTCAGATATAAACAACGTAACTGACGAATATCAGTTTCTTATCTGGAATAAGGAAAAAGAAGAATATAGTCCTGTGGGGCAATGTCAAAAAACACTAGAGCAATGTAAGCAATTGGCTGAAGTATATCTATCTATCGCAAATTCTCATGTGTACGATTTAGCCAAACATAAGATTTGTAGAAGAAAAATATACACGCTTTATGGAGACAAAACAGAAGCAGAATGACAAACGAGGAGGAAATGAAATGAGAGCTATTGTTAATGTAGAAGGAACGGTAACTGTTAAAGAAAAAGATATGGTAAATGAAGTGGAAAGTCTGATTTCAAGGCAAGTATCGAGCAAGGATATGAATTTAACATATGAGATTGTAAATGATACTACTTTGTATTTACATGAAAAAACATCGTATTGGAGTGAGTCGGATCTGTTGGATATCCTTAATACAATCCTTCCCTATATAAAAGAAGGTGAGCTAGCTTATGTTGATGAAGATCATTCCCATTTGAAATATCTGTATAACGAAGAAAATAATAAGTGGGAAGTATTAACAAGAAGACTCATCTATGCAAAGCCTGATAAAACAGATGATATGGGAAAAGATGAACATAAAGCACTAACAGTAAAAGACCTCTTATATCGCACTGGTGGAAATACAAAAGTAGAGATATAAGAAAGGAGGACAGACTTTATAAAAAAACAAGAATTCCCCTGCCTCTTTAGGCTGTGGGATGAATTACAAAATTCGTGTAACGTCAGTGGTGGGCGGAGAAACGGTATCCCCCACTGACATGAAGTTAATCTCTGCCGGAAGAAATACCGGCATTCAGCCTCTGCATAAAGGATACCGGCTGTGGATTAAAACAACTATCGCAAAAGTATTAGATATACCAACAGATACGCTTTTATGTGTAGGAGGGGAATAAGATGATGACGGACAAGGAATGTAGATTAATGAAAATTGCGATGGATGCGAGCGAGGTATCCATTGCAGCACTGCAAATGGCACAAGCAAACGGCTACCTTAAAACGAGAGAAGCAAAAAGCCGGCTTTTAGATGCGATCGTTTCTTTGAATTTTGCGATAAATACAAGTGTATTTGATGAAAAAGATATCGCTTATATGGCTGCAAAATATAGGAAAATGGAGGAAATGACTGACAGCGGATTAAAACAAAACAAAAAACGAAAGGATATCATGTAATATTCCGGGATTATATTGAGCTTCGCACGGACGGATAGAATTTCTGGTCTAGGAAGAAAAAGGAATATATCATGAATGAAAGAGAATATCCAGACGATGTATGGCATTTGATCTGCGATAACTTTATTGATGCCAAATACCAGATGATGTGCCTGCAGTGGTGTGCCAGAGGGTTAACGATAAACGACGCAATTAAGAAAGTAAAGGTGGATATCGAAGTATCCGAAAACTGTATAGGAAGTAGAAAATATTAATGATAAAAGGAGATAAAAATGCAGGAAAAAGAATTAGCAATAAAAAGAGAAACTATTATAAAAAAATAAAAGAAATCTATTAATAGAACACAAAAAGGAGTTAAGAAGTGAAAATTATAACAACTTTGGAAAAAGAAACTACATTTACAGAAATCAAAAAAGCTCTTTCAAACGGAACAGCAAGAGAACTTTTTGGTGGAGTTGGAAGCATCTCTGTCGAAGTAGAAGAAATAGGAACAGTTATCTTTGACATCATCGGATACGACAGCGAGAAGCTTGTAGACAAAGATAGCAAGCACAGCATGACGCTATGGATGCGCGATTTGCTCTTTGATGAAATGGCATTTGACGAAGAGGACAGCAATAGATGGGAAAACTCAAGCCTTCGCAAGCATATCAACAGCGATGCATTCGTTGAGCGCTTTGAGCCAGGATTTAGAGAATTACTTAGCCCGGTTTACAAAAGAAACGGCAATAGAGCAGATACAGAAGATATCTTCTTCTTGCTGTCAAAAGAAGAACTGGAAGACGGCTATTATGAATTTGTTAAAACCGAGCGTGATTGCGTGAAAGCGAACAAAAAAGGAGAAACAGACTGGCACTGGACGCGTAGCGCGAATCTTGGCCCCGCTGGTAACACTTGGTATGTGGGTGCTAGTGGCACCGTTGGCCACTACGATGCGATCTGGGCGTATCGCTTCTCCCTGGCTTGTGTAATCTCAGCGTAGCACAATCTTACAATCGTGCCCCGCTGCGCAGGGGCACAGAAACTGGTTGTTCATATCTGGAAACTGCATATCGTATCATAAAAAAATAATAGTAGATATCTTGAGATCATTTGAAAATACCTCTATGCAAAAGCATAGGGGTATTTTTTATTATGTTCCACAGTCTGACATTCTATTTTTGAGATAATTTATTGACGAAAAGGAGGGAAAATATTTCATGTCAATATCTCGAATCAATCAAGGAAGAAGGGATTATATAAGAAAAAGGAAAGTTTAACAGAAAATCTTTTCATAAAATCCGACCGACCGGTAAGAAATTAGAAATACTTATATAAAAAAATCGAACCAGCCAAATTTCTGACATACTATATATGAAAGGTAAAAGGATTTTATAAAAAGCAAGGATTCTCCTGCCTCTTAGGCAGTGAGATGAATTGAGTAATTAACTAACGGCAGTAGCGGGCGGAGGAAACGGTATCCCCTACTGACAAGAGGTTAAGTCATGTCGCCATAAATACGACATGTCAGTCGTTATTTTTATAGCGACTGTGGATTAAAACAAATCGTGGAAGTTACTATCACAGAAGAAAAGGAGAAATAAGAATGAATATAGAAAATATATCAAAAGAAAAAGGTGAAGTTCTTGTAAGGTTAAGTAAGGATGATCTTGTAGGCATATGTAATGCTTTATATAGACAGACTGAAGAGCAAAAGAATAAAGAAAATATTATGCAGCTATACAGCGATATGATGATGGCGCGAGATCTTTGTCAATATGGACATATTGATGACTTTTGTTTGCAAAATATCGTCAAATGCCGCAGCGGTATAAAAGGAGTTTTATCTGCTACTGATATTCAATCTTTCAATGCGTATCTTGAGGACAATAATATTCCGGACGCATTTAAAAATTCCGACTGGGTTCGGATTTATAAGCGCATTGTCGGGGATTTTAGATGCAGTGATACACTGGCAGAATGGATGAAAGAATAATGTTTTTGTTCAAAAAAGTCTATACAAAAGCGTAGGGAAATTTTTGTTTAACAAATAAATGTAAAAAAGACTCAGAAATTATCAGTAAGGTGGAGAAAAAATGACAAGAGGATATTTTGTAGAAGAAAAAGGAAAAAAGATTTACGGTGCAAAGATCAAGTCAGATGCGTATTTATCCGGTATTGGACGTTGTATCATCGAAGCTTTTGCCAAAGGTGAAGAAAAAGCGTACATGAAAAAACTGCGACAGGAAATGGATGAGAAACAAAGAGAAGATTTAGATCAATATATTTGTCCGGAATGGTATCGTATTACGAAGAAATCAGAAAAAGATGCACATGTACAGGAATATGGATATGTATTAAAAGGGAATCTTCTTAAGGTATATAACTATGGCAAATTATTTATCACGATAACCAGAGAGACTGCTACAGAGTGGGTATATTTATGTGATAATGAACATTTGATCAATGATTCATTGTTATATTCTGATAAAAAGCTCAGACATGAGTATTCAAAGGAGTTTTCAGTATATCGTTACCTGCAAAAACAGTTAGATGCTGGAATAAAAGCGGTGGATATTGTTTTTCCTGTAAAAAGGTACAGTTATATGGATTTAAGTGACAATCATACGATGGATGTATGGCATCGTTCGGATGCTCCAGCTTACCTTAAGTTTTTGAAATTTAAAGATATTGCGAATGAGATTAAATTTATTGCTTCACTGGAATTTGGGAAGTGGAGAGTTGCGATTCAGTTGCCTTATATTCGTATCCCCTTATCTGTCCAGCCAGCAAGAACTGAAACGGGAGTGATGAAAAATCTGCGAGAATATATCAAAAATAATGAAAATGCATTACGGGATTTTCTCTTAGTAAGTAACAAATATGATGAAGTGAAAAAACAGATGATCTCAGATTTTGGGATAACCAGTATAACAGATGTTGAAGTAAATAACATGAAATCTTTTGGCGATTATATAAGACAGTTTGAAAACTATGTAAAAGACAAAAACTGGCTGTTTCAATCCTCGTATTTTTCTGTTAATAAAGCTATTAATAACTTAAGGGAAGAATACGATAGACTGATCATGAAAGTTGATAGTATAGCGATGTAAGAGAAAACAGGATAATTTGAAAGGTAGGTAAGAAATATGTTAAACAAGGAAAATATGTAAAAAACTTGTAGAAATTGCATGAGCTACTGAGAACTTCGCTGTAGACGGGCAAAATAATAAAATATGTGCATGTAATCAAATTAGTTGCGTAAACTGCATATTTTATGTCAAAGAAGATTGTGATTGCACAAATGAACGAATCAAATGGGCTAATTCAGAATACATGAATAAATTGGTCGGCAATGTATTTCGAAGCAAGTCTGATGACCTAAAGGCTTTTTCTGGATTAAAAGTGAAAAAAATAATCCGGGAACTTAATGAAAAGGATTATGACCGGGAGCTTGTTGATAAAACTGACAAAGATGAATCCGGTAACTGCCGATACGAAATTAACTGTATGTATGAAATCGAGTTAGAAAACGGTGAGATTATCAATGTATATGAGGATGAAGTTAATCCAGAATATCATGGAGATTACGAGAAATAACATGAATTGTCATTAGAAAACATCATACGCTGTCTCTTAGAGGCGGCGTATGGTGCAATATGGAAAAACAGAAGATTTTATATTAAGAAAAGGAGAACACATGAATTTACTATCATTTTTTGTTGTAGAAATTCGCCCTGACGGGAGCCGTCTCAGAGTAGCAATTAAATCTAATACTGTTTATAAAAAGATGGTAAAAGAATTATTAGATATTGCATGAAAGAAAATGATACATTTGCAGAAAGTCGTCAGTATGACGGCTTTTTGTTTTGCTCTGAATATTTCATACTAAACATACGAGATGATTTATTGATGGAAAGGAGGATAGAATATAGTGGTCGTCTCATAACTGGTTGTAGAAAATATTTAAATTATAGGAGGATTTAAAATGAAAAAAATATTATGGTTTTCCAGACATAAAATGACACCGGAGCAGAAACTTGCGCTTGGGGATGTTGAGATTATGCAAATTAATAAAACAATCAATTCTGCATATGAACTGAAAGATGAGATTGATGAATGCGATATTATTGCAATCGTAGCCCCAATCAATCTGCAGCAACAGTTTCTGAAACTGGCTGAAGGTAAGCCTGTTATCATGGCGGTAAACGATAGAGTTTTAATTGATCAGGAAAATGGTTCAGAATCAAAAGTAGAATTTCGCTTCATTAAGTGGGAGCGGCTTTTAAAAATTGAGGTGCAAAAAGAAGATTTTGCCCCGGTCAAGAAAACCATGCAGTGAGCAAAATGAGAAAACAAAAATTTATCCATGTGAGCTTTGATCTTGTTTCAGACTTCGAGCCAAGAATTCCTTCAAACAGAGCAAAAGATGAAGATGCAATCAAGAAACGCATCTGTTGCATTCTGTCAAAAGGAAGTTTGCAGGATGATGTGATACATGCATTAAATGCATCTCCATGTGCAGGAGAGGTACTGCAAAGAATAGTTAGTCATGGATTTGATCCTGTTTTGCATGTGTATGAATTCCAAAGTACAAAGTATATGTTTCCATGGGAAGTACAAGAATATGTTCCCGATGCGATATATTCTGGAGAATGCTGGCTGCTAGAAAAACCCAAGTCGTTTATCCATAAATGTTATAATGTTTCTAGTTTTAAAACGGAAAGTGTTAAGGATTTTTATGAAAATAAATGGGAAGCTGTTGTGAATATTCAGTTGGAAAAGATGAAGAAAAATGAAACAAATTGGGAAAGGTATTGTCATATTTATGGATTTGGATATAAGTTTCTTCGGGTAGTACATGATATGAATATTTCTTTTAAGACCTTCGCTTTATCTCTTGATTTGTGACATCTTTGGACTGATGCGATGGGAAGCCTCGTCTATAACGCTTGCGTTTGGGCGGGGAGGGTTCACCAAAGTGAAATCATAAGGAATTAAGGTGAAAAAAATAAGATTGTATATTGAAAAAGGAACGTAAAGTCTCTACACTCTTCTGGATGAAGCCTTCACTTCGTGCAGTACACAGTTGCCATGGACGTAGTGCTCTGCCTAATCTGATAGACAACTATATTATTTAAAAGACTGTTAATGAACAGTCTTTTTTATTTTTTGCCAACTCTTTCATACTTTATATGTAACGATTTTAAAGATGATGGGAGTAAAAAGAAAGGAGTAATCATATCCCAGTTAGAAACCAATAATAAACAATTTACTAAAAAGGAAAAACAAAATGGTAAACAAGAAAAAAGATACTTATACAGCAATCTACGAATCTGATGGAGCTACAACAACTTATGGTCATACTTGGAATAATAAAACAGTGACAAAAGAACCAACAACAACTGATGAAGGAGAAAAAACTTTTACTTGCACAAACTGTGAAAAGACATGTATTCTTAATAGGGCAATTCTAAGAATTGTTATCAACTACACAGGAACATCCTTTTTTACAAACAATTCTGATGGCTATTTCCAAGAGCATGAATCATTAGAAAAAGCCAGAGATTTTTTGATCGAGCAGTATGGAACAGATGCTGCGATTGAGGTTGAAACAAGTGTACGATTCAGCTATTGAACAAAAAGATAACTATTTTGTAAAAATTATGAAGCAATACGGCAGATAATATCACAGGAGAAAAATTATGGAAAATAAGTTTTTATCTAAAAAAATGATGAAATCTGCCTTGATTGTGGAGATACGCAATAGAGTAATAACAGAAAATTGCTAGAAAGGAAAATATAATGAATAACAAATTTACTTATACATTTCTTGGAAATCAATATGTGCTGGAGATATATAAAACATCTTATATCAATAATGGAAACTTGGCTATTTCAGCAGTGATTTCCGAAACACAGGAAAGTTTTGATATTTTGACGGTTAATGTTGATGATTTACCATATGGAATGGCTTGTCTGGATACCAATAACCTGCCAGGAATTTATGAAGCTTTAATGGAAGCTGGTTTGATATACGAGACCGGTTTTACTATGAAAAGCGGATTTAATACATATCCTGTAGCATTATTCAATGTAGATGAATTACCTGAATTAGAAGTACAGAATTAATATAGGGTTAAAGCATAGTATAGAAAGGATATCAAAACAATGTCGTTTGAAGAACGCTTAAAATCATTAATGAAAGAAAAAAGAATTACTCAAAATAAACTGGCTGAAAAAATCAGTGTATCTGAAGCATCTGTTCATCACTATTGTCGTGGAGAAAATTCACCTCGCATGGAGATCTTGATTGAACTGGCAAAATTTTTTGATGTCACAACCGATTATCTTTTGGGACTTTCTGATATTAAGAAATACCAGAAAGATGCACAGGTTCGATATGAAGGGTTTGACGAATCAGATTATATTTATTGTCCTATCTGCGGTGAAATTGTAGGATGTAATGATGAATCTGCAGAAGATAGACCGAACTACTGTCCAGAATGTGGAACAAAATTACTGTATTAAGAAGAAAGAGGAAAGTCAAAATGTTTGAATACCATGCAACAAAAGAAATGAAAAAATTTTTAGATAAAATTGCGGATTGTAAAACAAAAGAAGACCAACAGATGCTTGATCAGATTAAACATTACCTCGACTGACCGCTTCAGCTTTATGCTCTGCAGGAAGTAGAGTTTCAGTTAAGAAGCTGTTTAGAAGAGAAAGAACAGGTGCTGATAACTGAAGATGTTATCTGTCAGTTAGCGGAAAAGAACTGTTTTGGTGACTAATATACCAAAAAGGATTTTTTATAAATAGATGCAACACACAAGTTATAAAGAAGAAAAGGAGATAGAGAATGTTTGAGTTGTTCAACGGTGTTTCAGATGGTGAATTGAAAGGCATATACAAAGATATTTTAAAAAGCGAAAAAGATGGATTACGTCCCAAATCTTTAGATTCTTATGCAAAAAAGTTACAAAAAATCTGCAAATTTGAAGTGTTTTCGCAATCAATCGATTTTACGAAGGAGTTATTTTATAAAGAAATCGCAAAGAGGTATTTCGCAGAATAATGAAGTCTCCACGTCTATATATTATGCTTTTAGACTTATACCCTATACATAAAAATGAGTTTTTTTCTACGGAAATGAATCAAAAATAATAAAAAATTTATCATTTTGTAAAGAAAATTACGCATTTTGTACATCAGTTCGATTAAATTATATAGATAATAGAGAGTAAATGAGATATAATTTGCTTATATAAAGTTATACATTTTGAGGTGGTTAAAAAATGAGAACAATAAAAACGAATAGAAAATATAAACATTTTAAGGGGAAATATTACCAGGTATTATACATTGCAAAACATTCAGAGACAGGAGAAAAATATGTAGTTTATCAGGCATTATATGATGATTACAGTATTTACATTAGACCGTATGATATGTTTGTATCCGAAGTGAATCATGAGAAATATCCTGAAGTAAAACAAAAATATCGTTTTGAATTAGTTGAAGAATAATTATAAAGAGCAGCGAATAAGCTGCTCTTTTATATGTAAGAAATAATAGTAATTGTGTCGGCGCAAAATATTATTGACCTGTAGCAATAGAAGTATATGCATCCTGAATTTCTTTTGATTGCGTAGCATAAACACCTTGAAGTTTTTTAGCCCATTCTTCGTATTTTGAGTAGTCATCTCCGTTTTTATTCATAAGATCTGCCATTTCTCCAACACCAATATTACAAATCTCAGCCAACTTTTCAACTTTTGAGTTACAAATTCCGGCGAGAGCATTTACATCTCTGGATTTTTCTGAAGCTTCTTTACTGAGAGCTATGTCTTTTATTCTGCCGGTTAACGGCTATGTTCTAGTGGCTCTATGATGCATATTTGTCAATAATACATGAACATATATTCAGATAAATGGATTGATTTAGAAAGTAAAAAGGGAAACTCCTATTACAGAACTTCCCTTTGAGTTTAATGAAAGATTGAAGATTGTGATTTTTCATCTTCGTACCCGCAATCTTTACAAAATCTTATCATATGTTTATATCTACCAATACAAGCATTATACTCTCCAAAATGATGGAATTTCATTGGCAAATCAGAATCACATTTATCCGAAGATGTATGAACGTGTGTACGTTCATTATAATTTAATTCTATTTCATTAGAAACATATGCAGATACAGATACATTATTCTTATTTACCAGGTCCCACTTATATTTTGAACCTTTTACTTTAACAGCATATCCCTCTTCAAATACTTTTCCACAATGTGGACAAACAAATTTATAACGTCCAGGCTTTACTTTGATATCTGATAATTTGTACTTATTATCTTGCGTAGTGATCCATGAAAAATCAGAATGTGAACATTTTTCTTGTTCAATAAAAGATCCTACTTTATCAGTGATAGGTGAATAATCAAAAATAGGTGCAGCTGCAGTCGGTGAGAATGCTGTATAGAAAATAAATATAAAACATGATGCTACAGCTATTGGAGTACAATCTATCTTACAATGAAGTATGTATTTCAAAAAAAATGTAATACTCAAACATACAAATATAATAGCAACTGCATTTAATGAAGCTCGGCTAAATCCCTCTGCAACAAAATCAGAATATGAATAATTAGGTTCTGTACCAACAAGATCTACATTATGTTTTTCAAAAAGATTGTTGGTTGCGATGATTGTAAAAATACCTGTCATTACAATAAAAAATAATAACCATCCAGATATTTTACAAATAGACATGAAAGTGTCTTGCTTTCTTACAGGTGCATTCTTTTTTCTTCTTCCCATAATTAATCCTCCTAAGTGGTGTGATTGTATCTACATGACGCAAGGCTATGCTGTCTTCTTACTTAATTTTAATCCACGCACCCATGTAGGATGCGACAGCGAAATCATACAAAATTATTAACAATTTCGCTGCTTTATTTAGAAAGTTTATACAAAAATTAGGCATTGACATCTTTCGTATTTCTATTTTTTAGAAAAGCAAGAATAATATTTTTTATTTTTGTAGTGCGAATCTCCCGGGATTCTTGCGTTGCTTCCGACTCGCACCAACTTTCTCATATATAGTATGTCAGAATTTGAGATTGGTTGATTTTTCTGTGGAAGTTTTTTAACAGAAAATCTTTTTATAGAAAAATATTTGTGCAGAAAAATATGGTATACCGATATTCTGACATACTATATATGAATGGAAAATAAAAAATTGGAGGTAGAAATGATTGGAAAAACAAATCAAAGGGAAAAATAAAGAAATCATAAATGCTTTGCGATCAGGAACGATAAACTATGAGCAGTATCAACAAGAATTCCTCTGCCCCTTTAGGCTGTGGGATGAATTGTAAGATTAATGTAACATCAGTGGTAAGCGGAGCAAACAGTATCTCCGCTGACATAAGCTTAAACCCTACCGGAAGAAATATCGGCATTCAGCCTCCGCATAAAGGATATCGGCTGCGGATTAAAATAATCTGACTCATAGACTGCAGAACTTAGTATTTGACATAGATGTGATGGATGCACCGAATATCATATGAAGAAAAGGGAAGGAATATGTACAATGTATTAGATGTAGCAATATATGTGATTAATTATGCTTATGATGCTGGTTGTGGGGAATCAATGAGTAATTTAAAATTGCAAAAAATTCTTTACTATATTCAAGCCGCTTTTCTGGTAGAAAAGAATAGGGAGTGTTTTAAGACGGTTATTATTGCAGGGGAGTTTGGTCCGGTAATACCAGAGATTTATCAAAAATATAAAATTTACGGGAGAGGAGGAATACCTAAACAGGAAAACAGAAAAGTATTGCAACTTGATTGTGAAAAAATGCGTATAATCAAAAAAGAAGTTACTGAGATATCAAGAGGTGATAAAAGGCTTATTGAGAAAGTTGTAGATACATATGCTGAAATAACAGAACCCATTGTACTCGCAAAGAAGACTTGTGAAGAAGATCCATGGAAAAATACTTCCTTAAATAAAGAGATAAAAAATTCGCTGATAAGGAAGTATTATTTGTCGAAAAAAAATCATGTTAGAAGGAGGTAAAAATCATGCAAATTGAAAAGATTTTTGGAGAGATACCTATTTTTCAAGATATTAAAATGGATAAAATCCTTTTTGAAAGCTCTTATCCAATCCTGTTTACATGTATTGAACATAGAAATATTTATCTATTTATATGCTGTGTTAACAATTCGGATGAAACAAAATGGATTGGAACAAAAACATCGTATCCTAATTTAATAGAGTTATTAACTAATGAGATTACTATTCGAGATGTTTTTGCCAATGTCACAGATAAAAAATTCCTTATTACGAAAAAGGTTACTGGTGTTAATTTTAACGAAGTTGATTTTAAAGACTTGCCACAGGACTTATTGCCGACGGCAGGTGAATTTCTGGAAACAGAATCTGGAGAGCTTGAGGAAGAAATCCTATGTTTTGAAGAAAGAATGGAGAGTGAGAAAATGGATAAGGGTGAGAATAAAGAAAAGAAGTATCCTAGCTTAAAAGAAAGAATAGAGGAATATTATGGAAAGTCTTTTGAAGAGGTTTGTGCCGAAAGGGATTGCTTTGGAGAAGAAATGAAAGAAATTGATTTTGGAGGACCGGTAGGGGAAGAGTATTGGTAATTTATTGTGAGATCAAATATGTGTATTTTCATGCAAGAAAATGGGTTGCTACGATCTTATCCACAATTTTAATTCTGAGTGCATATTTTTAACAAGAATGAGAGGAGATATTTCCATGTTACTTGATATTTTCCCTGGACGAAATTACTCTAGGATAAAATTATGGTTTGAAACAAAGCGATTTTTTCACTATTTTAAACTCGGTAGTGAAATTACCAGTCCAAATTGCAATTATATCATACGCATAAGAAGACACTCCGTCAAAATTATTGCTTCTACGGCGATAACAAAAAAGGAAATAGAAACACTAAGAGAATATATAAAAACAGTATTTAATGGATGGTCTATATTGGTGGATTCAGCAGATGATCTGCAATGGATAACTAACCTAGAAAATGTATCTGTTGTTTTCTTGAAAACAAATAGCAAAGATAGGTAAATAATATGGAAAAACTAGAGATGGAAAAAGTAATATCCGGCTTATTGACAGTGAATGGCTGTGATCCTGAAAGAGACACTTATATAGATATTACTAGGTTGTCTTGCCGATTAGGATTTAAAGTTGTCAATGCTGAGTTAAAAAAGGATGAAGAGGGTTTTATCGTCATTGCTCCTAGTTACGTAAACTTGGAGAGTAATTTCGGAAATAAAGTGATTGTAATAAACAATAAGATGGGATTTAAATGGAAGCGTTTTATCATTGCCCGTCAATTTGCTCATTTTGTGTTGCATTACAAAATAGGATCTGTATATCTCCATAAAGAAAATAAAAAAGTAGAAAAGGGAACAGAAGAAAAGGAAGCAAGCTATTTTGCAGCAGCCCTTTTAATGCCAAGAGCATCTTTCTCCTTAAAATATAAAAAATGTAAACAATCGGGATTGTTCGGAAATGCTTTACTTTTTCGATTAAGTGCCATTTACAAAGCACCATTAGAAATTGTTGCTTTCCGGATTGAAGCAATAGAGGAAATGAAAAAGGACAATGACAATGTATGAAGATTTAACAAAAAATCTTTTTGTAAAATCTGTATTCCTTTCTATATATAGTATGTCAGAAATCTCATGTATTCGATTTTTCTGTATAAATATTTTGCGTCTAACTTTCTTAGAAAGGTGGATTGGTTTTATGAAAAAGGTTTCTGCTAAAATTTACTGCGTTCTATCATACTATGTATGTAACAATTTCAAAGATGATGGGAGATAAGAAAGGAGAGGCGATAGAATTTCCCAATCACTAATTACTTAAAGCAAATCAAAACAAAAAGGAGTAAACAAATGGTAAAAAAGAAAATTTTAGCAGGTATTTTGTCAACAGTAATGGTATTAACAAGTGTAACCCCAGTTTTTGCAGCTGAAACATGCTCTCATGAGAGTACAGATTATACGAATTATACGAAAGAACCGACTTGCACAGAAGATGGTCGAGGAGATCTTGTATGTATGGATTGTAATAAAATCCTTGAAAAAAATGTAGCTGTTCCAGCATTAGGGCATTCATTTGCCTTTGCAAAGATTATAAAGACTCCAACGCAGACAGAAACAGGCGTTGAGCCTGGAGTTTTAACTGAGACCTGCGATAGATGTGGAGCTACCGAAGATGTAAACCTTACGAAGTTACCATCTGAATGCGATCATGATAATACAGGTTCTTTTAACTATATTGAAGAGACTTGTACAACAGATGGTCACGAGAACGATGAGATTTGCCTGGATTGTGGAACATATCTTGAAAAAGGAGAAACTATTAAAGCACAGGGACATGTTTGGGATGATGATCCTTCGGAAGAAACAGAAGCTACTTGTACTACAGATGGTAAGCAAGTTTACTCATGTTGGAACTGTGACGAAAAAAAAGTTGAAACTATTCCAGCAACAGGACATTCTTACGGTGAATTTAACACAACAAAGGAAGCTACTTGTGAGCAGGATGGTGAAAAAGAATCTGTTTGTTCCAAATGCGGTGATGTAAAAAAAGAAACTATCAAAGCTACTGGACATCAGTGGAATGATGGTGAGATCACCACTCAGCCAACAACTACATCTACTGGAGTTAAGACTTTTACCTGTAATGTATGTGGTAACACAAGAACAGAAGAGATTGCAAAACTGCCAGAAGAAAGTAATCCAGATCAGCCAGTCACACCATCCAATCCGGAAAAACCTTCTACACCGGACGATACCAAAAAGGATGATGGAAAGACTGACAATACAAAGCCAGCTGTCCCTAAAAAAGATAATACAACCGTTGTAACACCTGTAAAACCTGTCGTAAACACAGTAAAGGTTGGCACAAAATTTGTTGTCGCTGGACATACTTACAAAGTAACGAAGACAGGCAAGGAAGTCAGCTTTATTCAGGCAAAGAAAAATGCAAAAAGAGTTGTGATTCCTGCAACTGTTAAAAGTAAAGGTGTTACATATAAGGTGACTTCTGTAGCGGCAAAAGCTGTAAAAAACAATAAAAAAGTGAAATCTGTAGTAATCGGAGCGAATGTTAAGCGTATCAGCAACAATGCATTTTACAAATGCCGTGCATTAAAAACGGTAACCATCAAAACAGCAAAACTTACCAAAAAAACAGCAGGTAAGAAAGCGTTTGCAAAAGTAAGTAAAAAGATGGTCATTAAAGCACCGAAGAAAATGAAAAAGTCATATGCAAGGATTTTTAGAGGATTAACGGTGAAATAAAATGAGGTAAGCACCATGCCGGAAAAAATACCGGCATTCAGCCTCTGCATTACCGGCTGTAGAGTAAAATAAATATTATAGGGAAAATAAGGAGAATTAATTATGTGTAGACCTATTATTGATTTAGTTAAACGGAATGATATTGTAGTAGTATTTGATGTAGACGGTGTTCTTGCACCCTATGAGTGGGGAAGTGAGCAACATGCCATGCCGGATGCAGAATGGGATAAATGCTTAGAAAATAATGAAGACATCTACGCACGAATCACTCCAGTAAAAGAGTTTGTTAATTTTATTCGTAATAAACAACATGGAACCTGCTATGTATGTTCTCGCAGTGCTGATGCAGAAGCCGCTTCTAAGCGCAAATTCTGTGTAGAGAACTACAATATTCCTGATGAGAATATAGTTTTTGTCAAAGAAAAATCAGATAAGTTGATCTTCTTAGAACAGTTACGAGATAAACTTCAGATTCCAGAAAATAAGATCGCTATCGTTGAGGATACTGTAAAAACATTGGATAAAATTGCAAAAGCTGGTGATTATATTACTGTGCATGTATCTTCTTTTTTAATGTGAGATATATCAATATTAAAATTGGTATGGAAATCGTTATTTTTATAATGGCTGCTGGATTATAATAATAAAAATAAAGTCTTTCCTTTTAAGGCCCTCTTTCTATCTGAGAAAGAGGGCTTACATATTAATAAAAAGAGTCAAAAGAAATAATCAAAATAAAATAAATTGTTAGAAATTAATAGAAAAGAGGTATTTATTATGAAAAGATTAATAGTGTTAACATTCGGTTTATTGATGTGCTTTAGCACAGTATCTTCGATTCAAACGGAAGCATGTTCTGATTTAATTGTATCAATGTGTCCGAGTAATCCAGCAGCATATCCGACTTACGGCGGTTGGGAACCAGCACATTTAGGAACGCTTACAAGTTCAAAGAAAGCAACAAAGACTTATGTGAATGAGACAAACTGGAAAACTATCCATACAGAGTATCTTTATAAAACCAAGAAGAAAAATTCTAAAACTATGTATATAAAGTATAAAAGAACTCATCTGCGTAAATATAGGATGCATTACAAAAAGAATTCCAAAAAATATACTAAAGATGAGCAAAATAAGGTTATTCTTACAAAGAATGGCTCTTCTTATAAAAAACCAAAAAGTCCTTATAAAAAATGGTGATCTATGTTAATGATATAAAGATAAGGAAGTGATAAGATGAGAAATCCATGCGGAATATGTATGGAAAAGGATCGTTGTCAGGGAATGAATCAACCCTGCAGGCAGAAAAAAATTTTCGAACAATTAAAAAAAGAAGATTTGCAATCGAGCGGTAAATCAAAAAAGTATTTGGAAAGAACACGATTCTAAGAAATATAATGGCGATAATATTTTTTTTTACTACTGTAATGCTTAACCCTTTAGTCCTGAAAAAGTTGTCTTTTCAGGACTTTTTGTTATTGTTTTGCTTGTTCTATCATTATATATCTGAGATAAATTGTTGACGAAAAGGAGGTTAAAATATCGAGTCAAAATCTCAATTATATAATAAAATTAGGAGGAATTTATCATGACAATTTATTTAAGTACAGCAAGAACTTTATTTATGTATGTTAATATTATCTTTTTTACTATTTATATCTGGTATTGTGGCTACTGTAAAGTTTTTTTACGAGAGCAAATTGATGACCAAAGAAATAGTTGTAAATGGATTCATGAAAAGATTAAAGGGATAGAAGAGAAAAAATGGTTATGTAGTGCTTGGCTTAATATTGCGGTATATGTTGTGGCATTATATTATAATGATTTGCAGATGAGGACAACAACATGGTTTTTCTTTTCTGGTATTCTCTTTGCTTACTGTGAAACGGAAAGCTTCAAAGAATTTTCAAATGAACTTAAAATGACAATCCATACTACCATTATGGTATCTATAATCATGTTTTGTAGTGCCAATGATATTGTAACATATATAAGCAATCAGACCGGAATTCTATTTTTAATGGGGCTTAGATATATTTTTATAAAAATATATCAACGCATGAAAATAGAATATATGGAATATACCGATTTAATAATCGCTCTCGTTTGGACAGGTTTTCTTTTAATCTTTATTCAAAAATTTTTCTTTAATCCAGAATTATATTTACTTGTGGCCACTTGTATAATCTTTATGCTTAAAGACCATATAATTCATACATTTTCGAAGTACACTGCCTATAAAGCAACTTCGTTTATGCTTATAGAGGCACTTATACTAACAATTGGAATATATGGAGGATATCGTTTATTAAGTATAGGGATAAATCCATATTTTTGGATAGCAGTATGCATTATTGCCGAATATTCTCTCTTTCTTTGGGAAACGTATTATTTTATTTACATAATAAAAAATCAGAAGCTGAATAAAACCACTATCGGGTAAGAGAGACATATGAAATATATTGGAATAATTATTAAAAATATAAGAAATTTTATCAGAAATTTATGCTCAGAAGATTCTCCAATGGAAGATATAAAAAGAAATTTTTGTAAATATTCTAAAATCAAGAGAGAGTTTGACTCCCAAAAATTACATAGAAATTTTTAAATGTAATTGAAAATCCCGTCATTTGTGGCGGGATTTTTTCTATTTTTTATTTCTCCAGTAAAACAATCATATTAATAATGCTACAATAATTGTTTTATTTTACCGTTTAGGAAATAACGGAGAAAGGAGATTTTTATGAGAAAAAGAGATCTTTTAAAGATTCCATTCATTGCAATTTTATTAACCTTTGTTTTATGTGCTGGAGTTTCTTCTTTAATGAGAGTACATGGTAGAAGTTATGCGGATGATGTGGACGTAGATGCTCCAATTTTTATTGATGACAACGATATACCACTTTGATCTATTACTTTGGAGGAATTGTTATGGAAAGAGAAAAAATTAAGCCTTCTTTATTTTATCTTATGTTAGGCCTCATTATTCTTTTATGTCTGAGTAATAAGGTAATCGCGAAAAAAAATACACTAAATTCTTATAATATACCAACGGATTGCTATTTGAAGGTTACTCCACGAAAGAAAAAAACTGTGTCAACACAATCTTCTACGCCGCAGATTACTGTCAAGAAGACGACAAAAGTTACAACAAAAAAAGAAAGAATGAAGAAAACGGCAAAGAAAAATTTTTCAAAAACTACAACAAAGACGCGAAAAAGGAAAAAGGTATCTAAAAATGTTACAGTCTCTACTGTAGTAGAAACGGTAACTGTTACGACAACAAAAATATTGACAAAAAAAGGCTCTAAGATTAGAACAGTTGTAATAAAGACTGTAACAACTGTAAAAACAACTAAAACTACAATAGCTACCAGCAATAATTCTGTAAATACAAATAGTTTAGACAGAGGATTTATGATTTCAAAATTCAGTGATATAAAAGGGCATGTGAATCCTAAAGTTTATAATGCATTTAATGAACTGGGATTTACTTTTAAAATTGATTCACAATTAAAAACAACTGGAGTATTCAGTATTCAAAATCACTGGATAAAATTAAAAAATGGAAGGTCGGCTTATCTTCTTCATGAGTTGGGACATTTTGTATCTTGTTTGAAAGGAAAAAATGGCTCAAAAATAGATACATCTTCTGAGTTTGTGCGTATCTATAATACAGAGAAAAATAATTATGTTGGTTATAACAAGGGATATGTGACAAGAACTTCTTCTGAATTTTTTGCGGAGGCTTTTCGTGATTATACGGACAATCCTATTATTTTAAAAAAATGTTGCCCGCAGACATATGCTTATATGGAGAAAATGGTAAATTCAATCTCGGCAAATGATATAGTTAATTTCCGGAATAGATATGGATGGTGTTGGACGAAAAATTAGAAATTTGTTAACAGAAAATCTTTTTCGTGTTAGATAAAAGGGATTTTTCCAGAGAAGAATTGGATGCAGCATATAAAAAGTTGGAAGATGATCTGATGAACGATAGGATTACTCCTGATGAACATATTACAAAATATAATACCCTTATGAAATTAGAAAATCAACCATTTGGACCTCCTTAGTTACATGAACATATTTAACATCTCGTTGTCTGTGGCTGAATACTTTCTAAAAATATTTTCCACAGAAAAACGGGTTGTATTAATTAATATATCATACTTTCTATAGAAGAAAATTTTTGATTCTTATTATTTTTATGGAAAGGAGGAAGCCATGGACAACAAAATAATATAAGGATTCCCCTTCCTCAACATCAGTAGGTAGGGGAGGAATTATCTAAAATTCACTAAGCGTCAGTGGCGGGCGGAGAGAGATTGGTATCCCCCACTGACAAGAGACTTAAGCAACAGTCGGATTTTCCCGATATTCAGGCTCCGTTAAACTTACCGACTGTGGATTAAAACAATAAAATAAGAGAATAGGAGAATTAAATTATGTATATTGTAGCTGGTATTATTGTTGCTATTGTAGTATTTCTTTCAGTAGGTTATGTTAAATCCCCGCCAAATACAGCCACTATTATTTCTGGTCCAGGAAAGCATCCAAGGGTATTGATTGGTAAAGCTGGCTTTAAGATCCCTTTTTTGGAAAGAGTAGACCGGATGGGGATTGGGCAGATTGATATTGATATTGAGACAGAGGATTACATACCAACAAAAGATTTTATTAATATTCAGGTGGATGCTATCGCTCAGGTTGCTGTTGATACATCTCCGGAGAATATCGAAATCGCAATGCGAAATTTCCTTAATAAGAGTTCTGATGACGTAAGAAACACGATCACAAAATCTCTCCAGGGAAATTTGCGAGAGATCATAGGCACAATGGAGTTAAAGGATATTTGCCAAAATAAAGCTGAATTTTCTGAGCAAGTAAAATCTAATGCCAAAGAAGATATCGCACAACTGGGTATCTGTATCTTATCTTTTAATGTACAAAATATTAAGGATAAGGATGGACTTATTAATGATCTTGGAATTGACAATAGAGAACAGATCAGCAAATCAGCTTCCATTGCAAAAGCATATGCAAGTAAAGAAGTAGCTATCGAAGAGGCAAAAGCAAATAATGAATCAAACATCGAAAAAATAAAAACAGAAACAGAAATTGCTGAAAGAGAAAATGCATTAGCTATTAAAAAAGCAGCATTAAAGTTAAATGAAGATACCGCCAGAGCTAAAGCAGATGCAGCATATAAGATACAGGAAGAAGCTTCCCGAAAAGAAATAGAGATTCAAGCACAGGAAGCAAATATTGCAAGAAGAGAAAAAGAGATTGAATTACAGGAGAAAGAAGCTGCGGTTGCCGAAAAGAAATTGGATGCGGAAGTTCGTAAGAAAGCAGAAGCGGATAAATATGCAGAAATGCAGAAAGCTGATGCTGAATTATACAAGCGTCAGAAAGAAGCCGAAGCGAAATTATTTGAACAGGAAAAAGATGCGGCCGCTATTGAAGCCCGTGGACAGGCTGAATCCCGTGCTATCCAGTTGAAAGGTGAGGCAGAAGCGAAAGCAATGGATTTAAAAGCCGAGGCGATGAAGAAATATGGTGATGCTGCCATTACAGAAATGATTGTCAAAATCCTTCCGGATATGGCAAAAGCTATTGCGGAGCCAATCAGTTCCATTGACAAAGTAACGGTGATTGGCGGTGACAGCAACGGAGTTTCTGATATGGCAGGAAATGTTCCGGCAGTCCTTATGAAAGTCATGGAATCAATGAAAGAGACTACAGGAGTTGATCTGAAAGGTATCATCGAAGCAAATAGTAAGGAAGCAAAAACAGATAGAAATATCACTATCCGAGAATTGGAAAGAAACGATATTTCAGAAACTGTAGAACAGGAAACTAATAAGTAGCAAGACAACTGGTGGTACATCTCAAAGTTAAGAAAGAAAAGCCTCCCTTTTCAGAAATCCTGATTAGGGAGGCTTTTGTTAAGCATTTCTTATTTAATTTGGTAAATTTGTCCATCATCTGTTAATACAGTAATTCCTTGTTTTACCAATTCTTTTGCTTTTTTTTCATTTACAACATGCAATGGACGAGAGATACTTTCTGAAATAATTTTTCCTGATGTTCTGTCTTGATTTTTTATACCAGCCTCTTTGTCTAGGTATTTATCAATTTTATCTTTTGGAGCTTCATATGTAATGTAGAGGTGAAACTCTCCTTCTTTGTCATACAAAAAAGTATCTCCAGACATTGCATCATCTGAAAAAGTAACTACAACATCTGGGTCATCCGTATCATATTCCTTTTCAAATCCCGGATTTTTTGAACCTTTTAATACATAAATATCTTTATTTTTAGTTTCTGATATTCCTGCAATCTGTTCAATTTTCTTTGCTGTATAATCTTTTTTGCTATAATTCACAGGACGAAGCTGAAGGTAGGCATAAATACCAAATAGCAGCATTAAAAATGCAATGATTGCAACTAAAATCATAATTCTCTTTTTCATTTTAATTCTTCCTTTCCTTGTTTTACAGTTGTTTTAACTCAATTAGCGAGAAATCTCCTCAGAGATTTAAGCGGTGGCTAGTTGACTTCCTTTATCCTTTTTTTGAGATAATGGATACGGGTTGTAATGTGTAATGCTGGATGATTGGCATAACATATTCATCGTCATCAGCTTCGACAATATTGTATTTATCAATTGTATGGTCATATTTAAGGACCGTGATATCTTCTTTACAAGATTCTGGATACATCAAGTTTATACATCTTGGAATGATTGCTATGTACGGATATGCTCCGGATTCATTGATGTCAGCCATGTTTGCTTCCGCATATTCAATAGCTTTGTCTTTATCAATAAAATAAGCAGCATTAAAATCATAAATATCATAGAGCCGTCCCCAGCCAATTTCGAATTCTTTGTATTCGTTCAGTGTTTTCTTTTCCCAAACAGGATGCTGAACTTTACAGATTTCAAATAATTTCTGCCATCTTTTGTCATCACGTTTGTGAATATCAATAGCAGAAAGGATAAAAATTTTTGAATTTGCCATAGAAATTATCTCCTTTATGTTAATTTTTATATTTTAATCCCCAGCCGGTATTTCTTCCGACAGGGCTTCACTTCCTGTCAGTGGGGGATACCGTTTTTTCGCCCACCACTGACGTTACACGAATTTTACAATTCATCCCACAACCTAAAGAGACAGGGAGAATCCTTGCTTTTTTATAAAAACGTTCTCCTTTCTTATATAGTATGACAGAAATCTTGCTTATCTGATTTTTCTGTATAAATTTTTTTATCTAACCTCCTTGGAGAGTCGGACATATTTTATAAAAAGATTTTTTGTTAAATCTCCAGCCGGTATCCTTTATTCTTGCTTTTTATAAAGTCTGCCCTCCTTTCATATATAGTATGTCAGAATGTAGAAAAGAGTATGTTTAATCCGCAGCCGGTATCCTTTATGCCGAGGCTGAATGTCGATATTTCTTCCGGCAAGGCTTAATCTCATATCAGAGAGAAATTCCTTTCATATCTTGATTCTATCATACTAATAATGAAGACCTGTGCTGGAAAAAGTAAGGCAACTTATCAACCTCGCAATACTATATTTATAAAGAAAGGATATTGTTATGAGAAAAAAGTTTAAAAAAATGTTAGGCTTATCTCTTTCTGCTTTAATGATGGGAACTGTTGCGCTTCCAAGTGCCACCTATATCGTTCATGCAGAATCTATAAGTACAAAAAATCCAGGCTCTGCTATTTCTAATGGAAATGAAATTTCTACAGATTCATCAACTGATGTTCCATCTAAGGATTCTAATACAAACGTTGGAACAGATAGTGGCTCTGATTCTGGTAATGAAGATGGCTCTGAAGAATGCACAAATCACGTATTAAAAAAGGTCTATGGAACACCTGCTTCATGCACAGAAGAGGGAATAAAGACACATTATGTATGTGATGTATGTGGAAAATTATTTCTGGATGAAAATGGAGAAAATGAGGTGAGTGAAGAGGAGATTAAAATTCCTGAAGCTCATGAATGGAATACTCCAACTTATGACTGGAGCGGAGCAGAAGTAACAGGCGATTCCACAGAATTACCTTCTGAACCAGATGGTCATACTGTAACTGCTAAGACAACATGCAAGTTATGCGGTGAAGAGCTTACAGAAACAGAAGAATTTTCTACAGATACAGTCCATACTGCAGATTGTACAAAAGATCCTGTTGTGAAAAGGTATGCAACGGATTTTGCAAATAGTGCATTTACAAATAATTCTGTGACATATAATACAGGAGAAACAAACGAAGAGCATAATTTCACAGAATTTTCTGATCAAATTGCAACACCTGCAACATGCACAGAAAAAGCCCAGTATTATCTGAAATGTTCGGATTGTGATGTAATCAGTACGAATGAAACAGATGAAAAGGAAGAGGATGAACCACTCGGACATTCCTTTACCGATAAACCATCTAATGTACAGGCAGCTACCGGTACATGTGGAAGTAACACATATTATGTGCAGTGCGACCGCTGTGATGCAGTAAGCGATACTAAAACAGTAGTCGTTGGTGAAGCTACTAATCATTTAAATACAGTTGTTATTAATCAGAAAAATGCTACTTGTACAAAACCGGGGTACACTGGAGATACTGTATGTGATCAGTGTGGAGCATTAATTAAAAAAGGGGAAGAGATTCCAGCAACCGGGCATAAAACAAGCAATAAAGTATCAGACAAGATTGCAAAAGAAGCAACCTGTACGACACCGGCAAAATATTATCTTCTTTGTGATACGTGTAATGAAGTAACAGAAGATACAAAGGAAGTTGGGAAACCAAATGGACATTCCTTTACAAACAAAGATTCCGGAAAAGTAAAAGACGAAGCAACTTGCACATCTCCTGCAATACATTATGTTCAGTGTGATAATTGTGATGAAATAAGTACAGATAAAACAATCGAGATTGGAAGCACCGATGCTGAGAATCATGGAAATATTGTACTGAAAAATGACAAAAAGGCAACTTGTAAAGACGAAGGTTATACTGGCGATGAGTATTGTGAAGATTGCGGCAAACTTGTGAAAACAGGAACAAAAATTCCTGTAACTAACGAACATACATGGGATGCTGGAAAAGTTACCAAGGCTGCTACTTGTACTCAGGCAGGAGAAAAAACCTATACTTGCTCTGTCTGTGGGGCAACAAAGAAAGAAATCATTAAAAAAACAGAGCATGAATGGGCTCCAAGAACAGAAACAAAGGTTTCCGGCAAGGATGTTGTTACTACAACAAAGAAAACATATGACCAGTGCAGTGTATGTAAATCTGTCAGAAATATGAAAACAGTAAATTCTGTTCGTATTAAAACTCCTTCTGTAACTTTAAAAGCTGGTAAAAAATCTTTTACAGCAAAGACAAAAAAACTTTCTGGCATTAATGGCTATCAGATTAGATATTCTGTTAAAAAGAATATGAAAAAATCGAAGACCGTTACAACAAAGAAGACCTCCAAGACAGTGAAGAAACTCATTTCTAAAAAGAAATATTATGTACAGGTTCGTGCATACAAGACTGTAAATGGCAAGAAAGTTTTTTCTTCCTGGTCAAAAGTTAAAAATATTACAACAAAAAAATAATCTCTATCAACAGCACAGGTGGACCGGTCAGATATGGCCGGTCTTTTATTGTGTGGAAAAACAGTGCAGTTCTCGAATCTAACATACTAATAGAAACGGAAAGGAGATTTAGTATGATAGGAATATTAACAGAAAAACCATCCGCAGCAAGAAACTTTGCAAAAGCACTGTTCGCAAAGAAAAACGGACAAAATTTTAAAGGAAATTTTGAAGGAAATGATATTATTATTGTCCATTCATACGGACATCTATATGGTTTGGTATATCCAAGATATCAAGTGCCGAAAGAAAAAGAATTACGATATGCGAGCTGGAACATTCAATACCTTCCATGGGATGATAACGATATTTGTTGGAAAAAAGCCCCGCTCCCAAAAACAAAAGAAGCAATCGAAAACATTAAAACAACATTAGAAAACTGCTCTGAGATTGTTATCGCGACAGATAATGATCCTTCTGGAGAAGGTGATTTATTAGCGGGTGAAATCCTATTAGGAACGCATCTTGATGCAAAAAAACTTTCCAGAATGTATTTTGCTGACGAATCTGTAAAATCCATTCAAAAAGCTTTTTTAAATCGGAAAACAATCCCCAAATTACAAGATAATCCGGAATTTAAAAAGGGATTATACAGAGAACGATTAGATTTTTTATCCATGCAGCATACCCGTATTGCTACTTATTATTCTGGATGCAACGCAGTACTTCGGCAGGGACGTTTAAAATCAGTTATGAATAATCTCGTTGGAAAGCAATTTGAGGCTATAGACGCATATAAAAAAATTCCTTATTATCAGAATCGTTTTAAAGATGAAAATGGGAATGTGTATATTAATGCGGAAGAGGAAATGTATCCAAATAAAAATGATGTACCAGCAATTTATACTACCTCAAGTGTTATTATTGACGAAAAACAGATTAAACATACCGCTCCGCCGCGTTTATTAGACTTAGCAGGGCTTTCTTCTGCATTATCAAAAAAATTTGGAGCGAATACTGTTCTGCGAACTTATCAGAAAATGTACGAAAAACAAATTGTATCCTATCCAAGAACAGAAGATAAATATATATCTCCAGAACAGTTTAAGGAATTACTACCAGATATTGATAAGATCGCAATTTTAGTAGGTGTGGATTCTTCGTTGTTAACCCATCGGCAACCGAGAAAAACTCATGTAAAAGCAGGAGGCGCACATGGAGCAAACCGTCCAGGAACTAACGTTCCGTCTTCTATGGATAGTTTACAGCAATTTGGTGATGGGGCAGAAGATATTTACCGAATCCTTGCTTTAAATACATTAGCTATGTTTGCAGAAGATTATGAATATATCCAAGAAAAAGGACATCTCGAAAAATATCCAAACTTTCAATGCGTTACCAATATCCCACATAAACAAGGATTTAAAAGAATTTTTTGTGATCAAGACGAACAGGATAAAACAACCGGAAAGGTACTTGGCAGTAATGCTGTACCATTTATACACGAAGGATTTCCTAAACCACCCGTTCGTCCAACTATGAAATGGCTTATGAAACAATTAGAAAAGTGCGATGTTGGCACTGGTGCTACACGTACAAGTATTTATGCAGAGATCACTCAACAATCAGGAAAATCAGATTATCCATTGCTCCATGATGCCAAAGGGAAAATAACCATGACGGAATACGGAAGACTGAGTTATAAACTTACGGAAGGAACACATATTGCAGATATAAAAATGACTGAAAAAATGCAGCAAACGATGAGAGAAGTTGCTGATAACCGATTAGATTTAACAGAAGAATTGCATCAAATGAGAAATATCGTAGCAGACGATATAAAAACTGTCAAAAAAAACGCTGCAAGACTGAATATCACCATTCCTGATAAGCAAGAGGTTATTACCGGTTTGTGGCAGGGAATTTCTGTTGCAATCAAACCTACATGGGGCGGTCATAAGTGGACTAAAGAGGAAATAAACAAGCTTTTTGCAGGGGAAGAAGTTATTATTTATGGGTTACAAGCAAAAGATGGAAAAAAATATGATGTAAAAGGGAAATTAGCAAGACAAAAATATGAAGGAAAAGAATACGTTGGCTTTGCTGTTACAAAGTATATGAGTGAAGACAGAATTTCTGGAATGTGGAATAACGAGATGGTATCTATTAAAAAAGAGTGGAATGGCCATACTTGGACAAAAGAAGAGTTGGCAGATTTATTTGATGGAAAAGAAATTGTTGTTCGTGGCTTATGTGGGAAAGATGGAAAAAAATATGATGTGAAAGGAAAATTAGAAAAGCAAACATATAAAGGAAAAAAATATGTCGGGTTGACTATTACGGAATATATGGATGAGGATAGAGTCACTGGAATATGGAATGGCAGGAGAATTTCCATCAAAAAAGAATGGAACGGTCACACTTGGACAAGTGGGGAGTTAAAATCTTTGTTTGCAGGAGAAAAAATTACTGTATATGGATTCAGAGGAAAAAATAAAAAAGAATATGGTGTTGTAGGAAAACTAAGCGAACAAAGTTATAATGGCCGGAAGTTTGTAGGATTTAAGCGACTTGGTTTTGCAGATAATTAATTGTAGAAAGGAATGGATATAAAAATGAGAAAAAAAATTATATCATATACTACACAGTTACTTCTCATTCTCTTTCTGAGCTCTTCCTGCATTTACCTTGCAAAAGAAATATCTCGTACTGCAAAAGAAACTGAATTAACAGAACCTATCGCTACCAAAGATTTTGTCTTCCGTTCTGTTTTAGATAAAAAAAATCCAGGAACATTATCTATCAAGGGAAATGATAATGAAGTTATAAATGTATATTTATTGGAAGGAACACTCTATAAAACTATAGCGGTGAAAAAAGGTGAGATGAAAAAAGTACGACTTCCATCAGGATATTATGAAATATCAAGAGCTGGAGGTCCTTCTTATTGGATGATCGTATGTCCAGAAGGTAAAACCATCTTAGAATAACAGATATCTAACAAAAAAATGCCGTGCAAAAAAAACTTCTACAGAAAAATGCATTCATAAAAAAATCTAACATACTATTAGTGTACAAAGAAATTAGCGATACAAAAAAATCGCAGGTAATCACAGAAGGAGAAATTATCATGACAAAAAACATCTTAAAGAACAAAATCGATTTTGTAGCATTTATCTCAGTAAGAGGGGCAAACCCGAA